>Ga0307372_10007704_pt1 | contig 15347 bp, 15 predicted proteins | sample OX1MG_FD_202533 | JGI IMG/M metagenome (GOLD analysis project Ga0307372, IMG submission 202533) | Soil microbial communities from Risofladan, Vaasa, Finland - OX-1 | ecosystem: Environmental > Terrestrial > Soil > Coastal area > Acid sulfate soil | place: Finland: Risofladan, Vaasa | collected... | reverse complement strand
TTTACTACGAGCTGGTGGAATACTTTCAAGAAGGCTTGTTGCGTCGATTCATCTCCGAATTGATTCAGCGCAGTGGCCGGCAACAGAGGCTTCATGTCATCTAGGAAGCGCGGCCGTCGCAGCTTTGCCAACATTCTTTGTTCTGCTTCAGCCCGCAGGATCTTCACGTTGGACCTCTCAAGATAGAGGTTGAAGCATTCGAGCAGGCGTACCCGATTCAGGTCTTTGAACACGTCCAGCGCATGGGCAAGATCGAACAGGTCGCGCCCTTTTTCCCTCTGTAACAGTGCACGAAGTTTCGTCGCCAGCATTTCTTCCGTTGTAAACGTCATGACCTCTGCCGCGCCGGTGAACCAGGGGTTCTCGACGCGAAACGGTGCGCTGCGGGGCGGATCATAGGCTGTCGTTTCCGCAGTGTTGATCTCAAGTTTGAGACGTATCTGTGCAGTAGAAGCAGTATCTTCCGCCGCAACCTTGAACCTCAGCTTCGACGCAACAGGACTCTGATCGAAGTTCGCTCTGCCGAGCCATGGTTCCAGCACATTGCGTATGCGGTCAAGGACCGGGCCAATGGGGCCGGACTCAGTGCGAACGAGATCAATATCTTCGGAGTAGCGGAAAGGATGGGGAAAATGAAGCTTGTTGAGAGCTGTGCCACCGCGGAAACGAAGCTGTTTCCGTAGATGTGGGTCGGAGAATATCTCCACGATGGCCCGGCTGACGATCAGGTCCTGTTCGACCTGACGCAGTTCTGGCCAAGGCGCTCTATGGCTCCAGGCAATGATGTTCATCATCGGAATCATTCATCGACCTCCGGCTTGCGGCGAACAACGACGTTCCACCGTTTATCTCTCTCGATGCATTTTGGCGCAAGTTGAGGCTCGGCAACTTCTTCTGGATCGAGTTCAACCCAGGGAGGCAACTGATCTCGAAGCAGTTCGCGTAGCATGGGACTCGTTGAATCTCGATGGCCAAGTCGATCTAACAAATGCCCCAAACGCTGAACGACAGATTTTGGAAACGATCTCGACAGGGCCGCCAGCTTTTCAGGATCGATCTTTTCTCCAAGGTCGGCAAGAACCGTGACAATATTGTCGAGACCTGCGCTTGCGTACGGGTACCGCAATAAGTCCAATGAGGTCAGTTCGACAGAAGAGACTTTCATCGATCCCGTGTCCGTCTTGTGGTCGGCTATTGCTTGCGAGATAGGGGCAAGCTGCTTTCGATAGTAGAAGGACAGCAACGAGCGGCCAACCTGCATATTTGGCACTCGCTTTTCAGCAACGATTTGGAATTCCAGCACTGCCTGATGGGTTGCACCGTGGATTTCTGCGGCTTTCAGCAAGCCAACATAGTAGGGAGACGACTCATGCCGCATCAGGGCATCAATGTACCAGGATGGCGGAGGCGCGCCCCACGGACCGAATTGCGGCGGGACAACCACGTAATTGCCGCGCCGGAGCCGAACAAGTTTCTTCTGCTTTTGGAGGCGTTCCGCAGCATCCAGGAATGCACCATGGCCGAGTCCAAGGCTCTGCTCAGCCTTCTCACTGGAGAAGAAGACCTCGCCGCGTGCAAGCAGTTCTGACAGGTGAGAGGAGAGTTCAGCGCCCATAATGCCTCATGTAAGATTATCCGCATAGTTTGCGGATATGTCAACACATAGTGAGCCTCGTATATGTATCAATATCCGCTATTTGCGCGGATATTAATACATGATGGGTAGAGCCAGGCAAGATTTATCAAGAAACATTGGAGACCAACAGTACATAAATCACGGCAAGCAATTTATTTTCAATAAGTTGCTCCAGACGAGCCATCCTGTTCGGTCAGAGTCCACAAATCTCGTGCCTGCGCTTGGCCCAAATATCATTCCTCGATCCGAGGATGACGAATCGTCGTTCCCGATATGTCAATGTGCGTTTGACTAAAGATCGGTCCCACTATGTCAATGTGCGTTTAACCAATAAACGGTCCCGATATGTCGTTGTGCGTTTGACATATTTCCGCATGACGCCTTCGGCGTTTCAGCGACGGAAGATTCGATTGCCTGCGAGGCTTCCTCTTGGCATCGCGGGAATTTGGTTAGCATTTGCGACTAGCGAGCCGCTCTCTGTCAGACCTTCGGCTCGATGTCCCGAATTTGTGTGACTGGATATGGCCGCACAACTGCATTCAGAATGAATTCCCATTCTCCCAATCTGCAACCTTATATATAGCGATGCCGATCAAGATTAGCCGGCCAGGTTGACCGAGTTTCGATTAGGCCTCAAGTTCTCTCCTGACACGGATGCCCCGAGCAGCCGCGTCCAGGAGAGAGAGTCATGAAAACCGCATTGGCCTTCTGGCGGGGCTCGACAGCACCCGCCGTATCTCAATCAACCTTTCAGCATCCCGGCGCGATCAACTGGAAACGCATTTCTCTGCTCTTCGCGCTCGGGATCATTCTTGCCGGTAATCTCGCCGCGCCCTTCACCGCGGTCGCGCAGAACCTCGGCACTTCGCCACAGTTCGGCAAGGCGGTGCTGGGCCAACAGGCGACCACGGTCGAGGGAACGGTCCTCAACATCGTGAACTGGGGCTGCAACGTGATTGCCCCGGTGATCGCTATTGCGTGCCTTGGCGTTGCCGGCTGGCATTTCAAGAGTGGCCGCGGTTATCTGGGTTGGGGTGTCACGGGTGTGGCACTGCTCGTGATCTCCGGCCTCGGGCGCATGGCCGAGGGTTTTATCACGCAAGCACAGGGCATTCAATAACAAGGACAATACGCGATGCCTGTGCCGCAATTCCTCTCCGATCTTCTTCAACTGCTGTTCGATCTCGCGGTGCCCGCGGCGTTCTGTACGCTGGCTGCCGCGGGGGTAAGCCTGCGGCATGAAGGAGGCACCAACTTCCATGTGAACGGCAAAACTGGACGCTGGGTGCTATGGACTGTGATTTTGCTGACACTACCGCAGCTTCTCTCGTGGATTGCGGCGCAGGGCATCACCGTTCCATCGGCGAGCGGATCGGTCGGAACAAGCTGGCTCGCCAGCATGGAGTCGGTCTTCAAGAACTTTGTCAATCAAGTCATTGTAGCCAAGCTGGTGCCGGTCATTGCCGGGTATTTCGTGCTCAAGGCAACGCTAGATACAGCGGCAGGAGAGAATCCGTTGGCTTCGATCATCGCCGCGCTGTTTCTGATGACACTCTCGGCTACGATGCAACTCTTTCAAGGATGGAACTCCGGCGGCCAATACGCAACGACCGATATGCTCGGCTCGCTCTGGAACTACATTGTGGGGCAAATCATGCCCGCGGCGGCCGGTTTGGCGTGTGTTGGAGCGGTCATTAACTATGTGCGGCACAGGCCGTGGACGCGGCTTGTCTTTTCAGCGATCGGGTTTCTTGGCGTGACCGGCCTGCTCAAACTGTTTCAGGCGATGGCCGCGTGAGGAGGAAGCGATGAGTCTCGATGGTGCGATTGTGAACCTTGCCTCCTGGGCCGGGAACGTCATGATGCCGACGATGGCCGGTGCATTCTTTGCCGGCGCGGTCTATCGCTACAGCAAGGGCGGACAGTTCGAGCAGCTTCTCTATGGAGGCTTTGCTTCGTTGATGTGTTCTGGAATGCTGCGCGCCCTTGAAGGCTTTGTGCAGAACGCAGGTCCAACAAGCGCAGACGGCTATTGGACCGCGGTCATGAACCTGGTGAACTGGATCGCAAACGTGATCCTACCGGTCTTCGCGCTCACGCAACTTGCGGCGATGGCGATGCACATGGGCGGGGTGGTCTCAGAGATCTACCCAGGTTCGACATGGATACGCAAGTTCATCGCCGCGATGGGCGCCTTGATGGTTTCGGGAATCGTCCGCTTTGCCGAGTCAATGGTCACGCAAGCACATGGAATCTGAGGAGAACCAAAAGAAGGAGACCGACATGAGTCTCGATCTAACTCCCGTTCACCGCAACCTGCATACCAAGGTGACGTTTCTTGGACTTGAGTTCGAGGACCTGATCCTGGTGCTGGCGCTTGCTGCGCTGATGAACATCTTCGGGCACTTCGTCACCGGGAACGCGAAGGTCCTGGGGATGCCGCTGAGTCTCTTCATGGAGTTTGTAGTGCCGCTGCTCGCCGTGCCATTCCTGATCCTGTTCAAGTATGGCAAGCCTCGCGGCTATCTGATGGACCTCATCAAGTCGATTGTAGCGCCGCACGCATGGTGCGCACTTGAGCGAGATTCGGAGTTGCTGCAACCTTACATCATGGAAGTTGAGGAATAGAAGTATGCGGGCTTCGTTCAAAACGCACAACGATGGAACGGTAGTTCTCGATCTGGATAATGAGGCCGCACGGGCCGTTTTTGCGAGCGTCATCTTTGCAGCGAAGTTCCACCAGGAGTTCGCTCTGCTTGCCAAGGTTGCAGAGGAAGGACTGCGAGGAGAGAAATGCGTCGCAACAAGACGCAACACCGTGGGGAGGGATGCCGTATGCCAATGACCTACGCGGAACACGATAAGAAGCTCAAAGTTCCCGCAGTATGCGAGTTGTTGCCGCTCCGCGACTTGCCCCAGGGCGACAACATCATGGTGCGCACGAATGGCGCCTTTGTCGCTGGCTATGAATTGAAGGGCGTGCTCTCCTACTTCGCCACGGATGAGGACAGGAATCAAGCAAAGTCGATGCTGGAGGCGCTGATCCGCGGAGTGCCCGATGTGAGCATGCGGATTCAGTTTCGGTATGAGATATCAGAGCACCTTGGCTTCCTGTTCGATGACTATTTGAATCAGCAGCGCACGCAACAATCAGAGGTCATGGCGCTCGACACGCACCGGCTCAGGATGTGGCAGCGAAAAGAACAGAGCGGATTCTACTTTGAGAACCGCCTCCATGTGTACTTCATCTGGGATCCGCGCATCCATGCCAAGCTCTATCACTCAGCGCAGCAGAACCGGCGCCTTGGCGGCTTCGCGCTCAGCCAGAAGAAGGCGATCCAGCGGACGCGCAAGGAGCACGATACCTATCTCGCCGAGTTGGAATCGATTCTGCGTGGCATTGAAAGCTCGATGGAGACAGCCAACCTCTCACCGCGTAGGCTCGCGACGCAGGAACTCTTCGAGGAACTGAAGCACGCGCAGCACCCGACGCGGCGCGATCGACGCCCTTACTATCCAGGCGAGGATCTGATCCAGTACCGCTCCGCACGCGAGCAGGCTATAGAGGCGAGCATCCTGAACGAGACGGAAACGTACCTGAACGTCGATGGATACCTCTATTCAGTGGTGAGCCTCAAGGAGTTGCCCGACGCGACATTTCCAGGGGTGCTGCAAAGATTCTCGACGTTGGGTTTCCCGGTAGTCATCAGTGCGCAGGTGGTTGTCCCCGACCAAGTGAAGGTGCTCAAGGGGTACAAGAAGCGCCTGCAGAAGATGATTGCCGCTCAGAAGGACGCAAACGGCAACTTCAAATCGAATCCAGAGGCCGAGGTGGCGCAGGCTCAGTTGATGCAGGTGCAGCGGGACATCATTTCGAGTTCGCTCAAGACCGCGAAACTGAGCCTGTCGGTTGTTGTGCGCACCTCTCAGCCCGCGGTGACCTTCGGGGATCTTGAACGGGCGGAGCGCGATCTGGCCAATCGTACCCAGGAAGTTTTGAACGCCTTCACCCATATGAATGGCGCAAAGGCCGTCGTCGAAACGATTGCCAAGCGCCGCATCTTTATCGGGACGCTGCCGGGAATGGGTGAGAGCGACAAACGCGAGCAGGACATGCTCACACCGAACGCCGCCGACCTTATCCCCGTCGAGATGCCCTGGACGGGCACTCGCAAGAGTCCGCTGATTCTCTTCGAGACACCTTACCGGCAACTGATTCCCTATTCGATGTTCGATCCCGATCTCTCGGATGCGAATGGCCTGCTAATGGCCAAGAGCGGAGGCGGCAAGACGCTGGCCGCGCAACAGATGCTTTTGATGGCCGCCCGCGCGAATGCGTTGATCTCGATCCTGGAGCGCGGGGACTCCTATCAGCCGTTGGTCGAGCTGATGGGCGGCGAAATGATTCAGATGTCGCTCGACAGCGATCAGACGATCAATCCTTGGGATCTGCCCAAGAATGAAGAAAAGCCATCGAACGACCAACTTTCGTTTCTGAAGAATCTGACGCGGCACATGCTGGGCGAGAATACGCCGCCCGACCTCGACATTGATCTCTTGGACAGTGTGCTGCTCGAAGCGATTGCGGCCACCTACAAGCGGTGCAGCGCCAAAAGCTCGAACCCGATTCCATTGTTTGGGGATCTGGCCGCGGAGTTGGCGCACTGGCAGGATCGGGACCGGAATCAGAAGATCAACGCCATGGCACAGATGGCCTCGACCAAGCTGCGGGCCTGGGTGGACGAAGGGCCGTATGCAAAGCTTTTCGACCGGCCGACGACGATTCAGCTCGACAACCCATGGCTCTACTTCAATGTCGAGAAGCTGAAGGACGATCCGCGGCTTGAGCGCGCAATGAGCCTGTTGATTGCGCATACGGCCACGCACCGGGCTTCCGGGTGGACCGGTCAGCCAAGCATCGTGCTGCTCGATGAGTGCTGGGCGCTCTTGGAGTCGCCGATCCTGGCATCTGTCGTCGTGCAACTCTTCCGTACAGCCCGCAAGCGCAATGCGAGTGTATGGGGAATCAGCCAGACGCCGGAGGATTTTGTTGGCACTCCCGACAAGCCGAACGAGCATGGCGCGGGCATCGTCAAGAACGCTACGACCAAGATCATCGGGAAGCAGCCGGGCGATATGCGAGCACTCAGAGATCACCTCCATCTGAACGAGACGGCGTTGAACCAGATCAGGACGTTCGCCCATCCGAAGAAAGGGCACAGCGCCGAGTTCCTAATCGCTATTGGCGAAAAGGCCGAGTCAACACACGCGATCCGCATTGTGCCGAGCCCGGTCGACTACTGGATCACAACTACATATCCCCGTGAGCGGACCTATCGCAGGTGGTGGCTGGCCACGCGCGCGGGCATTCCGCTGATTGCGGCATACGAGGCGCTTGCCACGCGGTATCCGCGCGGATTGGCGGAGTTGGCTCCGCTCCCGGAAGAACTTTCAGGAGAAGTTCAGGAGGTAGTGACGCAATGAACAGCAGAAATCTCGAATCCCAAGACGACTCTTTGCTGAATGGTGTGCCCTATCGGGCTGGACATGAATCGATCCATCAGAGCAAACGATGGAAGTGGCTGGTCGGAGGAACCCTGGCGCTGGCTGTGGCGCTGACGCTTCCATCGCGGGCCCATGCAGGCATCCTCGACATCTTCGATGAGATCTTCGGCACCATTCAGAACGGCATGGGGTCGGCGCTCAGCGAAATCAATCAGGTGACCCAAGAGGTACAGCAGTTGTACCAGCAAACAGTGTGGCCATTGGCTCTGGTGAACCAGGCACGGGGCTTTGTGTCGAGTTCGATCACGAGCTATCGCAACTACATGACGCAGGTCTTCAGTCTGTCCTCGCCCAGTGCGACCCTTGCCAGTCCTCAGCAACTGGAGACGATCCTGCATAGCCGGCAGTCGGCACAGATTCCCGCTCTTCAAGCGAGCTTCGCAACAAACTACGGGACGGTCCCTCCGGTAAACACAGCCTCTCCCCAGGATCGCGTGATGATGGACATTGACGATGCTCTGGGGCAGGAAACCCTGAAGACAACCCTCATTTCGGACCAGGGTCAGGACGTCATTCTTGCGACTGCCAACCAGATGGAGAATCAGGTTGCGTTGAGCAGCCCAGGCTCCGCCCCCTTCATCACCGCCCAGGCCCAGGTCGCCAACCTTCGTTGCCAGGCATTCATGCAGAAGATGCTTGCGGCGGAACTGCGTCAGGAGGCAGGCCGCATCGCTCATGACAACGTACTGGTGAAGAGGAAGGCGACGGCGGCGAGTGCAATCAACAGCCTTGTCACCGGCACACTGAGCCGGTAGGGAGGAACTTCGATGGCAGACATGAACAACAAGACGAACAAGATGCGGAAGCCTTTCTTCTGGCGCCGCAGAGAGCCAATCGCCGCTGAAACAGTGCGGCTGGCGCAGAGCACAGAAACCGATCAGCCCAAGGATCATCCATGGTATCGGCCAACCGTATGGAAGGCAGTCGCCGTGGCGGTGATTGCTCTGATGCTCACTCCGGGCCGCGCCAACGGGCAATTCGGAATCGATCTCGCCGCAATCATGGCGGCGTTGTCGAAGGTTGAGTCCTTGATGAGCACGTATGTGGCTGCGCCGCTCAAGACGATCAATCAGACACAGCAGACTGTCGCTAAGTATGAGCAGGAGGTTGTCTACCCGATCGCAGCGATCAACCAGGCCAAGAACTCAGTCACCCAGTTCGAGAGCCAATTCAGCCAGGTAAGCACCTTGTTCAAGGGCAACGTATCGAGCGCAACGCTGCCGCAGTCGCGGAATCTTGAATCGATTCTGCTCTCCCGCAATGCGGCGAATGTTTCAACCGTTTCGCCGCAGTTTCAAAACGTGTACGGGGTGGTCATGGCGCAGAATGCCGCATCGCCGCAGATTCGCAACATGACCGACATGACGGATGCGCAGGCGCAGGACGCGATGAAGCGCGCCATCCAGATTGATGCACTGGCGGATGCTGAGTTGGCTGAAGCGGACAAAATGGGCCAGCAGATTTCCGCCGCGGCTCCGGGGAGCGCACCGATTATCGAAGCCGAAGCAGATGTCTGGGTTGTGCGAGCGAACGCGTACACGCAGTCGGCTCTTGCCGAGCTGATGCGCACGCGCGGAATCGATATTGCCAATCAGAGCAAGGCGTCGAAGTTGGCGGCAACGGACTCGACAAACAGCAACGGCGTAATCAATGGTGTTTTGACGAACAGGTGATCTTCGATGATGCTTTCCGTTCTCCATCCCGGCGTGATCTCGCTTGCGTTGATCGATTCGTCGCAACTGAATCTCTTTGAGCAATTTCTGACGCAGGCTGTCTCAGGGATCGACTCGACCAGCATCACGTCAGGAATGCAGAACGTGGGCTACGTCATTCTTGTTGTTGGGTTTCTCTGGCAGGTTTATCAGTCCGCGCTCCACGGCGGCGATGTGCGCGGCCTGGGAGCGAGCCTCATCAAGTACGTTGCGACGGCAGTGGTAGTGATGAACTACCACGCCGTCTTTACGACGATCAATCAGGGCTTCGTCAACGCCGGCAATTGGATAAGCAATGCTTCTGGGGCGCTCAACCTGCTGGATAACTGGAGGAACGACATCCAGACGCAGTTCAGCCAAGTTGGTTTCCAGCAGATGTGGGGTCTCGTCACCGGCTCGATCGCCGGCTTGATCGACGCCATTCTTATTCTGGTTGCCTATCTTCTCTATCCGCTTGTGATCGTGATCTTCGGATTCTTCTACATCCTCTACGGAAGCATTCTGTACATCTTTGGCCCACTGGTCATCTCGCTGATGCCACTGGGAGCGACCAACCGCATCGCCAAGGCATATGTCGAGAACGTCTTCATTTGGAATGCCTGGCCGATTCTATATGGCGGCTTCGGCGCGCTATTGAGCGCGGTGCAGATGGGCCAGGTAGGCCAGATGCTCAGCCAGAACAGTTTTCTGGGAGGTCTGGGCAGCCTTGAAGGATCGTTCCTGATCGGTTTCGCCAGCATCATCTTCTCCCTGGCCATTGCCGTGATTCCATTCATGGCCAAACGAATCGTATCCGGCGATGTTGGCTCGACGGCAGGCATGCTGATTGGAGCCGCGGTTACGGCCATTACTGCGGGTACAGCAGCCATCGAGGGCGCGGCCGTTGGCGCGGCGGCAGCAAGTGCCGGGAGTGCAGCGGGCGCCTCTGGCAATGCCGCAAGTAGCGCCGGGGTGGTTAGTGCAGGTGGCAAGCCGCCTGCGGGGATGGGCAGTGGCAATCAGCCAGTGCCATCTCAACGCGGAGTCAGTCCGGGCGGTTCGTCCACAAGCGCAGGCAACCAACCCGCAATGGACACGAAAGCCAGAAATACATCGGCAGAAGTTTCAGATGGTACAGAACAGATGGATGATGGCTCACCTACCGCTGAGGGTCATGCGGGTCATATGCGCAGTTCCTTGATGAGTGCCGCCGGGCACGGCGAACTTGCCAGTGATAGAGAGGACAGCACGGGCGCGCAGCAGAGTCCCGCTCCCGTCCGCGGCTCCGGTTCCGGGTCCGGTTCCGGCTCCGGCTTCCGGTCGCGTTCGGCTGCCCCAACATTCGCGAGTGTGAACCGTGGAAATCCGTGGGCCTGGAGTTCGTATGCTCCTCATCCACGCCGGGATGGAATTGCCACCTGGGGTGCCTACCATGCGGCGCGAGTGGCTACGCAGGCCGCTGTTACCGGAAGAAGAGCAATCGACAACGCTGGAAAGGCAAGCGACTGAGAGAGTCTTCGAGAGGAGATCAACGATGGCAAATGCAAAGGCAGTTATGCAAGGGAGCGAACTCGATGCACGCCCCAAGTATTACGAGGTGGATGGAGCGTTAACGGCAAACGCCAACCGGGCGTGGCTGTTGGCATTCTTGACGATTCCAGTGGCTCTGGTTGCGCTGGGGCTTGCGGTCTTTGTTCGCATGCAGCCGCCTACGGTGATCCGCATCGGCGCGAATGGCGATGCGGTGGTTGTCGGCCAACCAACAAAGGGAGGCGCATCGGCTGGAAGTACCGGGACAGATGCCTTTCTCGACCAGGCGTTCGTAAAGCGGTTTCTTGATAGCTACCTCAACTACGCGCCTTCCAACGTCGATGAGCGTTGGGCCGCAAGCCTCAACATGATGACCCGCAATCTGCGCAGCTACACCATGAAGGTGATGGCCGACGACAACACGCGCGGAAAAGTCGATGACGACCAGATCCAATCCGTCTTTCATCTGCGTGAGATCGAAACCGAGCCGGGAGAACCGCTGACGTTTCTGGTCTATGGGGTCAAGGACGTACATCATGTGTCGAACGGCTCGGAGGTCACAGATCACTTTGTCAATGAGTATCGGGTGCGCCTGATCGCCGACCGCAGGACCGATGTCAATCCGGACGGGCTCTGGATTGCCGAGTACAGTGAGCGCCCGATTGATGGCGAGCGCCGTGACCGCATCCTGGCCGCGCCAGACGGCGTAGTTGGACAGGAGTAACGGAGGAGCGAGATGGAACCAGCAGTTGCAAAGCCGACGCTAGACGGCCGGCCACAGTTGGCAAATGGCGCAGTCAATCCTGGAGCACCGAAGCGTACTCGTAAGTCGCGTGCGCCAGAAGAGGTTGCGCGGTACTTCCTGGCCAAGGATGGATCGACGCCGGCCAAACCGGAACTTGGCGAGGAGGCACAGAGCGAAAGTGACGCCTTGATCAAAGCCTTTCGGTCGAAGGGAGGCGTGATCTATGTGGTTACCGCTTTCCGCGCGGAGGCTGAGGTGCAGGGAGGCAATCCGATTTTGGTAAAACGCCCGCTCGAAAAGTAGCGGGCAAACGAGGTCAGCAACGAGTTTCAAAGAGGAGATACACCTTCAGGCAAAGTTACTTTTGTCGGGGTCACTGTCAGCCTCTCTTGAACCCTCAACGCATCCGCGATGAGGAATTCCATGCTGACCCGGTTTTCATTCTTGAAACTTGGGTTCGGTCAACATTCACCCCTGACACGGGCAACCAAGCGAGAAGGAATGAGGGACCGGGACAACCAAGACTCTCATTCACTCAACTGGCACGCCAGACAAGTGAGGAGAAAAGATGACAGCGACAAGGCCACAAAACACGACAGGCGAATCGAAGCTCATTCTTGAGTTGAAGATCGATGCGAATGGAGAAGTGACCCGCAAGGCCAGCAAACTGGGCCGGAAGGATACGCTCGAGGGAAAACTCCTTGCGCAACTCTATCCCGGCATCCGAGTAGCGCGCGTGAGCGTGCCAGCGGAGTTGACACCATACGAGCAATCGGTGGTCGAGAACCGCATGGCGCAGCTCAACTTTGGTGGAGTGGAGTACAAGCTGGTAGGCGCAAGCGGTTCGGCGAAGGATGGCAAGTTCTACTTCGTCGATCAGCCGCATGCAAAGCCTATTGCTGAGCGCTTTCAGCATTGGCCGGAGGCAGCAATCGTGTACTTTTCGATTCTGATCTCCGATTGCAAGCTGGTGATCGAGCAACCCGATCTCCGCATCGTTGTCGTCGAGGACCATGTCCTTGGCACAAACGATTGCCGCGGCTGGATTCGGGAGTCGCTCTATCGCAAACTCCATCTATCGCCGGATCGCTTCTGCCAATTTCGATTGGCATTCGATGCGCGCGAACCGAAGCAGGCAAAGGGTGCGTTGAAGGCGATGAGCGATCGTGTAGCCGACAGGCTTGCGGTTGATGTCATCCTGCCTGAGAGCGCCTGCAAACCCAATCTCAAGGGAGGAAGCCGTTTTCTTCCCCAGATCGGGACTTTAGGCCGGTTGTATTCAGGTCCAGCGGTGCTCGGGATCAAACAATGGTCTCGGGTTTCCGAATACGGATCAAGCTACACGCTGGTCGAGCATGCATCGGATGAGGCCCTTCAACTTGAGATCATGCCTCGCGCAATCGAGGAAGTTCGCAAGGTGAGGAAGGCCTGGGACGATGGCGACTATGAAGGCTTGCTCCGGGTATTGGGCAAGTCGGAAGACGACGCCACGTTCGATTTGAGCTTCGATCCTGAAGCACTGGAAGGCGGAAGCAATTCTGCTTCGGAAGAGTGGGAGCCGGCGGAGGCAGTTCTGCTGGCAGACAAGAGTGGAAACAGTATCCGGTTTCCCTACGTGTCGAACCAGATCAACCGCAAGCTGGCTCGCTGGGCATTCCGCACATTGACGAGTGGCGGCTTCAAGTTGCCGGCATTCGCGTTGGCGGATGATGGCATCCTGGTCGAGCACGAGGGCAAGATACTCGCGGCCTCGGACTGGATTCCCGTAGACACTGCCATCACAACCGTCACGGCCGAACAGAGTCTCTGCATCCGCTATCCCATACGGATGCAGGAGGACTTACTGCCCGTCCGCCATATTCGAGATGCGGAGCTTGTCCCGATGCTCGCACGTGCATTGGGCAAGTTGGATCTGCCGGAGCCGTTGATTGCTTACATTCTCAAGCGTCAGCTTCGCATGGAGGGAACGTACATCCTTCATTCGGAGACGGCGAAGCGGAATGGAGGCGACTTCGACTTCGATACCGTCTGCGCGATGCCATCCGATCAGTTCCCGAGGTTTGTTGGCGGAAGAATCGCGCATGGGGATAGATTTCATCAGGAAAAGACCAAGCACAAAAAGGCGAAGTCTCCCTGGTGGAACGTCTATCTGGTTGCAATGAAGGCCAGAGGAAACCGGATTGGTTCAATCACCGATCTGAAGACCTCATGCCTCGCGGCCGGCCGTCCCGACCTCGCTTACAAGCTCGTCGAGCAACTGCAAAATGCGCTCGACTCGTTGAAACACAGGGTCGAGATCGACGAGTCAGCTATCAGCGATATTCGAAAAGAGGTATCTCCGGCGCCGTGGCTCCGCTACAAGCGTGAGCGCAGGGTTTCGGACTTGCCGCTTCATCTCGACGTCGCGGATACCGACAAAGTCGGACGTCTCTACAACGTCCTCCGCAAGGAACTGGGCGACATCCTGAACGAACGCATGGCGGTCGAAGACTTCCGCGGAATCTTCTCTGGCCACACTGTGACCAAGGAGATGTTCGAGGAATGCCAGCTCGTCAATGCGATCTACGGGGATGTTGCGGCCCAGATCACCGAGCGCGAGGAACAACTCAAGCAGGAGTACGGCAACTCGCAGGCACTATGGGAGGCCGTGCGAACTCGCGATGACAAAGACCAACGGAGATCGGCCGTGCTTGCTCGGAACAAGGCGCAAGCGGCGCTCTGGGAGTATGAACAGGATGCCAAGGAACAGTTCAGTGGGTTGCACCTGTTCATGCACTATTGGGCGCAGGGAAAGCAGGACAACCGGCGTGCCTGGGCGCAGGCGATGAACACCATCGTCTCGAACGGACGCGGATCGGGAGCCGTGCTCTTCCAGACCTTTCCGCAGGAAGTGGTCGATGTCTTTGCCGAGCAGACCGGGGGCAAGAACGCTCCAGTTCGCTTGCCAAAGATGGTCAACGGCTACGTCCGGTTCGACGATCAGCAACGGGCATTTCTCGTTGAGCGGATCGAAAACCCGGATGGGCCAGAAGGAGAGAAGTGGATTTTCCTCTTTCAGTACAAAGGGAAGCGGACACTGATCTTCGAAAACACGGGCGTTCCTCAATAAGGACCGCTCCTAACCTGCTGAGATGAGGCTCAAGCACCCGTGCTTGGCCTCATCCCGCAGTTGCTTCTGTCGCCCCAATGGAGGCGAGTGGGAGGAGATTATGAAGTCATTCCTGGGAGCATTGCTCGCTCTTGCCGCCATCGGCACCGCAGCACAATCCACAAACTTCAGCCAGATTCAGCACATCGAGACGGCCCTCAATCACCTTACCGTGATCGACTTTGCCGAGCCCGTGGTCTCGGTCGCTGTCGCCGATCCGGACTCTATTCAGATCGAGCGCCATGATGACAAGGTGTTTCTGAAGCCGTTGAAGGACGGCGTTGCGACGAACCTGTTCGTCTGGACCGTATCGCGGCAGATCGCCTACGAGATCGATCCAGCCGGCGATCTGGCCAAGATGAACGTCATTGTCCGCAATGCGCCGGAGCCGAAATTGCACAGACCGGACCAAGATGCCGCAACATCGGAGCCAAGCGACCAACAAATTCAGAAGATTGCTTCGCTCGTCTTGACGCAGGCGTTGATGGGCACCGAGGAGATCGTTCGTGAGACCAGTAAGGTTTCTACTCAAAGTGTGAATGTGGAATTGGAACAGGTCTTTCACTCGAAGGATACGCTCTACATCCGCTACGCCATCACCAATCAATCGACGGCGCCCTTCCGGATTACGACGCCCGACGTTTATCAGCCGCAGCCAACTCAGCAGCCGATTTCCATTGTGAGCCTGCGCAATCGTCAGATCTCTCCTCAGACGTTCGCCGCTTTCAAGACAACGCTGGGGCCGAGTATTCCAGTTGTCAGCTCCGATCCGCCCGTAGCGACCGATGTTGCACCGGGCGGGAAGTCCACTGGCGTTGTCACCATTCGTGTCTCTCAAGGAAACCAGCCACAGCTGTATCAGCTGCATTTCGGCAACAGCCAGACTGGTCCTGTAACCGCCGAGGCGGTGTTATGAACCCAGGTAGTGTTATGAGCACGGCCATTCGCGGCAATGTGACTGCGGAAGAGACACGCCAGGCGCTGCGCGTGCTCTACCGTGCGGACACGGAAACCAATCTCCAAAAGGCATTC
>Ga0307372_10007701_pt1 | contig 15350 bp, 12 predicted proteins | sample OX1MG_FD_202533 | JGI IMG/M metagenome (GOLD analysis project Ga0307372, IMG submission 202533) | Soil microbial communities from Risofladan, Vaasa, Finland - OX-1 | ecosystem: Environmental > Terrestrial > Soil > Coastal area > Acid sulfate soil | place: Finland: Risofladan, Vaasa | collected... | reverse complement strand
CCTCAATCGCCGGGAGCACCCGCTTGGTGGTAATGTCGCCGACTCCAATCACAAGCCATTTCATCATGCCGCTATTCTACGCCAACATTGGCAATTCCGCGCAATCGGAAGGTGGCGCGGGCCTTTGGATCCACCGGCTGGCGCAGACGCCGGCATGGGTGCGTCTGCGATTTTGCGGCACGGGTAGCCGCGACGGTGTCTTGGCCGTCGCGGGATTTTCCGCCGCCGCAATGCGAGGCGCGATTTTCCGCCGCCGCAGTCCGAGGACCCGCGACACACACAGCAGTGTCGCGGCTACCAACGCTGCCATCTTATGGGCTGCCCTTCATGCGGCGGGGCCATGCCCGTTCCGGGTAGGGGCGGGGCTTGCTCCGCCCTGGGCGACCCAAGGGTCGCCCCTACAGCCGCCTTTGTAGAGACGTTCCGCTGGAACGTCTCGTGCGGGAGCGCCCCAGCGGAACGTCTCGTGCGGGAGACGCCCCAGCGGCGCGTCTCTACATGCCTTCCGGTTCGCGCGCGGCGCACGGATGGCGTTCTTGCATTCGCCTCATCTTGCAAATGCGCAGCTACGCTTCACAATTCCGACGGTCTGGTTTGCGGGCGGGCGGCGCGCGTGGGATAATGCGCGGTAAATGCATTGAAGGAATCGTGCATCACAAAGCTGCGCCTGCGCCGCAATTGCGAGAGCGTCCGCGGGCAAGCATGGACAGGGGAGAGAAATGATCGAAGAAGAGATAGAGATTCCGATGCACGATGGAACGGCGGACGCGGTTCTCTACCGGCTCGAAGATGAAGTCCGCCGGCCGGGCGTGCTTCATTTGACCGACATCGGCGGGATTCGCCCGGCCAATCGTGGGATGGCGCAGCGGCTGGCCGCCGAAGGTTACATTGTCCTGATGCCCAACGTTTTTTACCGGACCGGGCGGCCGCCCCTGTTTGACTTTCCGCGGCGCATGGGTGAGAAGCGAACCATGCAGCGCTTTGCCGAGTTGATGGGCCCGCTCACGCCGGAAGCCATGGAGCGCGACGCTGCTGACTACGTGGACTTCCTTGCCTCACAGCGTTTGGTGAGCGAGGGGCCGATGGGCGTGGTGGGTTACTGTTTTACGGGCGCCATGGCGATGCGCACCGCCGCCGTGAGGCCGGACAGAATTGTTGCAGCCGCGTCGTTCCATGGCGGCGCCCTCTACACCGAGACCCCAGCAAGCCCGCACCGGGTCCTGCCGCGCATCAAAGCCCGGCTCTACTTCGGGCATGCCGTCAATGACCGCAGCATGCCCGCCGAAGCGATCGAAAAGTTGGACCGCGCGCTCGAGGAGTGGGCTGGCCGGTACGAAAGCGAAGTTTACAACGGCTGCCAGCACGGCTGGACGGTGCCGGATGGCCAGGCTTTCAACCAGCCCCAGGCCGAGCGCGCATTCCAAAAACTGAAGGGATTGCTGGCGAGCACGTTGAAGTAAGCGCAATCGACCAGGGTCCGCATGGTCGTCGCCGAAGGTGGTTCCTGCCAACAGGTTTAGGACCATGTCATTCCGAGCCGAAAAGCAGATTCCTCGCTGCGCCCGGAATGACACAGGACCGGCGCTCGGAATGATACAGGGCCAGGGCCCGGAATGACATCCTTATCCGCAGAAACAACAAGTCTCGCGCCAGACGCGCGCCGTGCTCGAGAGGGACCCCGGTATCGCCGCCAGGTTCTTGACGGTTTCTGAATAACCGGGCAGTATCAATGAAGACCGCAACAATCGGGCCTGTAGCTCAGCTGGGAGAGCACCTGGTTTGCAACCAGGGGGTCGGGAGTTCGAACCTCCCCAGGTCCACCAAGCCATCTTCCGGTTTACTCTTGCCCGCGGTTGTGATCTCTGGAAACAAGCCGGCAGTCCTTTCCGCAGGGTGTTCCATTCCGGTCGCGCTCCATTTGCGAACGGCCCTGGGTCCTTCGGCTTTGCTCAGAGTAAACTTCGCGAAGGGGCGCCGGAAGCTCGACCGAGGCCAGCGGTCAGGTGATGCCGCGAGTCCGCAGTCGTGCCGCTGGCAAGGCATGGCAGGATTTGTAGCTCAAATGCCCGAACACATGGCCCGATGCGCCACCCGCGAGACGCTGCACTGCCCTGATGCATTCTTCATTTGCTTTGCCGCACCGAATTCATTTAGTCTGGGGTTCCCCGGAGGAGTCTCAATGTCCAAATACATTCTCGCTCTTGATCAGGGAACCACCAGTTCCCGCGCCATTCTTTTTGACCGCGATGGGGCCACACGCGCCTCAGCCAGTCAGGAATTCAGACAGTATTACCCGAAGCCGGGCTGGGTGGAGCACGATGCGGAAGAGATCTGGCAGTCGCAGCGCGCCGTGGCCGAACAGGTATTGGTTGAGGCGAAAGCCGGGCCGGAAGACGTTGCCGCCATCGGCATCACCAACCAGCGCGAGACGGTGGTGCTGTGGGACCGGGCGACCGGCGAACCCGTTCATCATGCCATCGTGTGGCAGTGCCGCCGCACCGCCGCCCTGTGCGACCGGCTGCGGGCGGAAGGATTTGACAAAGTTCTGCGCTCCAGGACCGGCCTGATGACCGACGCCTATTTTTCCGGCACCAAGATTGCCTGGCTGCTTGAAAACGTTCCCGGCGTGCGGGCGCGCGCCGAACGCGGCGAACTGGCTGCCGGGACTATTGACGCGTGGCTGATCTGGAAATTGTCGGGGGGGCGGGTCCACGCCACCGACGTTTCAAACGCCTCGCGCACGCTGGTGTTCAATATCAACTCGCTCGAATGGGATGACGAAATCCTGGAACACTTCAAAATCCCGAAGTCGCTTCTGCCGGAAGTCAGGGAATCGAGCGGCGCGATTGCGGAGACGGAAATCTTTGGCGGCCGGATACCCATTGCCGGAGTGGCCGGCGACCAGCAGGCCTCGCTTTTTGGCCACCAGTGCTTTACGCGGGGCAGCACGAAAAATACTTATGGCACCGGGCTGTTTCTGCTGATGAACGCCGGCGAGGAAATTCCGAAGTCCGATTCGGGCCTGGTGGCCACGGTGGGCTGGGGACGCAACGGCAAAACGACTTATGCGCTCGAAGGCAGCGTCTTTATTGCCGGAGCGGCGCTGCAATGGTTGAGAGACGAAATGGGCCTGATCAAGGATGCCGCGGAAAGCGAAGAGATGGCACAGGCGGTCCCGGATGCCGGAGGCGTCTATTTTGTTCCGGCGTTTGTGGGACTTGGCGCGCCGCACTGGGACGCCTACGCGCGCGGCACGATTGTCGGCCTCACGCGAGGCAGCAACCGCAATCACATTGTCCGCGCAGCGCTGGAATCGATTGCCTATCAGACGCGCGAAGTGGTGGATGCCATGGCACGCGACACCGGCGCGCGCCCCCAGGCGCTGCGGGTGGACGGCGGCGCGGCGCGCAACGATTTCCTGTGCCAGTTCCAGGCCGACATCCTCGGCATTCCGGTGGAGCGGCCGGTGACGACGGAATCGACGGCGCTCGGCGCGGCGTATCTGGCAGGGCTGGCGACGGGCTTCTGGAAAGACGAGGAAGAACTGGCGGCGCAGCGCAAAATCGCCCGGACGTTCGAGCCCGCCATGGCGGATTCGCTCCGCGCCGGGCTTTACGAGGGATGGCTGCGCGCCGTCGATCGCTCCAGGGATTGGGCGAACCCGGTATCTTAGCGGATTGCTGAAAAACGCTTTGGAATCGTTGCAACCTGTCATTCCGAGGAACCGCAGAGCCTGCCCTGAGCGGAGCCGAAGGGTGACGAGGAATCGCGCAAGGGCAAAGCCCACTTTGCAATCATGAAATCATGCAATCATCAAATCATCAAATGACTTGACGCTCGTTTCGCTTGTGGGCTAACGTCATAGGGTTAACCCCGGTGTTGATGAGCTGATCCGGCCGTGCGGCCGGATTCCTGGCGAAGCGGCGAAGACGCGAATCGCGACCATCCTTTATTAAGGCATGCGGCAAGGTTCACGTCCTGGTGCCGGAAGCCATCGCGCTGGTTTATGCAGAGCGCATGAAGTCGTTACGCAGGGACCGTTGAAAAGGTCGTCAGGGCATCGCTTCAGCCATGCCACAGGATGACCCGAATCCGTTCCAAGGCTTCAGCCCCTGAACCCTCAGTGGCTAAAGCCGGCTGAAGTCCCGAGTCATCCAACGGCAGGGCTGAAGGCCTGCCCTGACGGGTTGGATACGAATCGACTTCCAACGCCCCGGTCTATTTTGACCACATTCTGATAAGCAGGCAGGTTATGGAGCTATTTGAACTTACCCGGGCATTGGTGGATATTGAGTCGATCACCGGCAATGAAAAAGCCTGCGGCGAATACCTTTCCGGCTACCTGCAGAAGCATGGTTTCGAGACCACGCTGCAGCCGGTTGCGCCGGGCCGCTCCAACGTGTTTGCCACGCTGGGCAGGCCGGATGTGGTGCTGAGCACGCACATGGACACCGTGCCGCCATTTATTCCGGCAGACGAGGATGACGAGTGGATTTACGGCCGCGGTTCGTGCGACGCCAAGGGCATTGTGGCAGCGCAGATCATGGCTGCGCTCGACCTGAAAGCTTCCGGCGTCGAAAACTTCGCGTTGCTTTTTCTGGTGGGAGAAGAAATTCTGAGCGACGGCGCCCGCAAAGCCAATGAGTCCGCTCCTGACACGAAGTTCATCATCAACGGCGAACCCACGGAAAACAAACTGGCGGTGGGAACCAAGGGCATTCTTCGCGTGGACGTCAAGACCCGCGGCAAGGCCGCCCACTCCGCCTATCCGGAGCTTGGGGAATCGGCCATTCTCAAGCTGCTGGACATTCTGGAGGACGTGCGGCGGATTCCGCTGGCTGACGATCCGGTGATGGGACCCGCGACCATGAACATCGGCATCATCGAGGGCGGCAAGGCCATGAACGTGATTCCGGACAGCGCCTCCGCACTGGTCCTTTTCCGCACGGTTTGTGCTTCAAATGACCTGCGCGAGAAGGTTGAGGCGGTGGTCAAGGGCCGCTGCCAGTATGAGTTCGTTCGCGATACCAAGCCCATCAGGACGGAACATTTTGACGGCTTTGAGACTGAAGTTGTTTCCTTTTCAACTGACCTGCCATGCCTGACGCGATGGGGACGTCCGCTGCTGCTGGGCCCGGGCTCGATTCGCGTCGCCCATACGGACCACGAATGCGTGCTGAAATCGGACTTAGTGCAGGCGGTTGAACTCTACACACGCCTGGTTAAAGAATTAAAGAGTCGCGTTTAAGAGTCTGCTGAAAAAGGCCCGGCCGTCATGCTGAGTGCAACGAAGCATCTGCTGCATCATCCTAAATAAACGAAAAAGCAGATTCCTCGCTGTGCTCGGAATGACAAGGCGATGGGCCTGCGAATGACAGGCGGCGCGAGTTTTTCAGCAACCTGCCAAACAAGCGATCGAGGGAAGAGGGTTATGAAGAAAGTTGAAGTTGGAATTTTAGGGGCCACCGGAATGGTGGGCCAGCGGTTTGTAAGTCTGCTGGAACATCATCCGTGGTTTGAGGCTACGTGGTTTGCGGCGTCCGACCGGTCCGCCGGGAAGAAATACGCGGAAGCGTGCAACTGGCGCCTGCGGGAACCCATGCCGTCCGGCGCGCGCGACAGGGTGGTGCAGGAATGCCAGCCGGGCAAGGCTCCGCAATTGATCTTTTCGTCGCTGGACTCCAAGGTTGCGGGCGAGATCGAGAAAGAGTTTGCGCGGGCGGGGCACGTGGTGGTCTCAAATTCCTCAAACCATCGCATGGACGCCGACGTGCCGCTGGTGATTCCGGAAGTCAATCCAGACCACCTGGAACTGGTGCGCGTGCAGCGCACGCAGCGAGGCTGGAAGGGCATGATCGTGACCAATCCCAATTGCACGACGGTGGGGCTGGTGATGTCGCTGGCGCCGCTGGAGCGCGCGTTCGGCCTGGAAAAAGTTCTGGTGACCAGCATGCAAGCGGTTTCCGGAGCAGGGTATCCCGGCGTGCCGACGCTCGACATCCTGGGCAACGTGATTCCTTATATTTCCGGCGAAGAAGAGAAGGTGGAACGCGAGGCCCACAAACTGCTGGGCAAACTGACGGATGGGCAGATTTCCAAGGGCAATTTTATTGTGAGCGCGCACTGCAACCGCGTGCTGGTGGAAGACGGCCATACGGAAGCCGTTTCACTCTCGTTGCGGTCAAAGGCGGTGGTGGAAGATCTGATTGAAGCGTGGAGGAAGTTTCGTTCGGTCCCGCAGGAGCGCGGACTGCCGACGGCGCCCAAACATCCGATCATCGTGCGCGAAGAGTGCGACCGGCCTCAGCCGAAGTTTGACGTGAACGTCGAAGGCGGCATGGCGGCTGTGATCGGGCGTGTCCGGCCCTGCCCGGTGCTGCAATTCAAGTACACCACGGTGAGCCACAACACGATCCGGGGCGCGGCCGGCGCAGCCCTGCTGAACGCGGAACTGATGAAGTCAGAAGGGTATCTGGATTAGGAGCGTGGTAGCACAGAGTCTCGCGGCGCAGAGCCTCTGCAGCCTTTCGGTGGTTCCAAACCAGGACCTGATGCCCGCAGATTCGGCGCTGCCCGCGCTGCGGGCGTCAGGGCTTTGTCTCAAAGCCCCGGCAGGGGTGGAAGATGTTGGCCCAGGGCGTAAGCCCTGGGATAGCAAGGCCCTCACCCCGGCTTCGTCACCCCTCTCCCGCTCGCGGGAGAGGGGATGGGGGAGTGGGCGGGCTGATTAACCCACGGCTCGGGCCGTGGGCCACCTTATGCCGCCCCGATGAATTGCATCGGGGCTGGCTTACGATTTAAGATGGAGTCACGCGACGCTTGTGCGGCTATCATTCCGAGGAGCCGCAGGCGACGAGAAATTTCTCAGTGTTCTGATTCAGAGCGAGGTTCCTCGCGGAGTTTAGCCCCTTCGTTTCACTCAGGGCCGTTCACCAGTGGAAGGCGATCGGGACTCGGAATGGCACGAGGAAGAACTCGGAACGCCGTGGCGAACGCGCCACAGATTGGAATAACACCATGACCCCATCTTCTGCTGACCCTCAAACTCCGCGCAACCTCAATTTGGCCTTGCTGGGCCATGGGAAGATGGGAAGCGCGGTGGCCCGGCTGGCGCCCGAGCGCGGCTTCGACCTCCGGCTGATTTTGACGATTGAATCGAACCCCGATGGAGTGGCGATCACCGAAGAGAATTTTCGCGGCATGGATGTCGCCATCGACTTTACCATGCCCGATGTGGTGGTGGACAACATCCGCCGCGTCGCCGCGCTGGGCGTCAATCTGGTGGTGGGGACGACGGGCTGGAGCGATCGATTTGAGGAAGTGGAGCAGATCGTTGCCGAAAACGGCATCGGCCTGGTCTATGCGGCCAACTTTTCAATCGGCGTGCAGCTCTTTTACCGCTTGGCGCGCGCGGCGGCGGAAATATTTGCGCCGTATCCGATGTATGAACCCTACATTGTTGAAGCCCATCACAAATTTAAGAAGGATGCGCCCTCGGGCACCGCGCTGGAGCTGAAGCGGCGCGTCGAAGCCCATTTGCCTTTGCGCGAGATTCCCACGTCCAGCGTTCGCGGCGGCTACATTCCCGGAACGCACGAGCTGGCCTTTGATTCCGAGGCCGACACGGTCCTGGTGCGGCACCAGGCGCGCAGCCGCCAGGGATTTGCCGAGGGCGCGCTCTATGCCGCGCGGTGGGTGGCCGGCAAAAAGGGACTGTTCGCCTTCGATCAGATTCTCGAAGAACAGCAGTAGCGGCTGCGCCTCTTGTCTTTTATAATCATAGTCTCCATGGAAAACGACTTGTCTCCGGAGGAGGCTTTATGAGCTTGGATATTCGGGGCTGCGGCACGGCGCTGGTAACCCCTTTTTCTGATGACGGCACTCTGGACGTGGACGCGCTCCGGGGCCTGGTTCAATTTCAACTGAGTGAGGGCATTGACTTCCTGGTTCCCTGCGGAACCACGGGAGAAGCTCCCACCCTGGAGCACGAAGAGTATCTGGGCGTGGTCCGCGTGGTGACGCAGGAAGCCAGGGGAAAAGTCCCGGTCATTGCCGGCGTGGGCGGCAACAACACCCGGAAAATCTGCAGCCTGGCGCAGGACGTCGGCGCGCTGGGCGTTCAGGGCATCCTTTCCGTCGCGCCTTATTACAACAAGCCCACCCAGGAAGGCCTTTATCAGCATTTCAAGGCGATTGCCGATTCGACCGGCCTGCCCGTGATTCTGTACAACGTGCCGTCGCGCACGTCCTCCAACATCGAGCCGGCGACGGTGGCGCGCCTGGCCGCGGTCCCCAACATCATCGGCATTAAAGAAGCTTCCGGCAGCATCACGCAGCAGATGGAAGTGCTGCGCCTGGTCCCTCCCGGGTTCAGAGTTTTGTCCGGGGATGACGCTTTTACGTTTCCGCTGATGGCGCTGGGCGGAGTTGGAGTGATCTCCGTCGTCTCCAACGAAATCCCCAAGCAGATCACGAACCTGGTCCACCTTCTGCTGGACGGAAAATATAATGAGGCGCGGAAACTCAACGCCAGTCTCCTTCCTTTGATGCAGGCCAATTTTATCGAGACGAATCCCATCCCGGTGAAGGCGGCGCTGGCCATGATGGGGAAAATCAAAGAGGTTTACCGGCTGCCGATGTGCCCGATGAAGCCCGAGCATCGCGCCCGGTTGGAAATGGTCCTGGCCGAATATGGGCTGATTGTGCACAGCGGCGCGGGCGTTAACTGAACGTCTGTAGCTGGGCACAAGCCGCAGCGTTAGAAGGCGAACGCTGCGCTACAAGGTTTTAGTAATCGATGAAGCTTCAACAACAGATCGAAGAACTTTTCGCGCGCGAGTCTGAACAGTACGGCGAGGAATACTTTACCGCCTTTGAAGAATTCAAGGTGGCTTTGAACGAAGGCCGGGTGCGCGCCGCAGAGCCTGATCCTCAATCGCCCACCGGCTGGCGAGTGAATGCCTGGGTCAAGAAGGGTATTCTGCTGGGGTTTCGGATTGGGCGCGCGGTGGAAATGCCGCCGTCCGGTTTCCAGTTTTGCGACAAGCAGACGTATCCGCTGAAGCAGATTCCCGCCGGACAGAACGTGCGCGTGGTTCCCGGCGGCTCGTCAATCCGCGACGGCTGCTACATCGGAAAAAACGTGACCTGCATGCCGCCGATGTACGTGAACGCAGGGGCCTATGTGGACGATGGAACGATGATCGACTCTCACGCGCTGGTGGGTTCCTGCGCGCAGATCGGCAAGCGCTGCCACCTTTCCGCGGCGGCGCAGATCGGCGGAGTGCTGGAGCCGGTGGGCGCGCTTCCTGTGATTATTGAAGATGACGTTCTGGTGGGAGGCAATTGCGGCGTTTACGAAGGCGCCGTGGTTGGCAGGGAGGCCGTGCTGGCCCCGGGGACCATCTTGACGGGATCAACCCCGGTCTATGATCTGGTTCGGGAAACGGTTTACCGCCGCGAAGGCGGCCGCCCGTTGATGGTTCCTCCGGGAGCGGTGGTCGTTCCCGGAGCGCGCGCGGTGACGCGGGGACGCGGGAAAGAGTGGGCGCTCTCGCTTTACGCGCCGGTCATCATCAAGTATCGCGATGAGAAAACAGATCAGGCCGTGAGGCTTGAAGACCTGCTTCGGTAGTGCCAGGGGTGTAGCCACGGCGCCGCAAATCACCCTTCCCGCCTTGCGCTGGACAGAGACCCGTGCGGACGGCCCGGTATGGTAATTCCCGGGTGATCCATTTCCACCCAAAGTTAGGGCGCTGGAACGGGATGCTGAAAAACTTTCGCGATGTCATCCTGAGCGAAAAGCAGGTTCCTCGCGGAGTTTATCCTGAGCCCCTTCGACTTCGCTCAGGGCCGTTCGCAAGCGGAGGGCGAACGGGCTCGGAATGACACGGTGAAGGGCTCGGAATGACACGCTTTTCAAACGTTTTTTCAGCTTCGCGCGAAAGTCGTGCCGCGTCGCGACGCACAGGGCGCGGGTAGTGGTACAGTTTGATGTAGCCGCCACACGAGCTCGCTGGTAGCGGCGGCTTTATGCCGCCATGTGGCGAGATGAACTCGCCGCTACGCACCGCCATGTGGCGAGATGAACTCGCCGCTACGCACCGCCATGTGGCGAGATGAACTCGCCGCTACGCACCGCCATGTGGCGAGATGAACTCGCCGCTACGCGCCGCCATGTGGCGAGATGAACTCGCCGCTACGCGCCGCCATGTGGCGAGATGAACTCGCCGCTACGCGCCTCAAGTGGCGAGATGAACTCGCCGCTACGCGCCTCAAGTGGCGAGATGAACTCGCCGCTACGCGCCTCAAACTGGACCACCACCAGGGCGCGAATAGGTTTGACCGGCTGGAAACGTCTCTGCTATCGTAACGGCTTACACCCTTTTTGGAGAAAACTTCTAAGTCATGGGGAACGTTAAGGTTACCCTGCCGGACGGCACGAACAAAGAATTTCCGCAAGGAACCACCGCGCTTGAGGTCGCGCAGTCCATCGGGCCGGGGCTGGCCAAAGCTGGGCTTGCGGCCAAGATAGACGGCAGCCTGGTGGATCTCAGCGCGCCCCTCGAAGCCGATGCCGCGTTCCAGGTGATCACTCCGAAATCGCCCGAGGGCCTGACGATTTACCGGCATTCTTCCGCGCACCTTCTGGCGGCCGCAGTGCTCGAACTTTTTCCTGACGCGCATCCTGGCATCGGGCCTCCAACCGAAACGGGATTTTTCTACGACTTCTATCGCGAGAAGCCTTTTACGGAAGCGGACCTTGCCAGCATCGAAGCCAGGATGCAGGAACTGGCCGACGCCGACCTGGCTTACGAACGGGTCTATTTCCCCAAGGAAGAGGGCCTGAAGATTTTTGACCAGATGGGCGAGTTCCTGAAGTGCGAGCTGATCCAGGAAAAAGCGGAACCGGTTTTTTCGGCTTACCGGACGGGCAAGTTTCTCGATTTCTGCCGCGGCCCGCACATCCCCTCGACGGGCCGGATCAAAGCGTTCAAATTGCTGAGCGTTGCGGGCGCGCATTGGAAGGGTGATGAGACTTCCCATCCGATGCAGCGGATTTACGGCACGGCGTTTTTTACCCGGAAGGAACTGGACGAATTTATTACCCAACTGGAAGAAGCGAAGAAGCGCGACCACCGGAGGCTGGGCAAGGAGCTGGACCTGTTCAGCATCCAGGATGAGGCGGGGCCGGGGCTGATTTTCTGGCATCCCAAGGGCGGAATCATCCGCAAGGAAATTGAAGATTTTCTGCGCGACGAGCTGCTTCGGCAGGGTTATCAGTTGGTTTACACCCCGCACGTGGCGCGCCTGGACCTGTGGAAGACCAGCGGCCACCTGAACTTTTACAAGGAAAATATGTTCACGCCCATTCAACTGGATGATGCCGAATACCAGTTGAAGCCCATGAACTGCCCGTTCCACATATTGATTTACAAGGACAAGCGGCGAAGTTACCGGGAACTCCCCATGCGCCTGGGGGAGTTCGGCACCGTCTATCGTTACGAGCGTTCCGGGGTGATGCACGGGCTTTTGCGCGTGCGAGGCTTTACGCAGGATGACGCGCACATCTTCGCCACGCCGGAACACGTGGAAGCGGAAGTGGCCGCCTGCGTGGATTTCGCGCTGCTGGTGCTGCGCACGTTTGGGTTTGACAAGTTTGAGGTGGAGCTTTCCACCTGGGACCCGGAAAACCGCGAGAAGTATTCGGGAGAGCCCGAGCTATGGGAGCTGGCGGAGCGCACCCTGGAATCGGCGCTGAAGGATCGCGGCCTGCCTTACAAGCGCATGACGGGCGAGGCGGCGTTTTACGGGCCGAAGATCGACATCAAACTGGTTGACGCGCTGGGCCGTTTGTGGCAGCTTTCAACGGTGCAGTTTGACTTCTTCCTGCCGCAGCGCTTTGGGCTGGAATACGTCGGCCCGGACGGCCACGCGCACCAGCCGATCATGGTGCACCGGGCGCTGCTGGGTTCCGTCGAAAGGTTTTTTGGCGTCCTCATTGAGCATTATGCCGGGGCCTTTCCGGTGTGGCTCGCGCCCGTGCAGGCGGTTGTGCTGCCGATCAGCGAGAAGCACGCGGATTACGCGCGCAAAGTTACGGAGGAGTTGCGGGCGGCCCGGGTCCGGGTGGAACTGGATGACCGGAACGAAAAAATCAACGCCCGCATCCGCGACGCGCAGCTCCAGCGGGTCCCTTTTATGCTGGTGGTGGGAGAGCGCGAAATGCAGGGCGGAGGAGTGGCCGTGCGAAGGCGGGACACCGGCGACGCGGGATTCCGGCCGCTGGCGGAGTTCAAGTCCGCCATTCGAGAACTTATCGACACGCGGGCCAATCAGTGGTAAGCTTCTGCTAGTGGACGGAAAATATACGCTTGCCTTGACACAAGCAACGCCTAAACGATTTTGTTATGAGGGTCCAGTGGGACAGGAGGGCTAGTTTATCAGTAACGAATTCGTTCGCATCAATGAAAGAATCCGCGCCCGGGAAGTTCGTCTGATCGATGAGGAAGGCAACCAGCTTGGAGTGATGACTGTGTTTGAAGCCTTGAAGGTCGCCCGGGGGCATGGTCTTGACTTGGTGGAAGTGGCGCCGAAGGCGACCCCGCCCGTGTGCCGCATTATCAATTACGGGAAATACCTGTATCAGTTGAACAAGCGGCAGCATGAAGCGCGCAAGCATCAAAAAGCGGCCGGGCTGAAAGAAGTGAAGATGCGCCCCCGCATTTCGGTGCATGACTTTGAAACCAAGCGGAACCGCATCATTGAGTTTTTGGAGGAAGGATCCAAGGTCAAGGCCGCGGTCATATTTCGCGGGCGCGAAAACGCCCACCGCGATCTGGGCTGGGAGATGATGAAGCGGCTGGCCGAGGAGCTGAGCGAGATCGGACAACTGGAGATTGGGCCAAGGCAGGAAGGACCCAACCTGTCGGCCATATTTTCTCCGAAAAAGCCGGCGTCCAAACCTGCGTCCAAGCCCGGGCGTCCGGCCGCGCTTCCTGCGGATGCGAGCGAACAGCAACCGCAGAGCCAGTCGAAGGCTGCGGTGGTGCAGGAAACTTCGGGAGGATAGTTTTGCCAAAAGTAAAGTTGAAATTGAAGACGCATAAGGGCGCCGCCAAGCGGTTCAAGCTGACGGCCAGCGGTAAAGTGATGAGCGGGCATGCCGGCGGCCGCCACCTTCTGACGTCCAAGTCGCGGAAGCGCAAAAGGAAGCTGGGCTCGTCCACCGTGATTGCGGATGCTGATGTCCATCACGTCAAGGCCATGCTGCCTTACGGCCGCTAAGCGGATTTGCGCGGGCCGGCCTGCCGCTCTTGTTCCGCCGGAAGGGCCGGGAAAACGGAATCGGATGTGCCTGAAGCGAAAGTGCCGGGGGTTATTTCCCAGCGGCGCTTTTTTGCTGTGTGGCTGCTGAAACTGCCGGGGCGCAATCCGGCGTGCAGGCGTGCCGGGGACATCTTCCCGCTGTTGGTACTTCCCACCGGTCCGGCTTCTGATCTATAATGAAAGATTCGTAGCCGGCAGTTCTTTTGCTTTTGCGGGTGCGGAAAGGCTAAGGGCAGGGTGCCTTTGCCGCCCCGAAATTCTCTGAAAGGAGCAAACCCATGCCAAGAGTCAAGCGCGGAACTGTGCGCCGCGCCCAGCGGCAGAAACTCGCCAAGCTTACCAAAGGCTATTTCCTCAAGAAGAGCAAGCTCTACAAGTTTATGAAGGAGGCCGCGGACCGCGCGGGGCGTTTTGCCTATCGCGATCGCCGGCGCAAGAAGCGGGACTTTCGCCGTCTCTGGATTGTCAGGATTGGTGCGGCCGCCCGGCAAAACGAGCTGACCTACAGCCAGTTTATCCACGGGATGAAGGCGCTGGGTGTGGAGCTTGACCGCAAAGCTCTTGCCGAAATGGCTGCCAGGGACCAACCGGCGTTTGCCGAGCTTGCAAACCGTGTTAAGACTGCCATAAAGGCAGGCTAAATCATGTCCGGATCCGGCGCTGGCCGCCGGGTTCCCCTCAAATGTGCGCGTACGCGGTCCCGGATGCCGATTGACGAAAAAACCAGCAAAACGCTGAAAGACCTCGGTATCAAAACTCCTGAGGCCATCGGTGATCTCTTTGCCGAGGTTGTTGCCGCTTTGGACGATGAGCGGCGGGCGCTGCTTGCGCGGGGCGCCGGCAATGAGAGCGAACGCGGCCGGAGGGTGAAAGAGCTGCGAGACCGCTGGCTGGCCCGCAAAGGCGGGCTTGTTGCATTGATCGACGAGCACTGGCTGAAGAAGGCGGCGAAGGACCTGAAACCTGCTGTGGGCCGCGCCTTCAACGAACTGCGCCAGCGCGCGAAGTGCGTCGATACCGAGGGCCTTCTGCGCGATTTCCCCCTCCAAGGGGCCGGGGCGAAGCAAGGTGATCTCGCGTTCGCAGCCGCGACGCCCGCCGCGCCCGGAGCGGACGCCTCTGTCAAAACACGGCCGGACCTCACCCTGCCGGGGTTTCGGCGGACCCTGGGATCGGTCCATCCGGTCACCCAGGTGATGCGGGAAATCGAAGACATCTTTCTGGGGCTTGGCTTTGCCATCGAGTCAGGGCCGGAGATTGAGTCGGTCTATTACAACTTCGACGCCCTCAACATTCCTGAGAGCCATCCGGCGCGCGATGACTGGGACACAATTTACGTCAACCCTGAAACCTTGTTGCGCACCCACACGTCTCCGGTGCAGATTCGCGCCATGGAGAAGCACGGCGCGCCGCTGTATATCATCTGCCCCGGAAAAGCCTACCGGCACGACAATCCGGATTCAACCCACGCCACCATGTTCCACCAGGTGGAAGGATTGGCGGTTGACACGGACATCACCTTTGCCGACCTGAAAGGAACGCTCGATTATTTCGCCAGAAAATTTTTCGGCGATAAAATCAAAACCAACTTTTCCCCCAGCTTCTTTCCTTTTACGGAGCCCAGCGGAGAGCTGGCGATCAGTTGCGTGTTTTGCGGCGGCAAGGGCTGCCGGGTGTGCAAGGAGAGCGGCTGGGTTGAAGTGATGGGCTGCGGCATGGTGCACCCCGAAGTGCTGCGCCACGGCGGCATCGACCCGGAGCGTTACTCCGGCTGGGCGTTCGGGCTGGGCGTGGAGCGCTTCGCGATGATGAAGTATGACATCAACGACATCCAGCTCTTCCAGCAGAGCGACATCAGGTTTCTGGAGCAATTTTGACGGCGTCATTTTCTACAGCGGCGCTCGGAGTTTATCCCGGCGGGGCGGAGGAGCGCCGGGAAATCGCCGGCGGGGCCACCGGCGCTACAAGCCGCGTCGCCACTATCATTTGAAATGCTCAGTAAAACGGATTTCCCAAGACTG
>Ga0307372_10007700_pt1 | contig 15352 bp, 15 predicted proteins | sample OX1MG_FD_202533 | JGI IMG/M metagenome (GOLD analysis project Ga0307372, IMG submission 202533) | Soil microbial communities from Risofladan, Vaasa, Finland - OX-1 | ecosystem: Environmental > Terrestrial > Soil > Coastal area > Acid sulfate soil | place: Finland: Risofladan, Vaasa | collected... | reverse complement strand
GTCAACGCCGCCTTAAACATCAAAGCTGTGGGACTACACAGCGTGGGTTTGTCCCTGGAAGCCCCCGGCTTTAGCCGTGGGGAGTAGTCACGTAGTGTACATATATAGCACCACACCATCACATCGGGGTCACGTTTCGTCATTTCGACATCTCGCACTGGTCACAATCTTGAGCTTTTGCATATTGAAAGAATATGAGGGAATCAATCTCCCGCATCGTTCCGTGATCATTCCGTGATATACACACGTATTCCGGTGAGATGTTTGTGATACAGCAACTCTATACTTCTCTCACATATGAATATCAGCGCAAGCTGTTTTAGACAGGAGGGATACTCCTGCTATCGTTCTTCCTGGGCTGTACACACCTTCGCCTGATCAGCATAGCCTGACCAGGCAGTGAAAAGGAGCAGAAAGATGTTTCAGAAGATTCTCGTTCCGCTGGATGGATCGGGCAGAGCGGAACAGGCCATTCCCGTGGCGGCTCGCATCGCGCGCGCTTCCGAGGGGACTGTTATTTTACTAGCAGTAGCCACTTTTCCCAATGAGTTCCACCCGGAAGAGAAGCGGCGAGCCGAAGTTGACTCACCCAGGTTGATAGACGAAAACTTGAATCAGGCACGTCAGTATCTGAACAGCGTCACCAGGATGCCGGAGCTGGCCGGCGTGAAGACGCGGGTAGAGGCGCTGATAGGTGGAGTCGCACCGACTATCATGAGCGCGATCGAACTGCTGCAGGCGGACCTGGTCGTGATGTGCAGTCATGGCTACAGCGGTTTCAAACGCTGGGCGCTGGGCAGTGTTGCGCAAATAATTGTCCCCCATAGCCCGGTGCCAGTGCTCCTGCTTCGCGATGGCGGCCCTCTCCTGGTGGGTCAATCGGTACGCGTGCTGGTACCCCTGGATGGCTCTCCGCTTGCCGAGGCTGCGTTGAAGCCGGCAATTGAACTCATAACAGCCCTCGCCCCAGCCGACCAGCGCTCATTGCACCTGATACGCGTCGTCGATGACCCCATTTCCAGCGGCATCTTCAGACCCAACGTGCCTTTCGACCTGGAAGTCAGCCGAGCAGAGGCCAGACGCGAGGCACACAAGTACCTGGCAGGCATGGCAGCGCAACTGACGAAGGGCGAATTCGCAACATACGACCTGACGGTGACCACATCAGTCTCGGTCAATAATGATGTGGCGGAGGCGCTCGTCGAGAAGACCGAGCAGACAGTCGAGCCATTTGACCTGATCGCGATGGCGGCGCACGGATATGGCGGCGTGCAGCGCTGGGCGATGGGCAGCATCACCGAACGGGTGCTTCACCATACGAAGCAGCCGCTCCTGATCGTGCATGCAGATGCTCATTAGCAGTGCTAGAAGCGCACGAGCAAATGGGAGAAGACCAGTTCCTGTTGCGCCACCTGTGCCAGGGTCTCGGCCACATCGACATTGATCGCTGCCGATGTCGTGACGGTGAGATTGGGTACTGCACCATCGCAAGTGGTGAGCCGTTCTGCGATGGCGGCCAGATACGTGTGGAACTGGCGTTTCGCCTGTTCCCGCATCTGGTCGATATACGTATACAATCCGGCTCTACCAAAGGTCGGCGGCTGATCGCCTAGAGCAATCCTACCCAGCTTTGAACTTCGACCTCCGTCACCTCGGTCTGAACAGCTTTACCTGTTTTTTTACCTTTGGTCTCGGCGTGCGGTCGCACAATGAACAACGGGAGCTTTGTGGTGCCAAGAATGTGCTCTGCCACGCTACCCATCACCAGCCGCAGCAAGCCACTGCGTCCATGCGTCGCCATGGCGATCAAATCATAGCCGGTGGATTTTGTAACATCTCTGACTTGCGCTGCCTCTCGGACGATAGTTCCAGCCACATCGGTATTGACCACTACGGACGAACTCACCTGGAGATTGAACCCCGCCAGGTCCTTCGCGTAACGCTCGGCTACGGACTTCACGTACTTTTCAGCCTCTTGCTTGACTTCATCCTGCATGAGGTCGCTGATATGCGCCTGGCTCTTTATTTTCCCGTAAGCCGACGGCAGATCCACCACGCGCAAGAAGTGCAACGCATTCTGGAGAGAAGCGGAAAGCGCCGCCACGAGGTACGCAGTTGGCAGGATTACCGCTTCAGCAAGCTCCGACCCATCCAGAGGCACCAGGATGCGCAGGGGATGAGTGGCATCTAGCATCGGGGGAATCGCCCCGTGGTGATTGAGGACCAGCACCGGGACGGGACTGTGACGAACCGCTTCCTGGGCAATGCTCCCGAAAGCCCAGCGTTTCAAGCCCGTCTCACCCTGGCTGCACAGGACGATCAGGTCAACCGCCTCTAAGCGAGCCTCCTCGTAAATCTCCGGTGATGCTGCGCCGACAGACAGGTCTAGTTCCGTGTTGATGCCCGCCAGTTCATCGGCATAGGTTTCGGGTATGCCGGTCAGGTAGCTGGCTGCTGCATGCTCACGCCTCTTAAACGCGCCAGGCTTGAGAGATATGGTCCGTTCTGCCGTGTATGTCCCGAACTCGACGGGAGGAAGGACGACTTCTACAAAGACGATCGTTCCGCCGGTGGCGCGTGCGATGCGCGCTGCTACAGGGATGGCCTCCTCGGATCGTTTCGAGCCATCGAGGGGCACCAGAATCCGCCCAAACATCTGTTTGTTCTCCTTTCGACATCCTTGTCGATATCCAATAGCTATGCTGTTTGCTTCCTGGAACAAGTATATCCCTGCAAGTTCACAAAGGCATCACTAGAGAGAGAATTTTCCTCACACTTTGGTTACAGCGGCCTCACGTTGTGCTGCGCATGGGATACGGGCCGGATGTACCGCCCACTCCGCGGCGGAGGGTGAGCGAGGTGCTCTTGAAAGAGAGAGGTAAAGCGACCAGAGCAGAGAAATGAACGCTTCTCTGGTCGCATTGTTGTAGAGGCGTGGACTAATAGCGGAAGACTGCCGCTACCAACGACTCGCCCGGCACCTCCGCCCGCGCGATCGCATAGACCTTCCCGCCGTGGATCAGCGTCTGCGTAGCAGCGACATCCAGCAGGTCTACGTCGCCGGCTTCCGCTTCTATATGGAGCGCGACTGTGTTCGTGGCCGGATCAAAACTACCCCATTGCTCCTGGTCGAGGGCGACAAACAGGCTCTCGACGCGTCCGTAGGAGGCGGCAGGCAGCACTTCTTCGATGGCATCGGAAGCGAGCCAGGTCCCCGCCATGTCCTGGTAGCGGGCGACGGCTTCGTGTTCTTGTTTCAGGAGGATGGGTTCTACGATGGCCCAGGCCTGTTCGCGCAGCGTTTCCGCCTTCTGCTTGTCGTGGTTGCCGGAAATCTCTTGATCTACCAGGTGGGGATAGGTATTGGCCTGTCGATAGATCGGTATGAGGTAGTCGACTCCGGCCAGTACCAAAGGAGCCATTTCGTTGCGCAGCAGTTCATGCAATCCACGATTGACCTGTTGAAAGTAGCGCAGGAGCTGGTCCTTGAGATCATCGGTACCCACGCCCTGCCCGTGAAAGATCGCTGCCCGCCGTCCCCCTTTGCCCACGACCGCGCCCGATGAAGAACTGTGATGGCGCACATCGTTCTCCTCGATATCATCGTACTTGAGTGCCTCTGCCAGGCTGTGAGGGACCGCTTCGGGCAGCGCGATTTCCTGGATACTATAGTGCGTTCCTTCCATGAGCCGGACAGCGTTTTGAGAGAGAGCCAGCACATAAAATCGCCTATCATCGACCAGCAGCGGCAGCAGTGACTTGAGGAAGAAATGATCGCTGATGACGACCCGGTCTTTTACCTGTAACGGCACGCGATACGAGCGAAACAGGCGCGGCGAACGGAAGATTGCTAGCCCGTCGCTTAAATGCTGCCAGAACGCTTCGGTTTCTAACAACGCCTCGATCGGTTCCAGCATGTCCCCCGTAGAACGTAAACCACGCTCGTGCAGGCGCTGCTCGGTTTCTCGAATGACGTTTCTCAGTTTCAATTGATCTGACTGACTCTCCATACCTGTCCGGTCCGTGGACAAAACGATCGTGATGCAGGGGCTTTCATGTGGTTCCATCAGGTATCTGAGTTCGCTTTTTGTTGGGATGTTCATCTTGATCGACTCCTTCCAACTGCCTTCAAAGGAAACAGGAATTGGAGCACGCCGACAATCCCTGCCTGCACCAGTTCCTGCTCCGCATGAGGGGTTCCGAGGCCCTCTCACTCACTCACCGCTTAGCGCGCGCCCGCAGCTTCCTTGACCTTGACCGGGATCTGCTTTGGCTTCGCGGCCTCAGACTTTGGAACGGTCAAGGACAGGACGCCGTGCTCGTAGGTGGCGGTGATCTTCTCAGGGTCAAAGCGTCCGGGTAGGGTAAAGGATCGGATCATCTCTCCTTCGTAGCGCTCGTGGCGCACATAGGTGGGTTTCTCCTCCTTCTCTTCACCTTTCTTCGCCACGCGGATAGTCAGGGTGTCTCCCTCCGCTGTGATCTGAATGTCCTCTGGCTTGAAACCGGGTAGGCTAGCCTCGATCATATACTGCTGCTTATCTTCCGTCTCGATAACATCGACCGGAAAGGAGCGGCCAGTAAAGAACTCCAGACGGCCAGGCCAGAAGAAGCTCTCCTCAAACAGGCGATTCATCGCCTCTCGAAGCGGCATCAACGCCTCAAAGGGGTCTTTTTTCTGTACCATTGACATGGTCTTTCTCCTTTTTGTATTTCAACGCACTCCAACAGTGTCCCTTTCCACTTTCTCCCTAATTCCCCACTACATAGTATAGAACCTCGATGTTACAAGTGCGTTACAGAAAAGGGCAGTTTTATCACAGGTGAATCACAGCGGGTTCATACGACGGGGTTGCCTGCTACCTCGCGCGCTACTCGTTCTACCAGGTCGTCCAGGGCGCGTTCTACTTCCGGGCTGAGCCTGGCGTCGATGGCGAAGTTCTTGCCCTCGACGGCGTAGATTACGATGTGCGGTGGAAGCTGATCCAGCGCCCGTGCCAGTTCGATGGCTTCGACCACGCCAAAGGCGTGCGTCGAGGAGAAGGACAGATCCGCCGGGAGCGCTTGTGCGATCGCGTCAAAGCGATAGACCATTCCTGCTTTCCCACCGGACGTGACCGCGTCGATAAGTATGATCCTGTCGGCGCGCTTCCAGGTCTCGATCAGTTGGAGTCCATCCCCCTGGCAGCTCATTAACTGCGCGCCCGGCAGCCCGCGCGCTTCCAGGGCTGCGATGACGGCGAGACCAACTCCGTCGTCACCGCGCAGCGTATTGCCGACGCCGATGACTAACACGTCCGGTGGCGATGACATGACGCACTCCTCTTCATTCCCGCTCGACATGCAGCTTCAGGAAGTGAGTGGCGCAGGAGATGCAGGGGTCGTAGTTCCGTATCGCCTGCTCGCACTTCCAGGTCAATTGCTCTTCCGGCAGCGCTTTGTATTGCTCGACAAAGCGCCAAAGGTCGTTCTCAATAGTCTTCTGGTTCTGCGAGGTAGGAGGGATGATCTTCGCGTCGCGGATGATCCCGTCGTCATCGAGGCGATAGCGGTGATACAGGATGCCGCGTGGCGCTTCCGTACAGGCCCAGCCCGTGGATGCCACCGGGCGTACCCTGACGGCAGGAGCATCCGGCTGCTCATAATCCTCGATGATGCGCAGGGCCTCGTCAAAGGCGTAGAGGATCTCCACGCTGCGCACGACGATGCTCTGAAAGGGATTGCGGCACACCTGGCCGAGGCCAGCGCCACGCGCGGCTTCTTTGGCGAGCGGCGAGAGCTGGTCAAAGTTCAGATTGTAGCGCGCCATGGGGCCGACGAAATAGGCTCCTTGCCCTTTGTGTACGCTGTGCAGCGCGTTGGAATACGGGACATGCTCCTCTACAAAGTGATCCTCGTACTCTTTGACCGGGATACTCAGGCCCTTGTTCGACACCAGTATGCCCTCGTTGAAGGGATACTCGTTCGGGTGGAACAGAGACACGAACTCGTAGTCTTGCTCGAAGTCGGGGAAGGGCAGCTGCGCCACCCAGCGCACCGTCTCCAGTGCCACCTCGCGCCCCCACTTGAGCTGCTCTACCAGCGGCCCAAACTCTCGTTTTGCCGGGACTTTGTAAAATCCACCCACGCGCACGTTGATCGGGTGAATCTCTCTGCCACCGAGGAACGAGACGATGGTGTTGCCCGCTTTCTTCATCTGCAGCGCGCGTTTGACCAGGTCGGGATGATCCTGCGCCATGCGAATCGCGTCGGGATAGCCCAGGAAGTCGGGCGCGTGCAGCATGTAGACGTGAAGGGTATGGCTCTCGATCCACTCGCCGCAGTAGAGCAGCCTGCGCAGTGCGCGCAGTTGGCCATCGACGGTCACGCCGAAAGCATGTTCCATAGCGTGGACAGCGCTCATCTGGTAAGCGACGGGGCAGATACCGCAGATGCGCGCGGTGATATCGGGAGCCTCGTCAAACGCGCGCCCGCGCAGGAACGCCTCGAAGAAGCGCGGCGGCTCAAAAATCCTGAATTTGACATCGGTCACCTGCTCGCCGCTCATTTTGATGTAGAGTGCGCCTTCGCCCTCAACGCGTGCCAGGTAGTCCACCTTGATGGTCTTATCGCTCATGCGCTTCACTCTCTTTTCTGAATGGCCCGGCAGCGGCATTGAAACTGCGGAAAACACGGATGATGTCCTGCTTGCTCGATCCGAGGTGCTGCCACTGATTGCTTAACGAAGCCGTATTGGGCGTTTCTTTGGGGCCGAAGCAGCCGTAGCACCCGCGCGCGTAGGAGGGGCATATCGCGCCGCACCCGGCCTGTGTGACAGGGCCGAGGCAGGGGATATGCTGCGCGACCATCACGCACACCGTCCCGCGCAGCTTGCATTCCACGCAGACGCTGTGCGGCGGCGTATTTGGCTTGCGGCTGTTCAAATAGGCGCTGATGACTTCGACGAGCTGGCGCTTATTGATGGGGCAACCCCGCAATTCAAAGTCGACCTTGACATGATCGGAGATGGGCGTGGATGTGTTCAGCACCTCGATGTACTTCGGCGTCGCGTAGACAATCGAGATGAACTCGTTCACGTCCTTGAAGTTGCGTAGCGCCTGGATGCCACCCGCCGTCGCGCACGCGCCAATGGTCACGAGGTAGCGGGAGGAGCGCCGTATATGCAATATCCGTTCCGCATCGTGCGGCGTGGTGATGGACCCCTCCACGAGCGAGAGGTCGTATGGCCCTTTGACGACGGCGCTCGTGGCTTCGGCAAAATTGGCGATCTCGATCTCGCCTGCGATCGCCAGCAATTCATCCTCGCAGTCCAGCAGGCTCAGCTGGCAGCCGTCGCAGGATGCGAATTTCCAAACCGCCAATTTGGGTTTCTGTTCACGACTCATCTTATATCTCCGCTTTCACCAGCAGGTGCTGCACACGGCTATACTGGAAGACCGGACCGTCCTTGCAGACAAAGTGCGGCCCATACTGGCAATGCCCGCACAGGCCAACCGCGCACTTCATGTTGCGCTCCATCGAGACGTAGATCTGCTCCACAGGCGCGCCGTGCTTCTCCAGTTCTGATGCTGTAAAGCGCATCATGATTTCCGGGCCGCAGACCATTGCGAGCGTATTGCGCGGGTCAAATGCCGCCCGGCGGATGAGCTGCGTGACCACGCCGACGCTGCCCCGCCAGGATGTATCGCCGTGGTCTACCGTGATGTAGACATCGAGATCGAGATGCGCGCGCCAGCGCTCCAGTTCGTGGCGATAGAGGATATCCGAGGGTGTTCGTGCGCCGTAGAGCAGCGCTATCTTGCCATACTGCGCACGCCGGGCAATGAGCTGGTACACGGTGGAGCGCAGCGGCGCCAGTCCGATGCCGCCCGCGACAATCACGACATCCTTCCCGATTGCCTGCTCGATAGGCCAGTGACTGCCGAACGGTCCGCGCACGCCGATGGTGTTGCCCGGCTTCAACGCCTGTATGGCGCTCGACACTGTCCCCACGGCACGCGTGGTATGTACAAGCGGAGCGGGCCTGTCGGGATCGCCGCTAATCGAAATGGGGATCTCGCCCACGCCAAAGACGTAGAGCATGTTGAACTGGCCAGAGGCAAACGGCGGAATAGCGCTGCCATCTTGCGGTTCCAGTTCCATGGTAAATGTTCCTGGTATTTCGTGCCGAACGCGCTGAACCTGGTAGGGTCTTGGTAGCATCGGATCGGATAGCAGAGTACTCATACGCCCGCCTCCGTCGATGGTACGTTGTAGATATCCAGCGCCTGCAAGCGCGTGGCCTGCAAGCGTTCCATCATGATCAGCGCCACTCGTTTCACCAACTCATAGCCAAAGTCGTGGTCGGCTTCTCCTTTCTCGCGCAAGCAGACGCCATCCAGGGCAATCGCGCGCGTCTCTTCGATTGTGCGCGCGTTGAAGTGCCAGCGATAGGGAGGGAAGAGCCACGACCAGCCCAGCACATCACCGTCCTCGATGGTCTGGATGACACGAGACCCTTGCTGGGCGGCTACCGCTTCCAGCGCGACTTTGCCCCGCCGGATGATATAGAATGTCGAGGCCGGTTCGCCCTCGCGAAAAATATAGCTCCCGGCGGGGAAACGCACGTTGGAAGCACAGCCGGTGATGAGCTGCATATAGCGCGGCTCAAACCCTTTGAAGAAGGGGTGGTTCGCCAGAATTGGCGCGAGTGATTGCATGCTTATCCCTCCCTGCCTTGCGCCGATTCGCTCTTGCGGATGGCGCGCACTTCTTCCGTAATATCGATCCCGACGGGACACCAGGTGATACAGCGCCCGCAGCCGACGCATCCCGACGTACCGAACTGGTCGATCCAGCTTGCCAACTTGTGGGTCATCCACTGGCGATAGCGCGACTTCGAAGATGCCCGTATGCTGCCGCCGGCGATGTAGGAGAAGTCCATCGTGAAGCAAGAATCCCACCGGCGCCAGCGTTCGGCCTGCGTTCCCGCCAGATCGGTCGTGTCCTCGACGGTGGTGCAGAAGCAGGTCGGGCAGACCATGGTGCAGTTCCCACAGGTGAGGCAGCGCGAGGCCACATTCTCCCAGCGCGGGTGATCGAGATTGCGGTAGAGCAGGCCCTTGATGTCGCTGGTGTCCATGCTTCTGCCCATCTGCGCGGCAGCGTTCGCGACGACCGCCCCGGCCAGGCGAAGATCATCCTCGCTGGCTGCTCTACAAGGAACATCCTGGAGGATCGTCGCTCCCAGGTCAGTCCCGACCTCGATCACAAAGAAATGTCGCGCCTCGTCCAGCACCTCCGTTAAGGCCAGGTCGAAGCCGCCAGTCGCCTCCGGCCCGGTCTGCATCGAGACGCAGAAACAGGTTCCACCCGCCTGGCCGCAATTGACGGCGATGATGCACACATTCTCTCGCCTGGATGCGTAGATAGGGTCTTTATAGTGAGCATGTGTAAAGACGCGGTCCTGGATGGCGATGGCGTGAAGTTCGCACGAACGCACACCGAACAACGCGAGCTTCTCCGGCTGCTGGCGTTCGGGGATGATCTGAAAGCCGCCATCCTTGCGTTCCGCCTGCCATAAACGGGTGAGAGGCGGGTGCAGGAATTGTTTCCAGGAATGCGGGCCGACGTTGTAGCCGAAGAGCGCCCGGTCACGGCGTTTTTTCAGGCGATAGCTGCCGCCATCCTGCTCGTCGGTATAGCCCACCGGCAGGTCGTCTACTGATGTTAGCGTATCGTACACAATGGCGTGTTCGCGCAGCGTCGGCCCGACCACCTGGAAGCCCCTGGCTTGCAGGCTAGCAAAGAGGTGCTGGAAGTGCTCGCGCTCCAGGCAGAGCCGGTCATGCACTTGTAGGGCTTGGGTCGTCATTCCTCGCTTATCCTTTGCTTCTCATTAATGTGATAGTCTCATTTAAGAGAGTAGTCGTTTAGTGTCACAAATGGGTCACAAGAGAGGCCAGACGACTCACAAACAGATCACAACGATGAACGAACCGGCTAGCCAAAGGTATGAGCCATCTGCGAGAGCAATAACCGAAATAGCAAGGGTCTGCATCCTTCCGGGTGAAAAAGGACGCACATTTGTAGGGACGCGATTTATCGCGTCCCTACAAATCACCCGGAAGGACGGAGAACCAATAGCAATAGAACTGTGATGTTCAGTGCATACGCTTCTAATAGATGCTAAAGCAGAGTTCGAGTGACATTTTTAGGGTACTTCAGAGTCACTTGTTGCTGAGGGTACTTCACGACGAAGTCCGCTGGCAACCGCACGAATGAATTCCTTGCCGCATACACTGCAAAAGTACCCGCTATCGTTATGGCCTGCTCCTCCCAGGACGGTCAGTTCTTGCACGGCAGGTTTCCCGCACCATTCGCAAACACTTCCGGCAGGTGCAAAGTCGATGGAAACAGGTTGACGAAATTCGTTTGCAACGTTTAACATAGGTAGCCTCCTGGCGTAAGCCTTTAGATTAGATTCTCGCACGCTTCTTTATTCTGAGAATAGACCATTGAAGTCACAAGGCGCTCACTCGAATGGGGCTATCTTCTCACAAAGAGCTAACAAATCCCTTGTCGAGAACCCGCTTACAAACCCTTACTGCGTGCCCAACCACCGCCGCATCAAGATGCGCTTCATGACCTCAACGAGCAGGAGGTATGCCGACGTCGCTCCCGCGAGGAAGAGGAAGTACAGGCCGGGTAGCGGCGTGAATTTGAGTGGCACTGCCAGCGGGGTATATGGCAAGATCAGACCCACTGCCACGATCGTGAGTACCGAGATGGTGAGCGGCAGACTTGGGCGACTGCGGAACGGGTTGCCCGAGGTGCGGATGACAAACAGCACCAGCGTTTGCGTTGCCAGCGACTCCACAAACCAGCCGGTGTGAAACATCGGTTCTGCCGCGTGGAAGACCGCCAGCATGACCAGGAAAGTGAGGAAATCGAAGATCGAACTGATCGGCCCGATGAAGATCATGAAGTCGCGAATCAGCTTGATATTCCAGCGCTGCGGCTTCTGGATGAAGGTGGCATCGACGTTGTCGGTCGGGATCGTGACCTGGGAAAGGTCGTACAGGAAGTTGTTGAGCAGGATCTGCGATGGCAGCATCGGTAGGAACGGTAGGAAGACGAATGCGAAGGCCATGCTGAACATATTGCCAAAATTGGAACTGGAGCCCATCAGCAGGTACTTCATGACGTTGCCGAACGCCTTGCGTCCCTCGATGATGCCCTTGTGGAGGACATCCAGGCCGCGTTCGAGCAGGATGAGTTCGGCGGCCTCTTTCGCTACATCGACGCCGCTTGCCACCGAGATGCCCACGTCGGCAGCATGCAGCGAGGGGGCATCGTTGATGCCGTCCCCCAGGAAGCCGACTACGTGATGGCGGCTCTTGAGAGCAAGGATGACGCGGTTCTTCTGCGCGGGCGAAACGCGGGCGAAGATATCGACCTGCTCGACCACGTGGGCCAGCGCGAGATCGTCGAGGCGGTCGAGCTCGTCGCCCAGGAGCATTCGCTCGGTATTTAAGCCAACCTGCGCGCAGATGTGGCGGGTAACGAGCGCGTTGTCGCCGGTTAGGATCTTCACGGTGATGCCATCGCGCCGCAGCGCTGCCAGCACCTGGGCAGCATCTTCCCTGGGCGGGTCAAAGAAGGTCAGGAAGCCGAGAAAGATCATGGCTTGCTCATCGGCAGGGCTATAATCCTCCTGTTGAAGCGGCAGGGGCCGGTAGGACACCGCGACCGTGTAGTATCCCTGCCCACTGATCTGCTGGTGGGTCGCCTGGCAGCGCGCCAGCGCCTCGCTGTCCAGCGCGTGATCCTGCCCATCCGCTTCATAGCTCGTACATGCATGCAGGATACTCTCAGGCGCGCCTTTGCTGATGAGGAGGGCGGTATCATTAGACTCGACGATGACGGAGAGCCGCCGCCGCTCAAAGTCGAAGGGGATTTCCCCGCGTTTATGATACGCGCTCAGATCCTGATGGTCGGCGCGCAGGATGGCGGTATCGACGGCATTAGCGGTTCCCGTTTGATACGAGCTGTTGAGGTAGGCAAACAAACGCGCTCGATTCGATGTATTGCCTTGCGCATCAATGACATCGCTGAACGCCATTTCCCCTGTGGTTAGCGTGCCCGTCTTGTCGCTGCACAGCACATCGATGCTGCCAAAGTTCTGCATCGATTCCAGGTGTTTGACGATGACCTTCTCCTTCGCCATGCGCGAGGCTCCCTGCGACAGGGTGATCGTCACAATCATCGGCAGGAACTCCGGGGTCAGCCCAACTGCCAGCGAGATGGCGAAGAGTGCCGATTCCAGGGTGCTATGGTGGCCAATAATCCCGACCAGGAAGACGAACAGCACGAGGAAGAAGACGGTCCTGGTGATCAGCAGGCCGAAGTGTTTCACCCCGCGTTCAAATTCGGTCTCCGGCGGGCGCCGAGCGAGTTGCGCCACAATGTCGCCGAAGGCCGTGTTTCGCCCTGTCGCCGTGACGAGCGCGGTGCCGGTGCCGCTCACGACAGAGGTGCCGAGAAAGACGGTATGCGAGGTGTCGGCCAGGTTGCCCGTCGGGGTGGGATCAGTCTCCAGCGCATCCTTTTCCACCGGCAAGGATTCGCCGGTGAGGGCGGATTGCTGCACATGCAGGTAGACCGAGTGCAGCAGTCGCGCATCCGCAGGCACGAGGTCCCCCGCCGAGAGACGAATGATATCGCCGGGTACCAACTCGCGGCGCGGTATTTCGCCCCAGTTCCCGTCGCGCAGCGCGGTGGCCGTGAGCGCGACTTTCTCGCGCAGTCGATCCGCTGCCCGCTGCGAGCGGTGCGTCTGTAAGAAGTTGAGGGTGATGCTCAACAAGACGATCACGATAATGATACTGGCATCGAGTACGTCACCCAGCACAGCGGTGACAATACTTGCTGCCAGCAAAATGATGACAAGTGGGTTCGAAAGGAGGAGCAGCAATTGCTGGAATCCCGCTCTGCGTTGCACGGTAGAGAGCACGTTTGGCCCTTTCTGGCTCAGCCGCTGGCGGGCCTCCTGGGTGGTCAGCCCCTTTTCAGAGGTATGGAACTGCTTAAAGAGCTGTGGCAAAGAACGCTGTTGAGTACTTTCTTTGCTGGTTGTTCCAGGGGTCCCGGCATAGCTTTGCGGAACCAGCGGTTTCATTGACTGCTGCATATTTCACTCCAGCACCTTCTTAGGAAGAGCTATTCGATGTACTGTTCACATGCTTCTTGGACAGCATATCCGCTTGATCTCACAGGAGCATCACAGTACTGAGCATTCCCCTCACACTTGACTCACATAGAACTCTTGAATGAGGATGGATTCTGTCGTTATCCGCGGAAGTTTCCAGGTGAAAGGCGAGGACTGCCACGAGTCCTATTGCTTCACACGACGTGTCGAGGCGAGGCACGCAATGCCGGCCAGAGATTGATCGCCAGGCAGATCGCCAGGGCTAAGCCGCATGGGCCGGAAAGGCTGAAGAGGAAGGTATCAATGGCAGATCCCAGGGTGCCGGTAAAGAGCGGGGCGAAGAGGAGAGAGCCAACGCGCAACATGGCCGCGGCGTTGCCAAGCCAGAGCGTCGCGCTCACGAGTTTCGGAGAGGCAATCCTGCCGCCGGAGAAGCCTGGCAGCATGCGCGGAGCAATCCCGCAGATCAGCAGGGCGATAAAGCCGAGAGCGAAAGCGTGGCGGACGGCGTCAAAGGCCACAAGCTCGCCCCCTGTTGCTAATACGCTGCCCCCATCGATCAGCAGCAGCAGCGCACCGAGCATCGCCCAGAGATAGGCGCTTGCCACTATCCCCACGAATGGCCCGTAATGCGTTTGCTCCTTCTTCACCTGCTGTCGATAGGTGTGCCCCAGGGTTTCCGGCGATGGCGCGAGCTTTGCCACGCGCCCGGGTAGCTGGCCTCGCCTGCGCATCAAGCTCAGGAAGATTCCCACGAACAGGAGCACGACCCCTCCAAGCAGCGCCATTCCCAGGCCATCGATGATGCTGGCCCACGGCGCGGGCAGCGGGCCCCCTTCAACGCCAACACACAGCAGGATTACCCCCGTGAAGTAGATACCTGCCAGGGGCCACAGTACCTTGCGTGGGAAACCATCCAGGCCCGCATACATAGGCAATGAGCGAGCTGACATCGCCAGCGCCACCGGTACGAGGAAGCCAAAGAGTCCCAGCGTCACATTCAGCGTGTCGCCACTGTAGGGGACCAATCCGCTTTCCTGCGCGGTTTGGATGACGTTCACCAGGTTGATGCTGCTGGCGATACCCAGCGAGCAGAACGCGCCCGCGAAGAACGGGAGGACGCTCCAATAGGCCGGTCGAGTCGTTGGGCGAGGACCGGATAGCGCGGTCAGCACCACCAGCGCGAGGATGCCGGCGTAAGCGACCACCTCGAGAACGCCGCTGCTCATCAGCCCTATTCTCCAGACAGACGAGGGAGAAACCGACAGCGCCGGCTGGCTGATGGCGCGCAAGACCAGGCTCGCGGTGAGGATACCCAGCAGCCAGGGAACGAGGCGCGCACCCGCTAATGGCGTTCCGCGTAGTCGGGGAAGAAAGTGCAAGGCAACCCCCAGCACAAACAGGCCCGCCCATCCGTACAATTGGAGGTGTCCATGTGCCTGCGCCAGAGCCTCCCACCAGGTGCCGAGCGGTAGGGATAAGGCGTATGATATAGTCAGGATCGTTGCCAGCAAGAACCCACCGCCAGCGCCCATAAGCAGGGCTGTCTTCAAAATCGGAGCAACGCGCGAGAACGGTTGCTGCTTGTGCATGTCCTCTTCTGATGGTGGGGGCATGATTTTTCCATATGCTGTCGTATGCATGTGATGATCCCTTTCCTGTGAAGTATTGTTTGCATCCAGCATACAACAACTCCCCCCTCATACATTATGACAAAAGTCTCTCATGTACCAGGGACATCCCCTCTTGATCGTTCTTTAAGGATCGAAAATGCATGAACGCTTTTGTACATGAGCGTAACGCAACCTCATCATGAGCACTGCGACTTTTATCACAAGGCCCGCGCTGTGAGGAGATTGTGATCTCTTATGCGCAAACCTCTGTGATCTTGTGTGTTATCCAGAGGCGAGCAAGTGGAAAACGCGCGCACTTTGTAACAGACGGAAAAGCCGTCCATTTTGGGCATCATCACGTCCAGTAACACCAGATCGGGCGATTTTTGCTCGATGTGCTCCAATGCCTGCTGACCATCGCTGGCCGCGAGTACCTCGTAGCCTTCTAATTGGAGATTGCGTGTCATCAGTCGTAACAGCCGTGGGTCATCATCGGCAGTAAGGATAGTAATTCTCTTCGCAGACACAGGTCTTTCTCCATTCCTTCTTT
>Ga0307372_10007699_pt1 | contig 15352 bp, 12 predicted proteins | sample OX1MG_FD_202533 | JGI IMG/M metagenome (GOLD analysis project Ga0307372, IMG submission 202533) | Soil microbial communities from Risofladan, Vaasa, Finland - OX-1 | ecosystem: Environmental > Terrestrial > Soil > Coastal area > Acid sulfate soil | place: Finland: Risofladan, Vaasa | collected... | reverse complement strand
CTTCTACGCACTGGGCCAGGAGGCTGGATTCGGGTTCTCGCCGTTCGCCATCGAGTCGGAAGCGAGCGAAACCGATCCGCTGGGCGAGAGCTACCGCGCCATTGAAAGCGTCATGCCGCTGCTGCTCGAACACCAGAGCGCGGGCGACGTGCGCGGCTTTGTGGTTGGCCCCAACGTGGACTTTACGATGAACGGCTACACGCTTCATGTCTCCGTCGATGAGATCTTTGGCAGCCGCGCACAGAGCGGCTTTGGCATGATCATGGCCATCGGCAAGGACGAGTTTCTGGGCATAGGCAAGGGCTTCCGGGTCACCTTCACGCCGCGTCCCGAGAGCGGGCCGCACGTCGGCGTCGCAGCCATTGACGAGGGGACCTTTGAGAACGGCAAGTGGGTTCCGGGGCGGCGACTCAACGGCGACGAAAACGCCCAGGGCAAATACTGGCGCTTCGATCCGCACGGCATCAAGATCGAGAAGATTTCGCTGTACCGGTACGAATAGAAAGGGCTCAAGAATATGGCTATGAGGGGTACTACAGAATCTGTCTTGATGGATTCCATCCGGCGGGTTCAAGCAGCCTGCATCTCCCATCGGACGATGTATCAGAGTCATTGCTTCACCGACGATCCGAATCATCCGGGGGTCGTTGCCTGCTTTGGAGTTTGTCCAGACGATATTGCCTCGGACTTGCGCACCAAGGTGGACGCCGCCGCAAAAGAATTCTTCGCTTCGCATGACTTCCATATTCGTTAAGGCGTCAGAGAAACATCATCCGGCTGGCGTCAGATGAATGAGGATAGACAGGAAATTGCCCTTAACACCCAGAAGCGGGCGAATCGCGGATTTATACCCGGTCCGCCGCCCACTTGTCGAGCTAGAATTTAGCTATGCCCGCAGCAGCGCTGTCTCCTGATGTTCTGGCCAAATACGAGCCCGTGATCGGACTCGAAGTGCATGTGCAACTGCTCACCGCTTCCAAAGCGTTTTGCAGTTGTGCGAACCAATTCGGTTCGGAGCCGAACACGAATATCTGCCCGGTATGCCTGGGGCTGCCCGGCGCGTTGCCGGTACTCAATGCCAAGGCTGTGGAGTTTGCCGCGCTGGCGGCGCTGGCGCTCAACTGCGAAGTGCGCGAGCGCTCGATCTTCGCGCGCAAAAACTACTTCTATCCCGACCTGCCCAAGGGCTACCAGATTTCGCAGTACGACAAGCCTCTGGCCGAGCATGGGTGGATTGAGGTACCCACGGCGGACGGCGGCACGAAGCGCATCGGCATTACGCGGGTGCACATGGAGGAGGATGCCGGCAAAAGCCTGCACGACGGCTTTGCCGACTCCGCCACGCGTACTTATCTCGACCTGAACCGCTGCGGGACGCCGCTCATCGAGATTGTGAGCGAGCCGGACATCCGCACCCCCGACGAGGCCTTCGAGTACCTCACGCGGCTCAAGGAGATCCTGCTCTATACCGGCGTTTCCGACTGCAACATGGAGGAAGGCTCGCTGCGCTGCGACGCGAATGTAAGCGTCCGCCCCAAGGGCCAGGAAAAATTCGGAACCAAGGCGGAAGTGAAGAACGTGAACAGCTTCCGCTTTATCCGCTTGGCGCTGGAGTACGAGATCGAGCGGCAGATCGAGGTGATCGAGAGCGGCGGGCGCGTGGCGCAGGAGACGCGCTTGTGGAACTCGAACGAGGGCCGCACCTACTCGATGCGGTCGAAGGAACAGGCGCACGATTACCGCTACTTTCCCGAGCCGGACCTGCCGCCGCTGGTCGTTTCGCGCGAATTCCTGGAGGAGGCGAGGGCGAGGCTTCCCGAGTTGCCGGAGGCGCGGCGGGCGCGGATGATCGCCGAGTACGATCTGAGCGCGCAGGACGCGCACACGCTGACCGCATCGCGGGAGTTTGCCGACCGCTTTGAGGCGGCGGCGAAAGCGGCGCGGAATCCGCGGCGCGTGGCCAACGTGCTGCTGAGCGAGGTGGGCGGACGGCTGAAGGCGCTGGGCCTGGAACAGGAGCAGTCGCCGGTTTCGATGGCCGGCATTGTGCTGGCCGCGGACTTGCTGGACGAGGGCAAGATCAGCTCGAAGCAGATGAAGCAGCTCTTCGACGTGTGCTTCGAAAAGGGCGAGGACTTTCCTGCCGTTTACGAGCGCGAGAAGCCGCAGCAGATTACCGACGTTTCGGCGATCGAGAAGCTCATCGACGAGGTGATCGCTGCCAACCCCAAGCAGGTGGAACAGTACCGCAGCGGCAAGAAGACGGTGGCGGGCTTCTTTGTGGGCCAGGTGATGCGGGCCTCGAAAGGCCAAGCTAATCCAGCGCTGCTGAATGAGCTGGTGGTGAAGAAGCTGGAAGGGTAAGCCGGCGTTCTTGGGAAAATCCGCCGCCTCTACCAGGCGAACGCCTTCAGGCTCGAATCCGTTCCGGAGCGAGACGGATCGCAAAGACCGCATAGAGAAACAGGCAGGCGAGGAGCAACAGTTCAAGGTTCTGCTGACGCAGGACGAGAACGAACAGAAACTTGTTGTCAAGCATGTGCTGAAACCTGGATGGGAGATCGCCGGCGCTGCTCAGCACCAGGAACATGAGGAATTTGCTTTGCAGAAGCGAGAGCCGCAATGCTGGAGCATGTACTAAAAGATAACCATTGAGGAATCCGGGGATCCCCATACTCCCCAAGAAAGTCAGGGCCGCGATGAGCGTGCCTAATACGCGGCGTTTCTCCAGAATGACCAGAATCGATGGGACTGAGAGAAGAAGGATGGCCGCATCCCAGTGGCGGTGGTAAACAGGCAGCAATGAAAGCACCAGCAGGGCTCCCAAAAACCAGAAAGCCAGCCGGAGGCTCGAAGCTGTGCCTCATCGTTCCTATTGCCTAAGCGCCCGCGAGGAGGAGAAATATTCCGTAGGCGACCATGCTCGAAGCCGCCTCATGGGCGAAGAGGACACTCGTCACGGCCTGAAGGTTGATTTCGTCTGAACTCGGGGAGGCTGGATCGTTGACCTGTCCCGGCGCCAGTGACGTTGCGATATTTGTGCGCAATTCCGAGAGCCAATTCCGGCTGGCCGGACGCATCTCCAAGGTCAGGCCGCCAATCAGAAGAAGCGCAGCGGCTCCCGCGATAGCGAGGCCGGCATAGCGCCGACTGGCCTTGTTCGCGAAAAAATACAGAGCAATCAGGCCGCCAATTTGCGGCTTGATTGCGAGGCTGAACATCAACAGGCAGGCCGCGAGGAGGAGATGGCGCCGGCGCAGAAAGAGCGCACCGCCGATCACCAGCGAGGATGGGGCAAAGGCGGAGGGCTGCCCGTCCTTCACAAGCGCCATGCCGGTCAAAAGAAAAGAGCATGCGAATGCAGTTGCAAGCCAACGATGCGATGGCGGGCAAAGTGAGAGAACAAGCAGCACCGCGGCTATAAAGAGGCAACTATTCAGAAGGCTCCAGACCAGAACGGCCGCAGGGAACCGCAGCAGTCCGAGTGGAACCAGCGCTACAAACGTCGACGGCGGGTACACGGGAAGCACATCCGCCCATCCGCCAACCTGCCGCACAACTGCCTCGCGGCCGCCTGACCGAAGGAACTCTCGATTCAGTTGGGGAATCTGGTACGGATCACAACTGTGGAGCAGGCATCTGACTCCAGAGTAAACGGGAGCGAAGTCAGACGATTGGCGAACCGCTCCATGCACTCCAGATACCAAGAAATAGATCGCGGAGAGAGCCACAACCAGCACGCGGAGGTTGAATTTTAAGGGCCTCACACTCCTCCGCTGCAGGCAAACAGTTCGGCCCGGACTCCGGGCGGCATTGAGAGACAGCGTCCGGGATCAATGGTTGCGGCAATCGGGTGGCAATTTTTATTGTGGACTGCTGCGGTTGTTTCTATTTCAACTTCAACTCAACCTCGAAGCTCTTGCGCGAGTCCCAGGAACTGACGGTCTTGACCGCCGATTTCTGCGCGCCTTTCTCGGCCCAAAGGTCGTAGTCCTCGGTCATGCTGACCTGGGCGAAGGAAAACCTGCCATTCTTGGTCGATGTATAACTGCGAATCGTTTTGGTCTTCTGGTTTCTGAGGAAGACGATGGCACCGGCCACGGGATCTGAATTTGCGTCCACCACGGCGCCGGTCACGTTACGCGACCCAAAGTTCTGCGCCTGCGCCCTGGGCGGCTCAATGAGGCCGTCCCCCGGCCCCAAGCAAAGCACACCGGCCGACATGGCCGCGAACACTATCCCCGCCAGCAAACCTGCACGGCTGATCCTCACTCGTCCTCCTCCTCGTCGAGTACCTCGTCGTCCTCATCCAAATCTTCGTCTACCCGCGCCAGTTCCAGCGGCTCGACACCAACCACCTCAAACTCGGTACCACACTCATCGCAGGCGACCACGTCGCCTTCTTCTATTTCGTCTTCCTCGATGTCTAATTCATTTTCGCATTCAGGGCAGCTAGGCATGGCAGCCTCCTCTCTTTCCAGGGCATTTTGTATTGCAGGATGACGTCATTTTGCACTACGACTCCGCATATTCTTGGGGAGAACCCGGCCTTAGGTCAAGAGGGGCGGCGCTGCTACACTCACTGAAACTGCCCCGACGGAGAACAGGCCGTGACTCTTCCACAAAAGATGCTGATTTTTTGCCTGGCGCTGGCGGCACCTGTCTGCCTGGCACAGCCGGACTTTGCGCTTCATGCAAACCCGGCGGCTCCAGCCGCCCCAGACCCGGCCATCGCCCGCGCGCTTGAATCCATCCAACCCTCCCGCATACAAGAGACGATAGACACCCTAGTAAGGTTTGGTACGCGAAGCACACTTTCCAGCATGGAGGCGGATTTACCTCCCGGACAGGGGATAAACGCCGCCGCCGACTGGATCGCCGCGCAGTTCGGGGAGATCTCAACGCAGTGCGGGGGCTGCCTTGAAGTCCACCGCGACACGTTCATCGCCGATCCCGCCAGCGGTGGGGCCTGGGCGGGGCGCATTCCACGGCCCACGCGCATCACGAACATCTACGCCATCCTGCGCGGCACCGATCCCATCCAGGCCAAGCGCATGTACCTGGTGACCGGCCACTACGACTCGCGCAACTCGAACATTCTGGACGCCCGCGGCGCGGCGCCCGGCGCCAACGACGACGCCTCGGGCGTGGCTGTCTCGCTGGAGTGCGCCCGGGCGCTGAGCAAGCTGCATCTTGCGGCCACGCTGGTCTTTGCAGCCGTGGCCGGCGAGGAACAGGGCCTGGTGGGATCGGCACACCTGGCGTACCTGGCGCGCGAGCAGAACTGGGATATCGAGGCCGTGCTCAACAACGACATTGTGGGCGGGAATACCACGCCGGGCGACAGGCTGCAGCTGAAGGACCGCGTGCGCGTCTTCTCCGAGGGCATTGCGGACGCGGCCACGCCGCAGCAACTTCGCCGCATCCGCGCCCTGGGAGAAGAAAGCGACTCGCCCAGCCGCGAGCTTGCCCGCGCCATTGCGGACACTGCCCGCACTTACTTCCCTTCCTCGGCGGGCGGACATTTCAGCGCGTTTCTCGTCTTCCGGCCCGACCGCTATCTGCGCGGCGGCGACCATACCTCGTTCAACCACGAGGGCTTTGCCGCCGTCCGCCTTACCGAGTGGCGCGAGGACTACAACCACCAGCATCAGAACGTGGCTTTGCCGCCGGCCGGTTCAAACCAACCCATCCGCGGGGACTTGGCACGGTTCGTCGACTTCCGCTATGTGGCGCAGGTGGCGCGCCTGAATGCCGCCACGCTGGCGACGCTGGCCTCGTCGCCCGGCCATCCGGTCAAGGTGGGCATCGTCACCCGGAAGCTGGAAAACGGCACGACGCTGCACTGGGAGCCGCCTGCCGGCGCCGGCCCTCAGGTGCGCTACGAACTGCTGTGGCGCGAGACGTTTGCTCCGGACTGGCAGTTTGTTCGCGTGGTGAGGCCGAAGACCGCGGACGCGGGGGTTGACATCACGGTGCCCATCTCGAAGGATAACGTCATCTTCGGGGTGCGCTCCGTGGACGCAAAAGGGCATCGCAGCCTGGTAGCGACGCCGTAGCGGCTCGGCCTACCGCATGACACCGGACCGCGCAACGATATACCCTGTTGACACGATGCCGAGAATGGGATCCAGTCTGTTTGCCTTCCCCGACTTCCGCGGCGCCACGCGCAAGCTGATTCTCTGGAATTTGGCTGCGTACTTCGGGTTGCTGCTGGCGCAGTTGGCGTTCCGGGAGCAAGCCGGCGAGTTGGTCGCTTCCTTCAGCTTCATTCCGGCCGCATTTCTGCACGGATGGCTCTGGCAGCCTTTCACGTACAGCTTTATCCATATTGGCATTCTCGGGACTCTCCTCGAGCTGCTCTCGTTGTGGTTTCTGGCCGGCTTTCTTGAGAGCATGCACAGCGATGGCTGGGTGATGGGCCTGTATGCAGTCTCCGTGCTGGGAACAGCGGCGGCCGCCATCGTGATTTATGTAGCCAGCGGCACCCTCGGGTACTCGCTGCTGCCCATTCCGCTCTACGGCTGCTTCGGCGGCATCTTCGGCCTGCTCGTCGCCATCGGCGTGCTCTACGGCGACATGCAGTTCATGCTGTTTCCGCTGCCGATCGGCATCAAGGCCCGCTACCTGGCGGCCATCTACGCGCTCGTGACCATCGCCATGCTCTTCGGCCAGCAGCGCATGTATGCATTCGCCGAACTGGGCGGGGCGCTGGCCGGCATGTTCTACCTCCGGCTGGCACCGGGGCGCGGATTCTCCTTCACGCTGAGCGAGAAGTGGTATGGGTTGCGCAACGGCTACTACCGCTGGAAGCGGCGGCGCGCCGCGCGCAAGTTCGAGGTCTACATGCGCTCGCAGGGGCGCACCGTGCGCTTTGACGGCAACGGCAAGCGAATCGACGAAGACTCGGACGACAAGCGGCGGTGGAACTAGAGCGGGCCGGCTCCATGTACAGGCCCCGGTGCGGCGCGGCAAGAGTGACAGGATAAAATCACTCTGGAATGACCACGAAAATCGCCTTTCTTTTTCCAGGGCAGGGTTCGCAGGCTGTCGGCATGGGCCGCGAACTGGCCGAGCGCTTCCCCGTTGCAGCACAAACCTTTGCCGAGGCCGATGAGGCTCTTGGTTTCCCGCTCTCCCGGCTCTGCTTTGAGGGGCCGGAAGAAGAGCTGCGGCTGACCGAAAATACGCAGCCGGCCATTCTGACGGCGAGCGTGGCGGCGGCGCGCGTGCTGGCCAGCCACGGCGTGCAGCCAGCGCTGGCCGCAGGGCACTCGCTGGGCGAGTGGTCGGCTCACGTGGCTGCCGGAACGCTTGGCTTTGCCGACGCGGTACGCTCCGTGAAGGCGCGTGGACGGGCCATGCAGTTGGCCGTGCCGGCCGGGCAGGGGGGGATGGCCGCGGTGCTGTCGCTTGGCGCCGACCAGGTGGCCGAAGCGTGCGCGGAAGCGGCGCGCGAGACGGGGCTGACGGTGGCCGCGGCCAACCTGAACTCGCCGGGGCAGACGGTGATCTCTGGCGCGCTGGCGGCTGTGGAAAAGGCCGCCGCGCTGGCCAAGGCTAAAGGCGCCCGCCGCGCCGTGATGCTGCCGGTGAGCGCGCCCTTCCACTGCGCGCTGATGGTGCCGGCGCAGGAAGAAGTAGCACGCGTGCTGGGAGCGCTGGCGCTGGCCGATCCCCGCATCCCCGTAGCCGCCAATGTCACCGGGGGTCTTGTCTCCACTGCAGCGGACGCCCGCGACGCGCTAACTCGCCAGGTGACAGGCGCGGTGCGCTGGGTGGATTGCGTGCAGTCGCTCAAGAGCGCGGGAGCGGAGTTGTTTATCGAGGTGGGGCCGGGCAAGGTGCTGTGCGGGCTGCTGAAGCAGATCGATGCCGGGCTGAAGAGCCTGAATGTGGAAGATTCGTCCAGCCTGGAGAAGACGCTGGCGGAGTTGAGGGGCGGAGAAGCAGCCAAGTAGACTCCCTCCTCGTCGCTTTCCCGGCGAGGGAGGAGGGCTGTTGGGCAAAGTCCCGATTGCCCCCGGGCCGTGCGTTGCGGCGTCAGCGCGCCAGGCTTGCAGACCCGCCGAGGGTCAGGGTTGAAGCGAAAAAGGCCGCGTTGACAGCCGCACCCCGGGCGGCGGGAAGCTGAGCGTGCGCGTTTGGGGGTCGTAGGTCAAGTCGAGCGCATTGCTCGTGCGCCCGTTGATCAGGATGGCCATCAACAAGACATTGCCATACATGCGGGCCGCGGCAATCTTATGGGTCCGGATGTCGCCGTATTCGTTATCCGGGCTGGTCCGGCTCCAGTCTTCCTGAAAGCGGTCAAAGCTGTAGCCGCCATACTGCGCCGGATGCTGTTGCCAGTTCGGGTCCCGGTACCAGATGCCGTAAGCTTTCGGCAGGTCGTTCTGTTCGACGGCGGTGAAGAAGTGGTTCACGGCCGCCCGTCCATAGACATAGTTGTTCCAGCGCCACGGCCAGTCAACCGGACGGCCTGCCACGAGCCACCAAGTAACAAAGAGCACAAAGATCAGGCTCACGGCAGAGTAAAGAAGAATGAGCTTGCGACGTTCGCGCGCCGCGTCAAACTCTGGAGCATCGAGAAGAGTCATGGAGCGGTTTCCTCAATCTCAGGATAAGGCAAGGGACCGGGGGGTCAGTTGTCAGTGATCGGTTGCCGGCGTTTCTTTGGCGTGCTTCGCAGAATCTTGCGCGATGTATTGTTCCCTTCCAACTTAGACACCGCGTAGAAGCTTTCTGTTCCCTGTTCTCTGCTGCCTCGCCCCTTACTCTTCCCTGCTATAGGTCGTCCGGCACTTCTCCTGCTGGCGTTCGAGGGCCAGCTCGATGAGCCGGGTGATGAGGTTCTGGTAGGAGATGCCGGTGGCCTCCCAGAGCTTGGGGTACATGCTGATGCGGGTGAAGCCGGGCAGGGTGTTCACCTCGTTCAAAAAGATGCGGCGCTTGCCGCCGGGCTCCATGAGGAAATCCACGCGGGCGAGGCCGGAGAGGTCGCAGGCGCGGAAGGCGGCGACGGCCATCTCGCGAATCTGCTTGCTCTGGGCGCGGGTCAGCCTGGCGGGAATCACCGGGACAGAGCCCTCGGCGAGGTACTTGGCCTCGTAGTCATAAAACTCCTTGCCCGGGATGATTTCGCCCACCACGCTGGCCTGGGGATGGTCGTTGCCTAGCACCGCGACCTCAAGCTCGCGGGCACGGGAGTTTTTGCCTCCCACGCCCTCCTCGACGATCAGCTTGCGGTCGTACTTGGCGGCCAGGGTCAGCGCCGGGCCGAGTTCCTTGCGGTCATGGGCCTTGCTGATGCCCACCGAGGAGCCCAGGTTCGCGGGCTTCACAAAGACCGGGTACTTGAGCGCGGCCTCGACGCGCGCGATGGCCTTGCGGGGAGATTTTTCCCAATCGGCGCGGAGCAGCGTGACGTGTTTGACGATGGGCAGCCGCGACTGGGCAAAGAGGCGCTTCATCACGTCCTTGTCCATGCCCGCCGCCGACCCGAGCACGCCGGAGCCGACGTAGGGGATGCCGGCCAACTCGAAGAGGCCCTGGATGGTGCCGTCTTCGCCGAAGGTGCCGTGCAGGACGGGGAAGATGACCTCGATGGCTTTGCCTTCCGGGCCTTGAGGGCCAGGCATGGGCGCCAGCAGCGTGGGGATGCCCTCGTGGAGGAGCTTGGCGCCGGGCGTGGCTTCGGGGTCGCCCGCACGCAGCCGCCGCGCCACCGCGCTGTCGCCGCCCTTCAACAGATCGTGGGCATCGGCAGCGGCCAGCCAGCGGCCCTGCTTGGTGATGCCGATGGGGGTGACGTCGAATTTCTTGCGGTCGATCGCCTGGAGGATGGAGGCGGCGGAGAGCAGCGAAACCTCATGCTCGCCGCTGCGCCCGCCAAAGAGAATGCCGACACGGAGTTTTTTTGCCATGGTTATCCGATCACCGCTCTCTCAGGAAACGCGGCTCGATTCCAGTGTAGAACCCCTCACAGGATCTTCTTCCCGAATGCCGAGCAGGCGAGTCCGACGGCGAGGTCGGCGGTGCGGTTGTGCTCGTCGATGACGGGGTTGACTTCGACCATCTCGAAGCTGAGCAGGCGGCCGTGGTCGGCCAGAATCTCCATGGCCAGGTGGGCTTCGCGGTAGGTGGCGCCGCCGCGGACGGGGGTGCCGACGCCGGGCGCGTCCTCGGGATCGATCCAGTCCATGTCGAGCGAGACGTGATAGCCGGCGGTGCCGCGGCCGGCGGCGCGCAAGGCTTCTTCCATCACCGCTCTCATGCCGCGCTCGTCGATATCGCGCATGGTGTAGACCCCGGTGACGCCGGCGCGGCGGAGGTTCTGGCGCTCCGCGGCGTCGATGTCGCGGACACCGACGATCACCGTATTCTCCGGCGCGATCTTGGGCGCGTAGCCGAAGATATTGGCAAGCGGCTCGGGGCCGAGGCCGAGCAGGGCGGCCAGCGGCATGCCGTGGACGTTGCCGGAGGGTGAGGTCTCCGGGGTGTTGATGTCGGTGTGGGCATCCATCCACACCAAGCCGATGGCTTGTCCGCGGCGGCGATAGAACTCAGCCACGCCGGAGACCGATCCGGCTGCCAGCGAGTGGTCGCCGCCCAGCACCAGAGGGGTCATCCCTTCTTCCAGCGTGGCGACGACGGCTTCGGCGGTGCGCGTGCAGGTTTCGGCGATCTCCGAGAGGTAGTGGGCGTTCCTGCTCCCCGAGGTCCGGGTTTCGGCGATCTCGACGCGGATGTCGCCGCCGTCGATCACCTCGTGGCCGAGCGCCTCCAGGCGCGCTTCCAGCCCGGCGACGCGCATCGCCGAGGGGCCCATATCCACGCCGCGGCGGCTGGCGCCAAGATCGAGCGGCACCCCCAGGACACGAATGCGGCGGCTGGGCATCGCCTGAGCGCTGCCGCGCGGAGACGATGCGGCGGCTGAGGCGGGAATTTCGGCGTCGTTCGGCATGCAATCGGCTCCCTTGGCGGAAATCGGCCCGAACCTATCCCCCTACGCGGAAAATCACTTGACGAGCGGGCAGGGCCGGATTTAGCCTGCGACGCGCGGGGCCGGGTCCGGTCGGCCAGCATTCCACAAAAGAGTTATTAGATCAGATTCGCATGAGTGTAGGATTATTCTCAGAAAATCGCGGGGAAATTTTCATTTGTAATGTCTTGCGGCCAATTTTTCAAGCCGCGGTGATTTGTTGGGCCAGACGTGCCGATAAGAGTTATAACGAATCGGGCGGCACGAAAGCTCTCGACCGGGCCCTTCCTATGAAGAAGTTGATTCCGGCAGTTGCGTTGGTTTTGGGATGTGCATCGGCTGTTTGGGCGGGCACGCCTACTCCGTTGGGCACACTGCGCGCCGCCGCCGCGCTCACGAACGCAGAAGCGAGCCGGCAGCTTCCCGTCGATTTCGAAGCCACGGTGATCTACTACGACCGCGGCACCGGCGGCCTGAACGTGCAGGACGGCGATGTGGCCATCTTTGTAAGGACCGCGAAGGACGCCGTGCTGGTTCCCGGCGACCGCGTCCTGGTGCGAGGGAGGACACAGCCGAGCTTTCTTCCTTATGTGCTCAGCAGCAGCGTTCGCGTGTTGGGGCGTGGCACGCTGCCCGAGCCCTTTCCGGCCAGCTTCGACGATCTGATCCGCCCCGAGATCAATTGCAGGCTGGTGCACGTTCGCGGCATCGTCCGCACCGCGGATATCGTGCAAGATCCGGCGCGTTCCAAGGGCCGCCTGCAATTGCTCATGGACGGCGGTTACGTTGACCTGAACGTGGAACGCTACGATGCGGGCGCGCTCAAAGACCTGCTGGATGCGGAGGTGGAGGCTACCGGCGCCGCCGGGAGAATTTTCGACAGCAAGATGCGGCAGATCGGGGTCAAGATCAAGGTTTCGTCGCTCGCCGGCATCAAGGTTCTGAAGCGCGCCGACTCCAGTCCATGGTCTCTTCCTGTCACTCCGCTGGACGAAATCTTCAACGCCTATCATGTGCGCGATCTCTCGCACAGAATCCGAGTCCACGGGACCATTACGTATTATCAGCCCGGAACGGCCGTGGTGTTGCAAAACGACGCCGGGAGCATGTGGGTCTCGACGGGAACCAATCAGCCTTTGCAGATCGGCGATGTCGCCGACGCAACCGGCTTTCCCGATCCGGAAAACGGCCACTTGGAGTTAAGCCACGCCGAGATTCGGGACAGCCGCGTGCAGGCGCCCATCCAGCCGCAACCGGCCACGTGGGACCAACTTGCCTTCTGGGCCGGAGGCGCACCGGGCGGGCACGAGTACGATCTGGTCACGATCGAGGGGCGTGTGATGGCCGAGGTCCGCGCGGCCACGCAGGACGAGTATGTTCTGGTCTCCGGCGGGCGGCTGTTCACCGCGCTTTATCGCCATCCGCTTCCGCCCCGTCCCGTTCCGCAGATGCTCGAAGTTCCGTTGGGCTCCAGAATCCGGGTCACCGGTATCTGCCTGATGACCGGTCCTACTCCCGTCAATAACGAGACGCCGTTCGAGGTAGTGATGCGGTCCTTCGACGACATTGCGGTGGTTGCCAAACCGTCCTCGCTGAGCAATCGCAACCTGACGATCGTTATCGGCCTGCTGCTGGTCCTGGTGGCAGCCGTGGGGGCCTGGAGCTGGGCTCTGGAACGCAGGATTCGGCGGCAAACGGCCGCATTGGCGTATCTGGAACAGCGGCGCAGCCGCATTCTAGAGGACATCAACAGCTCCCGCCCACTGGCTGAGATCATCGAACAAATCACCGAAGTGGTCTCCTTCATGCTGCGTGGTGCTCCTTGCTGGTGCCAAATCACGGATGGAGCGCGGCTGGGAAACTATCCGCCGAAGCTCACTTCCCTGCGGGTGGTTCAACAAGAGATTCCCGCGCGCGCCGGAGCCGCGCACGGCACCATCTTTGCCGCCCTCCATGCGCGCGCCAAACCCAGCGCCGAGGAGTCCACAGCACTCCATACGGGCGCACGGTTGGCTACGCTGGCCATCGAGACCTCGCGGCTTTACTCCGACCTGGTGCACCGCTCGGAGTTCGACCTGCTCACCGACGTCCAAAACCGCTTCTCCATGGAAAGGTATCTCGACTCCCTCATTCACGAGGCGCGGCAGACAGCAGGCGTCTTCGGCCTGATCTACATCGATCTGGACGAGCTCAAGAAAGTAAACGACGAATACGGCCACAAGGCCGGAGACACGTACCTGCAGGAAGCGGCCCGGCGCATGAAGCGCCAGTTGCGCCCGGGCGACATGCTGGCGCGGCTGGGCGGCGATGAATTCGCGGTGCTGGTGCCGGCGGTGCGCAAGCGATCCGACGTCGAGGAGATTGCCGAGCGGCTGGAACGCTCCTTCGACGATCCCTTTCTCGCGGGGAACCATCCTTTGCACGGTTCGGCCAGCATCGGAATCGCTCTCTACCCCGAGGACGCCACAACCAAAGACGGCCTGCTGAGCACTGCCGACGCGGCCATGTACGTGACAAAACACATCAAGCAGAGAGCAAGGCAGATGGTGGCCGGCGACACGGACCCGGAACTCACCGCCGGCGAGCAGATATAGCAGAGGCCCGGCTTGCGCCGGGCCTCTGATGTAACTGGAGCGAGTTTGCCGCGGAGGATAAAGAGCTACTCGGCGGCCATCTCCTCGGCCTCGCCTTCCTGGCGCATGAGCTCGAGTTCGCGCTCGGCGGCCTCGATTTCGGCATGCACCTCCTGTTGGACGCGGGCCGCAGCTTCTTCCAGCTCCGGCGAGAGCTGGACGTTGCGGTAGTACTCCAGGCCCGTGCCGGCAGGGATGAGGCGGCCAACGATGACGTTCTCCTTGAGGCCGCGAAGGTTGTCCACCGCGCCGTTGATGCTGGCCTCGGTGAGCACGCGCGTGGTCTCCTGGAAGCTGGCCGCGGAGATGAAGCTGTCGGTCGAGAGCGAGGCCTTGGTGATGCCGAGCAGGAGCGGACGGCCGATGGCCGGACGGCCTCCCAGCGCCAGCACGCGCTCGTTCTCTTCGCGGAAGCGGAAGCGGTCTACCTGCTGCTCGAGCAGGAAGTTGGTGTCGCCCACTTCGTCGATGCGCACCCAGCGCAGCATCTGGCGGACGATGACCTCGATGTGCTTGTCGCTGATGGCCACGCCCTGGAGGCGGTAGACCTCCTGGATTTCGTTCACCAGGTAAGCCTGCAGCTCCTTTTCACCCAGCACGGCGAGAATGTCGTGCGGATTCAGCGGGCCGTCCATCAGCGGGTCGCCGGCACGCAGGCGCTCGCCCTCCTGGACGTTGACGTGAATGCCGCGCGGCACCGAGTACTCCTTCTCGTCGCCGTTGTCGGCGGTGACGTAGATCTTGCGCTGGCCCTTGGCGACCTCGCCGAAGCGGACCACGCCATCGATCTCGCTGATGATGGCCGTTTCGCGCGGCTTGCGCGCCTCAAAGAGCTCGACCACGCGGGGCAGACCACCGGTAATATCCTTGGTCCGCGTGCTCTCCTTGGGGATCTTTGCCAGCACGTCGCCGGGGCCTACCTCGTCGCCGTCCATAATCATCAGGTGAGCGCCGCGGGGCAGCAGGTAGCGCTTGTGCGCCTTGGCGCCCTTGATGACGAAGGCCGGCTGCCGCTTCTCGTCGGGAGAGTCGGCCACCACCCAGCGCGAGAGGCCGGTAACTTCGTCCACCTCTTCGTTGAGCGTGATGCCCTCCTGCAGGTCCTTGAACTGCACCGTGCCGCCGATCTCGGTAAGGATGGCGTAGGTGTAAGGGTCCCACTCGGCCAGCAGTTCACCAAGCTTGACCTGAGAACCGTCTTTGACGCGCAGGCGAGCGCCGTAGACCACCTGATAGCGCTCCTTTTCGCGGCCACGCTCGTCGACAATGGCCACCGAGCCGGAGCGGTTCATGGCCACCAGCGCGCCGTCCTTGCTTTCGACGGTGTTGAGGTTGAAGAAGCGCACATAGCCGTTGTTCTTGGCGTCGAGGCGCGACTTGTCGGCCACGCGGCTGGCGGTGCCGCCCACGTGGAAGGTACGCATGGTAAGCTGCGTGCCCGGCTCACCGATGGACTGCGCGGCGATGACGCCGCAGGTTTCGCCCAGCTCGACCATGCGGCCGGAGCCCAGGTTGCGCCCGTAGCAGAGGGCGCAAACGCCGCGGCGCGACTCGCAGGTGAGCACGGAACGGATCTTGACCTTCTCCACGCCCGCGCCCTGAATCGCCGAGGCGATGTCCTCGTCGATGGGCTGGTTGACATCGACCACCACGTTGCCGTCGTAGTCCTTGATGCGCTCCAGCGACACACGGCCGATGATGCGGTCGCGCAGGGGCTCGATGATCTCGCCCGACTCGA
>Ga0307372_10007698_pt1 | contig 15352 bp, 10 predicted proteins | sample OX1MG_FD_202533 | JGI IMG/M metagenome (GOLD analysis project Ga0307372, IMG submission 202533) | Soil microbial communities from Risofladan, Vaasa, Finland - OX-1 | ecosystem: Environmental > Terrestrial > Soil > Coastal area > Acid sulfate soil | place: Finland: Risofladan, Vaasa | collected... | reverse complement strand
CAAGGAGCTGGAGAAGGTCGAGCAGAAGATAAACGAGGCCCAGATACAGCTGAGCGAGCGGGCCGGGTTCCTCAACGAGCTTGAGAAGGAGAAGAAGGACGCGGAGAAGTATATCGAGCTCACGAACGCGATAAAGGGCCTCGCCTTTTCGATACTGAAGTCAAGGGAGGCCGAACTCACCACTGATTACGAGCGCTCATCCGAGAGGCTCAAGGCGAACAACGACGCCAAGGTCAAGCTCGACATCGAGCTCAAGAAGATAGACGTGGAGACCGAGGCGCTCTCCGCGGAGAGGCAGAAGCTTTCAACCAAGCTTAACGCCGGCTCAATAGAGATGGGATCGACAAACAAGATGATTGAGGAGGCGAGCAGGGAGGTTGCAGTAAAGAACACCCAGCTCGCGTCGATGGCGGAGCACCACAAGGATCTTGAGGCCAAGAACGCAGGGCTCAAGGTTGACACGGAGAAGATAACGGAAGACACGAAGGCAGGCAAGGCGGAGCTCGACTCGCTCGCAAGGGAGCTGGAGAAGAGGCTCGCCATAGTGGGCAGCACAGACCTGGAGGGAATGGGGGAGGAGTCCGAGATGCTGGCGAGATACGGCGAGAACCAGAAGATAATCGACGAGCTAGAGATACAGCTGATAAGGCTGAGCGAGCTCTACAACTCAAGGATATACGAGCGCAGCTCTCTCGAGAAGGATGTAAGCAACTTCAGGATCGATTACGACTCCTCATCCACCGAGCTGAATGGAATTGAAACCTCCGTGACCGCCGCGCACGCCAAGGTAGCCGAGCTCAAGGCTGAGATGGAGAAGAGAACAAAGGCTATGGACCTGAAAGCCAAGGAGATATCCGTGCTTAACGCCCAGAACGACAAGATCTACTCGGAGACGATAGACCTGAGGGAGCAGATGGCAATGCTGGGGCGCGAATCTGACAAGAGCACAGCGGTGCTGAAGAGGGGCATCGAGTCGGGATTCTTCGGCAGGGCGTACGAGCTCTGCAGCTATGACGACAAATACGCTGTTGCCATACAGGCGGCCGCAGGCGGGAGGTTCAACTACTTCGTCGTGGATTCCGCTGAGACCGCAAACTCCGCGATAAAGATACTCAAACAGAAGAGCCTCGGCAGGGCATCGTTCATACCATTAGGGGAGATAATTGTCAGGGCATCGCAAGAGGAGAAGAGGCTTACACCACTGATAAAGCAGGTGAGGTACGACAAGCAGTTCAGCAAGGCATTCGATTTCATATTTTCAAACACCTACATTGTAGACGGGATAGAGCATGCAAAGAAGATCGGCATCGGCAAGTACAGGTACGTGACGCTCGAGGGTGAGCTCGTGGAGCCATCCGGAATAATAAGCGGAGGCTCAATCAGGGTTGTGCAGTCGCCGGCGATGATAGAGTCCAAGATGAAGAGGGTGGAAGAGGAGAAGGCCAAGGTGGCCGCAACACTCGGCAAGCTCAACGGCGAGATGGAGTCAATCAGGAAGGAGATAGGCACGATGCAGACTGAGGAGATAAACCAGAGCATAGAGCTAAAGCACCTCCTGCTGGACAAGGAGTCGCTGGTCTCGAAGTCCAAGGCTACAAGCAAGACCATCGCGGTAATGGAGCAGTCGATAAAGGAGGCATCAAAGGGCGCCGATGAGGCGTTCGCGAAGAGGTCTCCAATAGGGGAGAAGATATCAACGCTGAGGGCAGAGAACAAGGGCATCTACGATGCCACTAACCCGAAGGACGGCAAGAAGAAGAGGCACATTAGCAAGGAGGAGCTCGCAGCCATAAAGCAGGCAAGGGAAGAATCCGAGCAGATGAAGATCAGGATAGCCACTTTGCAGAACTCCTCCGAGCTTTGGGACAAGAGGCACACTGAGATAAAGGAGGAGATGGCAAGGAACACGGCGGAGGCCAAGCAGCTGAAGGCGAAGATATCCGAAACGCAGAAGGAGATTGACGAGGGATCTGCAAGGCTGAAGGAGCTGCAGGAGAAGATAAAGGGCCACGACAGCAAGTCAGCCACCATATACAAGGAGCTTCAGCAGTTCGAGTCAAAGATAACCGCGCTCACCACCGAGAAGGGCAAGTTCTCCGCAAACCTGGAGAGGGCGAGGTACGAGGCCATCGAGATAGAGTCGAAGAAGAGCCAGACACAGACAAGGCTTAACGACATAAAGGCAGAGCTTCTGTCCTACAAGGACGTGCCCAAGATGGCGGAGATGGCCATGGACAAGATGGAGCTGCAGCTTGGAATAGCGAAGAACGATCTCGAGAGGCTGGGCGCGGTCAACCTCAAGGCGCCAGAGATATACGACTCCAAGAAGGGCGACGTGGAGAGTGCAAAGGAGAAGGTGCAGGTGCTGGAGAACGAGAAGGTATCCGTGATATCGATGATAACGGAGATTGACTCCAAGAAGCTCAACATATTCAACCAGACCTACACGGAGGTCAACGACAACTTCAAGAAGCTCTACGCGAGCATATCGGACGGCTCTGCCTACCTGTATCTGCAGGAACCAAAGGACCCGTTCAACTCAGGGCTCATGATAAACATAACCTCGGCCGCAAAAAAGAAGATGACGCCCGAGCAGATGTCGGGGGGCGAGCAGGCGCTTCTCATGCTGATGCTGCTATTCGCCATACAGACGAGGAACAAGATGGCGTTCTACGTATTCGACGAGATAGACAGCTCTCTGGACAAGCTCAACGCAAAGAAGCTCTCCCTTCTTATCAAGGAGCTGGCCAAGCAGTCCCAGATGATAGTGGTCAGCCACAAGGACACTATGTTGCTCCACGCCGACAATGTGATAGGCGTGGCCAAGAAGGACAACGAGTCGCAGGTGGTGGGCCTCAACGTGACTGCACAGGAGGTAACCAACAGTTAGGTGCTTGATTGGCTGCAAGGAAGGGGAGGTCAAGGAAGGGAAAGGCGAGGGCCAAGGGAATGAACACCCTGCCGCTCTATGTAGTGCTGTTCGCCCTGTTCGCGCTTTACATATTCTACCAGGGCACGCCGCTGTACTCTACCATACTCGGAATCGCGCTTTTCCTCGTCATAGTGACGCTGATAGCGCTCGAGGTCATAAACGGGTTCAGGGAGGAGGGGTACAAGAAGAATATCATCGAGCTGGGTCTTGCGATAGCCATAGTGCTCATCGCATGGTTCGTGCTGAAGTTCGTACTTAACACATCAAACCCGATTGACGTAGTGCCGAGCTGCTCCATGCTGCCCGTCCTGAACAGGGGCGATATGGTAGCCATACAGGGAATCTCCACACCCTCTGGGCTCAAGGCGCCAATCATAAACGTAACGGCGCAGCAATACCAATCGTTCATCAATAACTTTACGAACGAGCAGCTGCAGTGCATCGCATACAAGCAAACGGGCGACAACATAGTTGTCTCGCAGCTGGTTCCGCAGGGCTTCCAGGTCGGTCTCTACAAGGGAGCCACCCTATCCAGCAGCCCGCAGCTAATCTCGGCGGACGAGCAGGGCGGAAACCTTGTGCAATACAGCTGCGGGATAGCCGACATAAAGTACTCCAACGGCACAACTGCGCAGGAGGCATACACCAGCGGCATAACTGTCAACGGGCATCAGATGACCGGCGACGCAAACAACTCAATAGTGGTATACCAGACCGTGCCGCAGGACTTCTTCTACCAGCTCGGCGACAGATACATAGTGCACAGGGTCTACGCGATAATAAACGCTAGCGGAACCTACTACACCCTCACCAAGGGCGACAACAACCCCGGCCTTGACCTTCAGTACGGCAACTATCCCGCCAACCTGACATATGTGCAGGGCAAGGTGGTGGCAGACGTACCGTACCTCGGATATCTGAGGCTGATACTGAGCAACAACTTCAACCAGCCTGCGGGTTGCAACTCCTACATACAGAACTAGTCAGGGCTGCGTGTAACCGTTGGTCCACTGCGACGTCCATATGACATTGTTTGTCGCCCCGTTGTTCGCATTACCACTGTAGTCAACTGCGTCTCCATTCAGTGACCACCATCCCAAAAGGCTCTGCAGGTTTATAGGGGTTCCCCCTATGCCCTCAAGGTATAACGCTTTCACGTCATTCGCTGAAAGCGCAGTGCCGTAGATCTGAATATTCGATATCTGGCCTGCAAAGGGCTGGCTGCAGCAACCATATCCTATGAACATAGACGAGCCCGCACCCGTATTGACCGCAGGCGTTGCGCCAAGCGTCAATGGGTACTGCGTACCATCCACGTATGCTGACACCGCAGTACCTCCTGCATATGTGAAGCCTACAAAATGCCAGGTGTTGTCCGATATGGACTTGCCAGTGCATACGTCATCGCCAGCGTTGCTGACGCAAAAGCTGCTATAGCTCTCCATCAGCCAATTTTGGGAGGTAGTTACGGAATTGGTTCCGTATTGGGCTACAAATCCCACAGTGTTGGAGGTCTTCACCCATCCGAACATGCTGACGGGGCTATTGCTTGATGGGAGATCAGTATCAGATATGCCACCTATGTAACTGGTGACACTGCCGGGGAAATAAGCTACGAACTGCGGCACCTGCCCGTTGCACACCCCTGCGAGGCTAATAAGCTGGGTAGTGCCTGGTCCATAGGGCCTCTGGATCGTGCACGATCCCGCGTGCGCCCTTCCCCCGTAAGTATTGGCATTGAACAGCCCGAGGGAAAACATGACTGCCAGCACCACCGCTATGACGAGTATGGCCCACCCATAGGTCATAAGATACTCAATTGCGGACTGGGCCCTGGCTTGTCGCATAATACCACTAATAGCAGATACTGTCAGATAACACAATATAACTTATATATACCTTTCTGTGCTAATATCTAAATACTGCTAATTGACGGCTCAGGCTGGCAATTTCTATCTGTGATATTCAAGTGATACATTTGGCTGATTTGGCTAATGATATACGTCTAGCCGTGGACAGCGGCGAAACAGCCATAGGCATAAACAGCGTCGAGAAGTCGATAAAGTCGAACACGGCGAAGGTCATCGTTCTCGCATCGAACAACAAGAAGGAGACTGCCGAGGACCTTATGCACCTGGCCAAGATCGCCAACATACGCGTGCTCACGCTCAAGGGCAACTCGATGGACTTGGGAGCCATATGCGGAAAGCCGTTCTCGGTTTCTGCCGTATCCGTTATAAACGCAGGAAACTCAAAGATACTGGAAGAAAACTACTGAACAAAGTGATGATTTGCCAAACGGAGAATTCGCAGCAAGAAAACTTGTAAGGGAGAGGAAGCACCAGAGGCTCCTCAAGAAGTGGCTCAAGAGGAAGATGTTCAAGCTTAAGGCAAAGTACGACCCTATGGGAACAGTCCCGAGGGCAAAGGCGCTTGTTCTTCAGAAGTTCGCGGTAGGACAGAAGCAGCCGCACTCAGGCCAGATAAAGTGCGTTAGGGTGCAGCTCATCAAGAACGGCAAGACTGTCGGAGCTTTCGTTCCCGGGGACGGATCGGTCGGGTTCATAGACGAGCACGACGAGGTCACGATCGAGGGAATGGGTGGGTCCCAGAGGGGACAGATGGGATGCATACCGGGAATGAAGTATAAGGTAGTCGAGATAAACGGCGTGAACCTGAAGATGATAAGGACGGGCAAGAAGGAAAAACCAAAGAGATAATGATTAGATGGCTGAAGAGACTCAGGTTCAGGTTGCAAAGGAGGAGATTGACGTTAGCGCAGCTGCAAAGCAGGCCAAGCCAAAGAGGAAGTCCCCGTCCCCGAAGCCAGAGGAATCGGCTACCGAGTTCTCCGCTGACGGCAACCCTGAAATTCTGCTCTTCGACAAGTACAGCTACGTTGTCGAGATACACGACCCGAGCCTGAAGAATTACGTTAACCTGAAGCCAATCGCATACCCCACCACTTACAGGAGGGGAAGCCAGAAGGACTTCTCAAAGGCTGACATCAACATCGTCGAGAGGCTGGAGAACACCCTGATGAGGGGCGGAACCGGAGCCAGGCTGGGTGGCCACGTCATAAGGACGAAGGGACGCCTTCAGGGAAAGAAGCTAAAGGTTATGAAGATAGTCGAGGAGGCTTTCACTTCGATAAACAAGCAGACAGGGAAGAACCCGCTGCAGATACTCATTAACGCACTGGAGGCGACAGCCCCTATCGAGGACACCACAAGGGTGGTCTACGGAGGCATAACGTCCAACGTTGCGGTAGACATAAGCGCAAGCAGGAGGCTTGACGTCGCGCTCAGGAACATAGCGATGGCGACGATACTCGGCTCGTTCAGCGCGAAGAAGACAATAGCACAGGCGCTCGCTAGCGAGCTGACGATGGCGTCAAACTTCGACGTGAACAGCTATGCGATCAAGAGAAGGAATGAGATCGAGCGCATGGCAAGGAGCGCAAAGTAGAAGGCAAGATGGCTGATTATCATGGTCAGGAAAGAATTCGTAGTAGAGGAAATCGCAAAGCTTATGACGAATATCGACCAGATCAGGAACATCGCGATAATTGCCCACGTCCACCACGGAAAGACCACGCTCACGGACTCGCTCCTGGTCAAGGCAGGGCTCATATCAAAGGCGGTGTCGGGAGACGTCCTTTACACCAACTATGAGGCCATTGAGAAGGACAGGAGGATGACAATCAAGTCAGCCAACATCTCGCTGGGTTTCAGTTACAAGGAGAAGGACTACATAATAAACCTCATCGACACTCCGGGTCACGTCGACTTCGGAGGGCACGTCACAAGGTCCATGAGGGCAGTCGACGGCGTAGTGCTGGTGGTGGATCCCGTGGAGGGTGTCATGCCCCAGACCGAGACCGTGCTTAGGCAGGCGCTGAAGGAGAAAGCCAAGCCGATACTATTCGTAAACAAGGTAGACAGGCTGCTCACCGAGCTGAGGCTCACCCCTGAACAGACGTTCGAGAGGCTGGGAAACCTTATTACCGACATCAACAAGCTCATAGACAACTACTGCCCTGAGGAGTTCGTTGGCAAGTGGAACGTCAGCGTAGAGGACGGAAGCGTGGCATTCGGATCAGCCTACGACAGGTGGGCGGTGTCGAAGCACATCATGGTAAAGAACAACGTAAACTTCAAGCAGGTTTTCGAGTACAGCTCGCAAGGCGAGGAGGGGATAAAGAAGCTGCAGGAGGTGGCTCCAATCGAGGACGTGATACTAGCCATGATCATAGACCACCTGCCGTCGCCCAGGGTAGCGCAGCAGTACAGGATACCCCAGATATGGCACGGCGACCTCAACAGCATAGAGGGCAAGGCTATGACCGCCTGCGACGCGTCAGCGAAGGCATGCATGGTGATATTCAACATAATTTACGATCAACACAGCGGAGAGATTGCGGTAGGTAGGATATTCTCAGGAACCGCAAGGAAGGGCACGGAACTTTTCATCTCAGGGAAGGCCAACAAGCAGAAGATACAGCAGGTCGGCGTATATATGGGGCAGGAGAGGGTCATAGTCGAGTCTATGCCCTCTGGTAACATCTCGGCGCTCATAGGCCTCAGGGACGTCTCCATCGGGGACACGCTCAGCGAGGAGAAGATAGAGCCGTTCGAGCACATAACCCACTACTCAAAGCCGGTAGTCACCAAGGCCATCGAGGCTAAGGACTCAAGGGACACTACCAAGCTGATAGAGGCGCTGAGGGTACTCACAAAGCAGGATCCGACCATCAAGGTCGAGATAAATCAGGAGACCGGAGAGCACCTAGTCAGCGGAATGGGGGAGCTGCACCTTGAGGTCATAGAGACCAAGCTGAGGGACGAGTTCGGAATACAGATAACCACAAGCGAACCCATAGTCGTCTACCACGAGACTCTGGAGAACGGGGCGGGGCCGATAGAGGGCAAGTCGCCGAACAGGCACACGAAGTTCTACATCACGGTTCAGCCGCTCAAGCAGACGGTAATAGACGCGATGGACGCTGAGACGATCAAGGACGGCTCACCGAAGGGGCAGGCCGCAATCGAGGCCATGATCGCCGCGGGTCTTGACAGGCCGACTGCGAAGGGAGTCGTCTACGTGATGAACAACTGCATGCTTGTCGACGCGACCCACGGGGTCCAGTACCTCAACGAGGTCATGGAGCTGATGATAGAGGGATTCGAGGAGGCGGTAAGGGACGGCCCGCTCGCAAGGGAGAAGTGCAACGGAATAATGGTCAGCATAACCGACGCAACGATCCACGAGGACCCGGTACACAGGGGACCAGCGCAGGTAATACCCGCCATCAGGAAGGGTATCTACGCAGCTATGGTGACCGCAGGAGTGCTTCTGCTCGAGCCGAAGCAGATGTTCACGATCAACATACCGCAGGAGTACATGTCAAACGTCATCACGCTACTTCAGAGCAAGAGGGGACAGGTGCAGAACGTCGCACAGGACAGGGAACAGATGTCGATAACGGCAAAGCTCCCGGTCTCGGAGGTCATAAAGGGATTCTCCAACGAGCTGAGGAGCATGACCCAGGGCAGGGCCATCTGGTACTACGACTTCGCGGGATACGAGAAGCTTCCCGCAGAGCTGCAGAACAAGATAGTCAGGGAGATAAGGACAAGGAAGGGACAGCCGCCTGAGCCGCCATCAGCCGAGCATTTCATGGACTGATAACAAGCTTATCTCTGCTGCGACTACAGGCTCTTCTATTTTGAATATGTTGAGTACCTGTGGATGTATCTCACCGAAGTGGCCGATAGGCTTTCCCTTTACTAGTATGACTGCGCATCTTCCTGGGATGAAGCCACTTTCTTCACTATTCTCCAAAGAATAAACCCCGACACCCATAGCAGGCAACATAACCTCCACCACTGATTTGATCTCAGCAAAGTTAGCCTTCGGGTGTTCGCTTACAATGGAAAGTAGTCTACGTTCCTTCACCTTTTTGCCATCCAAGTTAAAAATCGGTCCAATCTCGAACAGCATCTGTGGCATAGTATCATTGCCAGATGAGCTGAGGTTACGGAGTAGCCCAGGAAGTAAAGATGTTCTAAGCATGGTTATCTCCTCAGTCTTAGATTGTGCCACCTTGATTGCCGCTACTTCTTTCTTCATCATCATTGATTCAAAGTTCGCTCTCTCGTTGGTTAAATAGTAGTTAACCGCCTCGCTGAATCCTAGACCTATCATGAATCTCGCCATTCTATTTTCCCCAGCTCGGACATCATCTTCAATGCCAACGGACGAACCCATTATCGGGATTGGCGTTATCCTTTCGTATCCGTACGCTATCGCCATGTCATCTATGATGTCCTGCTCGTTGAGCACGTCCAGCCTGTATGGCGGCACGTAGAACATGGTGTCCTTTCCGTTTCCGTATTTCGCCGCAACGTAGCCCATCCTGTTTGCCATTGTTATTATCTTGTTAGGCTCGACAATCGCTCCCAGCGCCTTATCTATCGAGATGTCCTTAACCTTCATCTCCCTGTAGACCAGCTCCGGCGTCATCTCCGCCTTCTTGCCGTAAACTATCGTGCAGGGCTGCACCCGCCCTCCCGCGTCTATGAACCTGCATGCCAACAGGCAGAGCGCGTCATTGACGGCATGTAGCGAGGTGCCCGTTATCTCCACGAATATCTCGGTGGTCCCCTTCCCTATCCGCGTAAGCTCCGAGTTTATTATGGGCGCAAGCGACATCGTTTTCTCGGAGTCGGCAACAAATGGGTACGGGCCCTTGCCCACTATGCCACCATATTCCTTCCCTTGATTTGTGCCGCTTACAACCTTGTCGAAACTCTGCACCTTGGTTTCGCCAAGCGGCACTATCTCCCCTTCCTTTGCCGCTTCGTAACTTATCGGGGGCTTTATCTTTTCAAAATCGTGAAGGCCTATTGCCAGCTTCCTCCTCCTTCTCCCGCTGGTGTCCGCAAGCTTCTCTGCGAACTCAATCAGGTATCCGAGGTTGCCCTCCTTCAGGTCCAAGTTCCTGACTACCATCGCCGCTATGTACGGTCTGATATCCTTGAGCTTGGCCGAGACCGCAACATCAATCGTAGGCTCCCCCTCCGGGCCGTAATGCCCCTCCTTGGGAACCTGCTCCCCGGCGAACATAGACAGGGCTCTTGCGAAGCCCACTATGTCCAGCATGTCGGGCCTGTTAGGCGTTATGTCCACGGTGAGCTCCTTGCCCGCAAGCCGCTCTATCTCCATCCCTATAGCGCCCACTATGCCCTTGGTCAGGTCGGCCTTGAGCCCGAGCCTCTTCAGGTCGTCAGTGTTGAATCGCGCGGTCGCCATATGATCATCCTATCCTAAGCTCCTTCCTCTCCCTCAGCCATCCGACGTTGTTCTTGTACAGGTCGGTGAGCGATTCTATGTCGAGGAAGTGAAGTATCAGCCTCTCAATTCCCATGCCCCACGCGAGCACCGTCTTGTTCGTGCCCATCGCCTTGGTTATCTCCTTCCTTATGATTCCCGCCCCGCACAGCTCTATCGTGTCCTTCATCTTCTCGTCGTAGTAGTAGGCCTCGAGGCCCGGCTCCACGAACGGGAAGTATGATGGCTTGAACTTGACGTCATCTATCCCCAGTTGCTGGTAGAACTTCCTCAGCGTGTCGATCAGGTTCGCCAGGGAGAGGTCATCGCCCGCTATTATTCCGTCGGTATGGTTGAACTCCGCGAGGTGCTTGTAGTCTATGCTCTCGTTCCTGAAGACCTTGCCCACAGAGAACATCTTCACAGGGTAGCTGCTCTCCAGCATACCCGACAGCCTCGCTATCTGTCTGGCCGATACGCTGGTTGTGTGCGTCCTGAGCAGCGCCTGCTTCGCGACGCTCTCCTGCCATTTCTCCCGCCATCCCTCCTCGTGCATCTTCCTCACCCTGTTTAGTATCCCAATGTCGTCTATGTCTATCTCCTTAGGGTTGGAGAGGAAGAAGGTGTCCTGCATGTCCCTTGTGGGGTGGTCCTGCGGAGAGAAGAGGGCGTCGAAGTTCCAGAATGCGGATTCTATTATAGGGCCTGACACCTCGGTGAATCCCATGTTGAGCCATGCGGACCTTATCGTGTCAACGAACTCGTGCATCGGGTGCAGCCTGGCAGGGTGCAGCACCGTGGTGCTCGCGTTAACGTCATATGGCCTGAAGCTCTTCCCCTTCCATCTGCCTCCCGCTATGATGTCCCTTGCGAGCGGGCCTATCTCCTCCTCGCCCGCAGCCGCAACGTCCGCCTTCTTTCCCTTCTCAGTTATCGTTATCGAGGTTATCACATTCGCCTTCTTCAGCTCTATGAGTCCCCTCGTCTTTAGCGTCTCCACTGCCTCTCTCTTCTCCTTCGACATCTTGGCAGTGTCCACCGCGCCGTCAGCTACCAGCTCTTTCAGCGCGGTCCTCTGCGCGTAGGCGCCCTTCGCCGCTATCGCCTCGCCCGCCTTGCTGAGCCTTATCATCCCATTCTGTATGTCTATCCATCCGTTCCTCTTAGCCCACGAGAGCGCAATCTGGTTCCTTATGTTCTTTATCTGAAGGTCTCCTGTCTTGCTGACCTCCCTGATCAGGTCCTCCTCTGGGAATCCGCCAAGATATCCGTTGCCTTCCTCGGTCAGCTTGGCCTCCTGCCCCTCCCTCCTCTCGACCTTGGCAAGGCCATCCTTGGATAGGCCCTCAAGAGCCCACATGACGGAGTCTGCGCCGAGCTTGAGCGATGCGGATATCTCGCCGATGCTGGAGCCCCTGCCCTCCTTCAACAGGCCTAAGACCATAAGTTCGTACTTGTGCAAACACACACCTGCCTATCTGCCCACCCTCAGGTAGGTGTACACTATGAAGAGCAGTATTACCGCTATGATTATCACGAAAGTGAAGATGCCGAAGAAGTTGTACACGCTCTCGAAGAAGGTAAGCACCTCGGTCTGCAGCCCCTCTATGGTGACGAAGCTGAAGGTGAACTTGGAGAGCGGCTCGCCGTAGAACCACGAGACCGTGGTTATGTTTGCGTAGTTATTGGTGAAGGCCGACGCGGGCGCGTCAGGCAGTGGGTACACCGACTTTACAGATGCTCCGTCCGGCATGACGAACGTGAGCGTGGTGTTTGGGCTCAGCACCTGCCCGCTGGCTCCGTGCTGGAAGTTGAAAACGCGCGGGTTGAAGTTGTAGTAAAATGTTCTCGGTGCGGTCTGGTTCACATGGGTTACATTGTTAACCGAGTAGCTCATGAGGATGAGCGCGACGTTGTTCGTGCCGTTCCTAGCTATGGGCCCTGGCAGGAACTTGAAGTTGTGTACCCCAGACGTAGGATTTATTATGTGCTGCACCAGCGTCTGCCCCACGAGATTCTGCCAGTCGCTGAGCGTAAGGTTAAGTGCTATCCTGTCAGTGGAGTACTGGCTCACCGAGGAGTTGCTGACGAGCACAGTGAACACCTCGGTCACCTGCCCGGTGGTGTTCTTATTGAGCCCCACAGTGACGTTGAGGTTGGCCACCGTATACGAGGCGTAGGCGTCCGTTGACACTACCGCTACTATGAACACCATAAGTGCGGCGAGAGCCGCCATCTTGATCAAAACAGCCACCTGCTACAAATTGTTTGACTATTAATAAAAGCTTTTGTATCCTATCCGCAGCCCGCCTGCGAAATGCATAAATAATGGGGCACAGCATTAGTCTATATGGGCGCAATGGGAACAGGCCGCATAAGGGCCCAATCGGCCATGGAGTATCTCACCACATACGGGTGGGCGATACTAATCGTTGGCATCATAACATCCATACTCTACCTCTACGCATCCACTCCTTCCACCATAGTGCCGACATCATGCGTATTCGTCACTGGTGTGCACTGCAACGCCATGGTGATAGGAGTAAATCCGACCACCCACAACACCATAATAGCGCTCTTCCTCACAAACTCACAACCATATCCTCTCGCAAATCCTTACCTTTTCGTGCAACTCAACGGTGCCAACAGCACTGGCGTCGCATGCTCGCCCAACTACGCTCTCGCTGCAGGCTCAATGGTGTGCGTGCTTCCCCTCTCTACAAAGACATCGCTAGGGCAGTTCCTTGGCGGCAGGCTCTATCTCAATGCCACCTACTGCGGACTTCAGATCAACTACTCCCACTCTAACCTGTGTAGCGGATCGCCCAAGGAGACATACGCTGGAACATTCCAGTCACACATAGAGCCGCTGATAAACACCAACACGGTAATAACACTGACTGCGGTGAACGCAACGCAGCCCTCGCTCAACAGCAAAGATACCCTGATAGCGACGGTCAAGCTTCTCGGTTACCCTCTTGCAGGAGCCACTGTCAACTTTACCGCCAATGTGCCAGGCTACCCCATATCACCAAACTACACTACTACCAACACATCGGGCAAGGCGCTCAGCTACATATCGGGAACCAAGCCCGGCAATGTCCTTGTGACCGCCTCTTACGCCGGAATCGAGAACAACACGATAATACAGTTCGTGCCCGGATACAACATAATGTTCAACGTCAACTTCCCATTCTGCGCATCTGCGGGCCAGATAATAACGATTGACGGCATAGGTTACACCTGCCCTGAGCTCGGCTCAACTGTGCTTTCATGGGAGGCAAACACTGTGCACTCATGCGTCCTCACCAGTCCTGTGGTGGTCAACTCATTGGTGAGGGGAGCGTGCCACATAGTCTCCAACCCTGGCCCGAACTGCGCACCAAGCGCAAACACCACATATACGATCAACTGCACCTCGCAGTACTACCTCACCATGGCCGCAAGCCAGCCGAGCGCCGGCACAGTGCTCCCACCGAGCAACTGGTACAACTCATCAACTGTAGTGCCGATTAGCCAAACTGCCAACTCAGGATTCCAGTTCACCGGATGGACTGGCACGGGCACGGTATCATACACCGGCGCGTCCTCATCGGCATCGGTGACTATGAACTCCCCCATAAGCGAGACATCATCTTACGTGACCAATGTGGTGTTTACCGAGTCCGGCCTTCCCGGAGGCACATCGTGGGGAGTCACGCTCAACAGCAACATGCTGCAATCCACCACTAACTCCATAACATTCAGCAACCTCGCCCCTGCGTCATACTCGTGGAGCACCAACTCCGCGATATCCTGCGGAGCTGGATGTCAATACGCGGTATCGAGCGCATCGGGAACCGCGTCAACCGTATCCGGTTCAGCGGTGCAGCCGCTGACATACACAAAACAGTACTACCTCACCATGGCAGCAGGATCCAACGGCGTAGTCAATCCTGTGAGCAACTGGCACGACAACGGCGCGGTTGTAGGCATATCCGCGACCCCTGACAGCGGCTATCAGTTCAACACTTGGGTCGGTTCCGGTACTGGCTCTTACACAGGTTCCACAGCCTCTACATCGGTGACCATGAACAGCGCGATATCCGAGACAGGCAACTTCATCGTGCCGCCCCCGGCCATCAACTTCCTGTGCGGCTACACCGGCAGCGCGGTCAGTTACACGAGCAGCGTATCGCTCACATGCAATGTCATATCGGGACAGAGCATACTCGTCAACAGCGGCGTCACGGTCAACGAGAACGGCTTCTTTATGGAGGCTAACAGCGTATTCACCAACTACGGCATAGTCACCGACACCCACGGCGGCGGCACTGGCGCGCCAACTCCTGGCTACGGCGAGTCTGCCGGAGGGCTCACTGGCGGCAACGGCACCACTAAGTCAACATCATACTCGCACACGCTGCTTAGCGGCGGTGGCGGTGGCGGCTCTGGTGGTGGAGGCGGCAACGGCGGATCATCGTGCGGCGGCAACGGCGGCAACGGCGGACCCGGCGGCAACGGCGGAGGCATAATCGAGATATACGGGACAACTTTCGCCAACTACGGCACCATAACGGTGGCAGGCGCTAACGGCAACAACGGCAACAACGGGGACTCTGCAGGGTATGACTATCCGTGCGGCTACTGCGGCGCAGGCGGCGGAGGCGGTGGCGGAGGCGGCGGAGGCGGTGGCACCATCTTCCTCGGGTTCACCACGAACTCGTCCATAGGCACCCTTATAACCACGGGTGGATCAGCAGGCGGAGGAGGCTCGGGCAGCGGCAGCATAGGCCAACCAAGCTCTTCTGGGTACTCCTCTAACGGCGGAGGCGGAATATCGGGCAGGGGTGGGAACGGCGGTTCGGGTGCCGGAGGCGGAGACAGCGACGTCTCGGAATTCGAGGGCTGCAACTCGAACGGATGCTACTACTACTGCTACAACGTATATGGCCAGTACAACGGCGGAGGCGGAGGAACTGGGGGATACAGCGCACTAGGTAGCACGGTGGGGGTGGTAACGCAGGCCTGGCACTCCTGATTTACCGTCAGTTCCGCTATTGCCAAACAATTAAATACCTTGCCGATAAAAGAGCTTTAGACGTGATT
>Ga0307372_10007695_pt1 | contig 15357 bp, 13 predicted proteins | sample OX1MG_FD_202533 | JGI IMG/M metagenome (GOLD analysis project Ga0307372, IMG submission 202533) | Soil microbial communities from Risofladan, Vaasa, Finland - OX-1 | ecosystem: Environmental > Terrestrial > Soil > Coastal area > Acid sulfate soil | place: Finland: Risofladan, Vaasa | collected... | reverse complement strand
GCGCTACCGCCCTCCGCCGCGGCGCTGGCCCCGGGCGAAACCGTAACCGGCCAGCCAACAGATGAAGAAGACGGCGGAGATGATCCAGAGAAGGTGAACAGCGAAGCCGAAGCCGGCGAAGATCAGGGCCAGCAAGAGAAAGACGGCGATCAGACACCCCACTCAGTCCACGATAGGCGGCCGGGCGAAGGTTCAGGTGGCCTCGAACAGCGACAGGGGATTCACCCGCTGCGCCGCCAGGATGTACCAGGCCGTGGCGCCGGTGTGGAGCGAGGCGTCGTAGGAGTCGCCGTCGCAGTCGCTCAGATCGTTCTCCGAGGCGGCGATGACACCCATGCCGTCGCTATTCGGGCCGCCGCTCTGGCCGGCGGCCACCTCGGCCAGGTAGCGACCGGCCTGGGTGGCGTCACCGGTCCCCGACCGGAGCTCGAGGGCGTCGGCCAGATGCGCGGTCCCTTCGAACCAGACACCGCTGCGGTCGCCCGCGCAGAAGCTCACGCCGCTGAATCCTCCGGCGGTGACGGCCAGATAGGTCACGTCCCAATCGAGGGACGAGGCATAGGTCGGGTCGTGGAGCGCCAGATACGACCAGCTGTTCACGTCCTCGGGCTGTTCGCTCTCGTTGGGCGTGACGCCGTTGGTCGTCGTCCCCACCGAGAACCGGCCGGCCGATCGGTCCCACATGGACACCACGAACCGACGGGCCGACGCCGCCCAGGTCGACCAGGAGCCGTCACCGGTTTCGGCGGCCAGGCTGGTGAACAGGACGAAAAGGTCGATGTTGTGCTCGGTCGACTTCCACGTGATGCGCCGGCCCGACGCCATGTCCCCACCGGTGTAGCCGCCGGACCCCCGGCTGTCGGCGGCATGGGCCTGGACCCAATCCCCGATCGAGACCGCTCCGGCCAGGTAGGCCGGCGTGCCGGTGGCGGCGTAGAGCTCAACCAGCGACTGGCCGACCCAGGCCATGTTGCCGACGTCGCTCGCCTTGCCGATGATCTTCACCTTCTTGCCCGCCAGTGGCTCCGGGGCGTAGGCCTGCCTTATCCGGCCGTCGTGCTTCGGGTCGTGCGCCTGCACGTACAGCAGGGCTTTCCCCACCACTTCGGCCCGGGCCAGCCCGTCAGTCGTTCCCTCGGTCAGATAGGCGTCGATGATCAGGGCATCGTCGTAGGTCTCCGAGTCGGTGAAGTCCTGCTGGCCGAGGAGACCGCCGGTGAAGCTCTGGACCAGGCGCACGGTGGATCCGGTGGCGTACTTGTCCATCATGAGATCGAGGAACTGGTACGCCGCATCGACGCTCGTACCGGCAGCGGTGTCGGCCGCCACCGGAACCCGGGCCGCACCCGCCGGCCCCGTGGTCACGAGGGTGACGGCCAGGGTCACGGTGACGGCCAGGGTCACGGCAGACGCCGCCGCCGCACGCCTCCGCCGGTCGGGGAGGGTCATCGGACTCTTCGACAATGGCGCCGTCCCATACCGAGACGGTAGCGAAACGCCTGCTCAGCGGTAGCGTCAACCCATGCCAATCACCCGAGGTCGTCTGCAGAGTCCTGACACAGCACCGACAACAGGGGAGCAGACGCACCGGCTGGCCGAGATCGGTGAGGTGGTGGTCGACCAGATCCTGAGTGGTCGACTCGACGGACCCGTCGACTACCGGCAGGACACCGACGAATGGGTCGTCGTCCTCGACGGCGGGGCCACACTCGACGTCGACGGACAGCGGATGCATCTGCGCCCCGGGGACTGGGTCCTGCTGCCGGCGGGGACGCCCCATTGCCTGGTCGAGACGGAGGCGGCGACGAGCTGGCTGACGGTGACCGGTGTCTCCTCGGCCGATGTCTGAAGCCTGACGCCGCCGCAGGCGAGCGGCGCCGCTCAGTTGGTGACAGCCCTCTCGTCGGCGAGGCGGAGCCTCTTGGCCATCTGCTCGAGAAGTTTGTGGGCGACACCGGGCCAGGAGTCGAGGACGGCGCCGAATTCGCTGCGGCCCAGTTTGAGCAATGTCATCGGCGTCGCCGCCGTCACCGTGGCGTTTCGGGGGCCCGGGTCGAGCAACGAGAGCTCCCCGAAGTACTGCCCCGACCTCAGTGTCGCCACCGGCTGCCCGCCCCGGGTGACCGCCGCCTCGCCGGTGGCGATGAGGTAGAAGTCCTCGCCGGCGGACCCCTCCTCGACGATGACGGCGTCGGAATCGACGACCACCTCGTCGCAGGCCCGGGCGATCTGCGCCAGTTCCTTGTCGGTGCAGGCCGAGAACATCTGAACTCCGCGCAGCTGATCGGTCTTCGTGTTGCGAGCCATGGGTGGGTTCCTTGTCGGTGAGTATGTGGCCGGGGACTCGGGTGGGCTCAGGCGGTCCCGGCCCGGCGGCGGCCGATAATGGTGGAGACGAGGACGGCCAGGAAGAGCGCACCTCCGTCGAAGACGTTGTTGATCCAGTCCGCCACGCCGGCCAGGGACAGACCCGTGACCGTGTACGCCAGGAAGAAGATGGCGATCATGGTGCCCAGGACATTGAAGCGTCCCGGCTTGATGGCCGTGGCACCCAGGTAGGCGGCGGCCAGGGCCTGCAGGGTGTCGAGGATCGTCCCCACCTGCGGGCTGCCCGTCCCGTTGTAGGCCACCAACAGGACTCCGGCTACGCCGGCCAGGGCCCCCGACAAGGTGAAGGCCAGGAGCACGTACCTCTCGACGGGAAGTCCCACCAGGCGGGCCGCGTCGCGGTTCGACCCGATGCTGTAGAGATAGCGGCCGAAGGGGGTGTGCTCGAGCATGTAGTGGACGGCGATGGCCGCGGCGGCGAGATAGTAGATGGTCCGGGGCAGACCGAACCACTGGCCGGAACCCAGGTTGATCAGCCCCGTCGATATGTTATTGATGATCGATTGGCCGCCCGTGTACCACTCGACGATGCCCAGCAGGACCGACGAGATGCCCAGGGTGACGATCAGGGAATTCACCCCCACCCGGGCCACGGTGTTCCCGTTGGCCAGCCCGATGAAGGCGCCGATGCCGATGGGGATGAGGACGGCCAGGGCCACCGGCATGCCCAGCCGGGCCATGAATCCGGCACACAGGACCTGGGTGAGACCGGCGGTGTTGCCCACCGAGAAGTCGAACTCCCCGCAGACCAGGGGGATCATGATGGCCAGGGCCAGGATGCCGGTGACGGCCTCGTTGCCGAGCACGTTCTTGATGTTCTGCGAATGGGGGAACGTACCCGACGTCTTCGACCAGAGGCTGAAGAACACGAAGGTGGCGATGAACAGGACCACCAACGCGTACCGCTCGATGAATTCGAGCAGGCGTTCACGGCTCTCACTTCTGACGGCTTTCCCGGGATTCTCGAGCCCCGGAGCGCCGCCGGTGGTTCCGCCTTCTCCCGCCGGTGCGTCGGCCACGACGCTCATGAAGCCACCTCCTGGGTGCTGAAGGCCAATTCGGTCAGACGGACGGCCTCGATGTCTGCGCCCCGCAGCTCGGCACCCACACGACCACCGCGGAGAACGATCGCCCGGTCCGCCACGTGCGACAGTTCCTCGAAGTCACTCGACACCAGGAGCACGGAGCATCCCTTCTCCACCGCGGACCGGATCAGCTGGTAGATCTCGGCCCGGGCATTGACGTCGACACCCTGGGTGGGCTCGTCGAGCAGGAGCACCCTCGGGTTGCGGCTCAACCACCGGGCCACGATGACCTTCTGTTGGTTGCCGCCCGACAAGGTACCCATTTTCTGCCGTTCCGACGAGGCCCGGATGAAGTACGTCTGAATGATGGAGCGGGCATCGGCTTCCATGGCGCGCGTACGTAGCCTCAGAGCCCGCCAGTAGCGTCCGACGGACGAGGCCACCACGTTGTCGGCCAGGGTCTGGTCGAGGAAGGCCGCCTCGCCGCTACGGTCCTCGGGGACGTAGGCGATCCCGAGATCCATGGCGTCGCCGATGTCGCGGAGCTTGACCGGGCGCCCCTCGAATTCAAGGGCCCCCGACCGGATCGGATAGGCGCCGAAGATCATCTTGAGCAGTTCGGAGCGCCCGGACCCGAGAAGACCGGCGATGCCGAGCACCTCGCCGCGTCGCAACTGGAAATCGACGCCGGCCAGCGGCCCGCCCCGGAGTCCCTTGGCTTCGAGGACGATCTCGTCCGACTGGACCGGGGGCATGGCCGGGTACATGTGGTCAAGTGCCCGACCGGCGATGAGCTCGATGAGCTTTGCTTCGGTGATGCCGTCGCCCACCAGGGTGCCGGCCAGTCTGCCGTCGCGTAGCACCGTCGCCTGGGCGGCGGTGTCGATCACCTCGTCGAGCCGGTGGCTGACGAACAGGATGGTCTGACCGGCGGCGGCGAAGCGGTTGAGCGCCCCCATGAGCCGGACGACCTCGGCCCGGGGCAGCGACGCCGTCGGTTCGTCGAGGACGAGGACACCGGTGTGCTGGCCTTCTTGGTCCTGCAGGGCCCGGGCGATGGCCACCATGGCCCGTTCCGCCGGCCGGAGCGCCCGCACCAGGGTCTCGGGGCGAACCTGGATCTCGTAACGATCGAGCAGCGCCTGCGTCTGACGACGCAGCGCCCGCCATTTGATGGATCCCCCGGCCCTGGTGTCGAAGCCGTGGCCGATCACCATGTTCTCGGCCACCGACAGGGCGGGAAAGACCCCGGGGTTCTGGTGGACGAAGTGCAGGCCCATGGCCCGGGCCTTGGCCGGGGTGGTGTGGTCGGCCGCCACCGTCGTGTCACCGACCGTGATCGAACCGCCGGGGTCGGCGTGGTAGACGCCGGCCAGGATCTTGATGAGCGTCGACTTACCCGAGCCGTTTCCCCCGACGAGCGCGTGAATCTCGCCCGATCGGATCTCGAAGCAGACGTCGTCGAGCGCCCGGGTCCCGGGGAAGGTCTTCGACATGTGGTCGATCCGCAGGGCCACCCCGGAGGGTGGCCCTGCGGTCGGTACTGCATGCTCGGCCGGTGCCCTCGGGTCGGAGGCGGCCTGGTCACCGGGCCCGCCGGCCCCGTTCATCAGCCCACTCCCCACGCCTTCTTGTACTCGGCCTTGTAGTCGATCGGCGGCGTGTAGTCCGCGTTGGGATCGGTGGGCAGGTTGTGGGTGGCGTCGACGAGGGTCCACCCGATGCCGCTGTCGACCGGCTTCTTGTGGAGAAAGGCGCTGTTCAGCGTGTCGACGGCGGCCCAACCCGTCCAGTTCGACGAGATGGCGTTGGTAGCCGTGATCTTGCCTGAGCGGACGAGCTGGAGCTCGTCGTGGAAGCCCTCACCACCCATGACGCTGATGTGGTTCGGATTGGTTCCGAGGGCGGGGACGATGCCGAACGTCGTGGCGTAGGTGAAGGGGCTCTTGATCCAGTTGGCCTGGGGGTACCGGAGCATCTCCGCCTGGATCTTGGTCTTGATGTTCCCGTCGAGGATGTCGGCCTGGGTGATGTCCAACGTGTCCAGGACCACCGAACCGTGGGACTTGGCGATGGTGTCGACGAAACCCTTCCACGTGTAATAGAGGACCGTGAACTCCGGGTCCTGCACGGCGATGATCTTGGCCGTGTTGTGCGACTTGGCGATGACGTAATTGGCCTGGTTGACGCCGTACGACTCGGTGAAGGCGTCGAGGTTGGCGTGCTGGGCCCCGTAGCTGGTCACGGCGCTGTACAGGCTGGTCGTGCCTCCGCCGGCGTGGGGGTCGTTGCAGTCGAAGGCGTACATGGCGGTGACGAGGATCCCGGCCGCCTTGGCCTCTTCCAGGGGTTGCTTCACCGTGTCGCAATCGATGGCGTCGAGGATGATCCCGTTCACGTGGGCGGCGATGGCCTGGCGCACGAGGGGGGCGTAGTTCGACGGTTTGAGCTGCGCGTCATAGAGGTGCGGCGTCCAGCCGATGGCCTGGGCCGCCTCCATGGCCCCGGCCACGGGCACGGAGTTGCTGTCCGCCAGCTGGCCGGCCGAGATGATGGCGACCACCTTGTTCTTGGCCGCCGGCCGCGGCGTGGGATCGACGTTCGTGCTGGTCCCCTTGTAGCCGGCGGTGGTGGCGGCCTCGGCGGCCGCCAGCGCAGCGGCGGAACTGCCCCCGCCACCTGATGTCGTCGTCGTGCTGTTGGTGGCCCCATTGTTGTTCGAACTACACGCAGCGAGAATCAATCCTGATGCCATCAGGACCCCCCCGATGCGAATCAGCGTGCCCTTGCGGGTCAGGCCCTTACGGGTCATGTGGACTCCCTCCCCTGTTCCCCTGGTCGCCGGTACTGCCGACGAGACGTGGACACCCTAGTTGGGCTGCGCCCTCGGGGGCCTGTCACTTTCATCTAGAACCGGTTTCACAGGCGCAAGTCCCGAATCCGGCGGCCTGGGCCCGAGGACGGCGGCCTACAGTGCGGCCATGCACGGCGGAACCGAGGTGCGGGTGGTCGAGAAGATGGGGGTCTCGGTCCATCCCGACAGCGGTGCCCTCGGCCGGGCGGCGGCGGCGATGGCGGCCGAAACCCTGCGGCAGGCCGTCTCTGACCGCGGGGTGGCCCATGCCATGTTCGCCACCGGCAATTCGCAACTCGAATTCGTGGACGCCCTGGTCCATGGCACGACCGATGTTCCCTGGTCCGACGTGGTCGTCTTCCATATGGACGAGTACGTCGGGGTCGGCCCGGACCATCCCGCCGGATTCCAGCGCTGGATCAGGGAGCGGATCGTCGAGCAGGTCGAGCCTCGGACCGCCCATTACCTCGACGGGCTGGCCGATCCCCCGGTCGAGTGCGACCGCTACAGCGAGCTGCTGCGGACCCATCTTCTCGATCTGTGCTGTCTCGGCATCGGCGAGAACGGCCACCTGGCCTTCAACGATCCGCCGGTGGCCGACTTCGAGGATCCCCGGGCCGTCAAGGTGGTCGAGCTGGAGGTCGCCTGCCGCCAGCAGCAGGTGAACGAGGGGCACTTTGCCGCCATTGGCGACGTCCCGGCGGAGGCGGTGACCGTGACCATCCCCTCTCTGCTGCGCGCCACGAGGGTCCTGGCCATCGTCCCCGAGGCCCGCAAAGCCGGGCCCGTTCGGGCTGCGCTCCTCGGTCCCCTGTCGACGGCGTGCCCGGCGTCTTTCCTGCGCACCCAGCCGCAGGTCGCTCTCCACCTCGACCCCGGTTCGGCGGGCGGCCTCGGGTGGGTGTGAACGCCGCCGCGTGAAGGGATACCCGATGATGGGCCGATGGGTGACGGGTCGATCGGGTCGGGTCGATCGGTGACGGGTCGATCGGTGTCGGGTCGACCACACAACGAGCGCCGGCGGGGCCGGCGGATTCTCGTCTTGGGCGCGCTCGGGGTGGCCCTGGCGGGCTGTTCCGCCTCATCGGTGCCCACGGCACCACCCACCGTCGTGGTGGCGACGGGTCAGGACCACGCGTGCGTGGTGCCGGGTCCCCGAAAACCGCAGGTGGCGTGGTCGCAGCTGACCAATCCCGTCCTGAGCGAGCCCGGTACGGGAGTGAAGGACCAGGCCCTCGTCTGGGTCGGTGGTCGGTGGCACATGCTCTTCAGCCAGGTGTCCGTGGACACCTCGCTTCCGGGAGGGGTGCGGTGGGACGTGGCCGCCGCCACCAGTACCGACCTTCGGCACTGGTCGAAGCCGGCTCCCTGGCCGGCCCAGGCCGGGGTGATCGGGGTGGCGTCACCGGACATCGTGCGCAGTCCGACCGGGACCTTCGTGGCCACCTACGACTCCGGTCCGGGGGAAGTGGGAGGAGGACGGTCGAAGCTGTACTACCGGACGTCGCGCGATCTGCAGAGCTGGTCGGCCCCGCACGCATTGGCCCCGGGTCTCGCCCCCCGGCCGGCCGACCGGATGATCGATCCGGCGCTGGCCTGGACGGGTCACGGCCTCATCCTCGGGTACAAGGCGGGCACCGATGTCCAACATGTCGAGATCGCCTGGTCGCCGCGCGGTTCGCTGGCCGGACCCTGGGTGGCGGTGGGCCGGCCCGACATCTCTCTCTACGGTGACACGGTCGAGAATCTCGAGTTCCTGACCATGAACGGCCGGTGGCGGCTGGTGGCCACCTCCAACCTCTTCGACCAGCCGTGGCTGTTCTCACTGGTCGGCCCGGCCACCACGCCGGCCTCGTGGCTCCACTGGACCAAGGGAACCGAGCTGCAGATCCCGGCCCAGGCCTGGGACACCGGCCCCGGGCTCTCGAGCGTGGGCTTCGAACATGCCAACTCGGTCTTGCTCTGTGACGCCCGATCCGTCGACGGCTACGTCTACGCCAGCTACGCCGGCAGCGACGAGCTGACCCAGTTCGGGGGGTGGGGGCATGCCAAGATCGGTCTCGCCCGGAGCACCGACCTCGTGCACTGGCAGGTTCCCGGTTGAGCTACCCCGTGGATGGCCCGTGGCCGGCCAGCCAGCGGTCGAGGAACGGGTAGGCGGTCGTCCCGTACCACTGGTGGCCGCCGTCGAAGACGTCGTGGACGATCCGGTCCCCGCTCACGCCCAGGGCTTCGTAGACGCCGCGCAGCCGCTCGCAGCCGGCCGCCGCCACCGGCGCCGGGAAGAGATCGTCCTGGGTGCCGCTCTCCACCAGCAGGGGCCGGGGGGCCACCAGGGCGCCGAGGTCGACGTGCTCGATCCGGCCCAGCATTCCCGGCAGCACCTGCGAGCCACACATGTTCCAGGGCATCTTGTGCGACTCCGCCCACGACGAGAAGTAGCCGCTCACCACGCAGGCGGCCACCCGCTCGTCCCAGGCCGCCAGGAAGAGGGTCATGGTGCCGCCGTAGGAGAGGCCGACCATGCCGATGCGGCCGGCGTCCACCAGAGGATGAGCCTCGAGCACGTCGAGGCACCGGGCCAGGTCCCACAAATTCTGGGTCAGCGGGTTCTCCCCGGCCATGACGGCGTGGACCAGATTGGTGTCGCAGATGTAGTGATCGGGCGGTGTCCAGTCCGCTCTTTGGCCGAAGCAGCGCAGATCGGGGGCGAGTACCACGAATCCCCGCAAGGCGAGTTGGACGGCGTAGTCGCCGTTGGGCGAGTCGGACTCCGCCAGGCCGCAGACAAGGGCCTTACCGGGCCCGTGGCCGTGGGCGGCGAGGACGGCGGGGCCCGGAGTGGTCCGACCGTCGGGCACCAGGAGATAGGCCGGGACCGACATCGTCTCCTCGGTGTCGAAGACGACCGTGTGCCGGGTGTAACCCCGACACGGCACCGACTCGAGCGTCTCGGTGGCCAGAGGCACGGGGACCGGGAGGGGACCGAGAAGCTCGTAGAGACGCGCCCGGCAGCGGATCCGCCAGTCTTCGAGGCCCGGGTCGCCGGCGGGCGGCAGAGGGTCGGCCTGCCGCTGCTCCTGCAGGCGGACCATCCACGAATACCAGGGCGAGAAGTTCCGCTGTCGCCCGACGTTGTGCGGCGGTGACGCCGGGTCGGGAGGTGACCCCGCGTCAGGCGCTGACCCCGTGTCAGGAGGTGACAAGGGGTTTCCAGCTCTGGACCACGCGCCAGCAGGTTCCTTGCGTGATCTTCTGGTAGGTGAGCGCGCAGGCCGAGGAGGCCGGCACGTTGTTGTGCAGCTGGACCACCTGGTACTGGTCGGGTCCGGCGAACTTGCCCGGCCTGAAACTCAGGGTCGGGGAATATGTGCCGGTGAATTTCTTGATGCCGGCCATGGCCTGGACGAAGCTGCGCCGCGTGAGGTTCCGCCCCGCCTTCTTGGCCGCCGCCGTGAACAGCTCGATGCCCTGGCACCATCCGGCGGTCGGCCCCTGCTCCTCGATGTAGGGAGACGCCGCCTCGCCGTGGATGAGGGTCTGCCCCGAGATGGGCTTGGGATTGGCGGCGTGCCAGATCTTGTAGCAGTTCGCCACCCCGGCGTCGTAGCCGCCCTGGCCCACGAGCGACGTCGGCCCGTCCACGCCGCCCAACGTCTCGGCCGTGATCCCCTCCTGTCCGTTCAGCTCTTTCTCATAGGGCGCCGGGATGAGCCCGAGGGTGACGTTGATGGAACCCTCGTAGTCCGACAGCAGCAGCTTGGGGTAGTAGTGCTGTTGAGCCTCGGCCTGCAGGTAGGGGAAGAGGGCGTTGAACGGTATGAGGGGGATCACCGAGTTGATGCCGGCCGCCTGCAGGTGCTGCACGATCAGAGGGGCGGCGGAACCGGTCGAGGCCGTGTCCGAGGGATTGGCGGGAATGGTCTCGACCATCGGTGCCGGGATCCCGGCCCGCTTGAGATCGGGCAGCAGGTAGGACTTGAGGGCCTTCTGGTCGCTGGCCCGGTCCCCGGCCACGATGGCCAGCTTCCGGTTCCCGCCCATCAGGTGCGCCCCCTTGGCCCAAGCCACCAGGGTGGCCAGGATCGACGCCTGGTCGGGGCCGGTCCACCACAGGTAGGGAGCGCCTGCCTTCGTCCAATTGGTGGTCGTCGTCCACTGGGCGATGAAGGGGGTGTGGCCCTCCTGGGTGATGCAGAGCTGGTTGTCCCCGGTCCACGAGCCGAGGCCGTCGACCACGGCGAAGACCGGTGGACTGCCCTCGGTCCACTGCTTGCACAGGGCGCGCATGCCCGACTCGCTGGTGGGGTCGAAATTCACGATCATCGGGTTGATCTTCCGGCCGTTGATGCCACCGTGGGCATTCGCCGCGTTCACGTAGGTGTGGATGGCCTTGGTCTGGGCGGCGAACTCGGCGTCGCCGAGGAACCCGAAGTTCGACGACAGGGTGGTCAGGTTCGACACGGGGAAGACGACGTTGATCTTGGTGACGCTGACGCCGCGGCTGCTGCGGCTGGCGTTGTCGAGAACCTTCACGGCGGCCGACGGGGCCGACGAAGCCGACGCCGACGGGATCGCCGGCGCCAAGGTCACGAGGACCCCCATCACCACGGACAGCGCCGCCGGGGCGCCCAAACGGTGGTGCACCGATCGATGCACCGACCTGTCGCGCCACCGTGTCCCGCCCCCGGATACCGACTTCACCATCGTCCACGCTCCCTGGTCGCCGGGCCCCCGCGCCGTCGACCGGCGACGGGTGCCACGCCGGTCGCACACGTTAGGCGGCCCCATCTCGGCGCACCCGGCAGGTTGTCGCCGGGAGTGGACTGGGGCACCATGGGTCCGTGGTCACGGCGACGGATCTCGACATCAGACCGATCTCCCCCGTCATCGGCGCCGAGGTCCACGGCCTCGATCTGGCCCGACCCCTGGGCGAGGCCGTGGTGGCCCGGATCCGGGCGGCACTGGCCCACCATCTCGTGCTGTTCTTCCCCGATCAGGATCTGAGTCCCGAGCGGCAGACGGAGTTCGCCCGCCAATTCGGTGAGGTCACCCCGGCCCACCCGGTGATCGCCTCGCTCGAGGGCCACCCCGAGGTGCTCCCCATCGACGGCCGCGAGGACCGCGCCTCGTGGTGGCACACCGACGTCACCTTCCTGGCCACCCCGCCGCTCGGCTCGATCCTCCACATGCGCCAGGCGCCGGCGGTGGGAGGAGACACGATGTGGGTGAGCCTGCAGGCCGCCTACGACGCGCTGTCGGCGCCCATGCGGGCCTTCTGTGACGGGCTCATCGCCTGGCACCACGATCCGTTCTTCGCCGCCGACGTCGAGGCCAACGGTGGGTACGAGTGGGACGGCAAGCGGCACGAGAAGCTGCTGCCGACGTCGCATCCCGTCGTCCGCACCCACCCCGAGACGGGCCGCAACGGCCTCTTCGTCAACTCGCAGTTCACGAAATTCATCGAGGGCTTCTCCCCCCTCGAAAGCGCCGCGCTTCTCGATCTGCTCTACCGCCACTGCCAGCGGCCCGAGTTCGGCTGCCGCTTCCGGTGGTCGGTGGGGGCCGTGGCCTTCTGGGACAACCGGGCCACCCTGCACTACGCCCTCGACGACTACGGCGACGCGCTGCGCATCGCCCACCGGGTGACCCTGCGCGGCCCCCGGCCTTACGGTCCCGCCCGACCGCTCACCGAATCGACCTGAGCCCGCTCCCTCAGGTCACGAAGCGGTCGGCGTAGGTGTCATCGGGTTCGTAGGCCACACTGTCGGCGACGAGAGAGTCGACATCGTCGTCGCGGTAGCCGACCTCGTGCAGCAGGGCGCGGGTGTGCTCGCCCACCCTCGGGGGCGGTCCGGCGATCCGTCCCGGTGTCTCCGACAGCTGGATCAGCTGGCCGAACTGCCGCAGCCGGCCGAGCACCGCGTGTTCGTAATCGGCCACCAGGCCGAGCGCCGCGTTCTCCTCGTCCTGCAGAAAGGTCCGGCCGTCGTCGGTGTCCACCGGCACCTCGTTGGGGACACCGGCGGCGTCGAGCAGAGCCGACCACTCGGATGCGGGTCGGGTGAGAAACGCCGCCTGCAATTCCTCTTCCAGCTGCTCACGTCCGCGCCGTCGGGCCGAGGCCGTGGAGAAGCGCTCGTCCCCGGCGAGCCTTTCCCGATCGAGCGCCCGGCACAGTCCCCGCCACTGGTCGTCGGTCACCGCCGCCAGACAGATCCATCCCTCGCCTGCCGTCTGGTAGAGCCGGTAGAGGGCGGCCGTTCCGTGGAGGCCGGCGTCGAGGTGGGGCCGGTCCCAGACGGCGCCGTCGGCTCCTGTCCAGGCGTCGGAGGTGAAGACGATGCCTCCGTCGTGCAGCGACGTCCACAGTTCCTGACCCTCACCGGTGCGGGCCCGGTGGACGAGGGCCAACAGCACGCCGACGACGGACAACATGGCGTTGGCCGTATCGCACATTCCGAAGCGCAGGTAGAGGGGGTCGTTCCCGCTGGGCACGGCACCGGCCTCGTATTCGATGCCCGACGACGCCTGGTAGAGCGGGTCGAGACCGCCGAAACGTCCCAACGGGTCATCCAGGCCGTAGGCGTAGGTGTTGCAGTAGATGATGTCGGCCCGCAGGGCGCGACACGCGGCATAGTCGATCCCGAGCCGGCTGGCTACGCCCCGGGTCATGTTGTGGTGGACGACGTCGGCCCCGGCCACCAAACGGCTGGCCGCCTCCAGGCCCCGGGGATGCTTCAGGTCGAGAGCCAGCGAGCGCTTGCCCCGCTGACAGCCGATGAACGGCTTGGCCGAGAAACGCATCGAGTCACCGGTGATCGGCTCCACCTTCACGACGTCGGCGCCGAGGTCGGACAGGATCATGGGCCCGAAGGGACCGGCCAGGTACTGGCCGAAGTCGACCACCCGGATTCCTCCGAGGGCGAACGGAGAGGAGGCCGGCGGCGGCCCAGTGGCCCCGGCCGCGCCGTGGCGGGGCACGGCGGGCGCCCCCAGGACGGCTTCGCTGTGCTCACCGGGCCGCGGTTGGGGACCCCGGACGGCCCCCGGGGTGCCGAGCAGATGGATGGGCACTCCCATCTGGCGGGTGGCACCGCGCTCGGGGTCGTGCACGGTGGCCACGGTGTCGTTGGCGATGGTCTGGACGTGGCGCAGCACCTCATGGGCCGGCACCACCGCCTCCGCCGCATGGTTGGCCCGACGCAGCTGCTCGACCAGCTCGTCACGGTCCCACGAGCGCATCCTGGTCCGCCGCCTGACGTCGAGGGCGGCGCGCTCGGTCGGCGAGAGTCCCATCAGGGTGAGGATGTCGGGGGCGTCGTCGAGCCCGATGACCTCGTCGAGAGTGGCCAGCGGCGGCAGACCGGACATGACCGAGATGTGGATCCACCCGCCCGCCGCACACTCGAAGAGCATGGTCTGGTGGATGCCGGGCGGATAGGTCTTGGCCATCAGCTCGTGGTAACCGGGCTGGGCCAACTCCGCGTCCTGGTAGAGCTGCGTCGTATAAAGCAGTGCCCCCTGCAACAGAGACGTCTGCACGTGCTGTCCCCGCCCGGTGCCCTGGCGCGCTGACAGCGCCGCCAGCGCTCCGGCGCTCACCAGGAAGGCGGCGCCCATGGAGGGCACGGGCATGTGCAGGAAGATGGGCCCCGGACGCCAGCCCGGTTGGGCCCACATCTGACCGCTCGTCGCCTGCACGAGAGCGTCGTAGCCCGGTCGCCCGGCCAACCGGTGTCCGGGGGGATAGGCGGGGCACGACACCAGGATGATCCGGTCGTCGATGGCCCGCAGTTCGTCGTAGCCGAAGCCGAGGCGTCCGGCTACGCCGGGACGGAAGCTCTCGACGACGACGTCGGCCTCGGCGGCGAGCCGGCGGAACTGCGCCCGTCCCTCGTCCGATGTCAGGTCGACGATCACCGAACGACGGCTGCGGTTCCAGCACCGCGATCCCTCGTACGCGCGGAAGGGGTCGCCGCCGGGCGGCTCGACCTTGATCACGTCGGCGCCGTGTTCGGCCAGCAACAGCACCCCGAGGGGCCCGGCGATCCCCTGAGAGAGGTCGAGCACCCGGATGCCGTCGAGGGCGCCGGCCGTCATCGTCGCCTCACCCGCCCGGCGCCGACGGCGGGGTCGACTGTGACGGTGCCGGCGATGCTTCCGGAGACGGTGACGGTGCCGGCGATGCTCCGGAAGCCGGAGCCGGCCCCGAGACGTTGATGGCCTCGTCACTCGCCCCCAGATAAGCGGCCAGGGCGCCGGGGTCGCCCCGCACCTCGTCGGGCGAACCGGCGGCCACCACCTCCCCCGTCTGCATGACGACCACCGTCGAACACAGCTCGAAGACGAGGGGGACATCGTGCTCGACGATGAGGATGGTGGAGTCGGTCACCTCGTGCAGCCGCCGCAGCAACGGGATGAAGGCTTCCGCCTCGCGTTGGGCGATGCCGGCCGTGGGCTCATCGAGCAGCAGCAGCCGGGGTTCGGCCAGAACGATGGAGGCCAGGTCGACCACCCGGCGGGTGCCCGTCGACAGATGGGCCGTCGAGTGATAGCGGAACCTTTCCAGCCCGAAGGAGCCGATCACCCGGTCCACCGCCTTGCGCTTGTCCCGCTCGGCGCGCCGGGCCCACGGCAACTGCAAGGTGGTGGACAACACGTCGACCCGATGCCGGGCGTCTTCACACAACAACAGCGTGTCCTCCACCGACAGTTCCGGATAGAGCCGGCAGTCCTGGAAGGAGCGAACCAACCCCAACCGGGCCCGCTCCTCGGGGATGTAGTCGGCCAGATCCTCGTGATCGAAAAGAACCTTCCCCGCCGCCGGGGAGACGAGACCCGACACGGCGTCGAGCAGCGTCGTCTTGCCCGACCCGTTGGCCCCGATGAGCCCGACGATGGCCCCGGCCTCCACGGCCAGGCTCACCCCGGCCACGGCCTGCAGGCCGCCGAAGGCCACCACCAGACCCTCGATGTCGAGCCGGGCGGGCCCACCCTTCTCCGTCGTCACCGCCGCCGGCACCGCCACGGCCGCCCCGCTCTCGGGGAAGACCGCGCTCATGGGAACACCGCGCTCATGGGAACACC
>Ga0307372_10007692_pt1 | contig 15358 bp, 14 predicted proteins | sample OX1MG_FD_202533 | JGI IMG/M metagenome (GOLD analysis project Ga0307372, IMG submission 202533) | Soil microbial communities from Risofladan, Vaasa, Finland - OX-1 | ecosystem: Environmental > Terrestrial > Soil > Coastal area > Acid sulfate soil | place: Finland: Risofladan, Vaasa | collected... | reverse complement strand
CCTCATGTCGACGATACAGGCGATTGCGCGCGAGGCCGCGGATTTCACGTCATCCCGCCGTCACGTTGAGCGCTAGCGAATCCTGACCCCCGTGCCGGCGCGGACCCGCGGCGAATCGCCGCCGGGGCCCGAGCCGGTCCTCGAGTAGTCGCTCTCCTGACGCTGACGCGCATTGACGTGATCGCCGCGGCCTATCCATGGCCCGGCGGTTGGCTCGTCGTCTAACCCCCTGCGCGCCCACCGGACACACCCGGATCGACCGCGCACGAAGGCGACCGACCAGCCGAGTCGGCGCTTGCTGCTGCCCGTGAGTTCGACCAATACAGCCGCCGTCGGCGGCACAGGAGGGCCTCATGGAACTTGTGACCCAGGCGAATTCCTGCCCCGGTCTTCCGCATGTCATGACGGGGGAGATTCAGCGTGGGATACGACCGCAACGACGTCTGGGACGACGACCGCGAGGCAGACGCGCGGTCAGGTCGCGAGCCGATCCGCCGGGTGTCCCGGCCTGCGCGCCGGTCCACCGGCACGTCCGGGGCGAGCCGGCGCGAGTTGCGCGCGGCGAGACGTCCCGAGACAGACTCATTTCGCTGCCGGCGCTGCCGTGCCATGGTGGGTCACACTGTCGACGGTGGCCGGCATCGCAATCACTGCCCGTTCTGCCTGCACTCGCGTCACGTGGACGAGCGGCGGCCCGGCGATCGGGATAGTCCATGCAGGGCAACGATGGAGCCGATTGGGGTCTTCGCGCGCCGTTCGGGCGAGCAGGTGCTGGTGCACCGCTGTGCCGGCTGTGGGGTCGAGCGCCACAACCGGGTCGCGGCGGACGACGACGCGTTCGCGTTGATGCGGCTGCCGCTGCTGGGAAGCGGTGCGATCGGCGCGTCCGACGTGGCGACCGCACCGTAGGTCACCGAAACGGCGGCGGGATGGCCAACAAACGAGGCCGGCGCGTGAGCGCCGGCCTCTTGGTGTCTCGGGTCATCACCGAGGCGGTGTCGGTCTAGCCGACGAACTCCCCGGTGATGCCCCGCGTACCATGACTACACATAAGTGGGCATCACCTCCTTCACCCTGCTCGGTCCGAAGACTTTGCGATGAACTGCACAAACCTTACCACGCGCCACCGCCCGGTGTCAACGCGAGACCGATGCCAGCGTCACGCGGCGGGCTCCTCCTGGCTACGGCTTCGACGGGGTGGGGGTCGGGACCTTGAGCACCTGCCCGACCTGGATGCTGCTGGGATTGGTGATTCCGTTGGCGGTCGCCAGCGCCTGGACGCTGACGTTCAGCTTGGCGGCGATGACGTAGAGCGTGTCGCCGGCCTGAACGATATACGTGCTGTTGGCCGGCTGTGCCGGCGGACGCGTCGCCGCTGGTGCGGGCGGCACGGAGGAGGGAGTGCCGGCCGGAGCCGGTGTTGGCGTGACGATTCTCATCACCGGCGGCAGCGTCGGCGTGGCGGCGGCCACCGGCGTGTCCGATGTGGCGGTGCCGCCCACGACCCGGCATCCCGCGATGCCCAGCGCCAGCAGCGCGAGCATGGCAGTCCCGAGCATCCAGCGCGACAGGGTCTTCCCCGAGGTCAAGGTCACCATCCTTCCGAGACCCAAAACGCTCGCCCTCCCCGCTCGGTTACGCCGACCACGGAGAGGATCGAAGGCCTCGGCTCAGTTCGCTCGCTGGTCACCGGCGCGAGTCGCGCGCCAGACGTGGAGGATGCGCTGCGCCGTGGTGAGGTTCGTTAGCACCGCCAGGATCCACAACGCCCAAACCGGACGTCGCAGAATGAGGAACAGCGCCAGCAGGATCACCCGCTCCGGGCGGGCGAAGAGGCCCACCTCGGCCTTCAGGCCGGCCGCCTCGGCGCGCGCCCGTGCGTAGCTGACCATGATCGAGCCGACGACCGTGGCATAGACCAGCAAGATCCCGGTCTGATTACCCCCGGCGCGCAGCAGGTACACGAGCAGACCAAAGTAGAGGACGGCCTCGGAGTACCGATCGAGAGTCGAGTCGAGGAAGCCGCCAAAGTGCGTGATGCGATTCGTGACGCGAGCCACGGCGCCGTCGAGCATGTCGAACGCCCCGGCACCCAGCGCCAGGACGCCCGCGAGGACCAGGTTCCCCGAAGCGATGACGCCCGCGACGAAGACGTTCAGCGCCAGCCCCAGTAGCGTGAAGGCGTTCGGGGAGAGGCCGGATCGAGCTGCCAGGGAGCCGACGCGCTGCAGACGCAGTCGAACCCAGCTGCCGAGAAGGGTGCTGATCATCGATCCCTCGGGGTTCCTACCGTCGCGTCGCAAACAGCGGGACACCGCCGGCCGGCCGGTACTGCTCCAGTGCCCGCGCATAGATGTCGAGCACCCGTCGCGCGATGACGGGCCAGGAGTGCTCTTCTGCCCGAGCCCGGCCGGCCTCGCCCAGACGGGCCGCGAGGTGCTCGTCGGCCAGGACGTGCACCAGCGCCATGGCCAGCGCCTCGGGGTTCTTGCGCTCGACCAGCAGCGCCTCGACGCCGTGACGCGCGACGGCGGTGTAGCCCGGGATGCTGGTGGCCACGACCGGTTTGCCGGAGGCCATCGCCTCGAGGAGCACGATGCCAAAGCTCTCCCGGCCGGTCGACGGGGCACAGAAGACGTCGCACGTCGCATAGTAGGAAGCGAGCTCTTCCTTCCTCACCGCGCCGACGAACTCCACGTTCTCCAGCTCGAAGCGCTCCAGTTCCCGGTCGTAGCGCCGCGGCGTCCCGGGGCCGACCACCAACAGCCGTGTCTCCGGGAACTCCTGTCGGACTAGCGCGAACGCGCGCAGCAGGAACTTTAGCCCCTTGCGCGACTCGTTGAAGCGCCCCACGAAGAGCAGGTTTCGCGACCCGTCGACGTAGCGCTCGATCGGCCGCACGTGCGGCCCGAACTGGGTGATGTCGATCCCGTTGGGCACCACCTCGTAGGTCGACGCGAAGTACTGCTCGACGAACTCCTGCGCGGACGGCGAGACGGCGATGCGCGCGTGCAGGCGGCCGAAGAAGTACGACAGGAGCGGCTTGCCGTAGAAGTAGGCGAGATTCGACGATCGCGCCGCGTGGAAGGTGCCGACGTTGACGGACTTGGAGTGCAGCAGCACCATCAGCGGCAAGGTCGGCGCCAGCGGCTCGTGCAGGTGAATGACGTCGAACTCTTCCCGCTGGAGGAACTCTTTCACCTTGCCCGAGACGAACGGCGAGAGGGTGATCCGCGCCGTCGAGCCGTTGGACGGCACCGGTAGTGCCATTCCCAGTTTGTAGAAGTGGCCGTCGTCCTCCTCCCCTTCCTCGTCGGAGCGGGGCGAGAGCACGCGGGTCCGGTGGCCGAGTTCCTGGAACTCGCGATCCAGATGGAGGACGTGCTCGTTGACGCCTCCGGGATACCGGAAGTCGAACGGCGATACGAGGAGGATCTTCATCGGAGGCCCTCGGACGACACCGCCCCGGCCATCGGCAGCGCTGGTCCGGTCGAACCCGTGAAGCCCCCACCGGTACCCGCTGGGGCCACCCGTTGTCCTTCCAGGGATGCGGTCAGGCGCCGGGCAGTCCAGGATGGGCGCCAACGGGCGGCATTATAGCGGCGTGGCGCCGGGCTGTCCAAACGCCCAGCGCCGCGGTTCAGCTGCCCACCCGCCCCGGGCAGCCGCCGATGGTGCGTGAACCCAGTACCACCGACCGCGGTCACATCGAGCCGCGCGACATGCCACCGTCGACGATCAATGTCTGGCCGGAGACGTAGCTCGCGGCCGGTGAGGCCAGGAAGGCCACCACCCGTCCAAACTCCTCGGGCTCGCCCAGCCGACCCAGCGGGATACCGTCGGCGCTCTCTTCCAGCGCGGCGTCCAGCGAGAGGTCGTCGCGCGCGGCGCGTTGGCGGGCCAGGTCGATGATGCGGTCGGTCTTGGTCGGGCCCGGGCCAACGTTGTTGACCCGGATGTTGTAGTGGCCCAGCTCGTTGGCCATCGACTTGACCAGACCGACCACGCCGGTGCGGGCTGTATTGGACAGGATCAGGCCGGGAAGTGGCTGCTTGACCGAGATGGACGTGATCGTGACGATGCTGCCGCCGCGCTCCTTCATGTGCGGCACCGCCGCCTGGCACATGCGGACCGTGCTCAGCAGGTTCAGCTCGATCGCCCTCGCGAAGTCGTCGTCGCTCAGCGTCTCGAAGGTTCCAGCGGGTGGCCCGCCGGCGTTGGTGACCAGGATGTCCAGGCGGCCGAAGTGCTGCACGGTCTCGTCGATGGCTCGCGCGATATCGTCCGGCTGAGTAACATCGACGGTGAGGCTCAAGACTTCGGCTCCCGTCTCGGCGCGTATCTCCGCGGCGGTTCGCTCGATGCGCTCGCGGTCCCGGGAGAAGATCGTGACCCTTGCGCCCTCCTGTGCCATGATCGTGGCGACGGCGCGCCCGAGGCCCTTGCTCGCGGCGGCCACAATGGCGACCTTGCCGTTCAATCCCAGATCCATCGGCAGCCTCCTCTGATGGCGCTGCCAGCCCGGCGGCCGCGCACCACGCCCCGTGTCGTCGTGCCCATGCTCCGTCGCATTCTAACACGGAATTCCGCCCGGCCGAAGACGGCGAGAGGGCGTGGTATTATGCGTGCGATCCCGTGCCTCCGGGGTAACAGCGCCGCAGCCAGATACCGCAGCGAGCGAGGTGGCGTGAGCCGAGGACGCATCCGCGCAGCAACCCTTGACCGGGCCCGACACCGTCACCAGCGTCATCCCGGCCGCCAATCCGCGAGCACGGCGGCCCGCCTCTCCATGCAGATCCTCGCCGGTCGGCGTCGTCGCCACCGCCGCAGCCCGATTACGCTCGGACGCGTGGCGGCGGCGGCGTCCCTCGGGTTGCTGCTGGTGCTCCTGGCGACGGTTGGCGTGGCCGCGGCGGGCGGGTACGCCGGCTGGAACTACGTGACGCAGGATCTCCCGTCTGTCCAGCAGGTCGAGGCCGTGCAGTTCGCGACGACCAAGATCTACGACCGTAACTGGAAGCTTCTGAGCGAGGTCTCGGATCCCAACACCGGGCTCCGTACTCCGGTCGGCTACCAGGAGATCCAGGACCACATCACCCAGCAGCAGTCCGACCTCACCGCACCCCATCGCGCCTGGATCTTCGACGCGACCGTCTCGGCCGAAGACGCGTCTTTCTGGACGAACCAGGGCGTGGATCCGCTCGCGATCGGTCGCAGCTTCCTCTCCAACCTGAGCGGCTCGGCGGGCTCTGGCGCCTCGACGATCACGCAGCAGCTCGTTCGTGCCCTCTATCCGGACTCAATCGGCTTCGACCGGTCCTATACGCGCAAGCTCCGCGAGGCGATCGTCGCCTATCAGTTCTCGCGCCACTATACGAAGCCGCAGGTGCTCGAGATGTACCTGAACGACGTCTACTACGGCAACCGAGCCTACGGCGTCGACGCGGCCTCCATGACCTACTTCAACAAGCACCCCTGGGGCCTGACGCTTGGCGAGGCGGCCATGCTCGCCGGCCTGCCGCAGGCCCCCAGCGCCTATGACCCGACGCAGAACTACGAGCTCGCCAAGGCCAGACAGCGCTACGTCCTCGATCAGATGACTCGCCAGGGGGTGATTAGCCAGCAGGCGGCCGACGACGCGTACGCGGAGCCGATCCGCGTCGTGCCGCCCCAGCTGCCGGCAGACGTGGCGCCGCACTTCGTGAACTACGTGCAGTACTACCTCGAGCAGAAGTTCGGCGCGGCGGCGCTCTACCGGGGCGGGCTCGTCGTCCACACCACGCTCGACTCCAACCTCCAGGCCGATGCGCAGAAGATCGTGTCCGACCACGTGAGGGACTACACCGCCTACGACGTGGACAACGGAGCGCTGGTGGCCATGCTGCCCTGGGACGGCGAGATCGTCAGCATGGTCGGCAGCGCCGACTATTACAACGACGCTATCGACGGGCAGGTGAACGTCACCACCCGAGAGCGCCAGCCGGGCAGCTCGATCAAGCCGATCACCTACCTCGCCGCCTTCGAGAAGGGCTGGAACCCGGGGACCGTCATCTTCGACTACGACAAGAAGTGGCCGACTCCGGGCGCGCCCGACCCGTTCTATGAGCCGCACGACTACACCTTCCAGAACTACGGCGCGGTGAGTGTGCGGACTGCGCTCTCCAACTCGCTCAACATCCCGGCGGTGCAGGCACTGGACTACGTTGGCGTGCCGACGATGATCGATCTGGCGCACAGAATGGGAATCGTGTCCGGGCTCTGGCGCGGTACCAGCTTCTACGGCCTGGCGGTAACCCTCGGCGGTGGGGAGGTCACGCCCCTGGAGCACACCAATGCCTTCGCGACGCTGGCGAATAACGGCCGCTACGTCTCGTACACCCCGCTGCTGGACGTGACCGACAGCCAGGGTAATGTCCTCTACAAGCTGGATCGGCAGCACGCGTTCGATCAGGGCCAGCAGGTGGTCGAGGCAGCGCACGCTTATCAGATAACCAGCATCCTTACGGACAACAGCGCGCGGGCCATGGTCTTCGGCACCCAGACTCCGCTGACGCTGCCGGAGCTGAACCGGCCGGCCGGCGCCAAGACGGGAACAACCAACGACGCTCGGGACCTCTGGACGATGGGCTACACGACCGATCTCGTCGTCGGCGTCTGGACCGGCAATACGGACAACCATGCTCCGCGACAGAACCTGGACGGTGTCACGACCGCCGCCCCCGTCTGGCACGACTTCATGGTCAAGGCGCACAGCGATCCACAATTCGCCCAGACGCTGGCCGGACCTGACGGCAAGCCGATTGCTCCGGATTTCCCACGGCCGTCCAACGTCTATAACGGGCCGGTCTGCGCCGCCACCGGCGGAATGCCGACGCCGGGGGCGCGTACGGTGACCGAGGTGCTCGTCCGCGGCGAGGGGCCGACGCTCCCGTGCAACAAGGTGGACCCGTATTCGACGCAGGAACTGAAGGCGGCGCTGGCCGACGTGGGCCACAACGCCCACTTCACCAGCACCGGCACGCAGAGCCTGTACACATACGCGGCGATGGTCAACGTAACGGCGCCGTCGGTCCGGCCGCAGAGCACGAGGACGCCGACCCGACCGGTCGCTCCCACGCCGACGGCGATTCCGGGACGCCGTCCGACGCCCACCGCCACGGGACCGTGACGTCCCGCTCGGCGATGGCTCAGGCCCGCCGGTGAGTCCTGGAACGAGTCGTAGAGTGCGTACGGACTGCGTGATATAGTACACAAAGTGCGGGTGGGCCCCGCGCGGCATAGGAGAGGATGCCGGGCGATGCTCCAGGACTACGCGATCATCGGACTGATGCTCCTTACGGCGATCATTATGGGGACTGGCCTGCTCGGGCTGGGACACCTGATCCGCCCCAGTCATCCTACCGCGGCCAAACTGCAGCCCTACGAGAGCGGCGTGCCCGACGTCGCGCCGATCCGGGCGCGCTACACGCCGCGCTTCTACGTAGTCGCTATGCTGTTCGTGGTCTTCGACGTCGAGGCCATCTTCCTCTTCCCGTGGGCCGTGGCCTTCGACGCGCTCGGCCTGTACGGCTACGTCGAGGCCATTATCTTCCTGGGGATCCTGCTCGGCGGCCTTATCTACGAGTGGAAGAAAGGCGCGCTGGAATGGGTGTGATCGAGGACCGCTTCGAGAAGAACGTCGTTACCACCACGGTTGACTCGGTGTTCAACTGGGCCCGGCGCTCCAGCCTGTGGTGGCTCCAGTTCGGCCTGGCCTGCTGCGCGATCGAGATGATCAGCGCCTCGATGCCGCGCTTCGACCTTGCCGAGCGCTTCGGCATGCTCTACCGCGCCTCGCCGCGCCAGGCCGACCTGATGATCGTGGCCGGCACGGTGACCCGCAAGATGGCGCCGGTGGTGCGCCAGCTCTACGACCAGATGGCCGACCCGAAGTGGGTCATCAGCATGGGCAGCTGCGCCAACGTGGGCGGACCCTTCGACACCTACGCCGTGGTCCAGGGCGTCGATCAGGTGATCCCGGTGGACGTCTACGTGCCGGGCTGTCCGCCGCTGCCGGAAGCCCTCTGGTACGGTGTGATCGAGCTCCAGAACCGGGTCATCAACTACGAGACGATTGCCAAGAAGCACGGGACGGACGAGGCGGAGGCCGAGCGGGCGCGCACTCGCGAGGAGGCCAGGGTCGCGCTGGGGCCGCGCCGCTGACGGATCGCTGTTCGCCGGGAGAGGTGAGAACGTGTCCGAGGACCGGCAGATCGCGACCAACCCGGGGCCAGGTCCCTGGGAGCGGACCGGCTACTGGGGCCCGACGAACCCTGACGAGAATCCGGCCGTGCTCGCTATCCGCGCGGCGTTCCCCGGGGCCTACGTCGACGCGGTCAACTACCGCGATGAGATGACGGTGCGCGTCGAGCGAGAGTTCCTGCGCGAGGTCGTCCAGTTCCTCCGCGACGAACCGGAGCTCCGATTCAACCTCCTGACCGACGAGACATTCGTCGACATGCTTCGGCTGCGGGACGATCCGCGGTTCGACCTGGTCGTACAGCTCTACTCCGTGCCCAAGCGCCGCCGGCTGCGGCTCAAGACCGGGGTGAACGACGGCGAGACCGTCCCCTCCCTGGTCCCGGTGTTCGCAGCGGCCAACTGGCTCGAGCGCGAGGCCTACGACATGTTCGGCCTGATCTTCGAAGGGCACCCCGACCTGCGCCGGATCCTGCTCGCCGAGGACTGGGACGAGGGACACCCGCTGCGCAAGGACTACCCGATCCGCGGATTCCGCGAGTACGTGCAGCCCGGCTACGACACGCCGGCGCCGCGCGTCCGCTCTAGACTCCGGAGGCCGTAGCCGCCATGTCGCTCGAATTCAAAGAGCCCACACCCGTCGTCGTCACCGAAGAGCACCTCCTCACCGACAACCGGCGCGAGATGGTGCTGAACATGGGGCCGCAGCACCCGAGCACCCACGGAGTGCTCCGGGTCCGCCTGTCCCTCGAGGGCGAGGTCGTCACCGCCTGCGACCCCGTCATCGGCTACTTGCACCGCGGCGTCGAGAAGATCGGTGAGACCAAGCGCTACTCGCAGTTCACGCCGTGGACCGACCGCACCGACTACGTGGCCTCGCCGTCCAACAACCTGGGCTACATCCTCACGGTCGAGAAGCTGCTGGGGTTCGAGGCGCCGGAGCGTGCCCAATACTGGCGCATGATCATGGGGGAGTTCGCGCGCATTGCGTCCCATCTGGTCTGGCTCGGCACCCACGCGCTCGACATCGGCGCGCTCTCGATGTCCCTCTACTGCTTCCGCGAGCGTGAGCTGATCATGGACATCTTCGAGACGTTCTGCGGCGCCCGGCTGACGACGAACATGATGGAGATCGGTGGGTTCTCCCGACCGATCCCGCCCGAACTGCCGGGGATGGTCCGCAACTTCCTGGACGTCTTCCCGTCGCGGCTCAAGGAGTACTCCGACCTGCTGTCGGCCAATCCGATCTGGCTCGCCCGTACGCGCGGGATCGGCGTGATCGAGCCGGACGTCGCACTGAGCTACGGGCTGACCGGCGCCTGCCTGCGCGGGTCGGGCATCAACTACGACGTGCGCAAGGCGCAACCCTACCTGCTCTACGACCGCATGGAGTTCGAGGTGCCGCTGGGGACCCACGGCGACGTCTACGATCGCTACCTGGTGCGCATGGAGGAGTTCCGTCAGTCACTCAAGATCATCCGTCAGTGCATCGACCAGGTGCCGACGGACGGCTCGCTCAAACTCGCCGAGTCGAACTACGTCATTCCGCCGCACGACACGGTGATGACCACGGCCGAGGACATGCAGCGGCACTTCGTCTGGGTGATCAAGGGGTTCTCACCGCCCAAGGGTGAGGTCTACATGGCCATCGAGCACTCCAAGGGCGAGCTGGGGCACTACATCGTGAGCGACGGGTCGCCGATTCCGTACCGGCTGCGAATCCGCACGCCGGACTTCGTCAATCTCCAGTCGCTGCCGTACATGGCCGAGGGCGCGATGCTTGCCGACGTGGTGGCGCTGATCGGGACGATCGATATCGTGTTAGGATCGGTCGACCGCTGAGGCGGGAGGCGAGCGAAGGCGTGTCGTGACGCTCCGGGACGCATCGCGCCCGGGACGCGGCCGAGCGCGCGGGGCCAGCCGGAGGAGTGGGGCAAGGAGCGCATGCTGAGCGCCTATGTGAGCAGCTACATCCTCGCCGTCATCGTCCTGATCATCCTGTTGACGATGATGGCCTACATGACCTACTTCGAGCGCAAGGTCCTGGCGGTGATGCAGGACCGGATCGGACCAAACCGGACCGGGCCGTTTGGTCTGCTCCAGCCGCTCGCGGACGGGGTGAAGCTCCTGCAGAAGGAGGACATCGTCCCGCAGGCCGCCGACAAGCGGATGTTCCTCATCGCCCCACTCGTCTCCTTCGTCCTCGCCCCCGTCGCCGCCGCCGTGATCCCCTTCGGCAACACCATCCACGTCTTCGGCTATCCGGTCCACCTGTACGTGGCCGATATCAACGTCGCGGTGCTCTACGTGTTGGCGATCGGCAGCATGGGAGTCTACGGCATCATCCTGGGCGGCTACGCCTCGGGGAACCGCTACTCGCTGCTCGGCGGGCTGCGCTCGGCCGCCCAGGTCGTCAGCTATGAGATCACGCTCGGGCTCTCGCTGGTCGGCGTCTTCATCCTCTCCGGGTCTCTCAGCCTGGTGCAGATCCTCCATCAGCAGCAGCAGGCGCTCAGCTTCGGCGCGCTGCAGGTGCCCAACTGGTACATCCTGAGCCAGCCGCTCGCGTTCGTAATCTTTCTGATCGCCGCCGTCGCCGAGACCAACCGCGCCCCCTTCGACCTGCCCGAGGCGGAGACGGAGCTGATCGCCGGGTTCCACACCGAGTACTCCGGGTTCCGCTTCTCGTTCTACTTCCTGGCCGAGTACATCAACATGATCATCGTGTCGCTGATGGCCTCGACCCTGTTCCTTGGCGGTATCGACGGGCCGATAGCCTCGGGGGTGTGGTGGCTGCTCATCAAGGCTGGGGTCTTCCTCCTCTTCTACGTCTGGCTGCGAGCCACCCTACCGCGGTTTCGCTACGACCAGCTAATGGGGCTGGCCTGGAAGGTTCTCCTCCCACTGGCGGTGGTCAACATCGCGCTTACCGGCTTGATCCGCCTCTGGGGCCTCGGGCTCCTGTGAGTTCGTGGGGCGTCGCGCGCGCACGAGGGGACGGCTCGCGTCATGTCGGCTGAGGTGGTCGTCTTCGACATCCTGAGCGTGATCGCGGTGCTGGCGGCGATCGGCGTCGTGCTGGCGCGCAACCCGGTCCACAGCGCCGCCTCGCTGGTGGTGACGTTCGTCAACCTCGCGGCGATCTACGTCATGCTGCGCGCGGACTTCCTCGCGGTCGTCCAGGTGATCGTCTACACCGGCGCGATCCTGGTGCTGGTGCTTTTTGTCATCATGCTGGTGCACCAGGAGGACCTGCCGGAGTTCCACGGCGGCCGCCCGGTCCAGCGGGCCGCCGGTTTTATCTTAGGGCTCATCCTCCTGGGCGAGGTGGCGGCTGCGGTGCTGACCCGCTCCGCCTCGGTACCTTCCGGACCCTGGACGCCCGCGGCGGTGCAGTCGGCCGGCGGGAACGTTCAGGCGCTCGGTCAGGTCCTGTATTCCGGATACGTGCTGCCGATCCAGGCCACGGCGCTGGTCCTGCTGGTGGCGACCGTTGGCGCGCTCGTCCTGGCCCGGCCGGATCTGCCGCGGCTGCGTTCCGCCCGCAGAGAGACGTCGACCATCTCGCTCGGCCACCCGCGCGGCACCGACGTCGAGCCGCAGCCAACCGCGTTGCCGGCCGTCAGCGCCAGCCAGGTGAAGCCGGAAACCGGCGAGCGTGAGCTGGTGATGGCCAAGTCCGGCGACGAGTTCGTCGATCATCCCGTCTGGGGGGAGCGGCGCGAGCCATGACGCACCTGACCGCGGACCACTTCCTGCTGCTGAGCGCGGCGCTGTTCATCGTCGGCATGGTCGGCGTGCTCACCCGGCGCAACGTGCTCGTCATCTTCATGTGCGTCGAGCTCATGCTCAATGCCGTCAACGTGAGTTTCATCGGATTTGCCTGGGAGCAGAACTCGATGGTCGGCCAGACCTTCGCGCTGTTCGTCGTCGCCGTCGCGGCGGCGGAGGCGGTCGTCGGCCTCGGGATCATCATGGCCCTCTCGCGGCGGGTCGACACGGTGGACATCGACCAGGTCCGCGAGCTCCGGGAATGAGCGCCAGCGCGCCGCCGTCCGCCCGGCCCGACGGGGTGAAGGTAGGGGAGTAGGCCGAGATGGCGAACTGGCTGTTTCTGATCCCGCTGGCGCCGCTCGTTGCCGCCGTCGTCAACTTCGTGCTCGGGCGCTGGTTCATCCGCGATCGGGCGCACTGGCTCGGCATCCTGGGCGTCGGCGTCTCGTTCGTGCTGAGCGTGATCGTCTTCGCGCAGGTGCACGGCGGTACGGTGCCGCTCTCACAACACCTCTACACCTGGATCCCGGCCGGCGACTTCCAGATCCCGGTGACCCTCACGGTCGACCAGCTCACCGCGGTCATGCTGCTGGTGGTGAGCGGCGTCAGCCTGCTCGTCCACGTCTACTCGGTGGGCTACATGCAGGGTGACACCGGCTTCTACCGCTTCTTCTCGTACCTGCCGCTGTTCGTCTTCTCGATGCTGATGCTCGTGCTGGCCAGTAACTACCTGCTCCTCTTCGTCTTCTGGGAGGGTGTGGGCCTCTGCTCCTACCTGCTCATCGGGTTCTGGTTCCGACGTCTCTCGGCGGCCAATGCCGCCAAGAAGGCCTTCATCGTGAACCGGGTGGGCGACCTGGGCTTCGGCATCGGGATCATGTTCATCTTCGTGAAGGTGGGATCGCTCGACTACAGCCGGGTCTTCGCCGCAGTCCCGCAACTGCCGCAGGGCGCGGTCACCCTGATCGCGCTGCTCCTCTTCACCGGAGCGATCGGCAAGTCCGCGCAGATCCCGCTCTTCGTCTGGCTGCCGGATGCCATGGAGGGCCCGACGCCGGTGTCGGCTCTGATTCACGCCGCGACGATGGTCACGGCCGGCATCTTCATGGTGGCCCGCTCGTTCCCGATCTTCAGCGCCTCGCACACCGCGATGCTGGTGGTGGCGATCGTCGGGGCGGCGACGGCGTTCGTGGCGGCGACGATCGGCGTCACGCAGTACGACATCAAGAAGGTCATCGCCTACTCGACAGTCAGCCAGCTGGGCTACATGGCGTTCGCGCTCGGGGTCGGCGCCTGGGCGGCGGCGATCTTCCACCTGATGACGCACGCCTTCTTCAAGGGTCTGCTCTTCCTGGGCGCCGGCAGCGTGATCCACGGCATGCACGACGAGCAGGACATGCGCTTCATGGGCGGCTTGAAGAAGTTCATGCCCATCACGTTCTGGACATTTCTGATCGGCGCGGCGGCCAACGCCGGGATCGTGCCGCTGGCGGGCTTCTGGAGCAAGGACGAGACGATCGTCGGCGCCTGGGCGGGCGGCTACCCGATCGTCGCCATCGTCGGCCTGATCGCCGCCTTCTTCACCTCGGTCTACATGTTCCGGGTCGTCTTCCTGACCTTCCTGGGTGAGGAGCGCTTCGACCACGACCACGTCCACCCGCACGAGTCTCCGCCATGGATGACGGTGCCGCTCCTGATCCTGGCGATCGGCGCCGGACTGGCCGGCTTCCTGGGCTTCCCACCGGAGCACGGCTTCATCCAGAACTTCCTGGGCCCGGTCTTCAGCGTCAGTGGGGCGGCGGTCGAGCACCACGTCTCGCTGACGACGACGCTCACGTTCGGGGTGATCTCGACCCTCATCGCGCTGAGCGGCGTGTTCCTGACCTGGCGGGCTTACGTGACCCGGACGCTGGTGCCGCACGCCATCGCGGCGCGGCTGGGGCCGCTCTACCGGCTCTCCTTCCGCAAGTGGTACTTCGACGAGATCTACGAGCGGCTGGTGGTGCACCCGTTGTATCTGACGTCGGTGTTTCTGTGGCGCGTGGTCGACGTCCACATCATCGACGGCACGGTCAACGGCGTGGCGGGGGTGGTCTCCTTCACCAGCGAGCGCTGGCGCCGCGCCCAGACGGGCCTGCTCGCCAACTATGCTTTGGCGATCGCGCTCGGAGCGGTGGTCATCGTGGCCGTATACCTGATCATCGACAGCAGCCTGATCCGGTAGCGGGTAGAGGAGCGCGCTGGTGAACGGGATTCCGATCCTGAGCCTGATGACCTACGCGCCGCTTTTGGGCGCGGCCGCCATCTTCTTCTGGCCGCGGGCCTCGGCCAACGCCGCGCGCTGGATCGCGCTGATCGCGGCGCTCGTGGCACTGGGGCTGTCGCTGGTGGTGCTGTTCGGCTTCGACCGCGGCGCGACCGGCATGCAGTTCAACGAGACCGCCAAGTGGCTGCCGGACGTGGGCATCTCCTATCGCATGGGCGTGGATGGCATGGCCGTCCTGCTGATCGCCCTGACGACCATGCTCACGGTTATCGCTATCGTCGCCTCGTGGGATCCGATCGACCACCGGGTCCGCGAGTACATGATCACGATGCTGCTGCTCGAGACCGGCATGCTGGGCGTGTTCGTGAGCCTGGACCTGTTCGTCTTCTACATCTTCTGGGAGATCATGCTGATCCCGATGGCGCTCCTGATCGGCGTCTGGGGCAGCGCGAACCGCATCTACGCGTCGGTCAAGTTCTTCCTCTATACGCTGGCCGGCAGCCTGCTGATGCTGGTCGGGATCATCGCGACCTACCAGTCCTACTTCAACCAGACCGGCGTGCGCACCCTTGACGTGACCGTGCTCGCCACCGGACACTACAGCCACACCTTCCAGATGTGGGTATTCGCCGCCTTCTTCATCGCCTTCGCCATCAAGGTGCCAATGTGGCCCTTCCACACCTGGCTGCCGGACGCCCACGTCGAGGCGCCAACCGCCGGCTCGGTTATCCTGGCGGGCGTGCTGCTGAAGATGGGCGGCTACGGCATGCTGCGCTTCAACCTGCCGCTCTTCCCCGACGCGGCGCGGACCTGGGCGCCCTATATCGTGATCCTGTCCGTGATCGCAATCATCTACGGCGCGCTGGTAGCGCTGGTGCAGCCGGACCTGAAGAAGCTGGTGGCGTACTCGTCGGTCAGCCACATGGGCTTCGTCACGCTGGGGATCTTCGCCCTCAACTCGCAGGGGATGAACGGCGCGCTGATCGTGATGCTCAGCCACGGGCTGGTGACGAGCGCGCTCTTCCTCTGCGTCGGCATCATCTATGTGCGCGGCCACACCCGGCTCATCTCGGCTTTCGG
>Ga0307372_10007689_pt1 | contig 15359 bp, 10 predicted proteins | sample OX1MG_FD_202533 | JGI IMG/M metagenome (GOLD analysis project Ga0307372, IMG submission 202533) | Soil microbial communities from Risofladan, Vaasa, Finland - OX-1 | ecosystem: Environmental > Terrestrial > Soil > Coastal area > Acid sulfate soil | place: Finland: Risofladan, Vaasa | collected... | reverse complement strand
CGTGCTCGCGGCCTCGCTATCGGTTGAGTGGACCGTCTGAACGATCGAGGCAAGATCGTCCAGTGCGCTGGCCCGTTGCTGGCCGATCGACCCGCCAGCGCGCTGCGCCATGACGAGGAACTGGCCCATCGCGGGGGGCTGAGCGAGCACATCGAGGCCCGCGGCGACCGCCCGCCGCGCAAGTTCGGGGACCGTGGCCGTGCGGTCGGCGGTCGCTGCCTGAACCGCCGCAAACACCTCTCCAGCGATTCGCTGGAACGTGGCCGCGGTCAGCGCGTCGACGTCATCGAAGCTCTCGTAGAAGTAGCGGCGCGTGAGGCCGGCCTGCTCGCAGACCCGTCGAGCGCTGATCGCCGACCATCCCTCGGCGGCGAAGACCTCGAGCGCGGCATCGATAAGCGCGTCCCGTCGGCTCGCGATTCGGTTACCAGCCGCGACGCCACGATATGGACGGACCAAGGAGGAGTCGGACATCTCGCTTGATGTTGACACAGGCTGGCTTCAGAAGTAGAGTTCTGAAGCCGCGCGGTATCAACTTGCCGCGCACGTGCCACCAGCGATGGATAGACCGAATGAGTTCGTTGAAGTCTGAGTCGAGAGCACCGCTTGCGGTGATCGCGGGCGAGGAGGCCGACTACGAGCGGTTCAATCTCGCGCATGATGCGGTGGCCCTGTGGGAGGACGGCGCACGCACCGACAACCGGCGCGGGACGTACGAGTGGTGGTACTTCGACGCTCGTCTCGACGATGGCTCGAGTCTGGTCGTCGTGTTCATGAACAAGGACCTGGCGACGCCGAGCCATCCGCTGACTCCGACGATCCGTCTCAACCTTGACCTGGCGGACGGCCGAAATTTCCAGAAGCTCGCCACGTTCACGCCCGACACCTGGCATGCCGGCACCAGCCACGCCGACGTACGGATCGGGGACAACCGCTTCACCGGTGATCTTCACACCTACCGGATACAGGCGACCATTGAGGAGATCACAGTTGATGTCACGCTGGTCGCGGAAGTCGGCGCTTGGCGACCGCAGACGGGATACCTGCTCTACGGGCCGCGACGGAACAAGGAGTTCGCCTGGCTGCCCTCAGTCCCCAAGGGCTCGGTCACTGCGAGCTACAGCATCGGCGACGAGGTTCACGCGACGACAGGCGTCGGATACCACGACCACAACTGGGGCAACACGAGCCTGGTCAAGCTCATCCACAACTGGTACTGGGCTCGTGGGCAGGCCGGTCCCTATACCGTCATCGCCTCGCTGGTGACGGCGCACAAGCGGGACGGCTACGCCGAACTACCGATCTTTATGCTCGCCAGGGATGGTGAGGTGGTCGCCGACGACTCGCATCGCGTGCAGTTCGAAGCGCACGACACCTACATTGACGAGACCACCGGAAAGCCCGTGGCCGCCGTCACCCGGTACACCTATTCGCTCGACGACGAGTGCTGGACCGTCACATTAATGCGCGACCGCAATCTCGCCGGGTCGCGCATGATCGATGATATCCACGGTCCCAAACGAGTACTCGCGCGGCTCGCGAGGTTCGACGGCGCCTACATGCGCTTCGCCGGCCGCCTGGCCATCGAGCACTACCGCGGTAGCGACCTGGTCGAGCGGCACAGCGACGATGCGATCTGGGAGCTCATGTACTTCGGGCACGCCCGGCTGGGAGCCGGCTCCTTGGCTCAAATACCGTCCAGTTAGGTCGATTCTTCTTCGTACTGGCCTACATGCAACAGAATTCCAGCAAGGCGCTACTTTGACGCAATGAGGGGGCTCCGTGGACACTGTGGGCATATGCGGCGCTGTCGCTTGGCGCGGCACTCGTCTTCCTCGTCATCAATGTCGACGCTCTCGATCCCGACCTCCGGCATCGCCGGGAAGCCGCTGGCCTTCTCGGTCTCCCCGCTCGACGTGTGGTCAGCGCTCGGCGCGACGAGCTGGACGTTCGGCGACGGTGCGACCGCGAACGGCACCAGCGTCACGCATACCTACGCCGCCGCCGGCATCTACCACGTGACGCTTACAAGCGCCGATGTGCTCGGCAACACCACCAGCACTTCGCCGACGATCACGATCGCGCCCGCCCCTACGGCGATGCAGCCGCCGGCGCCTACTAAAAGTGCCACCTGCGTCGTCCCCAGGCTGACGGACAAGAAGGTCAAGGCAGCCAAGAAGGCGCTGCAGAAGGCCGACTGCAAGCTCGGCAAGCTAACGGGCAAGAAGAGCAAGTCGGCCAAAGTGACCAAGCAGAGTCCCAAACCAGGCAAGGTGCTGCCGCCGGGCAGCAAGGTGAACGTCAAGCTGGACTAGGCCCATTGCCGTTTACTGAAGCCCGCTGCACAGAGTCGTCCGGTGCCTGTTTCGCGTCGGATGCGAGAGCGAGGTCTGGCGAGCGACGAGGTGAGGACTTCCGCAATGCCCGGTGGAAGCGAGCGTGAGCCGATCATCAAGCGGCGCACTCGGAAGTCGTCCGTTGCGGGTGCGTCGCACCTGGTGGCGCGACGCTCGCATGCTCCGGGAAACAGGACCGCCAACGCACGCTGAGATGTGCTCAGCATCTTTCCGTCGGTCGGTGCGCTGCGCCGAGTGCCACGTGATCGAAACGATCAACGCGGGTCTGTTTGTCATCGCATCGCCGTCGACTACGCCACGACGGCGAGCGACCCGAGCCGTCCATTCTCTGCAAGGGGACTGGCCTGGTGCAAACGTGTAGGATCGCGCCCTGCGGATCTGGCGGAGCGCAGCAGAGGGGACTCAATGACACAGTGTCTTGACGTTGTCGTTGTTGGTGGAAGGTGTGCAGGCTCGCCGTTGGCGGTGTTGCTTGCCCGTCGCGGTGTGCGGGTTGCAGTGGTGGAGCAGGTGACTTTTCCGCGGGACACGCTCTCTACCCACTACTTCGAGGCGCGTGGGTTGGCGTTCCTGAACGGCCTGGGAGTCATCGAAAAGATCCGCGCGACCGGTGCTCCGTTCGTCGGGCGAAATGACGTTCGTTCTGACGACCTCCAGTACAGCACGCCGATCCCGCAGCAGCCCGGTGACGTCGGCGGCGGAGTTTCGGTGCGTCGCACGCTGCTCGACCCGATCCTCGCCGAGGCTGCAGCTGAGGCGGGCGCCGAGTTGCATATGGGGACGAGGGTGACAGGCCTGGTGGAAGAGCGGGGTCGGGTGGCTGGCGTTCGGCTCACGCAGAACGGTTCGGAGTCGACTCTGAAGGCGCGTTTGGTGGTGGGTGCCGATGGGCGCAACTCGACGGTCGGGCGCCTGGTCGGGGCTCGCAAGTACAACCTGACCCCGAACGAGCGCTTTGCCTATTGGTCGTTTTTCGAGGGAGCTGAGCCTGGTCCCGATCCTGCGTTCATCTTTCATCGCTGGGCCGATCGGCTCGTGCTCGCGTTCCCCGCCGACAGCGGCCTGTATGAGGTGGTTGTGCTCCCAGATCTGCGTGAGCTCCCTCGGTTCCGACAGGACCTGGAGGGCAGCTTCATGGAGTATGCGTGCAGCTGCCAGCCGGTCGCCGAGGCGCTGTCGGGCGCGCGGCGCGTCGGAAAGTTCTTCGGGATGCTGCGCTGGGAGGGGTTCTTCCGGGAGGCGTCTGGTCCTGGCTGGGTGCTGGCCGGTGACGCTGGCCACTTCAAGGATCCAACGGCGGGTCAAGGAATCCAGGACGCCTTCGGGCAGGTCGACACGCTCGCGCCGGTGATCGCTGGCGCCCTGGAAGGTCCCTCAGAGCGCGTGGACGGCGAGATCGAGGCTTGGGGTCGCTGGCGCGACAGGGATGCCGCCGAGCATTACTGGTTGGCGACCCAAATGGGCAAAGCTGGGCGGCTTCCCGCCGTGCAACCCGAAATGATCAGGCGGTTGCTTGCGCAGGGCAAGATCAACATCGTGACGGATCTGTTCAACCACCGGTCCCGGCCCTCACAGGTATTCACGCCGCCGCTCTTGTTGGGCGCCACCGGCCGGCTTCTCGCGCGCCGAGGAGGCGACCTCATTGCGGAGGACTTCCGGCGAAGACGACTCGATCGACAGCCTGTGTACGCCGCCGCAGGCAAGTCACTCGACGCCGGCGCCACGGAGGTAGACGACGCGGCAGCCGTCCCGGCTTGAGGCTCGGGCCATCACACGGTCGCGAGCTTCCCCGCGACCGCAAAGAGGCGCTCAGCGCCGAAGGAAACGTGCCTGCAGGTGCTGCAGAGCCACTGTCACGCGCTCAGCTCGACTACCGGAGGACGGCATGATGCCGAGCTGTCGCGCGAGGTCCGTCACATCGTAGAAGGCGCGGTAGTCGGCGATCTGCTCGTCGCGCATCCTCCACAGGTCAACGCCATCCACGCGCATCCTCCGGCCGGTTGGCGCAAAGCCGGGCGGGTCCACCACGCCCCTCATCGTTCCCTCCATCGTCCACGCCCACGCAACCAGGTCGCCCGTGACCGTCAAATGCGGCGGATCGGGCTCGCTGAAGTGCAGATCAGGGAACGCGCGGAAGCTCACTCGCATGAACTCCTGTACGGCGGGAATCCCAACCGCCGGCTCGGTTAGCGCCGGATCCGCCCAAACCACGTCATCGGCGAGCATCTCGGCCATCTCGTCCACGTCACACCCGTTCCACGCCGCCGCGTAGCGCTCCGTGAACGCCCGGAGCTCGAACCCAGCTCCTGTTGTCGAATCGGTGGCTGCGATACGACGATCCTATTACGCGCCCCAAGCATCTACCTCAAGTTTCGGGCTTTTCGGGGTTTGAGCGCAGCGTTGTAATGGCTTGCGTGGGCGCTGGCGCTGGGGTTTGATCTGGCGGACTGAGCGGCTGTCTGGCAGGGTGGGCTGACCGCAGGAGGCACAGCGGCGACCCCGAATCCGGTGGGCGACAAAGTCCATCGGCCGCGGGGCGTTATGAGCGTTCCCGCGGCCTGTCCACCGGGGGGTCGCCGCCATGCCTCAGGTTCCCAGTTCGCTCGCTTCTTTGCTGTCCCTGCTTGCGCCGTGCTTCACCCGGCCGAGCTTCCAGACGTTCTGCATGCTGACGATCGGGTTCGTGGGTCGCATCCGCGACTGCACGGTCACCGGGATGCTTCAGGCCGCGGGGCTGGCCGGCGAGTGGCATCACAGCCGCGCGCACGACTTCTTCGCCTACCGGTGCTGGGATCCCGACCAGCTGGGGCTCGTGCTGCTGGATTTCCTGGTGTCGGTATTCGTGGCGGCGGGCGCTCCGATCCGCCTCGCCGTAGACGACACCCTCTTCGGGCGCTCGGGAAGGCGGGTGTGGGGCGCCCACTACCTGCACGACGGCGCCCAGCCGGAGGGTTCGGGACGCAGAACACGGTGGGGCAATTGCTGGGTCGTGGTCGTGCTCGTCGTCGAGCTCCCCTGCCTGGGTGGCCGGCAGGTCGGCCTGCCGGTGCTCTTCCGGCTCTTTCGGCCCAAGGACGAGGAGCATCCCGACCGCCCCTCCCAGCCGGAGCTGGCCAGGGGACTGATCGAGCTGGTCATCGAGCGCTTCGGGGCCCGGATCCTCGAGCTGGTGATGGACGGCGCCTATGCCTCCAGGGCGTGGCGTGGCCTGCCCGAGCGGGTCAGCGTGACCACCAGGATGCGCTCCAACGCCGCCCTGCACGCACTGGCGCCGGCGCGGCGGCCCGGCCAGATCGGCCGCACCCCGCTGAAGGGCGCAAAGCTGCCGACCCTCGCCGAGATCGCCGCGACCGCGCTCTTCCGTGCGGTCACGATCACCGGACCCGACGGGCGCCAGCGCACCGCGCACGTCCACGAGCTCACCTGCCTTTGGTATGTGCCCTTCCACACCCGCCCGGTCAAGGTGATCCTGATCCGCAACCCCGGTACCGAAGAGGGGTTCGACGTCGCGCTGGCCTCAACCGACATCGCAACAGACGCTCCCGAGCTGATCGCCCGCTACGACAGCCGCTGGACGATCGAGACCGCCCACCAGGAGGCCAAGGCCCACGGCGTCGGGGAGGCCCGCAACCGGGTCCAGAAGGCGGTGCAGCGCACCGTTCCCTTCGGCTTCCTCTGCCAGAGCATCGCGATCGCCTGGTACGCGCTTCACGGCGACCCGCAATCCGACCTTGACGAGCGCCGCCGGCAAGCCCCGTGGTACCGCCAGAAGGCGACGATCAGCTACGCCGACATGCTCGCTGCGCTGCGCCGCGAAATGATCCGCCACGAGTTTTGGGCACAAGCACCCCCGATGACCACCGACCCGAAACTCACACCAGCCCAGACACCGTCAGCATGCGCCGCTGCGTGAAAAGCCGAAACTCGAGATCTACCACGAGGCCAGGGACCAATCGATGGAAGTGGAGCGATCGCACGAGCTCCCCAGCGCTTCCACCACTTCCCTGCACAAGAGGCCTGGAGGACGCCTCGGCCAGGGTGACTTGGAGAGTTTCGGGAGTTGGAGCGCAAGAGCGGCACGGTGGAGTTGGTGCCCGTGTTCTGCTTCCACGATCTTCGCCACACCTACGGGACAGCCTTGGCTGCGGGCGGGGCGAAACCCGTCGAGATTAAGACGTATATGGGGCATGCAGACCTCAAGACGACCGAGCGATACATGCACCACGCTCCGATCGGCAATGAGGCGGAGCGAGTCGAGAACGCCTTCCGTCGGTTTGGAGATCGGGCAGCCCTGGAAGCTGTCGAATAAAATTGAGTCCCCATTGAGTCCCCATTGAGTCCCCACCTCTTGAAAACCAGACCCATGCAGGAGGCCGCAAACCCAGTAGACATGCGGCTTCCGACTTATGGACCTAACTGGACACCATTCCAACCCCTCGAGGCCCTTGAGGGCGTTGCTCGACAGCATCTTCGCAGCGCGCAGTGACCCCGATCGGGCCGAACGCGCTCCTAACCGCCAGGACATCAAGCGACTGGAGACTTCCATGGGACGCAGTCATCGCCGACACGACTGGGTCCAAGAGGCGGTCATCAGAGTTCTCGAGCAGTGCAAAGCGCCGATGCAGGCACGGGAAGTGCATGCCGCAGTCGAGGCTCTGCTCGGTGAGCCCGTGCGGTGGGGATCGGTAAAGGCGTGCTTGGCAGCCAACGTCGCCGGCTCGTCGCCTCGGTTCGTGCGGGTTGCCCCTGGGCGCTACGCTGCGAACTCGCGTGAACCGCCGGGCGATTGTTGACGGACCCGACCTGGATGCGGCCGCGGCACCCTCTGAGTTGAGCGTCACGCCAGTGGGCGCCGTGGTGGTTGGAGTCCCCTGCGGCGCATTTGTTCGGAAACAGAGGTGCCGGACGCAAACCCTCTCTGGAGGAGACGGGAAGGTTGAGGTTAATTCGGGCGCCGATCGCCGGGCGGCGGTGGGGGCTGAGTCGCGCGTAGGCCCACCCGTTTCCCGCCGCATGCGGGAGCCGCGGAAGATCATCGAATCTGGTCCGATGCGCAAGTGAAGGCCGGCACGATCCGGGTGCCCGCTTGCTCGCGGAGGCGAAACGAACTGAGCGCCGGTTCGTCGCTACCCCGAGTCCAGCTGGGTCTATTGAAGCCAGTTCTCGAACCGCCGGCACCCAGAAGTCTTGGCGAACACGGCAACTGTGCTTGTCAGGCGATGCCCCGGTTCACGCTTGGCACATGCCTGTTCTCCGCGCGATCAGGCGGCCGATCAACCAAAATCGCACCGTCGTCATATGGCCCAACGAGCCTCTAACTAATCCTTTCAGGGGCGGCGGGTGGGGAGGTGGGGAGCATCCTGCTAGATTGCGCTGACTCGAGTTGCTGCGTCGATGACAGGCTCGGCCGATCGCGCGACGACGTAGCACGACACAGGAGGCACCTTGAACGTTCATCGCGATCCAAGATTGATTGGCCTCGCCGTCGTCGCGGCACTAGCGGCGGCGATTCCCGCGGCGGCCATCGCCGACTCGATCGGCCCACACTCAAGCTTTTACAGCACAGTGTCACCGACGACCAAGCACGCCGTGCTGAACGTGGTTGACATCGACGTCCACAGGACAACGGGCGCGACGCTCGTCAACGTCGGGAACGAGTGCCTCGGGACCTTCACGTTCCAAGTCCCGGGCCAACCTAGCTTCACCGGCTCCAAGAACGCCACGATCACGCCGCGCCTGCGCCACGGAAAGCTGTCGTTTCGCGGCCGGGCGAAGCTAATCGCGGGCCAGGGTGTCGCCGGGCACGTACAGATGACCTTCAGCGCCACCGTGACCGCGCGCCTGGCGACCGGAACGGCGACCTTCCCTGGCACGAAGTGCGGCCCGATCCGCTTCGTCGCGCCGCTGCGGGAGCGCACAAAATAGCGAGCCCGGACGATTGTGCGGTCGGCGCTTCGCCCTGATCGTACTTGCCCTCGCGTTGGCGCTCATCGGCGCGGTTCGGCGTCGCTGCCGGTTCGCGCCTCGTGCAACCCAGCAACCTGCTTGGCGGATACGTCACCGTCGGGCAGAGCCGAGCTGCGAGCAGCACTCGAGCTCACCGCCATAATCGTCCTCGCCTCGAGTGCGGTCAAGTGATCGGACGTCGCCAGCGCCGCGGCTTCCGTCCGGCAGTGCAGACATTTCCGACCCTGCCAAACTACACTTTCCAGACGGAACGAAGATGCAATCTCCGGCGCCGCGGCCTCGCGCTCCTGCTCGGAGATGGCGATGCCGCAAATGATCGATCGCGACCAGCTCGCCCGCGTCGGAGTGGACCCGCTTTGCTCTCGGGGGACGCGCATCTCGCTCGACGCGCCGAGGGTCTCGAAATGCGCGGGAAAGGAGGCGTGTGATCCACCTCCGCGAGACGCGTGCATGGGACGAAACCCAGGCGTCTTCCCGGCCTACATCCACCTGCCTGCTTCCCGCCCGAAGCGAAGCCGTCAAAAAGCTTGGGCCGGTTGGAGTCGGATGACTTCGGTGTCTCAAAATGGACCTAGCCGGACACCATTCCAACCCCTCGGGGCCCTTGAGAGCCTTGCTGGAGGGCAGTTCCGAGGGGCGAAGGCAGGTCGATCCAGCCCAGAGCGCCTCTCACCGCGACAGCATCAAGCCTGCGGATCCGTCCGTCGGACCGAAACATCGACGGCACGACTGGGTCCAGGAGGCGGTCATCCGCGTGTTCGAGCTGCATGAGGGACCGATGCAGGCACGCGAGGTACATGCTGCGGCTGAGGAGCTGCTCGGCGAATCGGTCCGTTGGGGATCAGTCAAGGCCTGTTTGGCTGCGAATGTCGCTGGCTCGTCGCCGCGATTTGTGCGCGTTGGTCGCGGGCGCTATGCCATCTGCTCGCCCCGCGTTGAACCGACCCGTGACTTGCTTTGAGCCGCCCGTGCGGGACTCGAACCGCCTGAAAGATCAAGAGCGGTCGACCAGATGCGGTTGTCGTGGCGGTCCGCATGTCAGCGCGCGCCGCTCATCGGAGGTGCTTCTCAACCGATTTAGCGCAGCGAACAGTTACTGCATGATGAGGCTGTCGAGGCTGCAAAGCCGATTTCGGAAAACCGTTGATCCCCCGGGATGTAGCCGCTTAGGGAATCCCACCAGAACCAATTGGCGAAAGATTGCTGATACGGCTTGCCTCTCATGCCCGAGGCGGACGGTCCTACCGTCTATGCGACATTCTCCGCCGCGCGCATGCTCGTGTCGAACCTCGCATAGCGATCCTTTCCGGCTGCCTTGGCGGCGTAAAGCGCCAAATCGGCGTCGCGCAGGAGGGCATCCGGGGTCTCGTACTGTCCGGACGCCACCCCGATGCTCGCCGTCACCTCGAAGACCTTGCGACCTTCGTCGATCTCGACCGGCTCGCGCAGAAACTCGATCACGCGCTCGGCGAGCAAGCTAAGTGCTTGATCCTCGATCGTGCATTCGGCTATCACGACGAACTCGTCTCCGCTGAGTCGGCCGATGGTGTCCTGTTTGCGCACCGCGCGTTGCAGCCGTTCCGCCACGGTCCTAAGCACCTGATCTCCGGCCGCGTGCCCGTGCTCATCGTTGACATGCTTGAATTCGTCTACGTCGATGAACAGCGCTCCGGTGATGAAGTTTGGTTGGCGAGCGGCGCGGGCGAGCAACTGCCCGGCGCGGTCGAGCACGAGAGTGCGGTTGGGAAGCCCGGTCAGCGCGTCGTGCGTCGCCATTTCGGAGAGTTGTCGGTTCTTCTCGCTGAGCTCGCGGGTCTTTTCCAGCACGAGTCGCCGCGCTCGGGTGCGGCCGCTGACTAGGATCAACACGAGCAAGCCGATCAACCCGCTCAGCGTGATTCCGCCGAGGAGCAGCTCGAGCGCGTGACTATCGCCGAACACTCCGTTTGCGACTCTTGCGGTGAGGACCTGCACGGTCCACCCCTCGCGCGAATTGGCCAGCCCGGCTGCTCGTCCGACCAGGAGAGGGATAGTCGTGCGCTGTCTTTGACCGCTCAGCGTGCCTCTGGTGAACTGGACATGCGAGGCGGGCGAGTCATAGCGGAAGACCGTGCCCACGTTGGGGTGGCTGTCGAGCGCTGGGTCCAGTAGTACGTTCGGTTTGATCAGCTCCCCCAGCCATCCAATGAACGCCTGCCGGCGAGCCGTTGGCGTCGATGGCGTCGCTCCCCCGCGATACACGGGGGTCTCCACTCCCAACGCCACGCCTGCCGAGTCCGTTACCGGCGCATAACTGGTCAGCCCCGATTCGCGGGCCGTGATCATCACCTTGCTCAGATCGCAGTAGTCCAGTCCGCCCGGCAGATAGGCCGCCGCGCTCCTCGCCACCCCCTCCACTGCCAGGCAGTAGTAGGGTCGCCTGCCGGGCGGCAGGATCTGGCGGCTGCCTGTCAGCGCCGCCGATTTCGGTCCCAGAATGCGGATCGAATCGGCTGGACTGCGGGTTTTAAACGTGCTCAACTGAGACGCTGGTATGAGCTTGACCAGGCCCATATTCTGCAGCTCGGGGTACCGTTGAAAGGCGTGCGTCGATTCAACCCAAGCGTCAAACTCCGAACCCGTCGTGTGGGGGTTCGATGCCACGAACGCGCTCGTGCTGACCGTAATGTTTTCCTCACCCCGGATGGCCAGCTTGAGGGTCGAGGCGATATCGGTGGCGACCAGGTGAGACGCCAGCCGTTGCCGGTTGGCATCCGAGCGAGCCACCGAGCGAGCGCCGAGCACCGCTACAAGCATCCCGCCGAGCACCGCCACGGCGAAGACCGCTACCCACCAGCCGCCGCCACGAGCACTAGCGGCCACCGCGCGAGCGGGCGCGACGATGCGCAGCTTGCGCGACGAGACTTGAGGCGAGACTGGCTCAGGGTCGGTGCCGCTGGTCGAGCCACGGGTTTGGATTTCAGTCATAGCGGCTATTCAATTATTTTGTTGTCACGATGTAACTCGGCGGGGTGGCGGAAAATCCTGATGACAATGGGTGTATCTATGCGCTTCCGCCGGTAGGGCAGCGGAGGCGCTCTTACTCAGCCGCAGCATCATTTGTCGGCTCCGGCATGCCGAGGTGCCATCCCTGGGCGTAGTCGACCCCGATTTCTCGTAGCTTCTCGAGTACACCCTCGTCTTCGATTCCCTCGGCGATCGTTTCCTTCCCTAGCGCATGCGCGATGCGGACGATCGATCGAACGATCTCCTCGTCGGCCAAGTCGTCTTTGATGCCGCGGACGAATTCCATGTCGATCTTCAAGTAGCGCGCTGGGAGGCGTTTGAGATAAGTGAAGGTTCCGAACCCAGTGCCGAAATCATCGAGCGCCAGCTCGCACCCCATGTCTTTGAGTGAAGTGGCGAATGCCACCGCCCGGTCGAAGTCTGCCATAGCGGCCGTCTCTGTGATCTCAAAGGTAAGGTGGTGTGGATCAAGACCTGCGGAGATTGCCTGGCGCACGGGCGCGAGGATGCCGAGATCGCCCACCGAGCGGGCCGACAGATTGACGGTCACAGGCTCGTGGTGGGCGAGACCCAGCGCCTCACCGAGCACCCAGTGATCGATCTGCCCCATCAGTGAGAACTCCTCCGCAAGGCCCAGGAACCCCGCCGGCGGAATAATCTCTCCGGCCTTCGAGCGCATCCGGATCAGTAACTCGCGGAAGGCGATGCAGCCGCTTTTTAGATCGATGATCGGCTGGCTGTAGAGGACGAAGCGATCCTCCTCCAGTGCCTCTTGGATGTCACGCACCCGCGAGAGGACCTCCCCCACGGGTCCCTCATAGACGGTGGCCTGATCGCCGCCGGTTTCCTTGGACTGATACATCGCGTTGTCGGCGGCGGCAAGCAGGTCATCGACGGTCAGCTTCTTATCCTCGCCGAGCAGCGCGATGCCGATGCTGACCTGCACCGGTGGGCCACTCGGACGCTCGTTCAGCCTTGAGCGCACGTCAACGGCAACCGTGAGCGCCTCCTCCCCCGTCACCTCGGGGAGGATGATCGCGAACCCATCGCCGCCGATCCGCGCGGCGAAGTCGGTTTTCCGCAGCCTGGCGGTGAGCACCTGTGCCACGGACTTCAGCATGCTGTCGCCGACGGCGCGCCCGTAGGAGTCATTGATCAACTTGAAGTTGTCGATGTCGAGCAGCAGCACGGCACCGGCGTGGCCGTAGCGAGCGTCGCTGGCGATCGCGCGCTCGAGCTCAAGGAGGAACCGACGGCGGTTGTAGATGCCGGTCAGCTGGTCGCGCTCGGAGAGCTCTTTCAACCGCACCTCCATCGCCTTGCGCTCGGTGATGTCGACGACTATGAAACCGATCCCGATCACCTCCTCCCCCTCGGGGCACACCGGATAGAGGCTCGACAGCCAGGTGTGGACCTTTCCGGGATCGCCGGGGAGATCGCCGCTCGTCTCGAGATTGATCACCGGCTTCTTGGTCTCGAGTACCCCTGTGTAGATCGGCTCGACCTGCGACCAGAGCTCCGGGACGGCCTCAGCGATCGTTCGCCCCAGCTGCCTCTCCACTGGAATGCCATTGATCGCCGCAAGCGCCTCGTTCATGCGAACCATGCGGAAATCGCGATCGCAGAAACCGAAGCCGACGGGTGCGTTGGACTGCAGCGTCTCCAAGAGCGCAGCTGTCTCGACGCTTCTGCGCTCCGACTCTTCCAGTCTCTGATCGGAAAGACGGCGATCCTCTACATCCGTAGCCGTACCGACCCAGCGGACAAGCTCCCCATCGGCATTGCGCACCGGCAGCGCACGAAGGACGTGCCGGCGAAACTCGACGTCAAATCGGCGGAGTCGGAACTCGACCTCATACGGTGTCCCGTTCGCGACTGCGTCCCGCCATTTATCCGCCGTGCGATCGGCGTCCTCTGGGTGGACCATCTCGATCCAGTCCCAATCAGGCCTGGCGTCTTCCGGCAATCCCGTGTATTCGGCGCCACGGCGATTGAGATATTCCGGCGAGCCATCGGGAGCGGCCGTCCAGACGATCTCGGGAATCGAATCGACAATCGTCTCGAAGTCGGCGTAGCTCAGCGCGTGTGTGCCGTCCTCGATGCGTTGATGCATAGTTGCTCACTAGATCGACCGTTGCCGATCAAAGCATGACCTCACTGCAGAGCTCGGGCGTCGTTAGTGCCTGGAAATCGCGGGGAGAACAAACAAACCGCAGGTGATCAGTACCCATGGGCGAGGGCGAACCATCGCTGGCAAGCAGGATGCTTCTTGGGAACTCGTCCGGCCCGGGAGGACCTCGCGTGATCAGCAGCGGACGTTGAGTCTCATGGGCAGCCTTGCTTGCAGTGCTGCCAAATCACGATGCCGGCGGCGCGCGAATGGTTGTGGCTTCCAAGGACCAGCAGGTCATGATGCTCGCTTTCGGGGAGCAGGACATCGACGGCATGGCGACCTCTAGCCAGCTTGGTCGATGCCGAAATCCCGGCTTCTCCCGCAACCTGAGCAGCCTCCTCCAAGCTCTTCCTCGCTGTACTTGGCCAGCCGGAAGGTGGTGTACATGGCGATGAAGTGAAGCGCAGCGCCGAGCGCGGCGAGCGCGATCGCTTGCCACGCGGCGTCGGTGCTAGCACGATCGCCTTCAACGCCACAGAGAATGCTGGGGAATGGCGCAGCCGAGCTTGTCCCTACCTCGGGCATCAGATACCCCCTACGTCAAGGCTCCGGTCCTGGTGGCACGACCAGGTGCCCTACTCGCCGAAGAATGGGCGCCCGCCAAGTGCTGAAGCTCGACGAGCGATTCCTGGATGCCACATTCGAGAATCTCGAGATCCGGGACAGTGCCGCTGGCCCGAAACCCTGAAATCGATCAGGCTGATCTAAGCTAAGAGATGACGCACGAAGACGGCAGCACACTCTCAAGCTTGCGGCGATTGAAATTAGGAGCCAGTCGAGGTATTCCCGCGATGCGCATAGCACACCTCCCTCCGTCGCAATGCGCGAAGTGCGGCAGCGATCTCTATCCGAGACATCGTGATAGCGAATCGAGCCGACGGGCCCCGACGGGTTGGAATGCAATCGATTACCTCTGTTGCGAATGGACATAACCGGACACCATTCCAACCCCTCGAGACCCCTGAAATCCCTGCTGGAGTGGGTCTCCGCGCCACCCAGCAGCCATGATCCTGCGGTGATCCTGCCTTCGCAGGCCGTTGCCGAGGGCGCTCAGGACTCGATCGGGAATGCCCATCGACGCCACGACTGGGTTCTCGCGGCCGTCACTCGAGTGCTTGAGCAGCGCGCGGGACCAATGCGCGCGCGCGATGTGCACGTAGCGATCGAAGACCTGATTCGGCACCCCAGTCCGCTGGTCCTCGGTAAAGGCATGCCTCGCGGCAAATGCGGTCGGCGGGTCATCGCGATTCGTGCGGGTCGCACATGGGCTCTACAGGGTCCGCGAGTGATGCGGCGCGCTGCATTGACAATGGTTCGAGTCCACTCTCGAGCCGCACTCAAACCCGCTGGCCGACGTGCATGAGCGGGCCAGGCCCTTATCACGCGAGGCCAGCACTGTCGCAAGAGCGCTGTTGGGGTGGAGAAACGGCCAGGATAGCCCCCCTCTGCTTCCTGAATCCGCGGTCGCTTCGCCTTGGAGGAGCTCGGGACTTGCTGCAGGCCTAGACGCCGCCGCGATCAGCCGAATCGAGGCTGGACAACGCGAGCCGCGGTCCCGAACATCGTGCGGATCGCGAAGGCGCTCTGCGCGCAGCCCGGTGATCTCTTCGACGGTTCTGACAGACCAATAGTAGTGCTCCGTTAGGTGGGCGATGCCCGTAGGTGATGGTCGGGCGGCAGCTCTCTGCGGCAGGTGGGGCAGGTGCCCTGCCAGCAGGCCAGGAGCGCTTGCAGCTCCCGGAGGACCCCGAACAGGGTCAGGCTGCCGCCCTGGCTGGAGGGCAGCGTTCTCGCTCCAGGGTGAGGAAGGCGTGGGCGATGGAGACGAGCGTCACGTGGTGGTTCCAGCCGCGGTA
>Ga0307372_10007687_pt1 | contig 15363 bp, 19 predicted proteins | sample OX1MG_FD_202533 | JGI IMG/M metagenome (GOLD analysis project Ga0307372, IMG submission 202533) | Soil microbial communities from Risofladan, Vaasa, Finland - OX-1 | ecosystem: Environmental > Terrestrial > Soil > Coastal area > Acid sulfate soil | place: Finland: Risofladan, Vaasa | collected... | reverse complement strand
TCTGCGTCAATGCTGCCAATTCCTTCTCACTCAGCATAATCCTGGTGGCTTGTTGTGGCATCGCTTTCTTCTCCGGCTCTTTTTCCTCCTACTATACTATGGATTTATTTCGGCGTCAATGTACTAGTCGCTAAGCTGGATGCATCGCCTAACCTGATTGAGGCCAACGCTAGACTCAAGCTATTACCACATTTAGACACATTTAATTCCTACTCTCCGCACATTACACTTGCTTACCTCAACGCTTCGAGCGACTATCAAGGATACGTGAGCAAACTGAACGAGACGCTCCAGGGGAAAGTTATCGAGACAAGAGGTATTAACTATGGAGATTAATCGAGGAGGTGTATGAGCGAACATGTAACTGGCCTATCTAACTGGACAGTCGAAGACAAGAAATTATACCAAGAACGCCGGAGTAAAGGCTTACGCGGCCAGGTAGGTGCTGTAACCGTCCACCAGCCGACTAAAGACGAAGAGGGCAATCTGCAGCGCATCCCACTGGGCACGAAAATCGGTAGTATGCTATCTCGTGGTAAGTCGTCAGACCGGCGTTCATATAAGCGGCAACAGCAACTTGCAGCTGTCAGGCAGCAGCGTAAGGGTAGCACGAGAGGAGAATAAAGTGTCAGGTACTGTAATCGGTGGCATGAAAGCTGCAGAGGCTAATTTAGCTAGAGACCCTCAATTTTACTGCAAGATCGGCGCTATCGGAGGCCGCAATGGGCATACAGGTGGATTTTATGCCAACCGTGACCTCGCCCGCGTCGCAGGCACGATAGGGGGTAGCATAAGCCGTCGCGGAAAAGATAAACTCAGTGAGAAGCGACGCCGTGAAATCCGCCGGGCATATGAGGAGCTGCTGGAGGTGCATACGAAGGCGAAGCGGGAACGGCGATCCTACACGTATGCCTAGCTAGCACTGGGTAAGATATACTAAGGTCATGTCATGGGGAGTCCTTACTCACGCTCAAAGATCAGCCAATGCTAAAAAAGCGGCTCTTACTCGCAAGCGCGAAGGCAAGAAAGCATTTGGTGGCAAAGGTTGGGGCGTTATGTCGCCAGCTAAGCGCCATGAGGCCGCTTTAAAGGCGGCTGCCACTAGAAAACGGGAAGGTATTAAACCGTTCGGCCATGAAACGGCCGCTAAGAGGCACGAGGCTGCCCTGAAAGCTGCCGCCACTCGTCGAGCTGAAGGTATCAAGCCATTTTCTCATGAGACGGCAGCCCAACGTTCCCTGGCAGCAAAAAAGGCTGCGATCACCAGAGCCGCCAATAAAGGCACATCGGTAAAAACAGTCAGTACTTCCACCACCTCAACAACCCACTCATCCCATGGCCATACTATCAACCCCCATCGTCACCGCGCCGGACGCTTGACACCAGCTACCCGTAAACATCTAGGCCATATCCGTCGCCATCATAAGGTCAGCTACCATCAACATCTGGTTAGGCATCACGTTACGTCACATCATACGGTCTCGCTAGGCGGACACACGGGCCGATTGGGCAAAGCTTTAAATAACTACGAACTCTCACGCAAGAAACCGGTTCAATTACGAGTAGGCAGTAAGGCTCATGCACCGAAAAAGCCGGTGACGCACTCCGTCGTATCGCGTAATCCGAGGCGGCTGCATCTACACAAGTAAGCGTGATGGTACACTAGAGGCCATGAGGCTACTGCGTCCTTATATACCTCCCCGTCAATATGTTCCCTCGAATAAAAAGTGGGAAGAATCAGTTCACCGAGCCTTTGTGCAGTACATCCGTTTGCGCTATCCTCGACTTTTGTTTAGAACCGATGGTGCTGGGTTGACACTTACTAAGTCCCAAGCGGGCATGTATAAGAGCCTAAATGCTACATCCGGCTGGCCAGATATTCACATCCCATATCCTAGCCGTGGCTACCATGGGTTATACATCGAGATTAAAAAAGAGAATGTACAAATCTATTGTAAGAGCGGACCTCGTAAAGGTATGCTCGTTGCTGATCCGCACATACAGCTCCAAGCAAGCGTACTACAGCAGCTAAATGACCTCGGATACTTTGCGAGATTTGGGGTAGGGTTTGACCAATGCCGACGTCTGTTGGATTGGTATATGTGCAAGAAAGAAGACCCAACGCTATTCTGATTATCATCCGAATGCCATAGACCCAAGAATGTAACAAACTACCCCTGTTGAAGAGGTAGTTTTTCTTTTCAAAGCCTATCCAGACGGCGAGTTATCCCGTCTTAGTTACTACCACTTCCTTGCCTACGTTTCTTTATACAGATAGCTACTAACACGAGCTTGCGTATAAGAGTGGACGTAATAGCAAGAGAGCTTGAGCAATACCTCAAAGAAGGTGCTTCTTGTTTCCCGTAGTCCACTCGGCTGGCTATACCGTGCAGAGGAGAAAGCAGTGCCCAATAAAAACCTGTATACTGCTAAGACCCAAAAAAACGACGAATTTTATACGCAGTATCATGATATCGAGAAAGAAATCGAAGCTTACTTAGAATATGACCCAGACGTGTTTCGCGGCAAAGTCGTTTACTCCAACTGTGATGACCCATATGAGAGTAATTTTTTTCGCTATTTTGCGCTCAATTTTAACCGGCTGGGTATTAAGCGACTTATTACAACCAGCTATAAGCCATCGCCGATTGCCAATACACAGCTCGGGTTGTTTGGCGATGACAAAACCATTGCACCAGCCAAAGGCCGACCCAAAATCACTGCCAATAAATTCATTATCAATGAAGTGTATGACATGGACGGTGACGGTGCATTTAATCTGGTTGATGTCGCCGAGCAACTAAAAGCCAACAAAAACAACGAATGGGCACCACTCGAGGGTGACGGTGACTTCCGCAGCACAGAATGCGTAGAGCTACTGAAACAATCCGATATTGTTGTTACCAATCCTCCGTTCAGCCTATTTCGTGAGTATGTAGGACAGCTGGTGGAGTATGATAAAAAGTTCGTCATCATCGGCAACATGAATGCCATCACCTATAAAGAGATATTTCCGTTGATAAAAGACAACAGGTTATGGCTTGGAGTAACTGGAAATGGGACAGATATGGTTTTTGCTGTACCAAATGGTGCTGAAGTTGCGGAGAGCGATAGGCAGAAGGCTGCAAGGCTGGGATATGTAGGTGATTATACAAGGCTTGGTAATTCGTGTTGGTTTACTAACCTTGACCATGGTCGCCGCCATCAACCACTCAGCCTCATGACCATGGAGGATAATCTAAAATTTAACAAAAAGATGAGGGGAAAGGCTGCCTACGACCAATACGACAATTACGATGCGATTGAAGTGCCGTTTACTGACGCCATCCCGAGCGATTACAACGGGGTAATGGGTGTGCCGATTAGCTTTCTCGACAAATATTCTCCCGAACAGTTTGAAATTTTAGGTGCAACACAACGGGGTTGTCACGATGAAGTTCCTGATACGAAAAAGTACGATAGCTACTGGGAAGTTAGGCAAGACGGTTCAAAAACCGGTTCTAGCGGTGGCAAGACAAATGAAAACGCTAACCTGGTCGGAAACGATGGGAAAAAGAATTATTTCATTAATAAAGAAGGTCGAGTCATACAATCAGCATATCAGAGAATATTTATTAGGCATAGAAAGGCAGTGGCATGATCACTGAGCTCAAAACAGACATCACCATCCGCGACATAGTTGACGGATTTGTCTATAACGAACTTGAGGGCAAAGGTCTATTCGGTTTGTCCGGCAGACTTACTATCCAGCCTGAATACCAGCGCAATTACATCTACGCCAGCGACGGAGGCAAGAGGGAGCAAGCGGTTATCGTGTCGCTTCTTAAAGGCTACCCTTTAGGCTTGATTTATTTCAATAAAGTTAGCGATGTCAAACTAGAGGTTTTGGACGGACAACAGCGCATCACCAGTATCGGAAGGTTTATTACTAACAAATTTGCCATAAAAGACGAAAACGGCATGGAACAGTATTTCAGCGGCATGGCGGCCAACAAACAGACCGCAATCATGGACAGCAAGTTGCTTATTTATGAATGCGAAGGTACTGAAAGCGAAATTAAGGAATGGTTCAAGACAATTAACATTGTCGGTGTACCGCTGAACGACCAAGAGCTTTTGAATGCGGTCTATTCTGGGCCATTCGTGACGCTCGCCAAAGAAGAGTTTAGTAACAGCCGAAACTCCAACATCCAAAAATGGAATGCGTACATAAAAGGTAGCGTCAACAGGCAGGAGTTTTTGGAGCGGGCGCTGGAATGGGTGAGCAAAGGTAATATTGGCGAATATATGAGCCGCCACCGCTACGACAAAAGCATCTCTGAGCTAAAAACCTATTTTAATAGCGTGATTGATTGGGTTTCCAGTGTATTTAGAGATGTTAAGAGCGAGATGCGCGGGCTAGAGTGGGGGCGACTGTATGAAGAGTATCACAAGAAAGCTTACGACCCATCGGCAGTATCTACGCAAGTTCAAAAACTCTACGGCGATCCATACGTCAAAAACCGTAAAGGTATATTTGAGTACATTCTTGGCGGTTCCATCGACACGAAGCTACTGGAAGTTCGCGTGTTTGATGATGCGACCAAAAAATCGGTCTATGCGGCGCAGACTGCGATGGCTGTAGCTAAGAGTGAATCAAACTGTCCGTTATGCGCCGTAGGAAATGACACCAACAAGAATAAAATTTGGAAGCTAGACGAAATGGATGCCGATCATGTCGCAGCTTGGAGTAAAGGCGGTGCGACTTCGGCCGAAAACTGTCAAATGTTATGCAAAACCCACAACCGGGCTAAAGGTAATCGATAGTTATCATCTGTCGCATTAGATATCAGATGTTAGTGTTTAATTGTATGTTAGTACCTATCTCGGAAGAGTTGAGAAAGAGGATGGCCGGTTGTTCTAACCCGCCTCCTCAACCAGCATCACATCCTTACGCTTCTTCGCCAGCTCAATAGCTCTAACCACTTCGTTTCTATCACTCAGTTTCCACCGTCCCCCGTGTTGCTTTTCGACACCATGTTTGGCGCTGTACGTTTCATGTAACATAAACACGGCGTGGCCGTCTTCTATACGCCTTGAGATTGCCTCAACCAGGTGCTTCTTAAATAGGCGATCTAGCGGGAAGCAGCTCTTCTCATGGACGTATAGATGGCCGCTGGTGGGTTGCGCTAGGAACTTTCGTTTTTTCTTGGACATAGGCGTTAGTCCTCGCGGTTGATTTCTTCTTGGATTTTACGCCTGACCCATTCGGAGACAGTTAGTCGTTTAAGGGACAATTTCGCCTTTAATGGTAAGAGCAGTTCATCTGGAACATACACGACAACCCTATCCTTGGAGGCCATAGCTAGAAGTCTCCTTCATCAACTTGGAAGACCTTCAGTCCCATTGACCGCCAGACACGGACTACTTGTGTCCGGTCATCCAGAACAAACTCTACGCGGTAGTTATCTCTAATATGCTTATCGAACAGCTCGCGCTTGATGATGAAGTCTTTTCGGTTATCGTCCGCGTCTCGCATATACAGACAGTCAAACGGGATGGCATTACTCTCCAGCCATGCAATCGTCTCGGGACGGCATACAGAGTCCCGGCCGCTGATTAGAATGATGGTGTGCTTATCTTGCAGATCACGTAGTAACCCAGTCACCGTCTCATCAACAGCATCTTCGCCTACGTTCTTCCACATAAAGGGGGCTTGTTTGCCGAAACGCAGACGGCCTTCTAGAGTCATGTGGGCAAGCGTGCCGTCGATGTCGCACATGATAGCCAGAGGCTTGCCAGCAGGAGGCGTGTAAATCTCAGGCTTTGGCTTTAGGAAGTCGTTATGCATCCGCATGATAACGTCCTGGCCAACGCTATTGGGACGCACTAGGTCGCGCTTAATGCACTCCTCAACGGGAGTGTCGAAGAACTTGGTCTCTAGCTTAGCTTTGTGCTTTTCCGCGAACTGCCGCCACATTTCCTGCGCAGATGGGCTAAGGTTGGTATCGTCAACCACAATGTCGAAATTTTCGGACAGATACAGTTCAGCCAAAGCTAACTGCGACTTTCTTATAAGCTTCTCGCGGTTCTGGCTCCATTTACCAGCGTCTACCATGTCCCGCAGACTGTCACGGTTGACGCGCTTGAATGTCGGGTCTTTTGCTAATAGTTCTTTTGCATAGGTTGACTTGCCAGACGCAGGGAGCCCTTGAAGTATGAGAAGCTTTCTCATGCGTCTATATCCACGACGAAAGGTCTAGCGTACTCTGGTTTAACGGCTTTCCAACCGATCTCATCAACCAGCGCATCCTTACCATCGAGCATCGCAAACACCATGGACATGATCGTCTTATCGTCCTTGAGGGCGAAAGCAATGTCGCGCCGTTCCGATTTGGCGAGGCGTTCAAATGCCTCGGTAGCTTTGGCTACGATAGCATTCCGTTTCGTAGTAAGTTTTTCGATTGTCTGGTTAACGAAATCCGCAAACTCATCCGGCACGTTATTTAATAGCTCATTCATCTCCGTATGAGCTTTGAGGGCTTCCCAGATCGACTTGCTGCTGACATTCGTTAGTAAGCGATGGAGGCGCACATATTCAGCATGCTTAATCTTTGTCCTAATGCCGGATGGCCGGTACTGAATGACAAACCCTTCTGAATTATCGCGGGTTACTTTAAGCAAATCCTCCAATGGTTGTAGGGGATAACTCTCGACTACGGGGAACGGGTAATCTCCTGTCAGCTCTACATCTTGTCCGCTTGACGTATCAAGTATGGCGAGCAGAACGATGTCTCTGGTATCGCCATAGTCGACTACTATCCGATTCTCTGGCACTAGGATTTCAAATAAGTAACTCAGGCCAGGGTCAAATTTATATCCGCCATATTTGTCGCGGAGTATCTGTGTTCCGGCTTTGGCCTGGTCTGACTCAAAGCTTCCCCTAGTAGCAAGGTATGATCTACCGTCTAACTGATATAGGATGCCTAAACTGCCATCAAGCTTGTCATATATACGGAAGTCCTCAAACGGTAGCTTAGGAAGTTTGCTGTCTTCTCCCTGGTGTTCTTGCCAGTTCCAGAATTTCTTGAAGCCACGGGCTACGATGTTGCCTTCAAAGTCAGTTATGAGTCCTCGGCACGTAGTTGTTACCTCGTCCCAATTTTTTCCGAATTGGACGACGGGCGTGTAGTTCCAGACATATAAATCAGCAGTCGGGTGGGGGCGGCAGGTGACTAGCTTACGCTCAGCATAGCTGTTAAATAGCTCGATATCAATTTTGGGCGTAGGCTTCATATATGAAATTTTCAATCCAGTTTATATCGGGCTTTAATTTATGCGTAGTGCGTGAGTAAGCATCCGTAACTGCCTTCTGCATTTCCATAAACATTTCAGTCAGGCGTGGTATATAAGGCTGGAGTTGCTTGACGGTCAGCGGTTTGATGGTTAGTAAGAAGTCGCGGATGGTGGGATCGGTAATCTGGCACTTGAACTCGCCAGTCTTCAGAAACTCAGCACACTGCCAGAGAACTCGCACATAGGCGATAGCGAACTTAGCGGTACGCTCTTGGCCTTTTACGCCAGCCGATTCAAAGAGGTTCATCTTGTTGTACTGGTTGTGAGCGTAGCCTCGGGAAGCCTCAACAAACTTATCTGTGTCGATAAACTTCTGCCAGTTTGTGCGCATCTCGTCAGCAATAGACGTTGTTTGCTTGATCTCGTTGGAGAAGAATACTTCTAAGATGGTGGCATTGCCGTGAGTAGCTTCCTTGCAGAACTGCGCTAGCTCGTAGCTTGTGTTGTCTATGTCGCCTTCAATCCATGAGGTATTCTTGAGGGTCTTAAAGGGGCTTAGTACGTCCTTGAGCGGGTACATATATACCCCGCGGTAATCGTAGTCAGACTGCTCGTTATGTAGGCCATGTAACCGTGAGCCAACTAATACTTCGGTAATAACCTTCATGCACTAATAGTACACATATGCCACATGTATCACAACTACTACTTATAAAATTTCTGTGCATAAGTGGCTAGCAAGGTAGGGTTCGGATCCGCAACAGAGCGTTAATGGTATTCGAGATATCCTTTTCTCTCCGCTCTAAACTGGAATAAGAAGTAGTCGTTAATCATGTGGTCTATTTCAGTTACTCAAGCTAGTCAATTGCGTCTTCCAAAGTAGAGAAATCATCTTAAAGCAAAAGGAGAACTCATGAAAAATACTATTAATAGGGCATACAAAAGGCAGCATTTTCTACTTCCCTTCATTGGACTGTTAATCGTGACAGCTCTTGTTCTTGGGGCGTGTGGAGGCCAAGCCTCATCTTCTGGTAATACGTCAACAACTTCTACATCGACGGTGGCACCAACACCGACTCCCCAAGTAGTCCACTATCCGCCAACAACGCTAGCCGATTTGCGAGGGCTTGCCGCAAAAGGAGACGCGAATGCAATACACGAGTTCCACAGTGAGAGTGTGGGACTTACTGGGGTCTGTCCGCAGCCAAAGCGAGGGGTAACGGTTGACCCAAGTGTGACTGGTCAAAAACTCGCAGAGGATTTACTCGCCTACTTCTATGCCCAGCAACTCGACAACCCTTGTGGGTCCATCGTCTTTGCTTATCATAATCAGGCAGAAGTGAATGATCCAAATAGTACAGGATACACCGCAGGGCGAATTCTGTTCGATGTGACCGACTCAAGTGGCGCAGAGAACACCGACCCGAATGCAACTAATCTCAAGCACACGCTTACTCTCGATATTGGTGGAGATTTATCAAATCAGGAGTACGTCGTCACGTACTGAGCACATCCATTGCTCGCCCTACGATACCAATAGTTTGGTAGCAAACCAGTTGGGTGATCAGGCCCTCTGTACGTTTAAACCTATATGGAATGCAATTATTCAGACTGAGGATTCATATGAGTGAGCAAGATGACGGACAGGTATCTACCCTGCAATGCCCTAAGACTGACGATAAAGAGGCATGGAAAGGATATTGGAAGGCGACTCAACCCAAATCGTGGTTTGAGGCGTGGGGATATTGGCGAACTGAGCCTGAGATTGGCAAGGAACGACAGAAAGAACTTGCCCGCTATAGGGTTATCGTCTCTGATATAGAAAAGGGTATTTACCCATTTAAGGATATCGAACCAAAGCTGACTCGTGCTGACGTCGAGTGGCTGCTTGCGACGCATGAAAATGGGCGTGGGCCGGTAGATTGGAAGGATAAAAGCCAACGAGGACGCAAAGGTTTAGACTTACGGGGAGCTGATTTGCAGAAAGCAGATCTTCAAGGGTTACCCCTAGCTTGCCTATGTGGTGGTCTATCCGGGACTCAAAGTGATAAACCTAAAGAACTACGTAATGCCGCTTCAATAATTCTTGAAGAAGCCAACCTTGATGGAGCTTACTTACAAAATGCCGTTCTAAACAGAGCCAACCTTGTAAAAGCCACCTTGAGTGATGCGCACCTTGAGAAAGCCAGACTACTTTATGCAGATATAAGAATGGCCAAACTCGATTTTTCACACTTGAAGAAGGCTTATCTTTTTCGAGCCAATTTGGATGAAGCTGACCTGTCTCAAGCTCATTTAGAGAAATGCAATTTGGTCGGTACCCACTTGAAAAACGCTGTTCTTTTAGGTGCATATCTTCAAAATGCTGTTCTGCAAAGCGCGTATTTAGCGGGAGCAGATATTGATGACACTAATCTGGAAAATGCAGATCTTTTCAATATAACTTTAGCTGATAAAAATGGCGTTGGGCCACGAATGGCTGACATACATTGGGGAGATACAAATCTAGCAATTGTAGACTGGTCCCAGGTGAAAACACTTAGAAATGAGTACCCGGCTAAGCGAACACCGGATGAAAGAGAATCTGTAAAAAAGTCAAGAAACTTATACAGATATGAAAAATCAGTGCGTGCCTATCGTCAGTTGGCTATAGCTCTACGAAATCAAGGATTAAACGAAGACGCTGCCCGCTTCGCCTACCGTTCGCAACTCATGCAGCGAAGAGTATTCCAGTATCAGCGAAAGTTCGGGCAATACCTCTTCTCACTCTTCCTTGACCTGCTTTCAGGTTACGGGTACAAGCCGATACGAAGCTTTATGGCTTACCTCATAGTGATTACAGCCTTTGCCACAGCCTACTTTATCATCGGTCACACTGCCGGGCCGGTTTTGTCACCACTAGGGTCAGTGGTCTTCAGCATGACCTCGTTCCACGGTCGCGGCTTCTTCCCCGGTGGAATCGGCCTTGACGATCCGCTGACTGTGGTAGCAGCTCTTGAAGCCTTTGTCGGGCTGCTAATTGAGGTCACGTTTATTGCTACGCTGACGCAACGGCTTTTTGGGAAGTAATTCTCTTACGAAAGCATAAAAAAAGGCAACTATTGACATCTCCCTTGCCTCGAACTTAAATGGTTCAATCATATAAGGAGATGCATGTGCCCGACCATATTCACGAGAGCAGTTCCCGTTCAGAGTTCGAGCACCAAGCTTCTCGTTCGGTCTTCAACCTCGCAGAAGTTATCGAAGACATTCAAGCTTCAGCCAATGATCCTACGCATGAAGGACGGACGCGCGTGCTCATAGATAGCCCCGATCATGTCACCATAGTCTCGGGTTATCAGCCTGGCGAGGGCGAAGACCTGCACGCTCATCCGACTCACAATACCTTGCTGTTCTTAGGCGGTACATTCGATCTGTGGCTAGTTAATGCAGAAGGCCAAGAAGAGCAGCATGAGGCATATCCCGGCATGCTAGTCGCATTAGATCGTGGGCAGCCACACCGCGTACAAGCTAGGGCAGATCAAGAAGGACTGTCTATTGTAATGGTGTCCATTGTCGAAGGGATGTCTACAGATACACCTGGCTACAGCATACCTGTTGATCTTGAATAAAAGAGTAAGGCCGCCACAAAGCGCTAGTGGCATGGCTCCCAGGCCGTTCATCATGACCCGGTTTGGCCTCACCATCTCGTCTCTTGGCACTCACAAACTTTACGCCGTCCTGTAAACATGTGCATGCTCGTCAGTCCCCACACGCCAGTTACGCCGTTTTGGTGAATACTCGTGAAGCAGTTCAGCTTGCTCACTGTTCTTTAGACCGCATTGCTTTTTCTTTGTATGACTGGTACAGCTGGGCTTCCCGTTCAGTACGAATCAGAAACCGTTTGATGGCCTTTCTGACATGCGGCACGACCCACGCCAATATATTGTAGGTCGGTATAAGAATACCAGTAAAAAATATGAGGGTGTCGTGGAACGTGAAGCGCATAGTGTTTGTGTTATTTGTCGGTGTTAATTTTAGGTGGCGTGTACTGGAACCCTATCAGCTTACGCGGCTTAATCAGTGGGTAATCGCTCATAACTATCCTTATTGTAGCGGAGGAACGGCGTTCGGATCAGGTTGTACTTGTGCCTGGTTTGGATCGACGGCTGGAGCAGGTTGCGCGTTAGGATCAACCGCAGGGGTTGCAGGCTGTTCTGCTGGCGCTGCCGGTTGGATTTCAGGAGCTGGCACTTGCTGGTTCGGGTCGACAGGTGCGGCTAGCGTTTGATCTGCCGGTGCTGCTGGCTGTTCTGGTTGTGCTGGTGCAGCGTCAACAGGTGCTTGAGCAGGAGCGCCAGGCGTTATCTGGGTAGTATCAACAGGAGCAGCGCCTACTTCTTGAGCTAGAAAGTTCTTGACCATCGTCAGATCGTGCTCAGCGTGGTCAATAATATCTCTGGCGACTTCCTCGGTTAAGTGCTCATATTCTTCTACTAGGTAGTAAGCGCCTTGGAGATCTTGCATAACTTTCGACATAATATTCCTTTGCTTATTTAACTGCTGTAATTTTAGCATATCCCGCTTTTCCTCTAGCTCGCGCCAGAGCAACTGGGTCGTGTGCATCAATGAACTGATAATCCTCTTGTCGGCCTCTTTCTCACTAAAGAGCAAATCCATGGCCTATACTATAGCGAACAAACCGGCTTTACGACATGGTTTTTCTGGATTTGCGCCATAGTTAACAGGTCGTAAGCCGCTAAACCGTTCTGACAGCCTTTCTGATTAGTAGCGAGTTTGGCATCGTTCGCTTCTGTCTGCCTATGGGCGACTAGTTCGGCCTGTACCTTGGCTTTAGCCTGTGATGTAGCAGTTTTAGCGTTCTGGATAATCAGCTGTCGTAATGCTGATGTATGATCTGCTGAAACGACGTAGGCCATAGCTACGATGGCCAGAATACAAATAAGGAAAGCTAGTTTGTGTCTCACGCACTAAACTCCTGGTTAATTGGTGCTACTGGCGCGACAGGTTCTGACACAACAGCCGGTGTGGCTGAGGCAACTGCCTCGGGTACATTCACGGCGTTTACTGCGGCATCAGCTGCAGGCGTGGAAGCCGGGCTGTTAAGCGATATATTCACTCTGCCGATCAAATCCTGGGCATAGCCGCCATACTTATAAACAAGCTGGGATAAGCCGTAGATATTGATTGCACTGCCCAGAGGCACGGCCAGTGGCAGTTTGCCGTGTGCTTGTATAAGATATTGTGCTCCGGCCATAACCGCCGATAATGCTACGACTACCGTATGGATAACGGCTCCGCTTTTTAAGCCGAACATTTTCTTAATCGCTTGTGCGAGTAGTGGCGCTAAAACGGCACCGCTGGCAAGAATGACCGCCGCATATGACGCGAAGTTAGTAATATCTACTGTCGAACTCATGCTGCTCTACTCCTACTTATTTTTAAACGCGATAACCAACCGGAGCTTGTGCCTGCTGCCTTCAGCATGCCGTGTTTGGCTTTGGATACCTTCACTTCCTGCTGTATCTCATTGCCTATCTGGTCAATGTCATCGCCGGTATTGAAAGGCGTATTAGTAGCGTCCTGGCGCTTTAGTGAAGTAACTGGGAAGCCGTACCAAGTGCCTTTGTCAACGCCGCTCTGGGAACGGTAATAGCGCCGTCCATTGAATATGAACGTTCCGGCAACAGTGACTACTGTCCCCTTAGGTACCGATAGCTCATCATTGCCGGTAGCAAAGTTGTATACTTCCAAGTCTTCGGTAACTACGTACTTGACTGGCTCTGGCAATAAATGCATGGTTCCCTGCCAGGAAGCGGTCGTATTAAGTGCTGGTGCAGTAATAGGAGTGCTTGCAGTATTGAGCGTGATAGTAGATGTCATACCCGTATGAGCGGTAGTATCTGGTGTTTCAGCCTTCGGCGCTTCTGTCAAGTAGACTGTCTTAATACCAACGGTGATCGGCGTGCGCTGTGTCTGATCAGCGATACCGAAGCTGTTTTCATCCATGTAGTAGGTATCGTTATTGGCGAGCGTGGCTTTGCCAACGGCTTCAAAGGGCGTTCCGGCTGAGAAGTTATCCACAACCGCACCACTGACGAAATTGACCGATTGAGCGCCATCTTTGGTGACAAGGCTCATAGGGTTATCGAATTTGGCATAGGTAATAGCTGGCTCGACAGGTGCCGTAGTAGGCGCTGGTACGACTTCACTAACTGGTATACCCGTAGCTGGAGGAGTAGCGTCCGTGCTTTCGCCTTCGCCATGACCTGAACCGGGGAATTGCGCAACGGTATCAGGACCGGCATAGATAGCGACTTCGCCGAAATCCTGCGTGTGGATAAGATAGATATTCGGAGCTGGGCTGCCAAGTATTTGGTATGTTAAACCGCCAAACATTTTGGGGTCAAGTACATGGATAGCATGCGGCAGTGTCCACGGGCCACCTGGATTGTAGACGTGCCAGACACTAATAGAAGGAGGCAGATAAAGCTCTTTCGGAGCAGATGGCGCTGGCGGTTGCGGCGCTGGTGCCACAGCTTTAGGCGCTGAGACTGGCGCAGCTGGCGGTGTCTCTACTGGAATAGTTTGTACGGTGTGATAGTTATACGTCGCCCAGGCAATCGGCTGACCGTAGACGTGCTCATATTCTGCCGGGAGTTTTACCTTGCCGTCCCAGGAATCAATGATTGAGTGATCTGAAGCGCTATTAACGGCACAGAAGTGCGTTACTTCTTGGCCGGTATGGTCTTTGTAGCGAAACTCGACGATGGCTAAGTCACTAGTGGGAAAACCATTTAGGCCGGTCTGTGCCACGACTAGCTGCGGGCAGTAATGGGTAACAGTAGACCAGGTGATGTCGTCGTTGGCGTGGTCGGTCGCATCATAGGAAAACAGATTGTGTGACTGGTAGAAGTTATCAAGCGTTGGTGGATCGATGGTAATGCCGACTTTAGCGAGAATATTAGAGTTAGCAGTTATAAAGCATCCAGCTTCGGCTAGTGTGAGGTTACTGTTCCCGAGCTTTGCTTGATAGTGGATTTGGGCAAACATTGTTGTAATTCCTTTTGCTTAATATAGCACACTAGGCGTAGGCGCACTCCGCGAAGATCACGGCCATGTGAGACGTTGACCCATCGAGGTAGATAGCGTTGCCGTTTCCGTCAAACTCCGCTTCGACGAGATACCATGTGGTATCACTGCTCTGTGAGATTAATAACTCTCGGCGAAGTGTGTTTGACATCGTTTGGCTGGCACCAGGCACGCCATAAAATGCCACCAGCCGCGGCTCAGAAAAGCTACTCGTGGAAGTGGACAAGCCACCTTGCTGTCTAGACAAGCCTCCCGAGGTGCTATTAATTGTCATGGAGGCTTCCCAAGCTAAGCGCCAAGCACCAATCGGAACGGCAAGCTGGGCGCTGGCGATATTGTAAAATGTCCCATTCCCAGGTGTGTTTTGAACAACCGCGTTGGCGTATAGGGCATCCACGATCCAGTTTGTCCGTGCTACTGGAAAGCCATACGGCGAACGGTCTCGTGAGTATGTCACCGCGCCTAGTATCTGATTCGGGATCGTGCAATTTGTACCTGTGAAAACGGTGATCTGGCTGCTGGTAATAGCCGTAACGAAACCGTATTCGGTAGCGTTATACGGATTCGTCGCCTGAGTAGCGGTTGGGCTATTAGTAGGCGTCAGGTTGTTGCCGTTCCCGGATGCGTCGTTGAATGTGCCTGGCGTCATGGAGAAGACCAGATTAGTGGCAGTCGTCAGATTGATAGCCATATTAGCCTGGATACTTGCCTGGGATTGGGCGACCGACCAGACACGCGGCTCTGATATATAGCCGTCAAAGTAGGTATTGGCAGTTCCTGAACCTTCGCTACCGATGCTGAGGTTACCAGACTGTACGAGTGTCGTCGCGGCGCTCAAGCCATTTGTTACAGGCACTGAAACACCATTAATCACTACAGTGGCACTTGTTGGAACCAAGGTGGAACCAAGCCGATCCCAGAAGCTCCAAGCAGGCGAGCGGTTAGATCAGTTGAGCGTGTAATGCCGCCGCCGTTTGCTCCAACACGGCACTTGTC
>Ga0307372_10007685_pt1 | contig 15364 bp, 16 predicted proteins | sample OX1MG_FD_202533 | JGI IMG/M metagenome (GOLD analysis project Ga0307372, IMG submission 202533) | Soil microbial communities from Risofladan, Vaasa, Finland - OX-1 | ecosystem: Environmental > Terrestrial > Soil > Coastal area > Acid sulfate soil | place: Finland: Risofladan, Vaasa | collected... | reverse complement strand
ACAGGCCATCGCCCGCTTCCTCGCCGACTGGAACCAGCACGCCCAGCCCTTCGTCTGGACCAAGAGCGCCCGCCGGATAAAACGCAGCATCCGTAATGCTAAACTTATTTACGAGACATGACACTAGGGCTACATCACCGTTGGCGTCGCGAAGTGCTCTAATCTGTGGCGGAAGTTTCAAGAACGAGCTTCATTCTTTAAGGGCACTTATTCCGGCTGAGAGCTCTACTGTCCGCCTGCTTGCGCCGAGAAAGGGAGCGAGCTCGGCATCGACAAAAAGACGCTCGTGTTCTGGGTCACGGACGGCAGCGCGTGCACGCATGTCCGGCGGACGCCGGCCATAGCGCAGTCGCGCGCTAAAGAACGGGAGACGAAGGAGAATGTCATGTTGCTATTAATCATTATCTTGATCCTGCTGTTCGGCGGTGGTGGTGGATACTATGGTTATAGTAACTACGGTCCCCTTGGAGGTGTTGTACCGGTCATACTCGTCGTGCTGGTGATCTGGTTGCTGCTCGGTCGCGGGGGCCTCTGATGGCTGAGTTCCCGCTGCCCGACCTTGTGCGAGTGTGGTGAAGGTAGCGCGGCTTTCCTGCCACGCCTTCCGCTCCAACTGGGTGCGGCAAAACACCCTGCACCGCACACTGGGATCGAACCTTATTGGAGGAGGCTGTTGGGCTTGGTGTTCTGGTTCGAATCGTGAGCCAAAAAGGAAATTCCAATTCAACACCGGAATTCCCGTTTAATCGTGTCTTCGTAACGGCACGTTCGAAGTGGCTTTTACGATCTGGAGGTAGGAAAGATGGGTTACGGAATAGCATGGCTATTGGGAGTTCCCGTTACGTTACTCGTAGCTTGGTTTGTGATTAGTCACGTACTTTAAAATCGGCAACAGGAGGTAATCAGCGTTGAAACGAATTGCATTAACACTAGTAGCGTCTTGGGTACTATTAGGACTATGTACCGTCACAATGGCGCAAGACTCGGCGCCTGTTGCACCTAATAACACCGCCGTCAACGTAAGAGATCGCGCTCCAGGCGCAATGACCGCCGGCGAACAATCGAATGCCAAAAGCGACGTGGCACTCACCCGCAAGATACGCAGGGCGGTGGTCAAAGATCATTCGCTCTCGATGCTGGCGCATAACGTGAAGATTGTCACCGCGAACGGCAACGTCACGTTGCGCGGTCCCGTCAACAGCGAAGCAGAAAAAGTCTCTATCGCGAGCAAGGCGAAGGCGATCGCGGGCGCAAGCAACGTCGACAATCAACTCGAAGTTAAAGGTCAGTAGTAAGGAGTCAAAATGGCAAAGAAAGCAGTATTTGGTATAGCAAAGAGTGAATCTCAGGCGATCATGCTGGCCGATAATCTAAAAGCGGCTGGCTTTACCCACAACGACGTATCGGTTCTTTTCCCCGACAAGCAGGGAAGCAAGGATTTCGCCCACGAGCAACACACCAAGGCTCCCGAGGGCGCTGCGACTGGCGCAGGCACTGGCGCAGTCCTGGGAGGAGCGCTGGGCTGGATGGTTGGTATCGGAGCGTTGGCGATTCCTGGGCTTGGAGTTTTTATCGCAGCGGGTCCGATCATGGCGGCTTTGGCGGGCGCAGCGGGCGGCGCGGCGGCCGGAGGCGTTGCCGGAGCGCTCATCGGCATGGGTATTCCCGAGTATGAGGCGAAACGCTACGAGGGAAAGGTCAAAGACGGGAACATCTTGCTCTCAGTCCATACCGAGGACAGCAAAGAGCGCGATCGCGCGAAGAAAATCTTCGAGACCGGTGGCGCCGTGGATATCTCTTATACCGGTGAGGCTTCTGTCCCCAAGGAGCAGAAGCCGGCCGTTCACTGACGAGGACAGTGTAATGAGCGGAACGAGCGACAAGATCAAAGGCCGCGTGAAAGAAGCAGTTGGTGCGTTGACGGATGACCAACGTCTAAAGAGGGAAGGGAAGCTCGACCAAACCACCGGCAAGATTAAGAAGGGCGTGGAGCGCGTGGTCGACAAGACAAAGAATGCTGTAAAATAGGCCAGCGAAAAAATAGCGCATTCTTCCAGCTACCACCACATGCTTCGCCGACGAGGGAGCATCAAAGAAGGTACCGCGTATGCCCAACCCTAACGACAAGTGTCCGTGTGGTTCAGGTAAGGCTTATAAGGATTGCTGCGGCAAATCCAAATAGTCGCAACTGCCGGAGCAGATCCAGTTGACCTGCTCCGGCATTAATTTGTGCGCAAAGAATGATTGTGGTTCGCTTACATCGAACCGGTCGAAGTAGAGCTTAAAAAATATGCCTATCAAATCATCCAAAAGGCAATATGGTCCGAAGGCGGCCACGAAAGTCAAAAGAGCGATGCACGAAATGAAGGAGGGCAAACTCAAATCCGGAAAGTCGGGTAACCCCGTCACGAGCCGGAAGCAGGCTATCGCAATTGGTCTCTCGGAGGCGCGCAAAGGGGGAGGCAAAGTTCCTGCCCGGCGCAGTGAATCATAACCAGATGCTTCCCGCACCCACCCATAGATCAGTCTCTTTCCGCGCGGACGAGTTTGAACAGTCGCCAGTCGCTTGGCAGGCCACTGGTACCGAAAGCGAATATAAAGCGCCCTGGCACTGACGAAAACGGCAGACCGAACAGCGCAAGCTGTCACTGACCCTGGGACCTTGCGGCGGAAGGCCATTCGGCGTACGCGGCAGTTAGAATTGGAGATTCAAATCGGAAATCCCGGTTGATAAGTTCCGCCCGTCGAGAGCAATGCCTGATCTTCCGGGTCGACCTCTATATCGGTGCAGGTCGGCGGTCCCGAGTATCCAAAGATAAATCCGAACAGCGAAAGCTGGCACGGCGGCGCCGGCAACGCGTCCAGCGTCATGCTGGGTGGGGGCAGAGTCGCATAGGGCGCCGAGACGGTTTGCGCTATCGGTGCGGCCTGACGCGCATTTTCCACCGCGCACAAACTCGAGTTGGTCCGGTTTCGCGCCGCGCGACGAAGTCGGGAAAGAAAGCTAACACGCGAGCGGCGAGCCCGGTTCAGGCATTGAGCCGGGCTCGCTTCTTTATAGCGTCCGCTGAGGTCCGGTCTGAATCATCGTTTGTGGAAGTCAAACATCCCGGTCAAATTTCCAATCGCCGGACTATTGGTGGGAATATAGGGCGCGTCCTGCGCCGTTTTTGGGTTGGGCAAATTATCCAGACTGCGCTTCGACAGCGGCCTAAGGCGCCAGTTCCATTCGATGAACTTCAGGATCGACGCGTGGTCCGAGTAGGTATGATCGACGTAGCCGTACTGCGAGAACGGCGAGACCGCGATCATCACCGTGCGCGGCCCGTCGCCGAAGAAATCGATCGGCTGAATATAGCCGGAATCGTAATAGCCGCCCGATTCATCGAAGGTGATCAGAATCGCGGTGCTCGACCATAACTTGGGATTGGCCTGTACGCTCTCGATAATCCGCTTCGCAAACGCCTCGAACAGCGGCGGTGTCGAGGTTCCAGGATGGCTGTCCACAAGGTCGTCCGGCTTGATGAACGAGACCGCGGGCAGCGTGCCGCGTTGTGCGTCGTCGTAGAAGCTGTTCAAGTCCTCGAGGTTGTTGCGCAGCTTGGTCGTCATGATCGTCTTCGAATACTGGAAGGCATTGCAAATCGCGCAATACAACTGGCCATCCGGCGACTTGGCGCCCGCCTGATCGAAGCCCTCGCCATAGTAGCGCCATGAGATCCGGCGCTTCGAGAGACTGTCTCCGATGGTCGGAATCGTCTGAGGGCCTATCGAGAACTGCGGTCCGGCGGGAAACTCGGGATTGCCGGCTGCTATCACATTACCCAGATGATCGTAGTATGGATATTCGTTATTGATCTGGTAATAGGTATTCGGCGCGCAGTTGCCGGAGTTGAAAGGGCTGTAGGAAAGCGCGTCCAGATAGTCGATGATCGGCGTCACTCCCGGCTGGGCGTGATCCGAGCAGTTGGAAAGTCCACCGAAGCTGCTGCTGCCCGGATCCAAGGCGGGCAGCCCGTCGAGCTGGTAGAAGTTATCGATCGGGTGCTGGCCGCCTTGAGGCTGTACGGGATTCGGATTCGCAACCAGGTAGCTCGCCGGCGTGGCCGGATCGCCATTGGCGTCAGCATAGTAGTACACGTCGCCGGTGAATATCGACTGCGAGTTCGGCCCGGTACCGCCCATCACCATCTGATGATAGTTGTCGTTGATCGCGTACGACTGCGCCAGCGCATTGAAAATCGGATAGTCGCCCAGCGCCATGTTGTAGAAACCCATCCCGACTCCGCCCTGATAGGTGGCCTGCAGGTCGCCCGCCGCCGGCGGGGTACACGACGGATTTGCAACAGTCGGCGCGCAAGTTCCGGTCAATCCCCAACCCTGGGTGGTCGCGACCCAGGTCACCAGATCGTGGAGGCATCCGCTCGGATTCGCGGCGGTCGCATGGCTGACACTGCAATCGGCTTGCTGCCACATCTGGTAGAAGCGATGCACGGGATCGCCGGTGTTGGTCGCGAAATCAGGCGGTGGCGGAGTCCCCGGAATAATCGCGGCCAGCAATGGCACCGCAACGCAATTTTTGGATTGGTAACTAACCAGGTTGGCGGGGTTAACCAGTGGGTAACTATTGTTGGTCAGCGTATCCACCGACCCGCCGCTGGTCAGCGTGTACCGGCAATCGGGAACCGGGGTCATACCAAGACCGGGTGCGAAAAGCGATTGATAAGTTCCGCCCGTCGATAGCAATACCTGATCTTCCGGGTCGAGCCCTATATCGGTGCAGGTCGGCGGTCCCGAGTATCCAAAGAGAAATCCGAACAGCGAAAGCTGGCACGGCGGCGCCGGCAATGCGTTTAGAGTCGTGCTGGGCGGCGGCAGAGTTGCGTAGGGTTGTGAGCCAGTTTGGTCGGGACTGATCTCATAACTTACCGTATTCACCGCCTGATGCTGCTGCGCGGCCGCGCTCGGGTTTTTCGATGGCTGGAAGCCGGCTTGATTAACGATCCCCTGCGACAGCAGGTTCCAGACGCTCTGGGAAGGATCGGGGGGAACGTACGTGGCAAAGACGTTGTCGAAACTGCGATTCTCGCCGATCACGACGATCAGATGCTTGATCGGGCTGCGTCGGCCCGCAAACGCCGGCGTCGCTCCGCTTGCCAGCATCGAAATAACCGCCACCGCGCAGATCCCGCCCCGAAAAAACTTGTACATCTCTCCCCCCGCCACCGCGCATGCCAATGCGCTCGAACATTATTTGACGCCGACAATCTCCGCCGTCGAGCAGTGATATACCATCGTCGGTGCGCCGAAGCACCAGATCAAGTCGCTGTCGAGTTGCGCGCGATACAGCGGCATCTCGCCCTCGGTATTCGCGCACAGGCATCGCCCGCACGGCGTCTTTCCGCAGCAGTCGCGATAACTGACGATATAGTCCTTGCCGTCGCCCGGATGCCTGCACGTCCCCACCCACGAGGTCGGCGACGGCGACGCGCCGGGCGGGCAATCGTGCGAGCCGCCACCGCAGCACGAGCACAGGTAGCCATCGATCGCGCAATACTTCCAGTAGTCGCACGCCGAGTCGTCCTCGGGATTGCCGTGCTTGACCATCGCTTCCATCCCGGCTGGCGCCGGGGCGCCGGGCGGCATGGCGGCGAGACTCTGCGCGCGCGCCGACGCGCTCACACGATCGACAGGCAAGAGCGGGATGATCATTCCGCCGGCCACGAGCGTGCCCAGGCGCGCAAGGAAACTGCGGCGCGAGGTCCGCTGCGCGATCGCGCGGGTCAGATGCTCGACGAGCTGATCGATTTTATCCACCGTCCTGTTCGCCTCTTGCGACGTTGCGCCGTCTCATCGATTTTCAACATCCAGCGCGCGGGACCGATGCCGCGCCATCGCCTCACGGGCCGTAAATCAAAAATGGCGCCCCCAGGTTGCGATACACGCCCAGATATTTGCCGTCGGGAAGACTGTAGGTTTCGAGCTGGCTCTCGAGCAGCGCAAGGCATTCGAGAATCGGCTGGGGTCCCGCGCTCGCGCGAATCGAGTAAGCTTGGGTCTTGAGCGCAATCCGCGCGGTGCGGTTTTTTTGCGCCGCGTTCAAGACCCAAACTTCCTTGCCGAATTGTTTGTGGGTCCATTCGCCGCCCTGATGCATCAGCAGATAAATCTCGGCGCCGTCGGCGCTGGCCGAGATCGATTGCCATCCGCCGGGCCGCCAGTTCGCCTTGCGATCGGCGTCGTCGAGCGCCGACCATCCCGGTTCGGCAACCGCCACCTCGCCCGACAGGTCAACCTTGTAAATCATCCCGTGATACGAATCGAAATAGGCGGTCGCGCCAACCACGGCTGGCTGATCGAAAACCGGGTCTTTCGAGGGATTGAAGAACGGTTTGGATCGCCCGCGATGCGCCAGCTTGCCGGCGTCATCGAGGGTCACCGTCAGGATCGATCCATCCGCGCACATCGAAGAAAACTTCCGCGCGCCCGAGACCATCACCTGCACGCATCCGGGCGTCTCGATCTCGCCCACGAATTTGTGCGCCTTCAAATCAACCACGCTGACCGAAGTCGCCGGAGTCAGATTCGCGACTATCATGAAGCGCCCGTCGGTGGTCACCGCCGCCGAGTTATCTTTGGGCACGATCAGCAGGCGCTTGGGCGGAATTTTTATCTCGCTTTTGAAATCCAGCGTGCGCGCGTCGAAAATCTCGACCGCGTCGGTGCGCGTGCCGTGCCAGGTCCGCGAGTAGAACGTCCCGGCCATGTACAGCTCGCTGCGATCGGGCGACATCACGAAACTTGCCAGGTAGCCGCCGTTTAGCTGGCCGAGCAGCTTGCGCGCGTCGGTATCGACGATCAAGACCTTGCTGACCTGCGGCACCGAGCTCGGGCTGTCGAAGATATACGCCCAATGGGGCGCAGGCGCGCCGAGCTTGTACGAGGTCATTTGATCGGGCGCGAGCTGCGCGCGCACCGGCACCGGCACGGCGGCGATCGCCAGCATCGCGGCGGCACAAATCAAGCTCCGGCTGAACATCGGCGACGACCCCCGATCTCTGGCTGATTAGTACACGCCGTCCGGTCTCGTCAAGCCGGATTATTATCGCCGCCGCCTGGGCGCGGCGGTTCCGGTCTCAGATCAGTAAAATCATTGGACATATAAACCTCTTTTTCTGGCCGCTCTAAAGCATCGCTCGCGCACGACCAGCGGCGCCGCGATGGCGTGGACCAACTCTGCCCCGCAAGCCGATATCCTTCGGTTCCGTGCCGGTCCAAGATTCGGATTCACTTCGCGTGGCATTGATGCCGGCTTCCCGCGCGCCTTATAATCCCGCCTATGAAACGTGACGGGTCGCGGCGGGTTCCCCGGGCCGAGGGCCTCGGCTCGCGGGCGGCGCTGGCGAGTTCGCAGTCGTCACGGTCTGCCGGCAACTATCCGGGGATGCCTGCCAATGACGAGGTCTTCGGCTGGGTCACCGACCTGTGGCGATTCGGTGACCAGAGCAAGTACGGGTACCGGATGCCGGGAACCGCCGCGGACCAGCAGGCGGCACAATACATCGAACGCAAATTTCAGGAATTTGGGCTGGACGACGTACGCCGGGAACCGATGAACGTCTTCACGTCGTTTCCCGACCGATGGAGCCTGAAAATCTCGGTTAACGGCGGCTCCGAGGATCTACCCTGCTGCTTTGTCCGCTACGCCGCCTTCACTCCCCAGGAAGGAATCACCGGCGAGCTGGTCCATGTCGGTGACGCCTCAGAGGAACAGTTCGCCACCAGAAACGTCGCCGGGAAGATTGTAGTGGTAGATCTGCTCGCTCCTTCCGGCTACTACGACGACGGTGGCGGCGGATCGATCCTGTATGCGTACGATCCCCGCGGCACACTCGGCGCCCCGCGCGGCTCCAACGGCTTCCCGGTGCTCAACCTGGCGAGTTCCATCGACCTCGCGCGCAGGCGCGGCGCGATTGGATATATTGGCATTCTTACTTTTCGCGCCAACGACGATTGCCAGGAGTATCACGGTCCAAAGTACGGCAACCAGGTAATCACCGCCGTCACGATTAGTCCGGCTTCCGGCGAGTACCTGCGCAAGTGCATGGCGTCCAGACCCGTGCGCGGAACCATAGTTCTGACCGAGCAGCCCGATATCTGGCGGACCAGCTCGTTCGGCAGTTGGGGAGTCACCTACAACTTGTATGGTGTCGTGCCCGGCACTTCAAAAGAAATGATTGTCGTAATGAGTCATCACGACGGTGGCGCCACCAACGAGGCTTCGGGAGTATCGGTCGTCATGGCGCTGGCCCGGTACTTCGCCGGCCTGCCGAAGCCCGCTGTTGCCCGGTCGCTGCTGTTCTTCGCCCGTGGCAGCCACTTCGGATTGCGGCCCCCTTTGCTGGACGGCTGCCCGGCACTCGCCGCGGTCAAGGATTCCGTCGTCTGCGTCATGAACATCGAGATGGTCGGGCGGCAAATGGATCTGGTCGCCGGCAAGTACCTGCCGACCGAGCTGATTGCACCCACGCGCTTCGGCATCAGCACCGCGCATCCGCGACTGGTCTCGATTGTCCAGAAGGCAATAGAACGACACGGCCTCGAGCGCACCGTGATCGCGAGCCGCCTCGACGGCGAGGGAGTCGTCATGAAGATGGCCGGCTTCTGGCCGGTGATCGAACGGATCAGCCTCAATGCGCCCCAGTTCAGCTCTGCGGATACTCCCGCGACCGTCATGAAAGAGGCGCTGCGCCCCACCGCCTGTGCGTTTGCGGATATCATCGCGGAGATCGATCGGATTCCCGCGCATGAATTGCGCGCCACCGAGCCTGAGCGCGCCTGAATCGCCGCGCGCGAGCGCGGGCCAGGTGGCCGCGCTCGCGCTGGGAAAATCCGCTTCACGCGGATTCTGTTTCACTGCGGCACGTTCTCAAATTCCGCGTGCCAGGTCATTTCGCTCCACGGCCGTCCGTTCCATTGCGCGTACACCTGCGCCTCGACGTGCATCACGTCGCCGTCGATCCGGCAGCTCATGTTGGTCAGCTCATCGACCGAACCCCGGCTCGTGAACATCCCGAACAGGCTCCCCGCCGGTTCATCGAAGTGCAGCAGCGAGCGCATCCGCGCGGTCGTGCGCCCGTCGGTCGAGATCACTTTCATGATCCCCTTCACATTGGTCAGCGAGCGATGGATTCCCGCAAGCCCGGTCTCGCTGAGCTTGAGTTGGAAGGGACCTCCGGCCGATTGCACGTAGCAGATGCGATAGGTCTTGGGGATCCACTCCGAGACGCGCGGTCCGCCGAGCATCCGCATCGAGTCGAGCCGCGCGACCTCGCCCCGCCAGCATCCGCGAAACTCCCTCGGCAGCGGAATTTCGAGCGTGCTCTGAGGCGCGGATAGCGGCGCGCCCGGGATCGTCTCGGTCTGCATGCCGGGCGGCGGCGCTGAATTCTGCGGATTGATCCGCGGAATCGTGACGGTCGCGGACCCGTTCTTGGCGGGCGGCGACGCCTGTCCCTGCGGAACCGGAATCTCGAGTTCGCTGCCCGCGCCAGCGAGCGCCGATGGCGCCGCCAGTATCAGCACGAGCGCGGCCCCAAGCATCGCGCCGCGTATTCGATCGCCCCTGCCCATGCGATCAAAATTAGCACGCCGCGCGGTCGTGCGTGCGCCGCGCGAGGCGCTCATCCCAGCGGATGGCCGCCGAACAGAAATGGATGCGCGGCAAGCAGCACGGCGGTCAGCACCACGCCCACGACGATCGCGCGCCACGGCGTGTCCGCCGCGGTCCATCGCTGGCGTCCCGCAAGCAGCGCTGCGCCGGGAATGAACGAGGTCTCGGCAACATAGTCGCGGTAGCTCGCGCCCAGTTCGGTGAGCTTTCGCGCATCCTGATGGAGTCCGCCCAGGATCCCCAGCGCGGGAAACGCGCCGAAAAAGCAGATGTCGCCGAGCCAGCCATTCATCAGCAGGTGTCCGATGCCGAAAAGGGTGAACGCAACGAAACTCGGATGACGCGTGAGCTTCTGAATTCCCACCGGTGCGCCCGCGCGCCCGCGCGCCGCCATCGACGCGGGCGACGGATTCATCAGCCCGGCGGCGAGGATCACCAGCGCCAGCAGCATCAGCAGCCATGTCAGCCAGCGCGCGGCCGGGACATCGCGCAAATCCCACAGCATCGCCCCGGCGTGCTTGTGACGGGCAAAGGTGACGCACAGTCCCACAAAGGTTACGAGGCTGACCAACGAGTAGATGGCGCGATAGGGTTGCTCGCCAACCGCGCCGATCAGGCGCGGGCGCACCGCCGACGCGGAGATCAACAAATGACTCCCGACAAACAGGACGCCCCAGAAGAGAATCTCTGCCGCAGCTCGCATTTGGTCCTCCTTCGCACCGCGGTGAAGCGGCGCCGTACGGCGGTTCCAGATTTAACCCGCCCGGCTGGTGGTTGCGCAAGGCACCCTTGCGGCGCTGCGCGAGCTAACCTTCATCCTCGCGCCGGACCAGCGCGAGGGTCTCTTGAACCACCTCGGCCGACAGTGGTTCGCCGCAGCGAAAGACCCAGACGCAGCGCTTTTTTCTGAGCTGTGCTGTACCGCGAACCGGGCGCAGCGTGATCGCATCGTCCGAACTCTCGAGCGTGAGCTCGTCGCCGGCCATAAATTGCAGCTTGTCGCGCGCGGGCTTGGACAGGGCAATCCGCCCAGCCTTGTCGATTCTCAAAATGGCGCCCATCATTGCCATTTTGATCCGGTATTTGGCAGCAGGAAATGGCAGTGTCCGACAACAGGCCGCCCGCAGGACGCATAGTTGCCGGAACCGTCCGCGCCTCTACCCGCGCGCAGGAATGTCCGCGGCGCCTTCGGCTTCCATCAGCGCCGCGATCATCTCGTCGGCTTCCTCGGGTTCGAGCTCTCCTGCTTTGACCGCGTGCAAGATCTTCATGATGTCGCCCTGGTAGGCCGCCGGATCGAGCGGCCGCGTATCGCCCGCGCGGGGCGGCGGATTCGGCTCGGGAGCTTGACGCGCGGCGCGCTCGGCCTGGGCAATCGCCTCGCGCATCGCGCGCGCCGCGGCACGAATCGAATCGCGGGCCGCACGGCGCTGCTCGCGCGTGCGGCATCGGCCCTGCTCCGCGGCACGGCGAATCTCGTCGGTTAGCTTGCGGCGTAATTCCTCGACCGCGCTGGCGATTTCGGCGGAGGCCTCGCCGCCCGCCTCGGCCATCATACGTCCTGAGAGTCCCGCGCCCCGCGAAACAAAGCGGCCAGCCGCGCCGAGAATCGAGTACACGACGGCGGGAACTTCGCCTCTGAATTCTTCGCTCAGGATGTCCCCGAGCTCTTCGAATGCCCCGGCAAAGCGCCGCCCGGAGCCGCAATAGTCGCGTTCCTGCGCGCCATCGCGGGCAATAATGATGTCGGCATTGCGCGTCTCGAGGTTCAACTGCGTGCGCTCGGAGGCCGCACGCTCGGCACCGATCGTTCCGCGCATCCGGCTGGCTCCGGCGCGCGCAAGGCCGCGCTCGTCAATTCCGTACAGCCTGATCCGGCCCCATCGCGCTGAAGCGTCAACGGTGAGTGACGCTTCGGAATCGAGTTCGACCTCGATTCGGCCGCCGCTCAGCGCGTGCCAGGTTTTCCCGGCCGGAAACGGGCCGCGCAGATCGAGCGCACCGCCGACGCGCCCGAGCGCGAGGTCTCCGCGCACGCCTGAAACCGAGCCGTGGCCGTCGACCCGATCGATCGCGACGTCGCCGCCGGCGTTTTCGAGCCGCAGCCGCCCGCCCACCCGCCCTATAGCCGCCGAGCCGCTTACCGAGCGCACGACGGCCTTGGCGCCGACCGAGTCGATCATGATCGCGCCGATCGCGTCGGCTTCGAGCCGGCCGCCGATGCGGCGCACGCTCACGATTGCGCTGGCGTGATCGATCGCGAGCGAGCCGCCAATCTGTTCGCACTCGAAGGCGCCGCAGCCTGCGACCGTGGCGTTGCCGCCGACGCGCTCGCGGATCACGAGCGCGCCGATTCGCCGCGCGCGCAGATTTCCGCCCACCCTGCCGAGCAACAGCGGCGCGTCAAGATCCTCGAGCTCGAGATTGCCTTGGCATTCGGCAACTTCAAGAGCGACCCCGGCGGGCAAGCCAAGCTCGGCGCTCGAGTGCAGCGTGATCTCCGCAAGGCCGCCCTCGCGCCGGATTCGCGGCTCGGCGGCGGCGCTGATCGCGGCGTGAGCCGATGCGGCGCGCGCCACGCGGAGGTTTCCATGCACCGATACGATTCGGATCGATTCGACTCCAGCAAGGTTCGATTCGTTCATCGCGGGGTGTCCTCCATTGCGATGCGCAAAAATCAGCAACGCGCCTTGCGGACCTCGCCTATCGCGGCCATCGCGTCTTCGGCGGTAATTTTTCCGGCCTTGAGATCGGCCAGGATCGCGCGTCGCCGCGCGGCCGGACTCTCCGCGGCGCCGTTGGACGGCGGCGCCGGGCGCACCTGGTAGCCGAGCGCCGCGATCACTTCATCCAGGCGCGCGCGCACGGTCGGGTACGAGACTCCAAGCTCGCGCTCGACGTCGCGAATCACGCCGCGGTTTTTGACAAAGACCTCGGCGAAATCGAGTTGCGCGGGCGCAAGCTTCAAGAGCGCCGGCATCGCAAATTCGCCCTCGAGAGCGATATCGCACTTCGTACACTGAATCTTCGTAACCGTCAGATCGCCTTGGCACGACGGGCACTTGAGGATAATCGGCCGCATGGATGGAGTGTGCTCCCCGATATGAAGATTGTCAATATTATACTTAATATTATCAAGTTTATCGACAAAAATAAGGCTTCAAATCAAAAATCATCTGATAATGTCAAGAATATTCTTTGAAAAATTAAAGCGTTAAGTCAATCGCGGCGACGGGTGCTGCTGAGTCAGGCAGTGGATTGCGCCGAGGCCCCATACGACGTCGGTCGCCGCAAGCCCGATTACGCGGCGGTCCGGAAAGAGCCGCGCGAGTGTCGCGATCGCGATTGCGTCGGCGGGGCAGGCGAAGGTCGGCATCAGGATTGCCCCGTTCGCTATATAGAAATTCGCGTACGACGCGGGCAGGCGCGTGCCGTCGTACACCACCGGCGGCGGCATCGGCAGCCGCTCGATTTTGAGCGGCGCGCCGCGCTCATCGCGCATCGCGGAAAGCCGCGCCAGGTTGTCGCGCAGGAGCTTGTAGTTCGCGTCGGCGGGGTCGTCCTCGACGACGGTCACGACGGTGTCGCGCGCGACGAAGCGGGCGAGGTCATCGACGTGGCCATCGGTGTCGTCGCCGGCGATTCCGTCACCCAGCCACAGGACATTGCCGACGCCCAGGCAGGTGCGCAGGTAGTCTTCGATCTCGGCGCGCGTGAGATGCGGATTACGATTGCGATTCAGCAGGCACGCTTCGGTGGTCAGGAGCGAGCCCGCGCCGTTGGGGTCGATCGAGCCGCCTTCGAGGACGATGCCGGGCTCGATGACCTCGAAGCCGTAGCGCTCGCCCAGGCGGCGCGGCACCGCGTCATCTAGGTCGAAGCGTCCGTACTTTTCGCCCCACGAGTTGAAAATCCAATCGAGCGCGATTTGCGCCGGTCCGTGCGCGTGCGGGTGCGGGTGCGGGAGCGGGTCCGGGTCCGGATTAATGCGGTTGACGAAGATTGGTCCGTGGTCGCGAATCCACGAATCGTTGGTTTCGAGCTGGAAGATTTCGACGCGGCGCATCACCGCGGCGCCGGCGTGGGCCGCGCCACTGATCATCGCGCGCACGGATTCGATTTCGGCGGCGTCATCAACGATCAGCCGCAGCGGCTCGTGCTCGGCGATCGCGGCGGCAATCTGGGCGAACACCGGCGAGATCGCGTCGAACTTGCCGGGCCAGGTCTCGCGATTATGCGGCCAGACCAGGTAGGTCGCCTGATGCGGCTCCCACTCGGCGGGCATCCGGTAGGCGCGAAGCCGGATACGATCGCGCTCGGAGAAGGGCGGCATCGGCTTCAGGAGCGCAGGCGCCGCGTCAGATCGGCGTACGCGTCGATTCGCCGATCGCGCAGGAACGGCCAGTTGCGCCGGGTCGCCTCGATCCGCGCAAGGTCGCATTCGGCGATGAGCGTTTCCTCGCCGCCGCCGGCGCGCGCGATTACCTCGCCCAGCGGATCGCACACGAACGATTCGCCCCAGAACTCGAGTTCGCCCTCGACCCCCACCCGGTTGGCGACCGCGACGAAGACTCCGTTGGCGATAGCGTGCGAGCGCTGAATAGTCTTCCACGCCTCGAGCATCCGCGCGCGATCGGCGGGCGTCTCGCCGTGCCACCATCCGATCGCGGTCGGATAGAAAATGATCTCCGCGCCCGCCATCGCGACCAGCCGCGCCGCCTCGGGAAACCACTGGTCCCAGCACACCAGCACGCCGAGCCGGCCGTGCGCCGTAGGATGCGCCGTGAAATCGAGGTCGCCGGGCGTGAAATAATACTTTTCGTAGAAGCGCGGATCGTCGGGGATGTGCATCTTGCGGTAGCGCCCCGTGATCTCGCCGCTCGGATCGATAACCGCGGCCGTGTTGTGATAGACGCCCGCGGCGCGGCGCTCGAAAATCGACGCGATAATGACAACCTTGCGCGCCCGCGCGAGCTTGCCCAACGCGTCGGTGGTAGGACCGGGAATCGGCTCGGCCAGATCGAAGCGCGCGGGATCTTCGGTCTGGCAGGGATAGTGCGAGCGGAACAGCTCCTGGAGGCAAATCACCTGCGCGCCGTCGGCCGCGGCCTGTTCGATTCGCGCGATCGCCTTGTCGAGATTCGCCCGCGGCTCAGCCGCGCAGGACATCTGCACCAGGGCCAAGGTTACCTTGTCACGCGCGGTGGGCATCGTGTGATCTTGATACCAGCGCGCGGACCCTCGCGCCACCGCGCGCAGGTTCGCAAGCGCGCGGCCTTCGCCCGTCATTTCGAGCCAGTGCCGCAGATTGCGCTCGTATCGGCACTATCGACCGCGCGAGCAGCCCCGGCGAGAAATTCCGGGATTCCTCGCGCGGCAGCCGGAGCCTGCCCTGAGAGTTTGTGATTTTTTTGATCGCCAGCGTCTGGTGTCATCCTGAGCGAGCGCTGCGCGAGTCGAAGGACCCCGGAAAAACTAGGGGTCTTTCGACTCCGGCCGCAACGGCCTCCGCTCAAGATGACACGAATTTGAGCCGAACCCGAAAAAATCACAGACTTTGAGCGTGCCGAAGGGCGCGGGAATGATGGTATGGACCCCCGCCCGCCTTTTAACGGCCTCGATACGGGCCAAAGATGTAAGCAACATCTTGAATGGAAGCGAGGAGGGTCCGCGATGAAGATTACCGCGATT
>Ga0307372_10007683_pt1 | contig 15365 bp, 13 predicted proteins | sample OX1MG_FD_202533 | JGI IMG/M metagenome (GOLD analysis project Ga0307372, IMG submission 202533) | Soil microbial communities from Risofladan, Vaasa, Finland - OX-1 | ecosystem: Environmental > Terrestrial > Soil > Coastal area > Acid sulfate soil | place: Finland: Risofladan, Vaasa | collected... | reverse complement strand
TGGCGCTCGCGCTCGCCGTATTTCAGCGCCCGGCGTTTTTCCACGATCGGCGTGTAAGCCGGCAGGAAATGATCGCCGACGCTGCACATAAAGGCGAAGCAGCGCTCGAAATCCCACTCGTTCAGGTCGTCGAAGAACAGACCGCCGATACCGCGCGGTTCGCGGCGATGGCGGATGAAAAAATACTCGTCGCACCATTGCTTGAAGCGCGGATAGACATCCTTGCCGAAGGCTTGGCAGGCGGCTTGCGCGCTGCGGTGCCAGTGGCGCGCATCCTCCACGAAACCGTAATACGGCGTGAGATCGAAACCGCCGCCGAACCACCAGACCGTCTTCTCATTTTCCTTGGGCGCGGCGAAAAAGCGTACGTTCATGTGAGCGGTGGGCACATAGGGATTCCAGGGATGCAGCACCAGCGACACGCCCAGGGCCTGCCAGTTGCGTCCCACCAGTTCCGGCCGGTGGGCGGTGGCGGAAGGCGGCAGGATTTTGCCGTGTACATGGGAGAAATTGATGCCCGCCTGCTCGAAGACCTCACCGTGGCGCAGCACGCGGCTGTCGCCGCCGCCGCCCTCGGCGCGCGTCCATGGGTCGCGCTGAAACCGCTGTTTTCCGTCGAGCTTTTCCAGCGCCGCGGTAATCTTGTCCTGCAGGCCATGCAGATAGGATCCGACGCTTTGGAGATTGATGTCCTGCATGCCCTAGCCCGCGCGCAAAAGCTTGCCGGTGAGCGCATCGCGGATTTCTGTGGGGTTGCGTTGTGCGCCGACGCTGCCGGACAGGATGTAATCCAGTTTGTTCCTCAATAGACGCCGCACCACCAGTGCGGAACGCAAGGGCGGCTGGCTGCTGAGATTGGCACTGGTGGAAGTCAGTGCGAAGCCGGTGGCTGCGCACAAGTCGCGCGCCACCGGGTGGGCGGTGACACGCACCGCGAGGGTGGCGCGCCCGCCGGTGAGCCATTCGGGAACGCCCGGGGCCGCAGGCACCACCCAGGTAACCGGTCCCGGCCAGGTCCGGAGCAGTTGGTCCCGCAGCTTGCCGGACAAGTCCATGAAAGGATCAAGCTGGCTGATGTCGGCGGCGATGAGGATCAAACCCTTGGCGGTGTCGCGTTGTTTGATGGCGAGCAGCTTCGCCACGGCGCCCGCGTTCAGCGGATCGCAGCCCAGACCGAACACCGCTTCCGTCGGATAGGCGATGACGCCGCCACCCCATATTGCTTTCCGGGCACCTCGCAGCGGCCAGCGGAGCATGCTCATGGGCGGGTTTCAGTTCGCCACCGCCGCTTCCGGCTCCTGTGGCGGTGCCAGTTCCGGCGCGGGTTCGGCGAAACCACACTCCTTGCGCGGACACACGCGTTCGGTGCCCTTGCGCTTGGTGGTCTTGACCGTCAGGATCGGCCAGGCGCACTTGGGGCAGGCTTGTGCCAGCGGCGGGTTCCAGATGGCATATTTGCAATCCGGATAGCGCGAGCAGGAGTAGAAGATCTTGCCGTAGCGGGATTTGCGCTTCAGGAAGGTGCCCTGATGGCACTCGGGGCATTCGACTCCCATGTCCTGGGGTTTTTCCAGCGGCTCGATGAATTTGCATTTGGGATAGCCGGAGCAGCCGATAAATTTGCCGTAGCGACCGCGGCGGATGATGAGGTCCGAGCCGCATTGCGGGCATTGCCGGCCTTCCACTTTCGTGGGCGCTTGTGCCTGTTCGGCGGTTTCGTCCAGGTTGCGGGTGTAATCGCAATCGGGATAACCGGTGCAACCGATGAAACGTCCGCGCCGTCCCAGGCGGATGGAAAGCGGCTTGCCGCATTTTGGACAGTTCTCGTCCATTTTCTCCGTGGTCACATCCTTGCGCGAAACGTTTTCTTCCTTGTGGTCCACCAGCTTCTTGAACGGATCCCAAAACTCGTGCATCACCGGCACCCATTCCTTCTCGCCGCGGGAGACCGCATCCAGCTCGTCTTCCATTTTTGCGGTGAAGTCGTAGTCTACGTACTGGGTGAAGTGCTCCGTCAGGAATTTGCTGACCACGCGGCCCACATCCGTGGGTTTGAAACGTTTGCGATCCATTTCCACGTACTCGCGTTGTTGCAGCGTGGAGATGATGGTGGCATAGGTCGAGGGCCGGCCGATGCCGTACTCTTCCAACGTCTTCACCAGGCTGGCTTCCGTATAGCGCGGCGGCGGCTCGGTGAAATGTTGCTCACACTGGATGTCTTTCAGGGTGATAGTTTCGCCGGTCTCGAGCGGCGGCAGCAGACGTTCCTCTTCATCGCCGATATTGTCGTCATGACCTTCCTGGTACACCGCCATGAAGCCCGGTAGCACCATCACCGAGCCGGTGGCACGGAAGGTGCTGTCGTGGCCGGCATCCAGATCGGCGGTGACGGTGTCGAATACCGCCTGCTCCATCTGGCAGGCGATAGTACGTTTCCAGATGAGCTCGTAGAGCTTGCGCTGTTCCTCGGTGAGTTTGCCGTGGATATCTTCCGGGGCGCGCGCCGCGGAGGTCGGACGGATGGCCTCGTGGGCTTCCTGGGCGTTCTTGGATTTGGTCTTGTAGACGCGCGGGGATTCCGGCAGGTGATCCTCGCCATAGCGCTTGGCGATGACCTCGCGGATTTCCGCCACGGCTTCGGCGGCCAGGTTCATGGAGTCGGTACGCATGTAGCTGATGAGACCCACGGCGCCTTCGCCGCTGAGGTCTATGCCTTCGTACAACTGCTGGGCGGTGCGCATGGTGCGCTGGGCGCCGAAACCCAGCTTGCGCGAGGCTTCCTGTTGCAAGGTGGAGGTGGTGAAGGGTGCCGCCGGATTGCGTTTGCGCTGCTTCTTTTCGACCGAGGCCACCGTGAGTTTGCCGCCGGCGGATTTGAGCAAGGCCTGTTCCGCGGCGCGCGTGGATTGCTCGTCGCGGAAGGTGAACTGTTCCACCTTCTGCCCGGCGTACTGGTAAAGCCGCGCGCCGAACGCTTGCGCATCTTTCTCCGCGTTGGCGGCGATGCTCCAGTATTCCTCGGTTTTGAATTTTTCGATTTCATCCTCGCGCTCGCAGATGAGCCGCAGCGCCGGCGACTGCACCCGGCCTGCGGACAGGCCGCGGCGGATCTTTTTCCACAACAGCGGCGAGAGGTTGAAGCCCACCAGGTAATCCAAGGCGCGGCGCGCCTGCTGGGCGTTCACCAGTTCCGTGGACAGGGGGCGCGGATGGGCCACCGCGTCATTCACGGCCCGCTGGGTGATTTCGTGAAACACCACCCGGTGCACGTCTTTGTCCTTGAGGGCGCCACGCTCCTTGAGGATTTCGTAAAGATGCCAGGAAATGGCTTCGCCTTCGCGATCCGGGTCGGTGGCGAGATACAGCGCCCCGGCCTTCTTGAGGGCCTTGGCGATGGCGTCAACGTGTTTTTCATTGCGCTCGATGAGCGCGTATTTCATGGAGAAATCATTTTCGGTGTCGACGGCGCCTTCCTTGGGCACCAGATCGCGCACGTGGCCGTAGGAGGCCAATACCTCGAAGCCCTTGCCCAGGTACTTCTTGATGGTTTTGGCTTTCGCGGGGGATTCAACAATGACTAGGTTTTCACTCATATATATACAGCAATACTACAAACCGCATCGCGGCGGCAAGTCCGTAGGACTTTGGGAGCCTCGGCGGCGGAAACAAATGCCGTCGCGCCGGCACGCTGTGGCTGGCCAGCGGCGCTCAGTGCATCACGCCGAATGCGTTGTCGAACACCAAGTCTTCCATGCGGGAGTACGCGTCTTCCTGGCCAGGGTGGTTGAACAGTACCATGAGGATGATCCATTTCACCTGTTCGAGATCAATCTCGTTGTTCTCCAGCGCCATGATACGGTCAATGACCACTTCGCGTTGCGCGGCCTCGAGGATGCCGATGTTTTCCAGATACTGGATGAAGCCGCGGCACTCGGTGGTGAGGCGCGTGAATTCCTGTTCGGCGTACACGCGGAAACCGTCGTGGCGGTTGAGCGACGGTTCGGATACCGGCGGATTCTGCGCCAGATTTTCCAGCCAATCGAAGGCTTTGTTGATCTCGGCTTTTGGAAAGCCGGCTTCTTCCAGTTCCACCGTCAGGGACTCGCGATCGGTCTCGGTTTCTTCCTCGTCGTCATCCAGGTAGTTTTCGAACAGGTACATGAGCACGTCAAGTACGTTCTCTTTCATCATGACGTCGGCCTCTTTATTACCCGGGAATAATGTCCGCCCGGCGTTGCTTCCACCTGGCCCTGAAGCTCGAGCATCAGCAGCATGGAGGAAACCACGTCGGGCGTCAATCCAGTGCGCTCCACCAGCGAGTCCACTGAAGTGGGTGCATGATCCATGGAATTCAAGAGCAGCTGATACTCGGGATCGTCTGCATCAACCGCCGGCATGGGCAAAGCATTTGCTACGTTTGCCGGTTCGAGTTTCAACAGGGGCGCGAGTTCCTCGAGAATGTCGCCGGCTGATTCCACCAACTTCGCGCCTTCACGGATCAGGCGATGGCAGCCACGCGCCAGCGGATTATGGATGGAGCCGGGGATGGCGAAAACTTCACGACCCTGTTCGCTGGCGAGACGCGCGGTGATGAGTGAGCCGCTGGTGTGCGCCGCTTCCACCACCAGCGTGCCCACGGAAAGACCGCTGATGATGCGGTTGCGGCGCGGAAAATTGTGCGGCAGCGGCGGCGTACCGGGGAGGAATTCCGAGACCAGCAATCCTCGGGCCGCGATTTCCTCGGCCAGTTGCCGATGACTTGGCGGATAAGGCCTGTCGAGACCAGTGCCCCAGACGGCGATGGTTGTGCCGCCGTCCTTGAGAGCGCCGCGATGGCTGGCGGCATCGATGCCGAGAGCCATGCCGCTTACAATGCCGAGCCCGCAGCGCGCCAGGTAAGCGGCGAATTCCTCGGCGTTGCGCCGGCCCTCGCTGCTGGGATTGCGGCTGCCGACCATGGCCAGCTGCGGGTTGCCGAGGAGACTGACATCGCCACGCACAAACAGGACCATGGGCGGATCGGCAATCTGCCTGAGCAGGGACGGATAGGCGGGATCGGTGCAGGGCAGCAGGGTGGCGCCGGCATTTTCGAGCCAGCGCAGGTCCTTTTCTATGGCCGCCCAGTCGGGATTTTCGAGCCCAGCACGGGTGTCTTCGGCAAGACCGGAGAGATCACGGGAGGTAGCGAAGATTCCGGCCAGCGAGCCGCAGCGGGCCAGCAGAGCCGAGAAACCGGCGGGTCCCAGACCGGGAGCCCGGATCAGGGCCAGCCAATAGTTCGCTTCCTGTGCGTCTATTTCCCAATCCCCTTCAGGGGTTACGGATTCTTGACCACGTCCAGTAGGTGCATTTCGCGCTTGGCTTCCATCACCAGACCATAGCTGACCTTTGGGTAGGTGCGGAACACCAAGAGCGTGCCTTCGCGTTCCTCGGGTAGTTTCACCGAACCGCTCAGACCGTCGAAGGCATAAGGATCGCTGACTTTCTTGCCGCGTCCGTAAATTCCGAGCACCGTGCCGGCATCAAGACCGGCTTGAGTGCCGCGGTCCAGTACCACCACCTGATATTGGCCGATTTCCGCGACGCCGCCGAGGACCGCGATGATGTCCCCCTGGACCGGTTTGGCGGGGGGATGCGGCAAGTAATCCTGGTTAAGTTCCTGGGCAACCACCGGCAGGAAACGGTCGCCGGCCATGGCTTCCTGAGCGGTGGCCGTGAGCAGGACCTTTGAGGGATCGCCCCAGTGCTCGACACTGCCGTCGCCAATGTAAGTGGCCTGGTAACCCAAAGTATCGCCGCTCTCCGGGTCCACATATTTATCGCCCAGCCGGTACAGGTTATAGCGGCTGCCATCGGCGGGTTTGAGGCCGCGGGCATAGACTTCGCCGCCCGAACCCACCGCCGGGCGGCCGTCCAGGGAGCGCAACAGATACCCGGCATGCTCGAGTTCGCCCTTGCTGACCACGCGGGTGCCGCTCAGGAATTGGCGAATTGAATTCAGCGGGATTGTCGGGATGGCCTGATTAAGGGGCTGGTAACGTATCTGCGGTTCGAGCTTCACCACCGGCAGACTGGTTGCGGCCGCTGCAGTTTCATTGACCACCTGGCCGTTACGCACCACCGTGAGCGTCGGACGGCCGTTGATATAACCCAGCATCAACTCGTCGCCCGGATAGATCAGGTGGGGATTCTTGATGGCCGGATTCGCATACCAGATGTCCGGCCAGCGCCAGGGATCCTGCAGATACAGGGAAGCGATGCCCCAAAGAGTGTCGCCCTTCTTGACTACATAAGTACGGGGTGCCTGGGGCAGTATTACCACCGGCGGCGGGGCGGCCGGCGGGGTTTGCGCCAGGGGCGCGGGCGGCGGAGGCGGAGGTGCGGCCGGAGCGGGTTGCGGCTTTTTCGGAGCGCTGGCGCAGGCTACCAGCAAGCCCGCCAAGCATAGGGCAGTTAGGCAGCGGGTCGCGTTATAATCTTTCATCGGTCAATCTCCACGACTCGCCTGACAAATCCCCACGGTTTCCAGGCCCTCCCGCGGCAGCGGCGGGCCTCCTGAGTTTGCGGAGCTGCCGGGCAACTTTTTAATAGCATCATAACTTTAGCAGCATTTTGTGCAAAAGTGCATGAGGAATAAAACGCCCCCCCTTGAAAAATGGGGGTTACCCACCCCATCCGGATAGCACCATGGCCTTGCTCACCATCCTGCATTACCCCGATCCCCGCCTGCGCCTTTGCGCCAAACCGGTCGCGGCCGTGACCGCGGGGATCCGCCGGCTGGCGACCGACATGCTGGAAACCATGTATGCGGCGCCGGGCATCGGTCTGGCCGCCACCCAGGTAGGCGTGGATCAGCGGGTAATTGTGGTGGATGTCTCCGAGCACGGCGATGCACCACAGGTTTTCATCAATCCGGAAATTCTCAGCCGCGATGGCAAGGAGAAGATGCAGGAAGGCTGTTTGTCGGTGCCGGGGGTGTTCGAGGAAGTGGAACGCGCCGAACGCGTCCGGGTACGCGCCCAGGACCGCGATGGCCGGTCGCTGGAATTCGACGCCGACGGCCTGCTGGCGGTGTGCATCCAGCACGAGATCGATCATCTGGACGGCAAGCTGTTCGTGGATTACCTCTCGGAACTCAAACGCCAACGCATCCGCAGGAAACTGGAAAAAGAACAACGCGATGAACGCGAGGGCGTGCGCGACACCGCACCGGCAATCTGAGCGCCTTCTTTCCAGTGAAATTCCCATCGCCTGCAGGCCGCACATGACCAGGCCGTTGCGCGTCGCTTTTGCAGGTACACCGGAATTTGCCGTGCCGGCTCTGGACGCATTGCTCAAAACGCACCATGAGATCGTCGGCGTATGGACCCAACCGGACCGGCCCGCGGGCCGCGGCCGCAAACTCATGGCCTCGCCCGTCAAGCGTCGCGCGTTGGAGCATTCTCTTCCTATACATCAGCCCGCAACATTCAAGTCTGCCGCCGCCCGTCTGCAACTGGAAACATCTGCAGCCGATGTCATGGTGGTGACGGCCTATGGACGGTTGTTACCTGCTGCGGTGCTCGCAGTTCCGCGCTATGGTTGTATCAACATTCATGCCTCACTGCTGCCGCGCTGGCGCGGGGCGGCACCCATACAACGTGCCATCCTGGCTGGCGACACGGAAACCGGCATTACCCTCATGCAGATGGACCAGGGGCTGGATACCGGCGACATGCTGGACGTGTGCAGGACCGCCATTCGCGATGACGATACCGCCCAAAGCCTGCATGAGCGGTTGGCAACGCTGGGCGCGGCGGCCATGGTTGAGCTGCTGGCGGCGCTGCCGGAGGTGACGCGCGTGCCACAAAATGAATCTGCAGCGACCTATGCAGCCAAGCTCACGCGTGCAGAAGCACGTGTGGATTGGATGTCGCCGGCTGCGGAGATCGCACGCGGGGTGCGCGCCTATAATCCATGGCCGGTGGCGTATACCCATTGGCGTGGAGAGTGGCTGCGTATCTGGGGTGCGCAGGCAATTTCCGCGGCAGCACCCGATACACCGGGGACGGTGATCAATGCCGGGTCCGAAGGCATTGACGTGGCCACGGGAAAAGCTGTGTTGCGTATCAAGCAACTGCAAGCCGCAGGCGGGCGCCGCATGCCGGCGGTTGATTTCGCCCATGGCCGCGCACTCATGGGCGAACGTTTCGTCTGATGGCGGGGATATCGGTGCGTGCGATTGCGGCGACCGTGCTGGTAGCCGTGCTGCGTGACGGCCTCTATCTGAACAGCGCAGTGCGTCAGCTAAAGCCAGCCACGCTCGAGGGACGCGATGCCGCGCTTCTACAGGAACTCTGTTATGGCAGTTTGCGTTTCCAGCCACGGCTGGAATTTTGGCTTGCACGGTTGTTGCAGCAACCGCTCAAGATTCGTGATCTCGACATACACGCGTTGCTGCTACTGGGGCTTTATCAGTTCACGGAAATGCGCATACCGGCGCATGCGGCTCTCAAGGAAACCGCCGAAGCTTGCCGCTACCTGCACAAGGACTGGGCGGTAAAACTGGTGAATGCCGTGCTGCGTCGCTTTCAGCGTGAACAGGCGGGATTCCAATCCGAGCTGTCCAAAAATCCCGAGGCGCTTTACGCGCATCCAAAGTGGTTTATCGATCGCCTGCAAGCGTCCTGGCCGCAGGATTGGCAGGCAATACTTGCATCCGATAACCAGCGGCCGCCACTGACATTGCGCGCCAATCGCCGTTTGGTTACGCCTGCCGCGTTGCTGGAGGAGTTTGCCGCCAACGGCATTACGGCGCAACCCTGTGAATTTTCCGCGGACGGGCTGGTACTGGCCGCACCGCTGAATGTAGAAACGCTGCCTGGTTTTGCCGCCGGGAAATTTTCAGTGCAGGACGAGGCCGCGCAGCTGGCTGCGGCACTGCTGGATGTGCAGCCGGGCATGCGCGTCCTGGACGCCTGCGCCGCCCCCGGCGGCAAAACCTGTCATTTGCTGGAGCGTTATCCTGATGCGGGCGAGGTAGTGGCTCTCGACAATGACGCAGCACGGGTCGGCAAAATCCATGAGAATCTGCGACGTCTGGGCTTGTCGGCGAAGGTCTTGACGGCTGACGCCGTTCATCCGGGGGATTGGTGGGACCGCCAATCCTTCCAGCGCATCCTGCTGGATGCTCCCTGCAGCGCCAGCGGCGTGATCCGCCGTCATCCCGATATCAAGGCGCACCGCCGACCCCAAGACGTCAGCGCCGCGGTGGTGCTGCAGGCGCGTCTGCTCGCGGCACTCTGGCCGTTGTTGGCCAGCGGCGGTAAGCTGCTATACGCCACCTGCTCGGTATTCTGCGAGGAAAATGCAGAGCAGGCGCGGGCGTTCCTGGAGGCGCACGCAGATGCGAAACCGCTGGGATTTAATGCCCGGTGGGGCGTAAGCAACCTTCCCGGCCGGCAAATACTCACGGGTCAAAACGGCATGGACGGATTCTATTATGCTTGCATGGAAAAAACCTGAGGGAACTTTTGACGCATGAGGTACACATCCGGTTTCACCCTGGCTCTGCGCCGCACCGCGACGACAGCGCTGGTCTGCATTCTGGTTCTGGGCTGTCTGGCGTCAACGGCGGGTGCGGATGATAGTCAGGGCGGTTTCGTAATTCGTACCGCCTATACGGAACTGTTGAACGGCGTTTATTATCTGAGTGCCGACGTGGATCTGGGCATGAGCCAGGATGCACTTAACGCACTCGAAAACGGTGTGCCGCTGACGGTGGAGTGGCAGATTGAAGTGATCAAACACCGCAGCTTCATCTGGAACAAGACCGTGGCGACGCTCACCGAGCGCTTTCAGATCAGTTATCATCCACTCACCCGCCGTTTCATCATCAAGAATCTGAACAGCGGTGAACAGCAGAGCTTCGTCAGTTACCAGGATGCCATTACCAACCTCGGCCAGGTGAACGACCTGCCGGTAATTGACGCGAGTCTGCTGGAACCGCGCACCCGCTACACGATCCGCATGCGCGCGGTGCTCGATATCACGGATTTCCCCGGTCCGCTGAAGCTCATTGCTTCATGGTTCAAGGGCTGGGATCTGTCCAGTGACTGGTACGCTTGGGTGCTCGCTTCATGAAACGTTACCTGATGCCATCGGTGATCGCCGCCGGCATGATCGTCATGCTGGTATCACTTATTCTGTTGAGCAAGAGCACGCAGAATTCAATGGATTTCGATCGTCTCCACGGCGGCTTGCTGCTGCTAAACGCCATCGCCGTGGGAATACTGCTGATCATCATCGGCTTCAACCTGGTGCGGCTGGTTTTGCAATACCGGCGCAACGTTATCGGCTCACGGCTGACCACGCGGCTGGTTGTCATGTTCGTGGCGCTGGCCATCGTGCCGGTGGTGCTGGTGTATTATTTTTCCGTGCAATTCATCAGCCGTGGCATTGATTCCTGGTTTGACGTGCGCGTGGAACGGGCCCTGGGTGACGCCATCGAGTTGTCGCGCACCGCCCTGCAATTGCGCGTCCGGGAACTGCTGACACGTACCCAGACGATAGGCAATACACTGGCGGTCACCGCACCCCGCGATGTGGCGGTGGAGATGAACATGCTGCGGCAACAAAGCGGTGCCGCCGAACTTACCCTGCTGAGCGGTGAGGATGGGCATATCATCGCCACCAGTTCCGAGCTGCCGGCACAACTGATCCCGGATTTACCGGGGCAGGAGATGCTCATGCGGGCGCGCAGCGGCCATGTCTATGTAGGGCTGGATCCTGCGGGTGATAACGGCCTGCATATCCGTGCGCTGGTACCGGTGATCGTGGGGGGGCTGTGGTGGCGCCCGGAAGTACTACAGGCGATTTTTCCGGTGGCCGATCAACAAAGCGATCTCGCTAACCGGGTGCAGGCAGCTTATTCCAATTACCGCGAACTCACGGTGTTGCGGCAGCCACTCAAGTACAGTTTCATGTTGACCTTGTCGCTGGTATTGCTGTTGTCGGTGCTGATGGCCGTGTGGGTCGCATTCGTGGCCGCCCGCAAACTTGTGGAGCCCATCCAGAATCTGGTAGAGGGTACACGCAGTGTAGCGCGCGGTGATTTCAGCACGCGTTTGCCGTTGCCTTCGCGCGACGAGGTCGGCTACCTGGTTTCATCATTCAATGAAATGATCCAGCGGTTGTCGTTGGCGCAGGAAGCTGCGCGCCGGAGTCGCGCCCAGGTGGAAAACGAACGCAGTTACTTGAGGGCGGTACTGACACGCCTGTCCTCCGGCGTGATCTCCATAGATGCTGATTTGATACTCAAGACCATCAATCCCGCTGCCGGTGCCATTCTTGGTGTAGAGTTGCAGCAGCATTTGAATAAATCCCTGACGCCATTGAGCGGCGCGGCCTCGCTGTTTGGCCAATTTGTGAGCGCCTGCCGCGCACATCTTGAAGCCGGAGAAACGGAATGGCGTGAGGAAATGCTGCTGCAGGGTTCCAGCGGACGGCGCATGCTCATGGTGAGTTGTACTACTTTGCCCGGCAGCGGCGAGGCGCCTCCGGGCCACGTTATCGTATTCGATGACCTGACCGCGCTTATCGAAGCGCAGCGCGATGCCGCCTGGGGCGAGGTGGCGCGGCGCCTGGCTCATGAAATCAAGAACCCGCTCACCCCCATACGTCTGGCGGCTGAACGCATGCGCCGCAAATACTTGGGCAAGCTCAAGGGCGAGGACGAGGATGTGCTGGATCGTGCCACCCACACCATCGTTCAGCAGGTAGAGGCCATGAAGTCCATGGTCAATGCCTTCAGCGAATATGCACGCACCCCGGCACTGGAGTTCACGCCGCTGGACCTCAACGCGCTGGTGCGCGAAGTGGCGGAACTCTATCGAGTGCGTGAATCAGGCGTGGTGATCCAACTCCAATTGGACGAAGCCTTGCCACCGGTGTACGCGGACGCCGGCCGCATGCGCCAGATGCTGCACAATCTGCTCAAGAATGCCCAAGAGGCATTGGAAGGACGCAAGGGCGGGCGGGTGAAGATCACCACGCATTATTATCACCGCGGCGCTGAACAGATGGCGGAGATCGTGGTGGAGGATAACGGCCCGGGTTTCAATACCGATATCCTCGGCAAGGCATTCGAGCCTTATGTGACCAGCAAACCCAAGGGCACCGGTCTGGGTCTCGCCATCGTAAAAAAACTCGCCGAGGAACACGGCGGCAGTATCCGCGCCCACAATAATTCCGAAGGCGGCGCACGACTCATCATCCGTCTGCCGGTCACCGAGGAAGGGCGCACCAGTGCGCTTCTCAGTGGTCTGCGGCGGCACTCCGGCGCCTAGGAGGAAAGCATGCGAGCCTCACAAATTCTGGTGGTGGACGATGAAGCGGACATCCGTGACATGGTCCGGGAGATTCTTACCGAAGAAGGTTATGAGGTGCGCGTGGCCAGCAACGCCGCGGAAGCGCGCGCGGCTCACGCCCAGCACGATCTTGATCTGGTGTTGCTGGATATCTGGATGCCCGATATGGACGGCATCAGTTTGCTCAAGGAATGGAGCAGTGAAACCCCGCTGTCGTTCCCGGTGGTGATGATGTCCGGCCACGGTACCGTCGAGACCGCCATCGAGGCCACCAAACTGGGGGCGCTGGATTTCGTGGAAAAACCCCTGTCGCTTGCCAAACTGCTGCGCACAGTGGGACATGCCATTGAGGTGGGTCGTCAAGCGCGCGCGCAGCGTGCCGGCCGCGGACCGCAATCGCCGCTGGAACCCCTGGGGAAAAGCCGGCCCATGCAGATTCTGCGTGATCAATGTCGGCGGGTGGCGGCGCATGAAACGGCGGTGCTACTGGTAGGTGAGCCGGAAACCGGGCGTGAAAGCATCGCTCGCCATATTCACGCCCTAAGTCCGCGCGCCGCCGGGCCGTTTGTGAATGTGGTACTGACGGGCTTGCCTGCCGATGAAATCGAAATTAAGTTTTTAGGACGTGAACAGGAGGGACGCGTCGAACCCGGATGGTTGGATGAGGCGCGCGAAGGCACGTTGTTCCTGAACGACCTAACCGACATGCTGCCGCAAGTACAGCAGTTACTGCTGAAAGTGCTGGAACAGGGGAGCTACACACGCGTCGGCGGGCGCACCCCCCAGACCCTGGAACTGCGCATATTGTCTTCAGCACGGCCGGAGATTGAAAATCGGGTGGCTGATGGGCGCTTTCGCGGCGATCTCTATGCGCGCTTGGAAGGCGTCGCGGTGCGCGTGCCTCCATTGCGGGAATACCGTGAAGACGTGCCGGAATTGCTGCGCTATTACACCGACGCATTCGCGGACAGCGGCCATCTCAAATACCGCCGTTTCAGCGTGGCGGCCCAGAATCGCCTGCGTAATTATCCCTGGCCCGGCAATCTTCGGGAGCTCAAGAATCTGGTGCAGCGTTGCCTGATGCTCGGCGACGAAAGCGAAGTGTCCCTGGAGGATGTGGAAAGCGCCCTCGAGCCTTACAGCGCTGACGAACCGTTGGTCAAACAGGATCTTCTGGCCATGCCGTTGCGCGAGGCCCGCGAGCATTTCGAGCGCGCCTATCTGCAGCAGCAATTGCAACTCTGCGGCGGCAAAGTGGGCAAGCTCGCCGAACGCGTGGGCATGGAGCGCACGCACCTGTATCGCAAGCTCAATTCCCTGGGAATTGATTTCCGCCAGCTGGGCAATGAGGATGAAGGCGGATGAGGCACTTATTCGCGTTGTCACCCAATAATGCGTTATTGGCGGCATTGCTGCTCGGTTTCGCCGTGCTTTTCGCACTCTTCAGCCTGCCTTTGCTGTTCGAGAAAATCCCGCCTAACTGGCTTTATGGGATACGCATCTCCCGGACATTCGAATCGGAGGAACACTGGTACCGCATCAACAAATACTTTGCACGGCGCATGTTGCATGGCTGTATCTTTCTGTGCGCTTTGGGGGTTGCCAGTTTGTTCGTTGCGCAGCCGCTGAACGAATGGCTGGCGGTTGGGCTGTTGATCGTGTGTTCGTTCCTGGTGGTGATGGATACCCTGCGTTATGCACGCCGTCTTTAGGCGTGGGGTAGGAAATCTGCTGTCGGGTAGAGGCTGGTGATGGCGCGGTAATACATGGATGGCCCCCCCCGCATTCACAGGGAGGAACGTACGAATGGACGTTAATTGGTTTTGATGACCAGCGGTTCGATATGGTTGTGCGCGAGTTTGGCGCGTAGCGCATTGAGCCGGGAAAGGCTCTGGATGGGGCCGATACGTACGCGATTCCAGACGCTGCCGTTGTTGACCTTGACCTGCTGGATGCTGGATTCGACGCCCAGCAGCGCCAGATTGGCCTTGAGCTTGTCGGCTTCGGCATAGCTCTGGAACGAACCCACCTGCAGGATGTAAGTGCCGGGCTGGCTCACGGGGCCGGGCACGTCGCCGGAACGGATTTCCTTGTCCTGGCTCGGGATCACCACCTGGAAGGACGGCAGAAGCTTGTAGAAATCGAAATGGGGTGCCGCTGGCGCGCTGCCGGCAGCGGGCGCTTTGGAAGCCGCCTGGGTTGATGTTTTTGCCTGTTCCACGGCCGCGGGATGGATGCGCCGTTCCACTTTTTTCCAGACTTCGGGGGCGCCCTTGATGATCACCACGGCCACGACAATGCCGAAGACGAACCAACCCCAACCGGGGAAACCATCGTTTTTCTTGTGCGGCTTGTCCTTGGGTTTGGGGCTGTGCTTGTAATCTTTGGCCATGTCAGGGGGTCCCGCGTATCGTCCTTACATACCGCTGTACGCTACCACCCTCACCCGCGCTATGCGCGGCCTCTTCCGGCGGGAGAGCTGGTTGCCACGGACCTCGAAGGGTGAAGGCGAGCATCACGCCTGTTCCGGTCATCACATGGACTCCGGCGCCGATACACCCAGGAGCGCCAGCCCGTTCTGCAATACCTGCCTGGCAGCGGCGATGAGTGTCAGCCGTGCATCGCGCAGGGCCGCGTCTTCCACGATGAAAGTGTGGGCGTCGTAATAGGTATGAAAATCATTGGCCAGTTCCCGCAGGTACTGAGCCATGAGATGCGGTTCCAAATTGCGCGCCGCGGTCTCCACCATCTCCGGGAAGCGCGATAGATTTACGAGTAACGCCTGTTCGTGAGTTTGTGTCAGTTTTTCCAGATTGGCTTTGCCATTTTCAGCATTCCATGCGTAGCCCTTTTCCGCCAACTGGCGGAACACGCTGGCGATGCGCGCATGTGCGTACTGGATGTAGTACACAGGGTTCTCATTGGTCTGGGAACGTGCCAGGTCAATATCGAAAGTGAGCTGTGAGTCGGCCTTGCGCGCCACCAGGAAATAGCGCGTGGCGTCGCGACCCACTTCGT
>Ga0307372_10007682_pt1 | contig 15366 bp, 12 predicted proteins | sample OX1MG_FD_202533 | JGI IMG/M metagenome (GOLD analysis project Ga0307372, IMG submission 202533) | Soil microbial communities from Risofladan, Vaasa, Finland - OX-1 | ecosystem: Environmental > Terrestrial > Soil > Coastal area > Acid sulfate soil | place: Finland: Risofladan, Vaasa | collected... | reverse complement strand
GCGCCTGCAGGGCGAGATCGAGCGCGTGGCCGCGGACGTGAAAGACCGCGCTCTGCGCGCGCAGGTCGAAAAGCAGGCCGGCCGGCGCAGCGGCAAAGTGTTTTCGGAAGCGCGCGCCGAAGCGGACACGGCCGTGATCGAAACACTGGCGTCTTCGCAAGCCGATCTCGGTATTTCCAACGAAGCCGCCGCGAAATCCGTGCCGCCCGAGCAGCTCACGGCTGGGCAGCGCGTCATGGTAAAGGGATTCAAACAGCCGGTCGTGTTTCGCCGCCATGACGGCCGCACTGCGGAAGTGGAAGCGGGGCCGTTGCGAATGAAAATTCCGGTCGCGGATATCATCGGTGTTGAGGGCGAAGGTCAATCGATTTCTCCGCGGCCGGCGTCGCAGCGCGCGGCGACACCTGCAAACGCGCGCGCAGGTGTGACCGTTCACACGCAGTCCGGCGGCGAAGCCGCGGAAGAAATCAACGTAATCGGCTGCACGGTGGAAGAGGCTTCCGATCGCATCGATAAATTCCTGGACGAAGCGGCGCTCGCGGGCAGGCCCAGCGTGCGCATCATTCACGGTTATGGAACCGGCGCGCTGCGCCGCGGGCTCGCGGAATTTCTGTCCACACACCCGCTGGTGGAGAGAATTCATCCCGAAGCCGAGGACCGCGGCGGCAATGCCATCACCGTTGCCGAGTTGCAAAGTTAGAGTGCCAATGCTAAACGTAGCTCCACCCCACAATGGCTGAGGCCGGATCGTTTGCCGAGAAGGTGAAGCAGCAAGCGGACATCGTCCGCGTAATCGGCGAATACGTGCGCCTGCGCAAGGCGGGGCAAAATTTCACTGGGTTGTGTCCTTTTCATCAGGAAAAAACTCCGTCGTTCAGCGTCCATCCGGTGAAGCAGATGTACTACTGCTTCGGCTGCCATGAAGGTGGAGACGTTTTTAAATTCATCATGCAGATCGACCGCTGCGAATTTCCGGACGCGGTGCGCACCGTGGCGGAAAAATGCGGCATCGCGATTCCGCGCTCCGGCGATCGTTCTCCCGAAGAGCGCCGCCAGAATCAGCAGCGTACTTCGCTGGTGGATATGCATCGCGAGGCTGCGGCTTTTTTTACGCGCAACCTTCATCAAAGCCCCGAAGGTAAAGTTGCCTTCGCGTATCTCGAAGATCGCGGCTTGGACCGCGATGCGATGATGCGCTTCGGACTGGGCTACGCGCCAGGCTCGGGCGACGCGCTGCTTCGCGCTCTGAAACAGAAGTATCCGGAGAAAATGCTGGATGCGTCCGGCTTTTTCTCGCGCGACCAGAGCGGGCGCATGTACGACCGCTTTCGGCGGCGCATCATGTTTCCGATCGCCAACGACTCCGGAAAGATTATCGCCTTCGGCGGGCGCAGCATGGGCGATGACATGCCGAAGTATTTGAACTCGCCTGAGACGCCGATCTATTCGAAGAGCAACGTCTTGTATCACCTCGATCGCGCGAAGGAAGATATCCGGCAAAACGATTTTGCGATTCTGGTGGAAGGTTACATGGACGCGATCGCCGTCGCCCGCGCCGGAATCGCGAATGTAGTGGCAAGCTGCGGCACCAGCCTGGCTGAGCCGCAGATCAAGCTGCTGGGCCGCTTCACGCGCCGCGTGGTGGTGAACTACGACGCAGACAACGCAGGCCAAATGGCCGCGGAGCGTTCGCTCGCGCTGCTGCTCGAAAAAGAATTCGACGTGCGCGTGCTGACGCTTCCGGGCGGCGCCGATCCCGATCAATTCCTGAAAGAACAGGGCGCGGAGGCGTATCGCAAACTTTTAGGGCTAGCGCCTACGTATCTCGATTATCTGATCACGCGCGCGCGGCAGATGAACCGCTCCACAGCGTCTGGAAAGCTTGCGGCCATCAATTTTCTGATGCCCTACGTGCAGCGAGTGCCGAGCGCGTTGCTGCGCTCCGAATGGGCATCGCGAATTTCGGCTGAGCTGCGCGTGGATGAGCCCGTCCTGCGCGAGGCGCTTCGTCGCGCTGCAGCAGAGCGCCGCGGAGAGGTTCGTCCGAAGGCCGAACTGCTGACGCCAGCCATCGTGCCCGCGGAAAGGCGCTTGATGCAGATGCTGGCAGAGCCAAACTCCATTCGCGAACGCTTGGCGCGCGAAATTGCCGAAAACCAGCTTCATCACGGCCTCGAATCCGAAAAGATCTTCGAGATTCTGATTGCCAGCGCGGAATCGGGACAAGCTCTCGACGCGTCGGCGCTTGCTGAGGTTTTGAAGGAGTCGGACCGCAAAATGCTATTCGAAGCTCTGTTCGAAAATTCGCAACCCGTGAATTGGGACGAAGCGGAAAGCTGTCTCGCCGTGCTGCGGCAACGCACCGTAAGCCGCGAATTAGTCGAGGAACTCGTGGACCTGCAAAAGAAGATCGAGTCGAAGCTGCCGTTTGACGAATTGAAGCACCTGCTAGCGCGTCGGCAAGAGTTGCAACGAAAGCTGGTTGGCCGCTGACATGCCCGAAAACCTACCTTCCATCGTAATCGTGGGGCGGCCCAACGTAGGAAAATCCACGCTATTTAACCGGCTAACCGGCACGCGCCGTTCGATCGTCACCAATGAACCCGGCATCACGCGCGATCGCATCTACGGTGAGGCGAACTGGGACGGCCGCTCGTTCGAAGTGGTCGATACCGGCGGAATCGTGCCGGAGGACAAAGCCGGTATCCCCGGCGAAATTTTGCGGCAGGCGCATGTGGCGATCGCAAACGCCGCGTGCGTGGTGCAAGTGGTCGATGGCCGCTCCGGTCCGATCCCGCTCGACGCCGAACTTGCGCAGTTGCTGCGCCGCGCCGGGAAAGCTCCGGTGATCGCGGTCAACAAAGTGGATTCGCCGAAGCAAACGCAGATGGTCGCGCCTTTTTACGAGCTGGGCAGCGAAGTGTTTCCAATTTCCGCCGAGCACGGCTTCGGCGTGGACGCGCTGCTGGACGCCATCACGCGCGATATGCCTGAGGGCGAATCGGTGGCGCGCGAGCCGGACATCAACATCGCCATCATTGGGCGGCCCAACGTGGGCAAGTCCACGCTGCTGAATCAGATGGTGGGCGCGGAGCGGTCGATTGTGTCGGACGTGCCTGGCACCACGCGCGATATGGTTGATACCGTCGTCGAGCAAAATGGAAAGATATACCGTTTTCTCGATACCGCTGGGATTCGCCGCAAGGGAAAGACGAAACTGATCGCCGAAAAGCTGAGCGTGATTATGGCGCGCCGGCATTTGGAACGCGCGGACATTGCGCTGCTCGTGGCGGATGCGTCGGTGGGCGTCATGTCGCACGACGCGACCATCGCGAGCTACGCCGAGCAATCCGGGCGCTCGGTAATCATCGTGATGAATAAGTGGGATCTGGCGCTGAAAGCCGCACAGCAGAACGCGGAGAAGAAAAAGCCCTCTGGCGGTAAGGCGCAGGTGGTCACTCCGCCCAAGTTGCTGTCCGATTACGAGCCGCTGGTACGCGAGAAATTCAAATTCTTGCCGTTTGCGCCGATTGTGTTTGTCTCGGCGGTCACTGGCGAACGTACCGGCAAGCTTTTCGCCACCATAGATCGAGTGGCCGAGGCGCGCGAACGCCGCATTTCAACGGGCGAACTGAACCGCTGGCTCGCGGGCGTGGATTTGGACCGCGGGACGTCACCCGCCAGCCGCAAGGTGAAGATCTATTACGTGACGCAGGCCACCACCGCGCCACCAACCTTCGTACTCTTCACCAACCAGACCAAGCCGCTGCACTTCAGCTATCAGCGATTTTTGGAAAACCGCCTGCGGGCAGCCTTTGATTTCATCGGCACGCCGATTCGCTTCACGCAGCGCCTGAAAAAGCGCGAGCCCCGCCGTGAAGGGCGCGAGAAGCGAGAGCGCCGGTAGCGCGATTGTCATACATCGTGCTTCGGAGGCGCCGATTTAAGCCTCCAATGAGCCTGCTGCGTACGTTTCCGCAGGCAAGCGCCTGGGAGGGGTTGACATAGCCTGAAATCCGCCTAGGATACAAACGAGACATGGCCAGCGCCGCTCAACCCACGCCGGATATTCCTGATAAGAGTCTTTTTCGCATCGGCGAAGTCAGCCGCCTCACCGGGACGAAGGCGTTCGTGCTGCGTTTCTGGGAGTCTGAATTCCCCACCCTGCAGCCGGTAAAGAGCCCCACGGGTCAGCGTCTTTACCGCCGAGAAGATATCGAAACCGTGTTCGAAATCAAGCGCCTGCTTTACGAAGAGGGCTTTACCATCGCGGGCGCGCGCAAGCATCTGGCCGAGCGAAACGGCACAGCCGGCAGCGAGTCCGGCGGCGATCCGGGCGGCGCGGAAATTTCCCCGCGCCCGGTGTCTGAAATATCGTCCGCGTCGATGCCGGCGCGTCGCGAGCCGGCGTCGCGCTCGCACCGGAAATTCCTGCTCGATCTGCACGAAGAGCTCCGCGCCGTCTTGACCCTTCTCGAACGCGAGTGATACGCTGGCATTGCTCCTGCGGTTGAAGCGGTCGGGACGTGGCGCAGCCTGGTAGCGCGCACGCTTGGGGTGCGTGAGGTCGCTGGTTCAAATCCAGTCGTCCCGACCATAACAGCAGTTGCTTGTTCGAGATGACCTCCCTCGAAACGCGATTCTTCGGGCTTCTGGATCGTTTCGCCAGAACTGAATTTCAGTGCTTCGTTGCAGAAATGTTTCCCGCTAGCGAAGAAGACGCCTACACTCTATGTTTTCGGCCGACAATCCCGTCGCAGGATGCGAGCCCATTCGCGTGCCGATATTTCACGGTTGACGCAGGCCGAGCTATGCAATCCGCACACTCCAAGGTGCTCGATGACTCCTTGGCTGTAGAATTAAGGGAATTGCTTTCTGGATTAGGTAGGTCTACACAATAACGGACGTCATGCCCAATATTTTGGTCACGAATGACGACGGGATTCACGCTCCCGGCCTGCGCGCGCTTGCCAGCGCCATGCGCGAGCTGGGCACGGTCACCGTGGTGGCGCCGTCGCACGAGCGCAGCGCTTCGGCGCAATCGCTGACGCTGCGCCAACCGATTTACTGCGATCAGATTGCCGAGCGCGAATATTCCGTGGAAGGCACTCCCGCGGACGCGATGATTTTGGCGTTCCACACGCTGCTCAGCGAAAAGCCGGACGTGGTGCTTTCGGGCATCAATCCCGGCGGAAACGCCGGCGAAAACATCTATTATTCCGGCACCGTGGGCGCGGCCATGGAAGCAGCCGTGAACGGCGTGCCGGCCATCGCGCTTTCCATTGTGTATCGCGGACACGATTTCGATTTCGCTCCCACGGCGCAATTCGCGCGCGACCTGTTGCCCGTGATTTTGCAGGAGGGACTGCCGCCGGGAGTGATGCTCAACGTCAACATTCCCCAGGATTGGACCGGTGAAGTGCGCTTCACGCGGCAGTCGTCGAAAATCACGCGCAATCTGCTGCAGCCCGGAGCCGATCCGCGAGGGCGGCGTTATTTTTGGCTCAGCGAGCAGAAAGTGGTGGAAGGAATCGAGCCGGACACCGACCAAGCCGCGATTCGCGAAGGCGCTGCTTCGATTACTCCGCTGCAGCTCGACCATACACACACCCGATCGCTGAACCACCTTTCGCATTGGGCTGTAATTCTGGAGAAGGCTTCGCGCGGGTCGAAGGCGAAGCGTTAAATTGCTCGACGGCGCGCCGGGAATTCGATCGAATCTCCGTGGTACTTTAGCCGCCTGCGTGTGTCGAATCGCGCGCGTCAAAGCCATCGATGCCTAAGAAGACTGCGGAAGAAAAACCGGCCGAGTTGACGATCGAAGGGATCTTCGGTCCGGGCGGGCAACTGGAAAAGCGCCATCCCGGTTACGAATTTCGCGCTTCGCAGCTGGCCATGGCCAAGCTGGCTGAGGAAGCTTTCGACAAGCACCAGCATGTGATTGTCGAGGCCGGCACCGGCACCGGCAAGACTCTGGCCTACCTGATTCCCGCGATTCGCAGCGGACGGCGCGTGGTGGTTTCCACGGCCACGAAGTCTCTGCAAGAGCAGCTGTTCCAGAAGGACGTTCCTTTCCTGCAAAAATATTTCGCTCCCAATCTGAAGGCAGCTCTGATGAAGGGCCGCGCCAATTTCTTGTGCCGGCACAAAGTTCATCAGATGGAGGGCCAGCCAGTCCTAAAGGGCATGGACGAAATGGACTGGTTTTCGCAGATTCGCGATTGGGAAAAACTGACGGCCACTGGCGACCGCAGCGAACTTACTTTTTTGCCGGACGACGCCGATCTTTGGAATCGCATTGACGCGCGCAGCGACCTCTGCACCGGCCAGAAATGCCCCGAATTTCAACACTGCTTCATCACCGCGATGCACCAGCGCGCGCAGGAGGCCGATCTGATCATCGTCAACCACCATCTTTTCTTCGCCGATTTGGCCATTCGCCAGGACGATTTTGGCTCGATCCTGCCGGAATATTCCGCGGTGGTTTTCGACGAAGCACACGAAATCGAGGACGTGGCCAGCGATTATTTTGGCCGGCAGCTATCGAGTTACCGGTTCGAGGAGTTGTCGCGCGATACGGAAGCGATGTTGCGCGTGCTGCGCATCGATTCACCGGCGCTGCGCCGAAATACCGCGCGAGTTCGCGAACGCGCCCGCGCGTTTTTCGAGCGCTTTCCGGAGCGCGAAGGGCGATATCCATTCGGTCCGGCGGAGCGCAGATCGTTTCTGGAGCAGAACCGCGAGAATTTTGACGAGCTTTGCGCGGCGGTGAAGCGCATCGAGACGGAACTTTCGACCCTTTCGCCGAAGCCGGACGAAGTGATCGTGCTGGCGCGGCGCGCCGCCGAAATGCGCCGCGAACTTGCGTTTCTGCTCGAAAGCGAAGATAAAAGCTACGTCTATTGGTACGAGCGGAGAGGCCGCGGAGTATTTCTCGCTGCCACTCCGATCGACGTAAGCGAAATCCTGCGCGAAAAGCTGTTCGAGCAGTTCGACACCGTGATTCTCACGTCCGCCACGCTGGCGGTGGAGGGACGTTTCGATTACTTGAAACAGCGCCTTGGCGTGCTACCTTCGGCCGAGACTGTGCTGCCGGCGGAATTCGACTACGCTTCGCAAGCGCTGCTATACATTCCCGGCGAAATGCCGGACGTGCGTAATCCTTCGTTCGCGGCGTGCGCGGCGCGCGAAATCGAGCGCCTGCTGGAAATTTCGCAAGGCCGCGCGTTTTGCCTGTTCACCAGCTACGCGCAAATGAAGGACGTGTACGAGCGCGTCTCCAGCCGCGTAAAGTTTCCTCTGCTGCTGCAAGGCACCGCGCCGCGTTCCACGCTGCTCGACCGCTTTCGCACCACTCCTAACGCTGTGTTGTTCGCCACTTCCAGTTTCTGGCAAGGCGTGGACGTTCCCGGCGCGCAGCTTTCGTGCGTGATTATCGACAAGCTGCCGTTCGCGGTCCCGAGCGATCCGATTGTGGCGGCGCGCGTGCGTGCGCTGATGGAGGACGGCCGCAACGCTTTCGCGGAATACCAGGTGCCCGAGGCGGTGCTGGCGCTCAAGCAGGGATTCGGCCGGCTAATCCGCTCGAAGACGGACTGCGGCATCCTTTCTATTCTCGATAACCGCATCCGGCGCATGCAATATGGTAAAATTTTTATCGAGTCGCTGCCCGCTTACACCGTTACGCAGGATCTCGCCGAAGTGGCGCGCTTCATGGAGAACCATCTCCAATAGCGCGCGAAGGGCGAACCGCGTATGCCACTGGCCGGACTCAGGGGAAGGTCCATGTACGAAGTCAGCGTCGAAGAGACATTTGCTGCCGCGCACAATCTGCGTAACTACAAGGGCAAATGCGAAGATCTCCACGGCCACAACTATAAGATTCGCGTCGTCCTGGCCGGCCAGGAACTGGATTCCACCGGGCTGCTCTACGATTTCGTGAATTTGAAGCATGTGATTCGAACGATTATCGCTTCGCTGGACCATAAGTATCTCAACGAGCTTCCGCCCTTCGACACCATCAATCCGTCCGCCGAAAATCTGGCGCGGCATATCTACGACCAGGCTTCGAAGCAGCTTCCCGCGGCGTCGAATGGCGCGGGAATCGCGGCCATTACCGTGTGGGAAACGGAAACCACGGCAGCCACGTATCGGCCGTAGCCGGCCGGCGTGGCGGCGTGTTATTGCGAGTTCCTCGTATGGTCATCACCGAAATTTTCAAATCCATTCAGGGTGAAGGCACGCGCGCGGGACTCCCGTGCATATTCGTGCGGCTGACCGGCTGCAATTTGAGATGCGTTTGGTGCGACACGGAGTACGCATTCCACGGCGGAAAGAAATGCACGTTGGATGAAGTGGTTGCGCAGGTGCGCGCGCTGGCGGGTGAAGCAGACCGGCGTGTTGCGCTGGTGGAGATTACCGGCGGCGAGCCGTTGCTGCAGCGTGAAACGCCGGCGCTCGCGGAACGGCTGCTCGGCGAGGGTTATACGGTGATGATTGAAACTAGCGGCGAGCGCTTCGTCGGCGAATTGCCGCGTGAGGTCATCAAGATCGTCGACGTAAAGTGTCCTGATTCCGGCGAGTTCGATACCTTCGATTTGGCCAACCTCGATGCCGTCGATCAAAAGGACGAAATTAAGTTTGTGATCTCAAGCCGCCGGGATTACGATTTCGCCCGCGATTTTACTTTGCAGCACGGATTGGCAAGCCGCGTGGCGCAGGTGTTTTTTTCCCCGGTTTTTGCCGATCCGGCGGGGCGCTGGCAAGGATTGAGCGCGCGCGAGTTGGTCGAATGGATTTTGGCGGACGGGTTGCCGGTACGGCTCGGTCTGCAATTGCACAAATTTGTGTGGGACCCGGCAACGAAGGGAGTGTAGGTCGCGTAATGGCGGAAAAGCCCAAAGCGGCGGTGCTGCTGAGCGGGGGCATGGATTCCTGCGTCTCCGCGGCAATCGCCAGTCAGACGCATCGCTTGGCGTTTCTGCATGCAAGCTATGGCCAGCGCACCGAACGGCGCGAGCGTCGCGCCTTCGAGGCGATCGCCGATTTTTATGGAGTGCGCGAGCGGCTGGTGGTCCGCTTCGACGCTCTATCGCAGATCGGCGGTTCGGCTCTCACCGATCGCCAAATCGCCGTACCGGTATCAGGCGAAGCACTGGCCCCCGACGCAGGCATTCCGATCAGCTACGTCCCGTTTCGTAACGCGCATTTTCTTTCGGCCGCGGTCAGCTGGGCGGAAGTAATCGGCGCGACATCGATTTTCATTGGCGCCGTTTCCGAAGATAGTTCCGGTTATCCGGATTGTCGCCCGGAATATTACCGGGCATTTGAGGCGCTAATTCGCGAAGGAACGAGGCCCGAAACGCACATCGGCATTGCCACGCCGGTAATCGCCATGCGCAAAAGCCAAATCGTTCAGCGCGGCGTGGAGCTTGGAGCGCCGCTCGATCGCACCTGGTCTTGCTATCAATCGGAAGACGAGGCTTGCGGCGTTTGCGATAGCTGCCGGTTGCGGCAGCACGCGTTCGCGGATGCCGGGGTTCGCGATCCTATCGCTTATCGGGCCCAGTTTGCGAGATAATAGCCAGAATGCCGGGTGAATGCCACAATTCCTATCCGAGGGGGAAAGTATCATGAGGAGATTGACTCCTGTTTGGCTGGTGCTGGTCGCGGCTCTGTTGTTTCCGGCGATCGCCGCGGCGCAGAACGCGAGCGTGCACGGGCAGGTTCTGGACAAGGACGGGAAACCATGGCCGGGCGTTTCCGTTCAGATTAAGAGCCAGAACGGCCAGACATTTAATCTGACAACCAACAAAGACGGTAAGTACAGCCAGATCGGCCTGACGGCGGGCGTGTACACGTTCACCTTGAATGAACCTTCTCAGGGATTGAACAATTTTACCGAGCAGCACCAGATTCAGGGTGAACAAGACAACGCCATCGACTTTAACTTCCAAAAGATCATGGCGGAGAACGCGGCCGCGCATCCTGAAGAAGAACAGAAGCAGAAAGAAGCCCAGGACAAGTTCAAGCAGATGAAGGGGCTTGTCGACGACGGCATAGCCAAGTTCAACGACATTAATACGCTGCAAGCGCAGATTCACACCGCTCCAGCGGATCAGAAAGCAGCTCTGCAAGCGAAGGTAAAGACGGATGCGCAGGGCGCCATCTCCGATTTCACGCAGGCGGAAACGATGGTGGACGCGAAACAAACCAAAAATCAGGCTGTGATTTTGGCGAACCTTGGCCAAGCGTATGCCACCGACGGACAGTACGACCAGGCGGTAACGGCTTATCAGAAAGCGATCGCGCTGAATCCTGACGCGCCTACCTATATGAATCTCAGCTTGGCGCAGGTGAATCTCGCGGCGGCGGCGACCGATCCAGCTGTGGCCAGCACGCACGTCACTGAAGCCAGCGCCAGCTGCGACAAGCTTGCGGCTCTCGATCCAACCTCCACGACGAAATGCTGGAAGAATGTCGCCATCGTTCTGAGCAATAAGGGTGATTTCAAGGATGCCGTGGGCCCACTACAAAAGGTGACGCAACTCGACCCCAAGGACGCGCAAGCGTGGTATCTGCTTGGCAGCGCCGATACAGGTTTGATACAGCCCAAGCAGGAAGGCGACAAGATGACATTCATCATCCCCCCTGGCACTGCCGAGGCCTATCAGAAGTGCATCGACGTGGACCCGAACGGACCCTACGCGGCGCAAGCCAAGCAGAATCTAGACGCATTGGCGTCGATGGGCGGCGGTGAGAGTTTGAAAGTAAACGAGCGCGGCAAGAAAAAAAAGAAGTAAACACGACCGATCCCGCTTGAACTTGCCGCTCCTTGCAAGCTTCCGCGAGGAGCGGCAAAGATCCGCTCAAATTCATCCACGTCCTGGAAGTACCGGCACTCGACCACTGCCGCGATTGAATGCTATTCTCTGGCTCGGGTCGTCCATAGAAGAACGTGGGTGCGCAAGTGCAAGCTAGCCATACCGGCATAGAACGCCGGCGCAGCGAACGTGTGATGCAATCCATGCCGGTGATCGTCCGCGGCATCGATCTTCTCGGGCAGCCTTTCGAAGAGCGCAGTTCCACGCTGGATTTGAATCTTCACGGCTGCCGCTACGCCTCTAAGTATCACTTGCCAAAAAATTCCTGGGTCACACTTGAAATCGCCCACGGTACTCAGCGTGACAACGTCCGCGCGCGCGTGGCATGGGTGCAGCGTCCGCGTTCTGTGCGAGAGTTGTTCCAGATCGCGGTGGAACTGGAAAGCGCTGGAAATTTTTGGGCTCTCGAAACCATGCCAGGGGATTGGAACCGCGCGAGCGCATCAACTCGCCCTGCGGCAGATGAACGCAGCGCGGATCAGTCGACTGACTCAATCGCGAAAGGGAAACTAGCCGACATGAATTCAGGAAACGCGGAAATGGGTTTTGCATCTGAGTCTGCCTTTGTTCCGGAGCCGGCCATGGCCGAAGACAACCCGCTCTTGCGCGAGTGGCGAGCGGAGATGGAACGTCACGCGGCAGTCACGATGGAACAAGCCGCGGCGAACGCCATCGGCCAGATTCGCGGCACGCTCGAGGAATTCGAACGCGAACGCGCCAACGCGGGTGTCGCTCTATCGAGCGAGATTGCCGCGAAGCAGCAGAGCTTGCTCGAGGAACTGCGTTTCGAGATCGACCGGGATTTGCGCGGCGTCCGGGAATTGGTCCACGAGCTGGACCACAAAGCCGAAGGGCTCCGCGCGGAAAGTCATGCGGCGCTTGAGTCTATTAGCCGTCTGGCGCAGGCGCGTTTGCAAGCGGAGGCCGCGCAGCTGCAGGCACCCGAGCAACCGGCAACCGCGCCGTCCGAAGTTTTGGAAATGGCCGCGGCTGAGTTGCGCGCGCGAATCGAATCCGAAACGGCGCGGGCCCAGGCGCAGTGGACCGAACTTTTGCAGTCCTCTCTCGACGGCAGCATCGAACGCGTGGTCAGGGAGCTGTCCGGGCGGTCGCAAGAGATTCTTCGCGAAGTGGACCAGAAAATATCCGATCGCCTTGCCGACGTGCGGCAGCCTCTGACACAAATTTCGTCGTCGGCACAGGAAACCCTGGCAGCCGTGAAATCGGCGCTCGATCAGGATCTAGCGCGCGCCCGTGAGTCGCTGGCGGATATGGAGCATTCCGTCAGCCGCATGAAAGAATATTCAGCACGGCTGGAGAGCACCAGCCACAGCACCATCAACGAACTGCACGGCCGGCTCGAGAATATTCTTGAGGCGCAAACCGATGAAATGAAGCGCCGGGTCGAAACCTTGCTGGCCGCCGTTCCGGAGCGCCTGGGGCCCTCGCTCGATGCGCTCGGACAGCAGTTGGCGGAACGCACCATCGCCGATCTCGACGCCAAGATCGGCCCGCGCATCGATCGCGTCACCGAAACTCTGCATGAGCTGGCCGCCCGTGAAACGCAAACCGAGGAAAGCTTGCGTTTTCATCGCGGGCGTCTGCGGCAAGTTTCCGAGGCGCACCAGAAGGAAGCTGCCGATCAGATGGCAACCACGGTGGCGGGCCTTCGAGGAGAGTTCGAAACTGCGCGCAAAGAATCGCTCACAAAGTGGAACGAGGAATTGGACGCGGCCGGTGTGCGCGCTGCTCACTCCGCGGCGGAATCGATTGGGCGTTCATCGGAATGGTTTCAGCAGGAGGCGCGTTCGCGCCTGCAAGTGTTGGTGGAACAGGCGGTGACCACCGCGGCAACCGGTTTGGAAGAAACAACGGCGCAGGCAGGCAAAAATTTCGAAGCGCAGCTGGAAGAGAAGTCGAACGCGCGTGTTGCCGAAATCCAGCGGCAGCTTGATGGCGTTGCCGGCGAGATCACCGGCCGCACTCGCGGCCAACTCGACGCAGCAGCCGAAGCCGCGGCTGCTTCGTTTGGGCAGGTGATCCGCGAAGCGTCCGACCGCCAAACTCAGCAGTTCACCGAATCGAGCCACCGCGCGCTAGCCGATCGCGCCAGCGACGTCGAGAACCTCACGCGCGAACGGCTGCAGAAATTCGAAGCCGACGCGGGCGCGGGAATAGAGCAATTCCACTCTCGCATCTCCTCCGAATTGGAAGCGGGTGTTGCGCGCGGGCGCGACGCTCTGGCGGCCGAATTTGCGAAGGCCGCGGATTCTTTCCACGCCGAGCGCGAGGCCCGCGAAGCGGCGTGGGCGGAAAGCGCCGGACGAATCAGCGACGACGCTGCAGGGAAGTTCCAAGAGCGCCTGCAAAACGCCTGCGATTCGTGGGCTGTTTCATCGGTGCGGCGGCTCAACGAGCACGGCGAGACGACCGTGGATGCCTTACTTCGCTCAGCGGATCAAGCGTTGCGGGATTCGTTCGCCAAGGTTTTCGAGGGGCTTTCGCAAACGCTGCGCGAGCGGCCGATCTCGAATAGCGGCGAGGCGCGCGACACCAGCTTCAGCGAATCCGAGAACCACCGCCAGCAAATGCCGCCTCCCTCGAACGAAGGCGCCTCGAACAGCGCCAACGCCTGAAAAATTTAAGCTCGCGCCTGTTATTTCTCGCCCACGATTTCTCGCACTGCGTTCGCAACAAACGCAACCTGTTCGTTCGTAAGCCGCGGATGAATGGGCAGGCTGAGGGCGCGGTCGCACGCACGTTCGGTGTGCGGAAACGTGCCCGGCGGCAAGCCCAGCGACGAATACGCCGGCTGCAAATGCACCGGGCGCGGGTAGTGCACCACGGTTTCGATCTCGCGCTCGGCAAGTTTTGCGGCTAGCGAGTTACGATTGCTCGTGTAGATCGCGAATTGATGGTAGACGCAATCGTCGCGAGAATCGTCCACGGGAATTTCTAAACGCGCCGAAGCGAGCATCTGCCGATAGAGGCGCGCGATTTCCTGGCGCCGCGCGGTCCACGCATACAGACGCCTCAGCTTGATGCGCAGCACCGCTCCCTGAAATCCTTGCATGCGGTAGTTGTAGCCCACGAACTCGTGTTCGTAGCGCGCGGTCTGGCCATGATTGCGCGCCGCTCGCGCGAAATTGGCGATGCGGTCGTCGTTGGTGGTCAGCGCGCCGCCTTCGCCGAATGCGCCCAGATTTTTCGTGGGATAAAAGCTGAAGACGCCCGCGTCTCCAATGCCGCCAACGCGCCGTCCCCGATAGCGGGCGCCATGCGCCTGCGCCGCATCTTCCAGGACACGCAACTTGTGCTTCGCGGCGATTTCGAGGATCGCGTCCATGTCCGCGGGGCGGCCGTAGAGATGCACAGGCAGGATCGCGCGGGTCCGCGGCGTGATGGCGCGCTCGATCCGCTTGGGATCCAAGTTGGCGGTCGCTGGATCGATATCGACAAACACAGGGACAGCGCCGCAATAGCTGATCGCCTCGGCCGTTGCCAGGAAAGTGTTCGGCGTGGTGATCACTTCATCGTCGGTTTGCACTCCGAGCGCAAGCAACCCTATGTGGAGAGCAGCGGTGCCGTTGCTCATTGCCACGCAGTGCTTTGTTCCGCAGAAATCCCCGAATTCGCGCTCGAGAGCTTCCACTTCTTCTCCCAGAACGTAGGCGGCTTTTTGTCCCACGCGATCTAGTGCAGGCAGCACCTCATCGCGTAATTCGGCGTACTCCGACTGTAGATCGAGCAGCGAAACCTTCATGGATGGCCCTTGGATGCGTTGAAAACTCTACTGTACGGAGCGCTTGCGGACAAGTACCGTCTCCGGCACTCTGTCATTATTCTTTGTACCATCAATTCGTGGATGTGGGCGCGTTAGCGATAAGCTCCCGAGCGCTGCGATTGTGCGGCCAGGAGCAGCGTGGCCGGTTATAACTCGGGAATGGCAATTCCTCCAACGATCGAAGTTGAGCCAGCCGTAGCAGCGGCGCCGCAGATTTTGCCGCCGCGCGAAAAGCGGCAGCGTTGGTTTGAGTTATTCCTGGTGCTGGCAGCTTCGTTTGGCGGGCTTTGTATAGCGCTTTTTATCTTTTCGAGCATGGGCCAAGCGCCACCACCATGCTCGCAGGTTCGCGCTGGGTTCCGGCGATTGGACACGAGATCGTCGTGTTGCTGCTGCTCGGATACGTGCTGCGCAGGACCGGCCGAACGCTGCGCGACATCGGCTTACGCTGGTCGCTGAAAGATGCCGCTTGGGGATTGCTTGTTGCCGTTGTCGCCTACGTGATGTATGCCGGGGCCGCGGTTATCATTGGCGTGGTGCACCGGTATTTTTATGGAACGCTTCCTCTGGCTTGACCAGCCCGAGTTTTTGTACCACGGCGAGTGAGAGAGTTTACATCACTGATCGGACCGGGTTTTTTGTACCAACCCTAGGGTGAGTTTTCGGCTGTTTGCATCCCAATGAAATCGCGGCTAGCCG
>Ga0307372_10007677_pt1 | contig 15370 bp, 14 predicted proteins | sample OX1MG_FD_202533 | JGI IMG/M metagenome (GOLD analysis project Ga0307372, IMG submission 202533) | Soil microbial communities from Risofladan, Vaasa, Finland - OX-1 | ecosystem: Environmental > Terrestrial > Soil > Coastal area > Acid sulfate soil | place: Finland: Risofladan, Vaasa | collected... | reverse complement strand
TCGGGCCATCGTCGAGCTGCTCGCGAAGAGCGCTGGTCGTAGCTCAGATCGCCATGACGTTGCGGGCCTGCTGTTCGATAGAGCTGTCCCCAGATCGCACCCGCCGGACCAGGAACTGCTCGACGAACTGCGGGCACTGCTGTTGGTGGGGCACGAGACCACTGCGGCCGCGCTCGGCTGGGCAGTAGAGCGCCTAGTGCGTGAGCCGGCGGTGCTGACGCGGTTAGAGGAATCGCTCATCGCTGGCGACCAGAGCTACCTCGAGGGTGTCATCCGCGAGGTGCTCCGATGGCGGCCTCCGGTAATCGACACCGTACGCGAGCTGACGGCACCGATGGCTCTCGCCGGCCATCTCCTCGAAGCCGGCACCCTGGTAGTCGTGGCACCGCTGCTCGTCCACCACCACCGTGAGCTTTACTCGTCGCCCGCAGCGTTCGTCCCCGAACGGTTCGTCGGCGGATCTGCACCCAGCCCAGCGACGTGGATTCCCTTCGGTGGCGGCACGAGGCGATGTCTCGGAGCGGAGTTGGCACTTGTCGAGATGGAGATCGTGCTGAGCGAGCTGCTCTCCGCTTTCACCCTCGAGCCCACGGTCTCTCGCGGCGAACGGGTGCGCCTTGCCGGCACGGTGCTTGTCCCGGCGCGTGGGGCAACCGTCGTCCTGTCCCGCCGCGTCGCGGCTACTGGCTGAGCCCGACTCGTCGCTTTAGAAGGTCTACCCGAACGAGCTCGGCGTATTCTCGGTTTGTCGTGCTCAGTCGGGATGCGGCGAGCCGGCTCGCCGTGCGGCCCGACCGTCCACCTCGAAAAAGAGCTGAGCCGCTGCCTGGCGGATCGCCGTCGACCACGTCGGATAGGCGTGCACCGTCTGGGCCAAACGGCCAGCGAACGCGTTCGTCCGCATCGCGAGGGCGATCTCGTGGATCATCTCGCCCGCCCGCGGGGCGACGATCGTCGCGCCAAGCACGACCCCACCCCCGGCCGATCCCACCAGGCGGCGCGGTCCCACAATCAGCTTCACAAAACCCTCCGTGCGGCCGGCGAGCACGGCCCGATCGACCTCCTCCATCGGCAAGAACGCGACCAGTGCACGGCCACTGCTCGCGGCCTCCTCTTCGCTGAGACCAACGCGGGCGACCTCCGGGTCGGTGAAAGTCACCCAGGGAATCGACGTCATCGCAAAGCCCGAACGACGAAGGCGGCGAGTGGCGTTTCGCACCGCGATCCGTCCCATCTCGTCCGCGGCGTGCGTGAAGGGCATCCGCCCGGTCACGTCGCCGACCGCGTAGACGCCCGCGGCGGTCGTGCGCAGGTGTCGATCGGTCCGGATGAAACCGTGGTCGTCAAGCTCAACGCCACCGGCATCCGGATCAAGGCCCTCGGTCACTGGCCGGCGGCCGACCGCAACGAGGAGCTGTTCCATCTCGATCGCGTCATCGCCGAGCCGCAGTCGCATGCTCTTTTGATCGCTCGTTCGCTCCACCGCAGTCACGTTGGTGCCAAGACGAAGCGTCACGCCCTCCGACCGAAGCGCTCGCGCGACGGCCGCACTCGCCTCAGGCTCCTCTCGCGCGAGGAGGCGCTCGGCGGCTTCGACGACGTGCACCGTGCAGCCAAAGCGAGCAAAAACCTGCGTAAGTTCGCAACCGATCGCTCCGCCACCGAGCACCGCGAGCGAGGACGGCAACGTCGAAAGCTCGAAGATGTTCTCGTTCGTGAGGTAGTCGAGACCTGCGAGCCCGGGAATCGATGGATGCGCGGGCGCCGATCCGGTCGCCAGCACGACGCGGTCCGCCTGAAGGGTCCGAGCACCAACTGCGAGCGTGCGCGTTCCAACGAAACCAGCGCGGCCTTCGATGACTTCGACCCCTTCTCGCCCGAGCGCATCGGGACTCTCAGTCGAGGCGATCTGCTCGACCACTACATGCATCCGGGACATTGCTTCCGCGAACGACAGTCCTTGTGACGCGGCCTCGATCAGGGTCTTCGACGGGACACAGCCGGTGAAAGTGCAGTCGCCGCCGACGCGCCCATCCTGCACGATGGCCGTGCGAAGGCCGCGACGAGCTCCGGCGCGTGCCGCCGCGATCCCACCGGCTCCTCCTCCGACGACGATCAAGTCGTAACGCGCGCTCCGCGCGCCCGTCGAGGTCTTGCGGAGCAGGACATTGTCATCGGTGGGCTGAGCGTCACGCGACCGGCGACTGCTTGTTGTGTCGGAGATCGCCACGCTCTCAGCTGCCATTTTTGCCAGCGGCCGGGTCTTCGCCGGCCGCGAGGTGGGCAGCAAAATGCTGCAGCCGATCGAGCGCTCCTTGGTCGACCGCGTCCCGTTGCTCGGCGAGCGCCGACTTGATCTCGGAGTAGACCTCGACTTCGAGGCCGCAGCGGAGACAGTCCTCGAGGTGCGCAGCGACCCGGCGCGCCGTCGCCTCGTCGACGTTGCCATCGAGATAGGACTGGAGAACGGGCATCGTCCGCATGCACCGCATCCGGCTGATCGCCCCTTTCCACATCTTCTTCATCGCATGCTCCTTTTCGGGGCAAGACCGGCGGCCGTCAGACGATGGCGGATACGAGACCGCGCGCGATGCAAGCGGCTCATGACGGTCCCGACGGGCACGCCGATCACCTCCGCAGCCTCCGCGTAGGACAGCCCATCGATGTCGACGAGCTCGACCACTTGGCGGTGCCGGTCGGGCAGCGCGGCGAGGCTCTGGGCGACGACCGCGTCGAACTCCCGGCCAACCACGACCTGCTCCGGCGAAGCACACGCGCTGTCGGGGTCGGTCGCTGACCAGGATTCGACGGTTTCGCCCTCGTACAAGAGGCGCGGTCGGCGCCTTCGGTGCCGTTTCAACTCGGCGTTGCGCATGATGGTCAAAAGCCAAGCCCGCGGGTGCGCGCCATCGAAGCGATCGATTGCTCGAAAGGCCGAGAGCAGCGTTTCTTGCACAAGGTCTTCGGCATCGGCGCCATTGTGCGTAAGCGAGCGAGCCACCCTGGCGAGGACTGCAACTTCTGGGAGGACGTAGCACGCGAAGGCATCCTCGCGTCGCTTTTCCTCGCCGATAGCTGGCACAGTGGTGAAATCCCCTCCCGACCTCCGGCATTCCATGGAATGCGCGCCGGCACTCAACGGATTTCGAGACCGTGAACCTGCGCGAGCACCGCGAGCACTTGGCGCTGCGACGATCAGTCGAAACCTACCTCGACGGTGAGGCCGCGCCCGACGTCGAAGCGGCCGTGGCGCGGCATCTCGAGGTGTGCTGGACGTGTAGCTGTGACGCCGAGTGGCTGACGATGATCAAGAGCGCGCTCGTCCAGATCGACCGACGGCGGCCCCCCGAGCTTTCGATCGCCAGGCTGCATCGCTTCGCCAGCTCACTTGTCGACAGTGCATCCCGATGAACGCTCTCCCCGACAATGTCGCGCCGCGATCGTGGCACCAGTATCTCGAGTGGTTCCATGGACGACGTCCCGGCATCACCGAGGAGATTCTGGCCCGAGCGGTTGGCGATGTGGGCGGCATGAACCCCTACAAGTGGGCGCTGCAAGCCATCTCCTCAGAGAGCCGAGTCCTCGACCTCGCGTGCGGCAGCGCACCGCTGGCCTCGGCGGGGACCATTCACCACTGGGTCGGAATCGACCGCTCTACTGCGGAGCTGTCGATGGCTCGCGAGCACACCGCCGCGCCGCTCGTCCGAGGGGATGCCTCGGCCCTTCCCTTCGCGAGCGGATCGTTCGATGTCGTGGCCTGTGTGATGGGGTTGATGGTCTTCGAAGATGTCGACGTCGCCCTCGCCGAGATACACCGGGTGCTCCGTTCCACCGGGACGGCCGTCTTCCTCCTACCGGGCTCCTACCCGCTGCGCATGCACGATCGCTTGCGCTACCTGCGGGTGCTCATCGCGCTTCGCTCGTTCGGACCGAAATACCCGAACCGAGTCCACCTCGGACGCCTCGGAGCTCGCCTCGGGCAGGTAGGACTGCACGCCGCCGAGGACGATCGGGAGCGCTTCTCCTTTCCGATCCCCGACGAGGCGAGCGGTCGTCGATTCATCGAGTCCCTCTACGCCCCGGGCCGCTCCGAACGGCGGGTCGAGCGGGCCGTCGCAATCGCCCGTCGTTGGATCGGATCAGAGATCGGCGTCCCGCTTCGGCGAGTTGTCTGCGTGCGAGAACACTGAGGCGGTTGGGGAGGACACTCAGCTTGCTTCGCGCCGGCGCCGTCGGGCCAGCCCGTTTCGCACCGTTGGGAGCCTCTCCGCGAGTAGGCCGGGCGCGCGGCGCTCAAACTCGCGAAGGACCTCGCGCAAGGGTGGATTGATGAAGGCACGCTCGCCGATCACGACCGTGGGCACCGTCTCGTTCCCACCCGCGAGCGATCGAACGGTTGCCGCGGCGTTCGGGTCCCCCCAGATGTTGACCTCGTTGAATGGGACCCCCGCGCGATGAAGCCCACGTCGTAGGCGCCAGCAGTAGTGACAACCAGGTCGCCAGAAGACCGTCACCGGGCTCGGAGGCGTTGGCGCCGGTGAGGAGTCGGGGTGACTGTCCGGCAATGGCCGGGGAACCTGTTCTGCCATCGCGATTCCGACTTCAGCCGGCGTGCTCGAGATTGGCGAGAGCCGATTCGATCGTCCGGTGGAACGTCGGATAGGCGTAGATCATCGTGCGCAGCGTGGCGACCGGAATGTTCGCATGCACCGCGAGGGCGAGCAGTCCGAGGACCTCGCCGCCCATCGGTCCCGCGGAGAGCGCGCCCACGAGCACGCCGCGATCTGCGTCCTCGACGAGCTTGATCAGCCCGGTGTTGCCGACCTTGTGAATCCAGCCCCTCGCCGAGGTGGCAATCTCCGAGCGGCCGACGCGAACCGAAAGGCCACGCGATCGCGCTGCTTCCTCGCTGAGGCCCACCGAACCGATCTCCGGATCGGTGAAGGTGACCCGTGGGATCGCCTCGTAATCGGCGCGCTCGGTGTCCTGGCCGAGGATGTCAGCTACGGCGATGCGCGCCTGGTACATGGCGACATGGGTGAACGCGCCGAACCCCGTCACGTCGCCGACCGCCCAAATCCCCGGGGCGACACGGAGTCGGTCGTCGGTCGCAAGGTACCGGGCGTTCGGGTCAAGGCCGACGGCCTCGACTCCGATCGCGGAGAGGTCTGCTCGACGACCGGCGGCGACCAGCAGTCGCTCGGTCGTGATTGGCCGCTCGCCCCGCAGATCAAGTTCGAACAGCGAGCCGTCGTGGCGAACCTTGTCGACCTGGGCGCCCGTGATCACTCTGACTCCTTCGTCGCGAAGGACCGTCTCGAGTAGCTCGCCCGCCTCAGGCTCCTCTGCGGGCAGGAGACGGTTCGCCACCTCGACGATCGTTACCGTCACGCCGAAGCGGGCGAACACCTGGCCGAGCTCGACGGCGATCGCGCCGCCGCCGATCACTGCCAGCGAGCCGGGAGGCTCGGACGCCTCGATCGCCTCGCGGTTGGTCCAGTAGGGGACATCGGCAAGGCCGGGGATTGGAGGTGTCCAGCTCTGGGTCCCGGTAGCGATCACGACGGCGCGTCGGGCTTCGAATCGCCGATCGCCGACCTCTACCTCATGCGGTCCGACCAAGCGGCCATGGCCGCGAACGAACCGACCGCCCTTGTTCTCGAAGCGCTCGACGGCGACCTGATCGTTCCAATCGTCGGTGGCCTCGTCGCGGATCCGTCTCGCCACCGGTGCCCAGTCGGGATTGACGGTGCTAGACCCGGCGACACCGGGGATGCGCCGCGCCTCGGCGAGGAGGTTCGCCGCACGGATCATCATCTTGGAGGGAACGCAGCCCCAGTAGGGACACTCGCCGCCAACAAGCGTCGATTCGATCCCGACCACATCAAGGCCAGCTTCGGCGAGATGTTCAGCAGCGTCCTCTCCTCCGGGACCCATCCCTACGACGACAACGTCCGCGATCTCGGCCATGTGCAGCTCCTTGGTCTCTGACATGGAAACCCGATGACGCTGGCGACGATTCCATTAATCGCGCCCATTGCGCGAGCGACTATGTATCAAAGTGGCGCGCAAAACGCCGGCCGCTGATCCTCTCCGGCCATGCATCACCAAGCTTGTACTCGATTGCGAACGGTCAAATCCTCGTGCCCTGGATAGGGAGGTTGACCATGTCACCTTCGGCCACCTCGAAAGAGCGCTTCGTCTCGCGCGCATACGCGTGGGAGACGCCGCGTGTCCTCATCGGGATGCCTGCTGTTCACTTTCTCCCGGGCTGACGAAAGCACTGTCCTCCTCTCCACGTTGAGGTTCTCGGTCCGCCGAATGCCCTATGCCATCGACTAATCGAGTCGCGAGTCGTTCGGCTGCCGCTTGGTCACCACCGGGAACGGCATGCGCGTAGACGTTGAGCGTCGTCGACGCCCGCGCGTGTGCAAGGCGACTTGCGACGATCGCGATTGGGACACCGTCGTTCAACATCTCGGTCGCCATGAAGTGGCGGAGATCGTGCAGCCGAAAGTGCGCGAGGCCAACGTCCCTTCGACAACGGATAAAGGCTTTTGTCACCCAGTTGGGAAGCCAGGGTCGTGAACCGTCGTCGCGATTCGAAAAGACGAACCGATCAAGATCAACGTCGCCGGCTTCCAGTCGCTCTCGCAGCGCGACTAGTGAGCTTGTTGTCAAAGCGTCGAGCGCGACCTGGTGCGACCGCCTCGTCTTCGTTGGCGCGAGGACCGGACCATTCGCTCCATCGACGAGCGAACGCTGGAAGCTGAGCGACGCTCCGTCGAGATCGACGTCACGCCAACGCAGTGCGAGCAATTCGCCACGGCGAGCGCCAGTCGTCGCGGCGAGCAAGAAGAAGGTTCCAAGCTGGGGACTCACCTCGTCTGCGGCAGCGATGAGCGCGCGCACGTCGTCCGCGCTCGGTGGACGAATCTCTGCCGGTACATACCGCGGCGGGCTGGCATCCGACGCGGGGTTGAGCCAGACCCACTCCCAACGCACTGCTTGCTGAAGCGCTCGGTGCAAAACGACGTGGACGCGGTGCACTGTTCCCGGCGCGAGAGCTCGGCCTTCGCGTCCGCCGGCCCGCCGGAGGTGGGCGTAGAAGTCGTCGATATCAGCGGTCGTGAGCTTGGCGACCGAAAGGTGACCAAGGTGAGGCTTTAGGTGGTGTTCGATCAAGCTCTTCGTCTCGCGGATCGTGCTCGCCGACCAGTCACTCGACGCGGCCGCAAACCATCGATCGAGCAGATCGGTGACACTCCCCGCGTAGACGCGGGCGTTGTCGGCATCATCGAGAAAGCGCTTGAGCGCTCGCCGCGCCTCCCGCTCACTGCCGCGCACAGTCCGGGTGACCCACCGCTTCCGACCACTCGCAGCGTCGATTCCCGCGTAAACGCGCAGCTGCCAGCTATTCGGACCACGAGAGCGAATCGAACCGGGCACGAGCCAACCCTAGGAGGGATGGCCAAGTGATGGCCAAAGGATGGCCAACGAAATCACCGGAAGGTGAAGATTTAGCTCTCTACCAGGACCTTTTGGAGCGGACGACGGGATTCGAACCCGCGACCCTCACCTTGGCAAAAAAAGGTGATGGCAAACGTCCAGCTAGATAGCTATAAATCGCTGACGTGGTCCTCCGTTAGGCGAGTTGTCCATTGCGTCCACCGAAATCGGGCCTGTCGTATCGCGCTCTACCACGAGCAAGGACTCTCAGCGATGGTCCGACAGAAGGAGCCTCACCTTCGCAATGGGACGGCACGTTTCTGTTCTACAGCGTCGGAGCTCCCGATCCAAGCCAGTGCTCAATGCGAAAGCAATGGCGCGATACCGGAGGTAATAACAGTGTGGGTTGCTCCGCTGACAACGAATTCGCCGCCGAAGGCTCCGAGCTGCTCGGCGCTGACGCCACAGACCGCGCTCACCAAGCCTTCGCGCGAATCATCAGTTCATCTCCTCGGCCAACCTTCCATCCGAACGCCTTGCGCGGTGCTGCGGTGCGCTGCCAACTGAAGGGTCGCAGGCGACCACCGCGGTCGCCCATCAAGCGGGTGCTCCCGCGAGTTGTGCTCTGTCAGTCGTCTCGCGGTCCGTCTCAATCGTTGGCTCCGTCAGAGCCACCGAGGCGATTCAACAGAACGAGCCACTCTGTCAACTGACCTCTGTCGGGCAAAGGCAGCTCACCTCTAGCGCCTGCGCCAATCTCGTCAGCAAGATTGCCAACGCAACGGATTTGTCGGACTCTGGCATGTCGAACTCAATCACAGTCTGGGCGCTTTGGGATATTGCCGTTTGGACAAACTAAGGACCGGGGTTCACGTACGAACGGAGTTGGTTTGCGGCGAAGAAGGCCGAGACGTTCACCATCAGACCAACACCACAAACGTTCACGGGCGCGGGAAGGGCAACATGGGAAGCGGCAGCATCTTGCGTCAGCGAAATGCCCAATGCTCCGATGCGCGGACACGTCGACGCGCCGTTTGAGCCGAAGTCCGCCGACGTGACAATGATCCCAGCCCGAGCGCCGGGGGAAAGTCGAACCGACGTTCTCACTTGGTTGAACGCAACGCCTGGCCCGTGGTGCAATACGTCAATTTTGAGCGGCACGGAATCGGTGCCCTCGAATCCAATCACTGGATAGCCCTCGAGCGTGCACGTGGAATTGGAAGTGTTCGTCACCTCAAGACCCGTGACGGCCGTGCCGGCCGCCGCGCTCGAGCCGTAGTAGCTGAAACGGAGCTGCTGAGCTGAGCATCGGGCCGCGACGCCGACGCTGTTGGTGGCACCGCCTCCGCTATCCGACGGGTTGCGAGTCAGGCTGACTACGGCAATCACCGCAGCAACCAAAGCCACCCCGACCGCAACGCGCTGAAGCTTGGTGTTCATGACTGCTTGGCGCAGTCCGGCCGAGGCAATCACTGAAGGCACTGCCACCTTCGAATCGGTCTGAAGCCGGGTCGCTTGGCTTCTCATCCACTTGCCGAGTCCCCTCGCGAAGAGCCGGGCATCCTCGTCGGCACCGCTGTCTCCGTCTGCCGCAGCATCGTGTTGCACGTACTTAGGGAAACCCCACGCGAACCGGCCGAGGTCCTCGGTCGCGTGCAGGACGTCCGAGACGACAGCGTCCGAATCAAGCCCGTTCGTCATGAGATATGAGTCGAGGACCTCCGCCTCTCGCACCGGGCGTCGCCGACCACGCTTGGCAATCTCGTCGCGAAGTCCCGCCAGCCTGTCGGTGTACGAGTCCACCAAACAGGCGGACGCCCAACGTGCGAAGAGCTCTCCTTGGTGGTCATGAAACCGTTGAGTAAGAAACCATGACGAGGTCCCCGGATCGTCGCCTCCGGGAGGGTGAGCAGCATCAGTGCGCCGCGCGCCGGCGATCACCAGTGCCGCAGGACCGGGTTGAAGCTCGTCAATTCGAAAGGACCATCCTGCCTGCTCCGTTGAATCCCAACGGTCGAACGAGGGCCACAGCCCGATTACTTCCCGCCACGACTGTTCATCAGAGAACGGCGCTTCATCTCTGGTTAGGAACATTCGAACCGCGGGGCGCTTCATCACGTCGTCGACTTCGCTGAAGCATCCCGGAAACCGCATCGCAAGCCAGTCAGCACAGTCCTTTTGGCGCGAGCGAATGAAGTCCTCGCATGCGCGACGTCTTTCTCCGTCGGCGGTGCTGAGCGACTCCGAGTGACCACGGAGTCGTGGGCGCCCGAATGGGTACCACGCACGGAGCTTGCCGGCTCGACCAGGAACTTTGAGGCGGATGTTGTGCCGGCCGGTGCTGTAGTCGGCGCGGAGCAGTGGCGTGAGGTTCCCGGAGGCCTCGTCGAAAGTGAACGTGGCCACAACCACGGTGAGCGCTGGCATCACCGCGTACATGCGGAGCCAGATGGCATCGACGCCCTTCGGCACGGCCTGGTCGTAGAAGCTCGGTCCAAGACCCGTCGTCCGCGGTATGGCGTACCCGATGGCGCTCGAACCGGTGCCGAAGGAGGGTCGACGGAAGACTTCGAGCCGAGCGAGAAGCTCTGTCCGCTTTTCGTCGGTGACGCCAGGAGGTAACGCTCGAATCGCCTCCTTGAGGCGACGAATGGTCGAGGGAGTGAACGCCTCTGCCATGAGGATTCCTCCGAGGTGAACCTCCTCCTCGGCGGGCAAGCGCAAGCGCTCGTTCATGGCAGCGTCGAGATCGGCGCGGCCCAGCTCGTAGGCAGCAAGCTGTGCCAGCATCGCTCGGTTCGTAGGGCGAGCTAACCAGGACTTCAGGGAGTGCTTACGCTTTCCTCGGGCACTCGGGCGTTCGGGTACCGCTTTCTTTCCTTCGGGCCCCGTTTCGCCGTCTGTAGCTGGCGCGGCGGGCGCGGCGCCGCGAACTTCCTCTAGGCCGTCCTCGATCGCCCCCTCACTTGGCACTTCCGAAGGTTAGGACCGGTTCGACCGGGTCACTGAAACGAAACCGCGGGGCCACTTGCGCCGGGGCTCTCGGTCGAAAGCCACGATTCCGCTCTACTCAGCCCCAGGAACTGTGATGGTGATCGCCAACCAGATAGCGATCGTCAATGCGTAGCCTGCGTATCGATAGTCGACATTGTCGACGGACCCGTGAAGCAGCTCGTTGCGATAGTTCAAGCCCTCTTGCCGCGAGAGAAGTGTGCCGATGAAGCGAAGCCATGATTCATCGAGCTCGGTGTCCGTCAGTTTCGCCAGCATTGCTCCAAGCCCCGGGTACCCCCCAGGTCGTTGTCCGAGCTCGGTGTGATACACGGGTATGCGCGCCTTGAGGAGCAACTCCCGGATCAGTCGTTCAATTCGCGGCACTATCGAAAACGCGGCGCCCTCGAAGTCACCTTCATAGAAGCGGACTAACGAGCGCCCCAATGCTGCTGCCAACTCTGCCGAGGCGATGTGGCTTGCCGTGAAGAACGAAATGAGTTCCTCAACACTCGGGTTGCCCCACTTCTCTCCGATCTTCTTGAGGACTATTGACCGAAGGGGACCGTCGGCTTGAAGCCGCATCATCTCGATGCGAACGAGATTGAACGCCTCCATCTCATCGGCGTCGACGGTCGTGCGTGTCAGGTTGTCCGGTCCGAGCGATCTCGTCGGAATACGTGCGAGTAGGGGCGTATTCGTCGCCATCATCGTGACCTGGATTTTGTTCTGGCTCGTCGATCCGGTTGGGGGCGCAATAGACGCGAGCACGGTCAACGCCGCCTGCCAACTGTCGAGGCTCAAGATGTGGTTGACAAAGTTGTCAACGTCTTCGCGGGAGTGCGTCACCTTGGTGACGTGGTGAGCAAGTCCGATGTCGACGTTGGCGAAGTCCTGTAGTCGACGGACGGCCTCATCCTTCAAATCCGTGAGACCAAGCTGCTCAGCTCGAACCGCCGCGTCCTCCAAATGCTGCATCGCGTTCAACGCCGGACTCTTCGATGCTGCCTCGAGCAACGCCTCGATCGATTCCCTCAGGAGCTGATTCTTTCGTTCGTTATCGCCTCGGGCATTTGCCATCTGCAGCTCAATAAATGCTCCGGAACTGTAAACATCATCCTGAAATCGATCTCTTGCTCGCTTGAGCAGCTCAGCTACGCCAGAGACCTCTTCTCGATGGTGAGCAAGGGGATCAAGCGATCGATAGATGTTCCCGAATCTCGAACTGGGATTGTCGAGCGCTGATCGTGCGTTCTCGCGGAGCTTGTCGATGACCCTTTGGGCAAGTTCCGAGAGTCCTACCCGAGTGGCGAGATCGAGGGCGCGTTCGAGAGCGTGCAGAGCGCCCATCGTTGGGCCCGATTCACCGCTTAACTCCTCGACCGGTGATGCCAGAGCGGTTTCGCTTCGCTCCAGGTACGCCTCGCTGGCAGCCCCAGCATGGTCACGTCCGTTGCCCTGCTTGGCTTCGAAGAGCAGATCGTGCAGTCGAGCCCGAACGATCGGTGCCGTGGATCGAACAGCGCAGCCGTTCCAGAGATCGAACGTGCCCTCGGGGAGGTCTTCGTAGGCAGGAGGATGGCCGGGAAACGGCTGATCGAAATACTTGCCGCGCTCAGTTCGTTCGCCATGGTGCTCGTAATAGAGAAAGCCAGCGGCGGCCCACGCAAGCGAGGTGTTCTCTTCACCTGGCTGAAGAGCGACCTTCTCATAGACCGCCGCCTCGTTTATCGCTCCTTCGGCTGCGGCGTCGAGGCGAAGCGTGACCGAATCGAGCGTGGTGTTCTCGAGGTCCATGTCGCGCTCCTTATGCAGTTGTTCCTCCTCTCGCCAACCTACAGAACCTTGATCGACGTGAGTCTCCGAAGAGCTCGTCTCACATGTGCCTGCCGCTGAACAATCCTCCTGGTTCGTTGGGCACGCGTGACTGAACAATTCGTAGAATCTCGTACTGGCGAGCGGGTGACGAGGACGAGTGATTTCGAATGTAAACGGTCTTGGTATGACCAGGCTGACCGGCCATATAAGGAACCGACGCGCCACGCTCGACCCACATGCCGAGGACGACCAAGTCGGCATGACCTTCTACGGGGAACTCCTCAAACGAGATCGTCGGCCGCGGATCGACCCACGATGACACGAGTTCTACGAGATGGTTCTTCGTCCCGTCGAGTCCGGACCGAGAAATGCCGACAATCTCCTCTTCGTCGTTAACACCGAAGAGGAGTACCCCGCCATTCTCGTTCGCAAATGCCGCCACGGACTTCATCGCCTGAAGGGTCGTGTGAACTTCCTTCTTATGAGGTATCAACCCCTTGAAATCGACCGTCGGACTCTCACGTCCGGCTATGAAGCCTTCGAGTCGGTTCGCCGGATCGACTACGTACTCGATGCCCGGCTGATTTGCGACGCCGTAGTGACTAACGATGACCCTGCGATCTAGCCAATGATCGGCGCGACGCACGAGCACGAATGCTTCACCCGGAAGCTCACCTGTAAGTGGGAGCTCAATATGCTGGACGGCGGCGCCAGTCAGCGAGACCACCGGGCCCGGTACATTTCCGCCGAGTTCCACTTGTGCGCCGTCGAGATCATCCCCCTCGATCTCGACCCGTACAACATCTTCATGACTAACGATCTGGACTCGATTGATTCGAGCCGACGAGTCCTGATGCCGGTATGTAGGTGCTGCGTTCGCTCGTCCGCCTCCAATCGCCTGAGCAACATTGAAGACAAACGACGCGGCGGTATAAAAGGTCGGGAATGCCGGAGCCCCATCTCCGATCAGTGTCCCAGTTCCGGTGTCTTGGCCGGCCGCGTTGTTGCCGAGGTTCGCCCCTATCGTCGGCCACGGCAACGACTGATATGCGCCGTAGGTGGAGAGGCTGTCTCGACGCTCCCACTGAATAGGGCCATTTACCTCTGGCAAAGCGATGTCTTCACCATTGAGATTGACGCACTGTTGCTTGAACCAGCCCGCGACTACTTCGCCAGTGTGTTCACTGGCGACAAAGAGGCACTTCGGATAGCACCAGTACAGCGACTCCCAATTTGGCGGCGCTTCGCCACTGACCAGATCGAGCATCATCTGCTCCCAGCCACCGGTGTCTTGTCCGATGGCCTTTCTCATAGCTGCTAGCCGAACCCAGATGACGGGCTCTGCAGCGATGTGGGCGAGTGCTTCTTCAATGGATGTTGATTGGGTAGTCGGAGCGGTCACGTCCGATCAAACTCCCTCAGCTCTACCATCCGGCCTGCACGATCGCAGTGTGACACGCGGGTCTCTCATCTGGGTCGGCGGCCTGGTAGGCCCGAGAACCACAGCTCCCCGATCCATCCGCGGCAGTGGCCCAGGACGAGACGAATCCTTGACGTCGCCAACCAATGCATCCGTGGGAGCGGGTGAGCAGCCGACCGCTGGTCGTCAACACAAAGCGAGCTGTCGCATCGCCACGCGGCCATCCACTAATCGAACTCGGCGGGATTCAGCCCTAGAGTTCGCGCGTTTTCAGTAACGACACGCCGCGTGTCCTCGTCGAAGTTCGGCCCGTCAGCTTCGATTTCGATAGTGATCTTCAGATTGCTCCCGCGTGCCGCCGCAAGGTGCGGAATCAGTTCGGTGGCAATGCTCCCGGCGACCGCCGCAAGGCGGGCCGGGTTCTGCACTTCCAGTCGTCCAAAAAAATGACTCAACGTCTCAGGTACAGATTCCTGCCCTCCGGCCGCGTGTTCACCAGCACGTTCGCCACCACCGAGCGGGCCACCTTCAGGAGGTTGTGGTTCTTCGTGTGCCTTGCGCTCCGCCCGTTGCTGCGCAAGAGCGACACCCGGAAGAATCAAGACGCTGTTCCCGTCTGCCACAGGACGATCAACTGACCCGTTGATGACCAGCCCCCGATACCGCCCATTCTCGGCATCGAATGACTCGGCGTAACCAAAGCCCTCTTCCTCAACTGAGAATCCCTGAGGTCCAACGCTTACAGCGGAGAGGAATACGGACTGGTCCCTCAGTCGGGGCAGGTACGGGTAGCGCGCGAAGTCTTCCCACACCTGCCGCACGTCGACATGGTCGCCGTTTCGCCACAGTGGGATTCGATCCAATTCAAGACGAAGATTGGTGGCGCCGTACACCGTGCTCAAATGGTCGGGCATCGCCTTATGGGCAGCGCGGGTGGCGAGTCCGCCCTGACCATTAACCCTGATCGCCTCGACGTGGAACTCGGACTCTTCCGGCGTCTGTGCCGGCACGAGCAGCCAGATGTACGTCTCGTTCAAGAGCTGTTGCACGGTGTCGTCGGCCGTGTCACGTTTTGTTCTCGCCTGAGTGATACCGAACTGGTCGAGGTTCATCTCCCCTTGACGGTCGAAGATGTGCGACCAGGCCATCTGTTGGCGAATCGCTGTAAGCAGGTCAGGAAGGCGGTTCTGGTCAGCCGCCAAAAACACGAGCATGTTGCGGTAAACCCGCTCTCCACCGGAACGTCGGGTGAGAATTTCCGTCGCCACAGTCAGCGCCTCAGACGATGTCGACCTTGCCGCGTAGGCGTACTCGGGCCTCAAAATCACCAGCCCAGCCGCGGCTTCGTCGGCAACGTCACCCGGGTTGTGCGGGCAGCGATGGACCCGCGCGAATTCACCCTGGTCTGTCTGAGCCTGGACAAGACGGGCGAGAGCTTCGTACACCTCGTCATCCCGATATCCGTCCGCGAGTGCCTGAGCCGTACTGGCGACCGATGGGACGGTTGAGTACCAGTACCGCGAACCATCGACGTACAAGTGAGTCGCACGATCGGACAATCGCCGCAAAGCGTCACCAAACACAGCGACGCTCTCCCCTGGGAGGACGCTCCCGAGCTTTACCCGCACATCTTCGATCCCCCGGTTTGGGTTTTGCCCACTCGCACCATCTTGCGTCCGACGCTGCATAGTC
>Ga0307372_10007671_pt1 | contig 15376 bp, 16 predicted proteins | sample OX1MG_FD_202533 | JGI IMG/M metagenome (GOLD analysis project Ga0307372, IMG submission 202533) | Soil microbial communities from Risofladan, Vaasa, Finland - OX-1 | ecosystem: Environmental > Terrestrial > Soil > Coastal area > Acid sulfate soil | place: Finland: Risofladan, Vaasa | collected... | reverse complement strand
GCCTCCTCGCAGCCTCCTCGTCCTCGATCGCGCTTATCTGGGCGATGCGGACGGCGTGGCGCCCGCCGTCGAACCCGGTGGTGAGGAAGACGTTCACGATGTCGAGCGCGAGCTCCTCGGCAACGATCCGGGCGCCCAACGAGAGCAAGTTGGCGTCGTTGTGCTTCCGGGCGAACCGAGCCGTGTACTCGTCGTGGCACAGGGCGGCGCGAGCACCCCGCACCTTGTTCGCGGCCAGAGCCTCCCCTTGGCCGCTCCCCCCGATCACGATGCCCCGATCGGCCTCGCCAAGGACGACGGCTCGGGCGCAACGAGCGCAGATCGGCGGGTAGTCGACCGGGTCCTCGGACCAGGTCCCGAGGTCGAGCACCTCGTGGCCGGCCTCGCGCACCGCCTTGGCGACGGCGGACTTCAACCGGAACCCGGCATGGTCGCCGGCGATGGCGATCCTCATGACCCGGCCGCAATGCTCGGGACGCCGCTCACCAGCTCGCCCATCGTGACCGGCACCAGTCCTCGCCGGTCGACCTCGGGAGCGATGTGATCGAGTGATCGGAGCCCGACCCTCCACATCCCCGGGGGGCCGAAGGCGTCATTGTCGTGCAGGAGCACGATGGCGCCGTCGTCGAGCTTGGAGCCCACCAACTCCGCCACCCGCCGGTGGTCGGTGGTGGTCCACTCCCTCCCCCACGCCGACCATAGGACAGTCTGGAGCCCCAGCAACCGCGCGGCGGCGAGGGTCGTCCCGGTGACCTGGCCGAAGGTCGGCCGGTAGAGGGTCGGCCGAAGCCCGCATCGTTCCATCACACCGAGGGCGGCACGAAGATCACGGAGGATCCAGCGTGGCGTGCGGAGCAGATGGTGGTCGTGCCGGTAACCGTGGGTCTCGACCTGATGACCCCTGCGGAGGATCTCGGCGACAAGGTCCGGCTCCCGCTCGACCAGTGAGCCCAAGCAGAAGAACGTGGCCGGCCAGCCCAGCTCGTCGAGCCGGTCGAGCACGGCGGGCGTCGCCTCGGGACTGGGTCCGTCGTCGAAGGTGAGCGCGATCTGCGAGACCTTCGGACCGCGCCACCGGCAAATGCCTCCGCCGACGGACCGCAGACCCGACCACTGGCCGAGCACGGCGATGCTCGGTACGTACTGGGCGGCCAGGGCGGCCGCACCGATCCCGGCCGCTCGCCGGCTCAGGCGACCCACCGCCCCGCTCACCCCGCGGTACCGACGGGCCGGATCCCCGGCACCGCCGGTCCCCCAGTCGCGCATCTCGTTCCGGCCATGGCAGGCCCGAGGCTAACGGCGGCCGGCGGGTCGTGCCCGTCGGGCGAGGCCGGTCCCGGTAACGTGCGGGTCGTGGCGGAGTTCGACGAGGCGACCGCGGTGACCAGGCTCCCCCGGTCGGACCACGCCTACGAGACGGACCTCCACCCGACGTGGACCGTCGGCGGGAAGCCCAATGGGGGCTACCTGCTCGCCATCCTGGCCCGTGCCGCCGTTGACACGGTGACCGCCGCCGGGCACGACCACCGTGACCCGCTCTCGGCCAGCGCCTCGTACGTGCAGGCCCCGATGCCCGGTCCCGCCACCGTCGTGACGCAAGTGGACAGGCTGGGCCGCAGCGTCAGCCAGGTCCGCGCCTCGCTCGTGCAGGACGGGCGCGTCCACGCCGACGCGTCGTTCGTCCTCGGCCGGCTCGATCCCCTGGCCGAGCCTCTCTGGACTGACGGCTACCCCGTCGAGCTGCCCCCGATGGAGGATTGCGCACGGATGCGCGCGGGTCCGGGAGCCGCCCTCACCCTGAGCATCATGGACGCGGTGGAGGTCCGGCCCGATCCGAGGGCCACCGGCATCCGGGGCGACGGTCCGAGCGGTGTCGCCCAGATCGGTGCCTGGGTGCAATTCGCCGACCGGCGCCCGGTGGACCCCCTCTCCTTGCTCTACTTCGCCGACGCCCTGCCCCCGGCGACGTTCGAGCTGGGCTCGTCGGGTTGGGTGCCCACGCTCCAGCTCACGGTGTACGTGCGAGCCATACCCTCCCCTGGCCCGCTGCGAGCTCGGCAACGGGCGCGGTTGGTCGAAGGGGGGTTGTGCGACGAGGTCTGCGAGATCTGGGACCGGCGCGGGCGATTGGTGGCCCAGGCGACCCAGCTCGCCCGGGTCCGGTTCCCTGGTGCCTCCAGCCGGCACGATCCCACTGGGTGAGCGCCGGATCAGCCGCGCCGGGGAGGCGGGGGCGGGGCGGGGCCCGACGCTGCGGGCCATGGGTACAATGACCGGTGCGCCTCTAGCTCAACGGCAGAGCAACGGACTCTTAATCCGCAGGTTTCGGGTTCGAATCCCGAGGGGCGCACCAGGTCGGAGGAGGTTTTTGGGACCGTGGCTCCGGCACCCGCATGACACTTTCGCCGTGTGCAAGGCTCCAAGCGACTGATCCGAGGACTCGGCAAGTTCGCCGTCTACGAGCTGCAGGTGTCCACCGGACGTGACCCGCTCACCGGAAAGTGCGACCAGGGCAGTCGACAATGATCCCGATGTCCGCCGCAGACAAGGCCCTGGCCGCCACGGTCCCGCTCAGACTCCGGTAAGACGCCTGTGCCGGCGCGAGCGGTCCTCCGCGGTCCGGGGACCGCGAGCCGGGATGAGACGGACCCCCAGGCGGCGAATGAGAAGACGCAGCAGCAGCACGGTGGAGATTGCAAGCACGCTCGGGAGAGCGATGGCCAGCATGCTGAAGGTCACCGCCCCATGAAGGTGAGTGATGTTCGAGAAGTTCATCCCGAAGTAACCAGTGACGAAAGTGAGCGGAAGAAACACTGCCGCCACGATCGTGAGCCAATTGATCACCTGACCCTGGCGCTCCGAGGTGGCCGAACTGAAGGCCGCCATCGCATCTCGCGTCTCGTCGCGACAGTCGTGTGCGGCGTCGAACAGGGCCACCACGTGGCTCCGATGGGACTCGAAGTACTGCTGGCTTCCGGCCTGCATCCCGGGGAGCCGGTCGACATCGCCCAGGATGCTGACGAGATCTCGCCGGTAGGGTCCGAGCGCCCGGATGATCGGCGTGAGGACCTGGCGTACCTCGAGGATCTGCTGGAGGTAGTCAGGCATCGGCGGTCCTCCGAGGACCGCCGTCTCCAGATTGTCGAGCTGGGCGTCCAAACGGGCGAGGATGGACTCGAACGTGGTGGCAAGCGCATCGAGCACCATGAACAAGACGAGCGGTCCATCGTCCTGCTCGCCGTCCCGGAGCCGCTCATAACGGTGGCGAGCGACGGCCAACCCTCGGCACGACTGGTCATGGGCGGTCACCAGGAACGACTTGGTGAAAACGGCGCGAACCTGTGTCAGATGGCTGCTGTCGCTCACCCCGTAACTCGCCCAACGCACGCCGTCGTGGGTCTCCGTGAAGCTCGACCGTTGGTCCCGATCCATGAGATGCTGCGCGGCGTCGACGTTCAGCCCCAGTGCCGCCGAGAACTCGGCCATCCGCTCCGGGGGGACGCCAGAAAGATCGAGCCAGAAGAACGAACCGGCCCTGCGGAGCCGTGCGGCGTATTCGGCGTCGATGTCCGCGTCCACGCCGGCTGATTCGACGAGCTGGGCCCTCCCAGCCTGCGCTGCAGGCGTGGTCATCCTCCGTCTCGACGTGTCCGGTGCACCGCCGCTCTCACAGCGCCCCGCTGGGCCGGCGGTACGAACTGACGCATGTTCGTCTCCACGTGTTCACGCTCCTTGCCGGCGGGGCAGGCCAGTGCGGTGAGCTGGAGGGACCAGTTCCGGCGATCGCTGCACCCGAGTTGGCGGTGATGAGCGCGCCGCCGACCCCCTGTGCGAACCGGAAGACGATCAGCGACAATAGAGCCAGGTTCGGGTGATCCGCCGATTCCCGAGGTCGGCACTTTCGGGCCCATACGCTCACCCCGTCACGGGGCACAGGACGGTGCCCCTGCCAGAGCGCATGACATGCTCGACCGCATGACTTGCTCGTGCTGCGCCTGCCCGCCCCATGAGCCCATCTTTGCGCCTGCCCGACAGTGCCTGTAGGGCCGAAGGTCCCGGTCGCGTGGGAGGCGCCGCTCATGAGACGGCGCTTGGTCTGACTAGTCTCGTTTGCGGCCGAACCGTTCGGAGGAGAATAGAGGAGAGGAGAGATCGCCAATACGCTCATGGGGATTTGGACGATCAATTTGGTGGGTCCCCAGATGGGAGTGCCGATGGCCAAAGCAGTCAGATTCGATCGGTACGGTGGTATCGAGGTCCTTTACGTTGCCGACGTCGAGATCCCTGACCCGTCCCGCGGCGAGCTCGTCGTGGCTGTCCGGGCCGCCGGCATCAATCCCGGGGAGGCGGGGATCCGTCAGGGCCATATGGACGCAATGTTTCCGGCGACCTTCCCGTCGGGCGAGGGCAGCGACCTCGCAGGCGTAGTCACCGCGACAGGCGAGGGCGTCGAGTCGTTCGGGGTCGGCGACGAGGTCCTGGGCTGGACTGATCGTCGAGCGAGCCACGCCGAGTACGTCACCGTGCCCGAAGACCACTTGGTCCCCAAGCCGGGCACTCTCTCGTGGGAGGCCGCCGGTTCGCTGTTCGTCGTCGGAACCACCGCCTACGCCGCCGTGCGGGCCGTTGGGGCGGGTCCCGGTGACACGGTCGTCGTGTCGGCCGCGGCCGGTGGCGTCGGGTCGGTTGCAGTACAGCTGCTCAAGGTCCGAGGCGCCGGCGTGATCGGCATCGCGTCGGAGGCCAATCACGCCTGGTTGACCTCGGTCGGGGTGATGCCCGTGGCCTACGGCGACGGGCTGGCCGAGCGCATCCGAGCGGCCGGACCGAACGGGGTGGACGCGTTCATCGACACCTTCGGCGAGGAGTACGTACGACTGGCGATCGAGCTCGGCGTCGAACGGGACCGGATCGACACCACCATCGCGTTCCAGCTGGCACAGCGAACTGGCGTCAAGACCGAAGGAAGCGGGGCGGCGGCGAACGCCGACGTGCTGGCCGAGATGGCTCACCTCGTCACCTCTGGCAGGATCACCGTGCCGATCGCCGCAACCTACCGGCTCGACCAGGTCCGGATGGCCTTCACGGAGCTCGAGAAGCGGCACACCCGGGGCAAGATCGTCCTCATCCCGTAAGTCTCGATCCACCGAGTCGCCGCGGGTGCCCGGAAAGCGTCTATGGGGCGCCGGTCCTGTTGGCCACCCCGTCCGGCGGCGGCGTGCCCAACAGGACCACCGAGAGGGTGCAGCCCCCGGGGCCCGCCTTCCAGGCGTGGTCGACCCCGGTGACGACGACGCAATCGCCGGCAACGAGGTGGTGGCTGCCGTCGTCGAGCATGATCTCGATGCTGCCCTCGACGACGAGATCGAAGTCGACCGTGTCGGTGTGGTGGGTCGCTGCCTCCTCGTTCGGCGCCCATCGGCTGATCACCCATTGGGTGCGGCCCGGGGCCACTCCGAGGTCCCGGAACGCTCCCCGGCCTTGGGGCCGGGATGGTGGAGGAGAGTCGGTCCGGAACACCGACGTCACGTGGATGGGCCCTTCCGCCGGGCCCAGCTCGACCTCGTTCACGACGCAGGACCGCCCGTCTGCGTCTCTTCCGGTGATGATGCGGCGCACCCCGGGACTCTTGCACCCTCCCCGAGGGGGCCGCCAGCCCGGCCCGGTGCCGACCCCCTCGGTTCGGGCGGCACCCACCGTGTGCGGTAGGCAGCAGTGTGGCGTAGGGTGGGTCGAGGGACCAATCCGCTCACCTCGAGCCCGCTTCGGTTCTTCCGGCACGGCGGTCGGCGACAGCTGAACTGGCCGAGCGAAGGGGAAACCATGGCGTCACCGGACGCGTCGCAATTGAGCGCTCGCCTCGACGAGCATCATCACCCTGAGACCAACGGGCGGATACCGATCTGCCGCCGATGTGGCTTCCGCTCAACCGGGCCGTTCGGGGGCGAGCAGCACGCCTCGGTCGAGGAGCGACCAGCTCGGGCCCAGCGATGGCTCGAGAGCCAAGCACGGCTCGGCCGGATAGCCCGAGCGAAGGCATCGCTCGATAAATAGCGGCGTCGGCCGCACCTGGCGGCTCGGCACGCGGAGGCTCTGACAGGTTCCGGTGTTCCGTGCTTAGATGGCGACGCCCCCGGGCGCCGGGGTTTCGTTCCCACGATCGCCGAAGCGGAGGACCCGTGAGCCGGGACGTTCGAGATCGACTCGATCACCTGATCGTCGACGCCGACGCCCACTGGCTCGACAGCCCGCAGGGGCCGGTGAGGGCCAGGCGAGATCGTGCGATAATCGTCTCCCGCTGCCGCCCCCCGCCGGGTCGGAGCGGTTAGGAGGGGGCGAACGTGGAGATCTTCAAGGAGTTCACGTTCGAGGCGGCCCATCGGCTCCCCGAGGTCCCCGAGGACCACAAGTGCTCGCGGCTCCACGGGCATTCCTTCCGGGCCGCCGTCCATTTGGAAGGTGCTGTCGACGAGCGAGCCGGTTGGGTCCGCGACTTCGCCGACATCAGCGGCGCCGTGGGGCCGGTGCTCGAGCTCCTCGATCACCACTACCTCAACGAGATCGACGGGCTCGAGAACCCGACCAGCGAGAACCTTGCCCGATGGATCTGGGATCGCCTGTCCCCTTCGCTGCCGGAGCTCTCGTCGGTCGAGGTGCGCGAGACGTGCACCACGGGGTGCGTGTACCGGGGCGAGAAGCGGGCGTGAACGGCCGGAGCCCGGCGAAGGCCGCACTCGTCAACGGGTCCGCGTGACCGGCCCGGACTCTGCACCCGGCGTGGTCGCCGTGCTCGCGAGCGGCGGCCTCGACAGCGCGGTCCTGGTCGCCCACCTGGGCGATCAGGGAAGAGTCGTGCAACCTGTCTACGTCCGATTCGGCCTCGCGTGGGAGCCGGTGGAAGAAGCCCATCTCCGCCGCTTCCTCAATGCCCTGCCGCACGGTTCCGGCATCCGCCCGCTCGTCGTCCTCCAAGAGCCTGTCGCCGAGCTGTACGGCCCCCACTGGAGCGTGTCCGGTGACGACGTGCCCGACGCCGCGTCGCCCGACGCCGCCGTGGAGCTACCCGGCCGGAACCTCTTGCTGCTCGCGAAATCGTCGGTGTGGTGCGCGCTCCACGACGTCCCCGCGATCGCCCTGGGGACCCTGCAGGGCAACCCGTTCCCCGACAGCAGCTCGGAGTTCTTTGACGGGTTCAGCACCCTCGTCGGGCTCGGCCTCTCACACCGGCTCTCGGTGCTCACGCCCTTCGCCGGCATGACGAAGCCCGAAGTGCTGCAGCTCGGACGTCATCTCCGGCTCGAGGACACGTTCTCGTGCATCGATCCGCAGGACACGGTGCACTGTGGACGCTGCAACAAATGCGCCGAGCGGCGCCGGGCCTTCGTCGCCCTGTCGATCGACGATGACACCGCGTACGCCGGAAGATGACGCCACGCACCTACGTCGCACCGGTCTCGTTCGGGATCGGCGACCTCGTCGTCTCGTTGCCCGCCGTTCAGGCGGTGATCGCCGAGGGGACCCGCACCGGAGCCGAAACCTGGTTGGTCGCCCGGTCCCCCGCCCAGGCCTTGCTGGCAGAGCGGATCGACGGGCTGACCGGGTGCGTGCCGGAGGAGGGGTTCGATCCCGACGAGCCGGCTGCACACTGCGGCCGGCTCGTCGACCTCCGCGATCATCCACTCCAACGGGATCACTGGTGGGGATCCGCAGAGTTCGTACAGGCATACGGCCGGATCGGCATAAACGACATCCTCTCCCGTATCTGCGCCGACCTCGGGATCGATGCGGACTTCACCCGGCCCGTCGCGCTGAGGGCCTTCCCGAGGCCCGATGTGCGTGACACCGTCCTTCTGCTCACCGAGACCGACGGGCCGTCCAAGCGCTGGCCGGCCCCTCGTTGGGAGGCGTTGGCCGCCAAGATCCGAGCGTCGGGGGCGACGGTCCGCCGGGTGGTCCGGTCCGCAGAGTCGGTCCGCGCCGGCGGCGACAGCGACAGCGACAGCACAGGGGCGATCGTCGACGAGGTCGAGGCGCCGACACCGGGTGACGCGGTCGACATCCTCACCAGCTGCCGGGCCGTGGTCGGCGTCGACACGGGGCTCACCCACATCGCCGCCCAGCAGGGAACGGCCACGATCACCATGAGCCGGCCGGACAACGTGTTCTTCCGGCCGTGGCGGCACTGCCGGCTGGTGGCCGGCGCTCCCTGTGATCCCGCGTGCGCGACGCTCGAGAAGGCCCACGCCCACAACCGGCACGTCGACCTGCGGGACTTCCGGTGGGAGCCGCGGGACTGCCCGACGGGCGCGAGCTGCCTCGAGCCGATCGAGCCCGAAGAGGTGCTCGACGTCCTTCGGGGGCTCCTGTGAGCCCGCCCGGGGATCGGTTCAGCTCCTACCCGGCCAGCCGCGTCGCCAACTCGCAACCCGCCGGGATCGGCCGCGTCGCCGCACTCGGCGAGAGGGCTGCATGGAACAATCTCGGGCGCAACATCGTGTTCTCCGACAGAGGCCTTCGGCCGCGGGCCGTGTTCGACGACACCCTCTACCCCGACGACGACGAGCTCTCCCAGTACGACCTCGATATCCACGCCATCGTCGCCCTGCCCGGCGCCGACCTCGTGCTCGCCCTGAACCACCTGGGTCTGGTACGCGCTTTCGACGGGTCCGAGATCCCCGACCGCGGGCCGGTACACCGACTCCGCCCCCTCTGGACGCGGGCGTTCGCCGAGGACGTCGAGCGGGCCGTGATCGTCGGGAACCGGTTGGTCGGGTCCGGGTCGCGCTCGGGGGCCACAACAGGGATCGTCGTGTCCGAGCACCTCTTCGGGTCGGCCCCCGGCGGTCCGATGGAGACCCGGGCCGAGCTCGGGACGTGGGGCGAGGTGACGGCGCTGGCCCCGATCGAGCACGACGGCGAGACGAGCATCGCGGTGGGCGGGGCGGGGCGGGTCAGCCTGGTCCCCCTCGCCGGAGGGAGGCCCGGACCCTCGCGGTGGGACGTGCCCGTGCCGTTCCGGACCGCGGGGTTCGCCTGGGATGCGGGCCTGCTCTGGGCCGCGGGCAGCGCGCTTGTCGATGGGATCGACGACCACGACTGGGAGAACGTGCGTGGCGGCGGGGTGGTCGCCCTCCGCCCGACCGACGGCCGGGTGGTCGCCTCCGCGCCGTTCCCCGACGACGTCGCATGGGGGAACGGGGGATCGGCGTTCGCCGTGCTCGGCGGCGTGCCCTGTGCCGTCGCCCGAACCGGGGAGCTGTGCGTCGCGCGGGGCGATCTGCGCGCCCACTCCGCCGAGGTGTCCGTGGCGACCGGCGATCCCCCCACCACCGCCGGCGATCGGGAGGCCTTTTGGGTTCGGACCCCGCCCGTCGCGAGCGGGTCGCTCGGCATCGCCCATGCCGCGGTCGTCGCCAACCGGCTGCTGTACGGCTTCAACCGCGGCGACTACCGCCTGCAGGAGGTCCCCGGTAGCGACATCCGGCCGCTCACCGGTTCAGAGCGGTGACGCCGGCCACACCCCCCGGGCCGTTGGTCCGTACAGCTTGAGGTGCCGATAGGGCAGAAACGAGCGTTCACCCTCGCACAGGTCGCGAAGGAGCCGCTCGAGCGAGGCCTCGAGCCACATCAGCTGCTCGCGCAGCGCCGGCAGCCGTGCCGCGTAGGGTTCGGCACCCGGAGCCGGGAGTCGGCTGGCCAGCTCCGTGTGGTGCAACCTGATGACCAGGACCGAGAGCCGATCGAACACCATGCCCGGGCTCTCGGTCACCGGTGGTGCGCCGACCGTCTGCCCGACGGCCTCCTCGACGAGTGTGTCCACTCGTTCGACGAATTGATGCCGTGCCAGGTTGAGCCGGTCGATGCCGCGTTTTGCGGTGGCCAGCACCGCATCGGTCGCCTCCGGGGCACGGGCGGCATCCTCGAGCCCCCACTGGGCCAGATTGTTCGCGTGCAGCTCCACCAGGGTGCCGAGCAGCCCGGCCGGCACGGGGCCGGGTGCCTGCAACGCGCGCTCGAAGGCGGCGACCACGGCGCCCACCGGCGGCAGGACGGCTCTCGTCACGATCGGCCCTCGAGGTGCCGGAGCACCGACCTCGCCGCGAGCGCGCCCTGGCCGAGGGCCGTCGCGATCCGCGGGTACGAGCCGGCGGTGACGTCCCCGGCGGCGAAGACGCCGCTGCACGAAGTGCGCAGGCGGTCGTCGACCACGACGGCCCCACGCGCATCGAGCTCGAGTTGACCCGCGAAGACCTCGGTCGCCGGGCCGTATGAGATCTTCACCACGACCCCGTTCACGGCCACGGAGCGCCTCTCACCCGTCCGGCGGCAGGAGATGTCGATCCGTTCGAGATGATCGGTCCCGTGAACGGCCTCGATCTCCCAACCGGGAAGGTCTTCGATCAGTCGCTGCTTGCGAAGGTCCCGGACGAGGTCGAGGCGGGCGGTGAGGTGCTCCGAGCGGTGCAGCAACAGCACCGGGGATCCCGCCCCGGCCAGCTCGAGGGCGTCGAGCACCGCACTGTCACCACCTCCGACGACCGCGACCGGTCGCCCAGCGAACCGCCCCGTCCGCCCCTCCACCCGATAGGTGACGTCGCCGCCGCAAGCCCCGTCAGGCGCCGCCCGGAGCTGTCGCCGTGTCGACCCCGTGGCGACGACCAGGGCATCGGCGTAAATGAGCCGGGTCCCCGTATCGACCCACCGCGCGTGGAGGTCGACGCCCTTCACCCGGGAACCCGTACGGATCCGGTCGCCCAGGATCGTCGACGAGCGCCGCAGCGACTCCTGCAGTTCCTCCCCCCGCTCGAAGCCCGCGAACACGACGTTGTGGACCACATGCGGGATCTCCGCCAGCTGCCCGCCCAGCGACGGCTCGGCGTCGAGCAGGACGATGTCGAGCTGGACGTCCTTGCACTCCAGCGCGCAACTGACCCCCGCGGGGCCTCCCCCGACGATCACCACCTGGTGGTGCTCTTCGTCCCTCACGGCCAGCCACCCTAGCGAGGCCTCGCGGGAGCCGTCGTCGGTCGTCCTCGACCTGAGGGCGTCGCCCGCGTGCCATGATCTGTGGACCCCGCAGTTCACCGGGGGCCTTTCGATCCCGCACCCGACCGACCTTGCCTCATGAGCACCTCATCCACCGTCGTCCTCATCCTCGCCGTGTTCGGCGCCAGCACGGTGGAGATGGTCGAAGCCCTCACCATCGTGGTGGCGGTCGGGGTCTCGCGCGGTTGGCGATCGGCGATCGAGGGTTCGCTGGTGGCGCTCGCCGTGCTCGGGGCGCTCGTCGGGTTGGTCGGCCCCCCGCTCGTCCACTACGTGCCGCTCGACGCCCTGCGGGTGGTGGTCGGGGCGCTGCTCCTCACGCTCGGCCTGTCGTGGCTGCGCAAGGCGATCCTGCGCGCCAGCGGGAACAAGGCACTGCACGACGAGGATGCCATCTTCGAGCAGAAGACCAGGGAGCTCCGCGAGGCCGGGACCGGGACCGGACGGGACGGCATCGGCTTCACCGTGGCCTTCAAAGGAGTGTTCCTCGAGGGGATCGAGGTGGTGCTGATCGTCGTCGGGCTCGGCGTCAGCCAACACCGGCTCGGGCTTGCGGCCACCACCGCGGGAGTGGCGGCGGTCCTGGTCGCCGGCGTCGGGGCGTTGGTCGCACGGCAGCTCTCGGAGGTGCCGGAGAACACGATCAAGACCGGGGTCGGGATCATGCTCACCAGCTTCGGGCTGTTCTGGGTCGGCGAGGGGTCCGGTGTCCATTGGCCGGGGGCCGATCTCGCCATCCCGGTTCTCGTCGGGGTCTTCGCCGGGGTCACCGCCCTGGCGGTGGCCGCCCTGCGGTCGGTCGCTCCTCCCGAGGTGGTCGGCGGGCCCGGGGGCCCCGGCCCGGGCGCGCAGGCATCGGCGGCGTCCGAGGTCACCGACCCGTGAGCAAGGCCCCGGCCCGGGCCGCCCGGGCCTTCGGACGCTTCTGGTGGGACCTCGCCATCGGCGACACGCCGGAGCTCTTCGTCGCCACGCTCGTCGTCGTCGGGGCGTCGTTCGCCCTCCGCCACGTACGGATCGCCGCCGTGATCGTGCTGCCCCTGCTGGTCGCGGCGATCCTCGGGGCGAGCGCCTGGCGCGGGCGGCGACGTCCGGTCGACGGTGACCCGTGAACGGCCGGTGACCCAACGGCCCGTGACCCGTGACCGGCCCGTCGTTGGCCGGGCCCGGAGCCAACCGTTCCGATCACCCAGGCGTCAACGGATCCCCCTGGTCAGCAACAGGCATCCGACCGTTGAGCCGGCCCCGTTGGCAACGGCCGCGACCTCGGGCTGGCGTGGGATCTGACGCTCTCCCCCGTCCCCCCGCAGCTGCACGACCGATTCGTGCACGAAGCCCAGACCGTGCAGCCGCCCGGCCGAGAGCTGACCTCCGCTCGTGTTGAGGGGCAGCTCCCCGTCGAGTGCGATGCGTGATCCGTCACCGAGGAAGTCCCCCGCCTCCCCCGTCCCGCAGAACCCGAGGGCCTCCAGCCAGAGCACGGTGATCATCGAGAAGCCGTCATAGAGCTGGGCCGTGTCGACGTCACCCACCTTCAGCTCGGTCCGGTTCCACATCTGCGCGGCGGGGCTGCGCCCCGGGAACGTCGCCAGATCCTCCCACTGGTCCCACGACGGCCTCCCGCGGGCCGAGGTTCCGAGGGCGTTGATGTGGATCGGCACGTGCCGGGCATCGGGCGCGGTGTCGACATGGGAGATGACGAAGGCCGTCGAACCGTCGCACGGCAGGTCGCAGTCGAACAGGCACAGCGGCGACGAGATCATCCGGGCGCTCAGGTAGTCGTCGAGCTCGAGGGGCTCCCGCAGGATCGCCTGCGGGTTGCGGGCGGCGTTGCGCCTCCCGTTGAGGGCCACCTGGGCCAGCTTCTCGCGTGTGAGGCCGAAGTGGTGCATGTGGTACTGCGCCAGCGGTGCGAGCCAGCACGTCGCCGAGACCGAGCCGTAGGGGAAGAGGTACTTGGCGGGCCCCGAGATCCTCTCGGTCACCCTCCCCATCACCTGCCGCCCCCCGGTGCCCTGCGCCGTCCCCTCGGTCACGGTCCGGTAGACCAGGACGTGGCGGCAGAGCCCGCTGGCGATCGCCATGCAGGCGTTGGCGACGGCCTGCAGCTGGGCCGCGCCCTCCACACTCCCCTGGTACCAGTCGACCGACAGCCCCAAGGCGTCGATGACCTCGGGCGCCCCCGGACCGCCGAACCCGCCCACCGCGGTCCCCCGGCCGCCCCCGGGGTAGGTCGACACCCCGTCGATCTCGTCGATCCCGAGCCCGGCGTCGTCGATGGCGGCCAGCGCCGCCTGCACGGTGAGCGTCATCTCGCTCAGACCGGTGCGCCGGCCGACCTGGGACTGCCCGATGCCCGAGATGTACGACTGGCGCTCCCCGATGGTGCTCACGCGATCGACTCCCCGGCTCCGGTGCCCACCGCTGCCCCGGCCGTCCCGGCACCGGCCGTCCCGGCCGGTCTGAACAACGGGTACCAGACCTCGCCGGCGTGCTCGAACACGACCTCAACCTCCAACCCGATGGTCACATCGTCGCCGTCGATGTCGACCAGGTTGGTCGTGAGGAACAGACCCTTCTGCTCGTTCAGCTCCACCAGAGCGATGACGTAAGGGTCCGATCCCGGTATCCACGGCTGGTGGTTGACCGTGAAGGTGGCGACGCGGCCCCGCCCGCTCACCACCTCCGGGCTCACCGCCGTCCCGTGGCACCGACGGCAGACGGGTGCGGCCGGGTGGATGAAATTGGCGCAGTCGCGGCACCGGAGGATCCGGAGACGGCCGTCGGCCCCGCCGGTCCAGAAGAACTCGTCGACTGGGTCGAGGAAGGGGACAGGCCGGTAGGGCAGGACCTCTCCCACCCGATGGCGTCCAACCATGCCCTACCCCCTTTTCATCTCCACCAGCGTCGAGACCGACGCTCTGTGCCCGTGGCGCCGATCCCGGCCCGACAGGAGGACCGTACCCGGATCGGGTCCCGCCCGGCCAACCGCGCCCCTGGGGTCTGCCGGGATACGGGACCCGGGCTCAGTCGACCGGGCGACGGAAGTAACGGCTGAGGGTCTCGACCTGCTGCTGATAGGACGAACCGATCCCCGGTCCGTACAGGATCTCGGGCTCCTCCAACATCCGCTCGAACGTGAGCTTGCAGACCGCCTGCCCGTGCTCGATCATGAACGGCACGTCGTGGGCCCGCACCTCGAGAGCTGCCCGCGACCCCCGGAACCGGCCGGCCGGGTCGTACCCGAAGCCCGGGTCGAAGAAGCCCGCGTAGTGCGTCCGGAGCTCCCCGCTCGTCGGGTCGTAGGCCGTCATCTCGGCGGCGAGGCGCGGAGGAATGCTGACCGCCTCGTTGGACATGAGCAGGTAGAACCGTTTGGGCGACAGGATCACCCGATCGCCGGCTTCCCGCACCACCGGGTCCCAGTAGGGCCGCGGGTCGAGCTGGCCCGGGGCGGCCAGGTCGAGGAGGGGGGCGTTCTCGCGCGAGCTGTAGCCGACCCGGCCCGCATCGTCCCCTCGGAGGTCGAGGCCGAGGAAGAGACCGCCGGCGAGCATGAGCTGATCGATGTGGAGCGGGACACCGTCGCGGTAGAGCAACGGCTCCCGCTCGTGCGCCGCGACGATCTCGGCGTCGGTCAGCATCGGTCGCCCGACCGAGAGGCGGAGCTGGTTCAGGGTGAGGTCCTCGCGCACGCGGATCGCGAACGAGAGCGGCACCACCTCGAGGTAGAGCGCACCCCGGTAGCCGTTGGCGATCTCGTCGAACCGCTCGCTGCGGTCGGTGATGACCCGGGTGAAGACGTCAATACGGCCCGTCGAGCTCTTCGGGTTGGCCTTGCCCCGCAACCCTTCGGGTAGGTCGAGGCGTTCCTTCAGCTCGATGAGGTACGGCCGGCCGGCCTCGAGCATGGCGCCTTCACCGCGGAGATCGATCTCGTGCAGGGTGAAGTCCTCCAACTTGTCCTCAACGCTCTCCCTGCCCGGTAGGAAACTGCACCGGATCCGGTAGGCCCGCTCCCCGAGCCGCAGATCGAGGCTGGCCGGCTGGACGTTCGCATCCGGGATCTTGAACCGGCCGGCGTCGATGTACCCGGCCCGGATCGCCACCTCGAGCAGCTGCCCCGGCAGGACGCCGTCGGATCCGAGGGGCAACGCCATCGGGCGCGCCGCCCGCTCCCGTGGTTGGGCCACCGCGTCTCGGTCCGAGGTCACGGCCCGAGCCAACCATGGGCGCACGGTCGGCGGCAAACGCGGGCGGGCGGCCGACCCTGCTGCCGGCGTGCCCTGCCCGGTCCGGCACCCGTCCGGGCCCCCCCGCACCCGCTTCA
>Ga0307372_10007665_pt1 | contig 15386 bp, 14 predicted proteins | sample OX1MG_FD_202533 | JGI IMG/M metagenome (GOLD analysis project Ga0307372, IMG submission 202533) | Soil microbial communities from Risofladan, Vaasa, Finland - OX-1 | ecosystem: Environmental > Terrestrial > Soil > Coastal area > Acid sulfate soil | place: Finland: Risofladan, Vaasa | collected... | reverse complement strand
CGCTTCGGCGCTCGCCTACAACGTCGCCCGCTGGATCCGCGTCCTGGCGCTGCCCGAGGCGTTCTCGACCAGCCGGGGCAAGCGTCTCCGGCTCTCCTTCTTCAACGTCGCCGCACGTGTCACGCGTCGTGGGCGAAGGCTCCATCTCCGCCTCCCGCGCGCCTACCCGCACGCGAAGGCCTTCATCGCCGCGATGGTGCGATTGCGAGCCCTGCCGGCCTTCGCCTGAGCCCCGAGGCCACGACGAATGACACGAGCGAGGCGAAGCCTGCCCGGGACCGGGTCGGCACCGCTCATCGGAGACCCGAATCCCACGAACATCGGCAGACTCGCCTCGATCCGCCGCTCCCGGGGCGTCAGGCACGGCCTTCTGCAGGGAGCCCACGTTGCTACAGAGCCGGTCGGATCGCTTTCTGCAAAATCAGGGTCTGATCTCGCCGATCTGCTCTCGGATGCCGCGGCGCCTGGCGTGCTCGCCGAGGCGCTGCAAAGGCAAGAGGCGGAGAACCTCCCGCTCTTCGGATACGGCGCGAAGGGCTTCACGCTCAGCGTGATCGAGACGGCGCTCGACCTCGCAGGCGACGCGGTCGACGGTGCGCTTCTGCGCGCCGTCGTCGAGATAGGGCGCACGCTCATGGCCCATCCGGTAGAGCTCCTCCCTGGGGCGGAGGACGCCCTCGAGCTTCTGTCCCGGACCCACCGGGTCGTGCTCGTGACCAAGGGCGATCTCGTCGACCAAGAGCGCAAGCTCGAGCGCAGCGGACTGCGCCGGCACCTCGCTCACGTTGAGATCGTGAGCGAGGAGTCCACCGGCGCCTACGGCGAGCTGATCGACGCGCTCCGGTGTCCCCCTGGCGAGTTCCTCATGATCGGGAACAGCGAGCGATCGGACGTCGAGCCCGTGCTCGAGATCGGCGGATAGGGCCGTCCACGTGCCCTATCACACGACCTCGAGAAGCGAGATCGTCGAGGATCCATCTCGTGCCCATCCTCGCCGCTTCACCGCCACCACGCTCGCCGAGATACCGCCGCTGCTCATCGACTCCTCAACCCAGGACGGAAGCCGGTCGTCATACAACGGGTAGCCCAGCTGGAACCAGCCGGCAGTCGACCGAAGGTCTGCGAGGAACGCGGATTCGATGGCAACGCTTCGGCGGCCGAGGCCGCGAACTGGCGGCTCTCGCCGCTCCATCTCCTACGCACCGGACCGTCGGGCACCCGGTCGCCGGCCACGCGGGCTGTCGCCGCGCGCCCACGTTCCTCACCGCTCCGTGCCCGGTCGTTCGACGTGGCGCGTCGTCGTCCTCGCTATCGCGCTCGTCGGCTCAGCCGCGTCGATCTTCGGCTCTACCACCTGGTACTCCTACGCGCACAGCCTGACCGAGCATTCGCTCGAGTCCGAGCTAGCGAACGCGCGCGCGGTGCTCGGGTCGTCCATGCAACGCGACACCGACCTGCTCGCCACGGTGAACGCTGTCATCGCCACCCATCCGTCGATCGACAGCACGGCGGTCGGCGAGCTACTGGGCCGCCTCGGAGGCTCCAACGCGTATCCGGGCGCGTTCTCGTTCAGCTACATCCAGAGGCTGCGCGCGGCAGGGCTCCCCGGGTTGATCGCGGCCACACGGCGTGATCCGCCCCTCGGCATACCGTCGGCCGTGAGCGGGACGGTGCCCGCCGCCCCCACGCCAGGCGGCTACTACTGCCTGACGCGCCTCGCAGCGACTGCCGAGCATCGCCTCCCACGGGCGATCGCCACGGCGGTCGGGCCCCACCTCCTCGCGTACGTCGGTCCGGGTCACAACTACTGCACCTCACCGGTCGCTTCCCTACTCGCGTGGTCCGCGAGGACTGGCCTTCCCACTGTCACATCGCTCTCTCGCGTGCTCGTCAGCGCGGGCGGGCCGAGCGCGAAGGCGCTCGGCGCTCTGCTCCAGGGGCGGTCGGTGTTCGCAATGATCAGCCCCGTCTACGGCGGCCGTGCGCTGCCCTCGACCGCTCCGGCCCGGTCGAGGGCGATCGAGGGCTGGACGCTCGGCCTCTTCGACACCTCCGAGATCCTCCGGCCCGTCACTGCGAGCGCTGGCACGGTCGCGCTCGTGCTCGAGTACGCGAACTCCGGAGCGGCTGCGACGGTCCTCGCGCGCTCGGGGCGGCTGCCGGCAGGTGCCACGAGCATCTCCATCCGCACCGGCGGCGGCACCTGGATCGTCAAGATCGCGCTCCGTCCGCGGGTCACGGTCGTGTCGCCGAGGGCCGAGGCGCTGTTCATCGTCCTCGGGGGCCTTCTCGTGACGACCCTGCTCGCTGCGCTCGTGGACGTGCTCATCCGCTCGAGGCGCTCGGCCCTCGTGCTCGTCGAGCAGCGCACTGCCGAGCTCCGCTACCAGGCCCTGCACGACCCGCTCACCGGACTTCCGAACCGGCTTCTCATCGGCGACCGCGCGCACGACTTGATCGCGCACTCACGTGCGGAGGGCACAGCCATCGCCGTGATGTTCATCGATCTCGACGACTTCAAGGTCGTGAACGACAACCTCGGTCACAACGCCGGCGACGAGCTTCTCGAGGAGCTCGCTGTCCGCCTCACCCAGTCGGTCGGGCCACAGGACACCGTCGGTCGCCTCGGCGGCGACGAGTTCGTCGTGCTCGTGTCGGACCCGGCGGTGCACGGCGGGGTGGAGGCGCTCGCAGAACGGATCGGCGAGGTCGTCGCCGAGCCGTTCTCGATCGGCGACGCGGGAAAGGGTCGGGTCGTGCTCTCCGCGAGCCTGGGCGTCGCGACGGGCGCGTGCGCGAACCCCGACGACCTGTTGCGTGATGCCGACATCGCGCTCTACCACGCAAAAGGCGCCGGCAAAGGTCGCCACGTCGTATTCGACCCCGCGATGCGCGAGGCCGTGACGAAGAAGCTCTCGCTCGAGACCGATCTTCACGACGCCTTCGCGAACGGTGAGCTGTTCCTCGTGTACCAGCCGATCGTGAGCCTGCGGACAGGGGCGACGAGCGGGGTCGAGGCACTGCTTCGCTGGCGCCATCCTGCGCGGGGGATCGTCGGGCCGGACGAGTTCATCCCGATCCTCGAAACGTCGGACCTCATCGTCGACGTCGGCAGGTTCGTGCTGCGCGAGGCGTGCCGCCAAGCACGAGAGTGGCACGACCTCGGCTGGCCGGTCGGTATGTCCGTGAACGTCGCGGCGCGTCAGCTCCACTACGACACGCTCGTCGAGCACGTCCGCGAGGCACTCGCCGAGTCCGGGCTCGACGCTCGCTACCTCTCCGTCGAGCTCACCGAGTCGATGCTCCTCGCGGACACAGCGACGACGGCTCGCAGGCTTCGAGCGTTGAAGCGCCTCGGCGTGCAGATCGCGATCGACGACTTCGGCACGGGGTACTCGTCGCTCTCGTACCTGCGGGAGTTCCCCGTGGACGTGCTGAAGATCGACCGCTCGTTCGTCGCGCGCCTCGATTCGGAGGACGGGCAGAACTTCCTCGACGCCCTCATCCACCTCGGTCGCTACCTCGGCCTCTCGACGATCGCCGAGGGCGTGGAAGACGAGTCGCAGCTCGCTCATCTGCGCGGCGAGGAGTGCGAATGGGGCCAGGGGTTCCTGTTCTCCCGGCCGCTCGACGCCGACGCGGTCCTCGCGGCGGCGCGATCGGCGAGAGACCTCGGCGGGCGCGCACCCGCGCTCGCGACGGACCGCACCTGACCCGCGAGCAGCGCGGAGCGCCCCCGGCAGCGCGGAGCTCCCCCGATAGCGCGGACCGCGCCTAGGAGGCGCCGGACAGTGCCGCGAGGTGCTCCGCTGAGAGATGTACTCCGGCGGCGCCACAGTTCTCCTCGAGATGGCCGACGGACGACGTGCCGGGGATCGGCATCACGACGGGCGAGATCGCGAGCAACCACGCGAGCGCGACTTGCGCCCGCGTGGCCCCGACCTCGAGTGCGACACGGTCCACCGCCCCACCGTCCCGCGCGAGTGCGCCGCTCGCTATCGGGAACCACGGGATGAAGCCGATTCCCCGCGCCTCACAGTACCGGAGCACGGCTTCCGAGGACCGGTTCGACAGGTTGTAAAGGTTCTGCACCGTCGTGACGGGAACGACCGCGGACGCCTCCCCGATCGCGTCCACGCCCACCTCGGACAGTCCGACTGCGCGCACCTTGCCTTCATCGAGGAGCTCGCGCAACAACCCGAACTGCTCGGCGGCAGGCACTGCCGGGTCGATCCGATGGAGCTGGAAGAGGTCGATGCTGTCGACCCCGAGCCGGCGCAGGCTCATCTCGCACTCCTGGCGGAGGTACTCGGGGCGGCCGACCGGATGCCAGGCGTCAGGGCCGGTCCGGACGAGACCCGCCTTCGTCGCGATCACGAGCCCCTCGGGATACGGGTGTAGAGCCTCGCGGATGAGGTCCTCGCTCACGTACGGGCCGTACGAGTCGGCCGTGTCGATGAAATCGACCCCGAGCTCGACCGCCCGGCGGAGCACCCGACGCGCCTCGGGCCGATCGCCCGGCGGCCCCCAGATACCTGGGCCCGTGATCCGCATCGCTCCGAAGCCGAGGCGGTGGACCGTCATGTGCGCGAGTGAGAGCTCGCCGCTTGCGTGCACGGGCGGCGTCGCCCCATCCGTCCCTTCGGTCATTCGTGATCCTCCTTCGTCAGTCGCGACCGGCCGCGTCGCGCGGCAACCGCGATCGCGCCGCGGTGACGACGATATCGGCGCACGTAGCGAGCTCGATCGCCGTGCTGTCGATCACGAGGTGGTAGAGGCTCGGCTCCCCTTGGCTCGTCCCGTAGAAAATTCGCACGTACGCCTCGCGCGCTCGATCGGTGTTGCGTTGCTCCGCTCGGGCTGTCGCCTCCTCGCCCGCATGCAAGCGGACCGCCTGCGCGACGCGGCGGTCGGCAGGCCCGTCGAGGCGAACGCTTAGGACGTCGCTCCGACCTGCGAGCACGACCATCGCCGCTCGTCCGAGCACGACCCCACCCGCTCCGTCGGCTATCTGGCGGAGGATCTCCTCGGTGCCAGCGCGGTAGCCCGAGCGCGTTCGCCCGAGATCCACGCCGGCATCCGACGCCATCGGCGCGGCCGCGGACGCGAGTGAGGCGAGCATCCGCTCGACGAGGCCCGGTGGATGCTCGTCCAGCGCGATCGCCTCCTCGGCGCTGATCGCGAGGCGATCCGCCACCGCGACGGGGATGGCCCGATCGAAGAAATCGAGGCCGAGGCGATCCGCGACGGCGCGCCCGACGACCGCCCCTCCGGCTCCGTAGCTCGCGGAGATCGTGACGACGCCGGACACGGGCCTAGCGATCGAGCGTCCTCGGAAGCGTCATTCCCAGATCTCGTGCGCAGTCTCGACGATGAGGCGGAGCTTCGCGAACTGCTCCTCCTCGGTGAGGGCGTTGCCCTCGACGGTGGAGGAGAAGCCGCACTGCGGGGAGAGGCAGAGCTGGTCGATGGGCACGTACGCGGCCGCCTCGTCGACCCGGCGCTTCAGCTCGTCCTTCGACTCGAGCGCGCCCCGCTTGGTCGTGACGAGCCCGAGGACGACGAACTTCCCCGGTGGCACGAAGCGAAGAGGCTCGAACGTGCCGGAGCGCTCGTCGTCGTACTCGAGGAAGAACCCGTCGACCTCGAGGTCGTTGAACAGTGCCTCGGCGACGAAGTCGTAACCGCCCTCGGCGGCCCACGAGGAGCGGAAGTTTCCTCGACACATGTGCGTCGTGACGCGCATCGTCTCCGGACGGCCGGCGAGCGCGGAATTGATGTTCGCGATGTAGGTCTCGTGCTGGTGGTCCGGGTCGCCGCCCTGGGACGCGATGAACGCTCGTTGCTCCGGGTCGTTGAGGTAGGCGAGGCTCGTGTCGTCGAGCTGGAGGTAGGTGCAACCGAGCGTGCCGAGCGCCGCTACCTCGGCCGCGTATGCGGCGCTCAGGTCGGTCCAGAAGTCGTCCATCTCGGGGTATATCGCCGGATCCACCGCGGCACGCCCACCTCGGTAGTGGACCATGCTCGGTGAGGGGATCGTGAGTTTCGGGACCGCCGCCGTGACCGTCGACGCAAGGAAGCGGAACGCGTCCTCGAAGATCGTGTGGTGGAGGCCGATCCGTGCCTCGACCTTGAGCGCGGCCGGCGTGAACTCGATCTCGCCCGCCTCGCTGCGGAACGACACGGCGAGGTTGCCGTCGGTCTTCGTGATGCCGCCCAGTTGGTAGATGAAGTCCATGTGCCACGACGAGCGTCGGAACTCTCCATCGGTGGCGGCCTGCAGCCCGAGCGATTCCTGAGCAGCAACGACCGCCCGAACCGCGTCGTCCTCGACCTCGCGCAGCTCGTCAGCGCCGATCGCGCCCTCCGCTCGCCGCTCGCGGGCCTCGAGCAGGGCCGACGGGCGCAGCAGGCTGCCGACGTGGTCCGCGCGAAACGGTGGCACGCTCGTCATCGCCATATCGTCACTCCTTGGTCGCTACGTGGTTCGCCACGACGTTGAGCTTCGGAGCGTACGCCTCGATCTCGATCTCGCGGGGAGCGAGAGCCATCGTGCGACCGAGCTCGTCCCGGCATGCCTCGCATGGGCCGTAGAAGCGCTCGACGACACCCGCGACGCCACACCGCGGGCAGGAGAACGACCCGGGGTCGAACAGCTCACGACGGGCTCCGGCCCCCGGTTCGGCGCCGCTCGATCGACTGGGTCGATCAGCCTGCTCGGTCCTCGGGTCAGGTAGCTCGGTCACCGCGCCACGCTACCGCTCGACCGGGACGACGTCCGGCCCCGAGGCACGCCGCGCGCCGAGCCGGAAGAGCGACGGCCCGCGCGGCGTTGGACCGCGCGTGATCAAGATCTCCGTGCTCGATCAGAGTCCCGTCGCGTCGGGCAGCGACGCTACCGAAGCGCTCGCGAACACCGTCGAGCTCGCGCGCCTCGCAGAGCGCCTCGGCTACCACAGGTACTGGCTCGCCGAGCACCACGCGACGACAGGCCTCGCGGGGAGCGCGCCCGAGGTCCTCGTCGCGCACGTCGCCGCCTCGACCCGGACGATCCGCGTCGGGTCCGGAGGTGTCATGCTCCCGCACTACAGCCCGTTCAAGGTAGCGGAGCAGTTCCGCACGCTCGCGGCTCTTCACCCCGGCCGCATCGACCTCGGCGTCGGGCGAGCGCCCGGCGGCACGGCGCGAGCGGCCGTCGCGCTGCGTCGCGACCGTGAGATCGCGATGCGCGACGACTTCCCCGCGCAGGTGACTGAGCTGCTCGCGTGGCTCCACGACGACATCCCCGAGCGCCATCCGTTCCGCGCCGTCCGGGCGACACCGGTGCCACGCTCGGCCCCCGCACCATGGATCCTCAGCTCGAGCGGCTACGGCGCCGAGCTCGCCGCGCAACTCGGCACGGCGCTCTGCTTCGCCCACTTCATCAACCCGGTCGGAGGGCCGGAGGCCGTCTCGCGCTACGTCAAGCAGTTCGTCTCGTCTCGCGCCCTTCAGGCACCCGAGGCGAGCATCGCGGTATCGGTCGTCTGCGCGCCGACCACTCCCGACGCGCTGCGCATCGCGACTCCGGTCATGCGCTGGCGCCAGCGCTTGCGCTTCGCTGCCGACCCGGGTCCCGTCCCGAGCCTCGAGGAGGTCGACGACGACCCGGAAGGATCGGACGTCGGGTCGCAGCTCACCCGGCTCGTCGTAGGCGACCCCGAGCACGTCGCACGCGAGCTCGTCTCTCTCGCTGCCTCCTACGGGGTGGACGAGGTGCTCGTCGTGACGATCACCCACGACCACGGTGACCGCCTGCGCTCCTACGAGCTCGTCGCGCAAGCACTCGGATCCAGCCACTCTAGGTAGGCTCCCCGTCACGGCGAGTGTGAGAGGACCCTCACGTCCAGCTCATCGTGGCGTCAGAATGAGGGCCCATACTGCGTGCATGGACAGCACGGCGAACCCATGGCCGACCAGCGCGCCGCGACCCTCGCCAGGCCGTGCGCCCGGCCCGGTGCCGCGATGAGCGCCCGCCGCACCCGATGGGTCGCGGCGCTTGCTGCGGGCGGGGCCCTTGCCGGAGGCGCGGCAGCAGTCGCGAGCGTCCCGGCCGAGCACTCGACGTCCGCCTCCCCGACGACCGCCTCGCCGGCCACCGAGGTGCCGGCAACCCCCGGCGTCACCGGAGCCTCAGGTGGTGCCGCGAGCACGGCCGACGCCGTCGCCGCCCAGGCCATCGCCATCGGCAAGGAGGCCGCCGCGGTGCGCGGGCGCCTCGCCGCGGCGGTCGCCCGGTCGGAGCAGAGCGTCGCGGCCGTCTCCGCGTCCGCGGGCAAGCTCGCCACGGAGCACACCGCGCTCGCGCAGGAGCAGCTCGCGATCTCGAGCGAGCGAGCGCAGCTCGCGTCCGAGGCGACCCAGCTCGCGCAGCGAAGCGCGGCGCTACAGAGCGAGAGCGCGACGATCCAGCGCGAGAGCAGCGCGTTGCAGGAGCGCAGCAGCGCACTCGCGAGGACACCGGGTGCATCCACTACGGCGCCTACGACCCACGCGACAACCGGGGCAAGTGGCGCGTCTTCGGCGGGCGGTAGCGGTGACGACTGATGATCGCCGCGACAGCGCTGCCCGACGCGCGGCCCCGCCCCTCGGCGGGACGAGCACGTATCGCGTCCCGCCCGAGCTCCGCGATGCCCGACGCCGGATCGCGGCGAGTCGGGCGAGCACCGCGCGCTCGCTGGAACGCGCGAACGACCGACGGCGGGTCGCGCCGGCGGCCGTCGTGACCGCGCTCGTCCTCGCGGCCGCCGGGGTCGCCGATGTCGCCGTCCAGCGGACCGTGCCCCGTCTCCCACTGGCGACACCGGCCTCGACGGTTGCTCCGACCGGGGCGGTGCCACTCTCCGCCGATGCGGCGCTCGTGAGAGCCCGACGCGCTCTCGCGATCGACGTCGCCGCGCTCGGGGCCGTCGAACACCTCGAGCGCTCCGCGTCTCTCGAAGGCGCCGCTGCGGCCGACGCGGCGGCCGCCGCAGCGACCGGCCCGGCGGGGGGCACGTCCAGCAGCGGCTCGGGGTCCGGTGCCGCTCAGCCGACGAGCACGCTCCCTCCACTCCCGTCCATCCCGCCGCTCCCCGCGGCGGCTCCGGCCGCGGCCACGGCCCATGCGACAACAGGTCCGTCCGGTGTCGGCTGACCATGGCGCGCCGTCGCGTGGGCGCGCGACGCCGCACGGCCTCCTCGCGCCAGCACACCCCGGGAGCGACGCGACCATGGAACCGGGCGAGGACGAGGTCGTCGTACGCACCCGAGCGATGGCCAGCGAGATCACGCTACGGGCGCGGCAAGGGGATCCCCGGACGCGGCCTGCCGGCAGGACGGTGGACGCGGACCGCGCGGCCAGGCTCGAGGGCGCGATCGCGCGCGCTCTCGAGGTCTTCCATGAGGTCGAGCGCGTATGCACACGATTCGACGCGGCGAGCCCGATGAGCCACGCGAACGCGGCCCCCGACCGCTGGCACGTCGTCCCCGACCTCCTGCTCGCCGCCGTCGCGGAGGCCTACGGCGCTCACCGTCGCAGCGCGGGGCGCTTCGACCCTCGAGTGCTCGCGTCGCTGCTCGCGCTCGGCTACCGCGAAAGCACCGACTTCTCCGAGATGCCCGAGCTCGGCGCACCCCCCGCCGACGCGCACCGCAGCGGCCCGCTCGCCCCGTGGCGCCCTCGGATCCGGCACGCTCGGCGTTCGGTGCACCTCGGCGGCGATGCCGTCGATCTCGGTGGGATAGGGAAGGGGCTGGCCGTGAGGTGGGCAGCCGCGTTGCTCGCCGCCGCGACTTCCGACTTCCTCGTCGACGCGGGTGGAGACATCTACTGCTCGGGACGAGCGCCTGATTCGGGCCCATGGATGCTCGGGGTAGAGGACCCGCTGGGCGGGGACATCCCGGTGGCCGTGATCGGCGTGTCCAACGCCGGCGTCGCGACATCGTCCGTCCGCGTACGCCGGTGGACCTCGGGTGGACTTCCGGTGCACCACCTCATCGATCCGTCGACCGGTCGGCCGGGAGGCGACGGCCTCGTCGCGGTCACGGTCGTCGCGCCGGACCCGGCGACGGCCGAGGTCTGGAGCAAGGTGTTGTTCCTCGCGGGAGCGGACGGGATCGGCGCAGCGGCGCGGCAGCGGCGTGTCGCGGCGCTGTGGATCGAGAGCGACGGATCCGTCGCGCACGCGGCCGACATGGCTCCGATCCTCGAGTGGCGAGCGCGATGAACGCCTCGTCGTCCCAGCGAACGCGCGCCGCCATCTCGATCGCTGCGACGGTGACTGCAGTGACCTCCGGCGCCATCGTCGCCGGCGCGCTCGTCGCTCGAGCGGCCGCACCGACCCTTCACAGCCGCTACTTCCCCTGGATCACCGGGCGCGCTCTCGGCATCGCGTCCTACCTGTCCCTCACCGCGCTCGTGCTCCTCGGCGTGTGGATGCGCCATCCGTGGCGCTTCACGGCCCGCGTGCTGCGCGGCGAGTCACGGATACGAGCGCACGCGGTCCTCGGGGTCGCGACCGTCGTCCTCGTCGCCGGACATCTCGTCGCTCTAGCGGCCGACCGCTACGCTGGCGTGGGCTGGTGGGGCGCGCTCGTGCCCGGGATGTCTCACTACCGGACGCTGCCCGTGGCACTCGGGGTCGTCGCATTGCTCGCTGTCGTCCTCGTCGGCGCGTCGGCGGGTTTGGCTGGACGACGAGGTACCGGCCACTGGCTCGCAGTCCACCGGTTCTCGGCCGCTACCTTCGCCGTCGTGTGGCTTCACGGCCTGTTCGCGGGCACGGACGCTCGCGCGCTGCGCCCGGTCTACGTCGCGACCGGCGTCGCCGTCCTCGCCGCCGTCACGACGCGGTACGCGGCGCGACCGGCATCTGTCGAGGTCGCGCGCGCTGGTCCCGGACTCGACGGTCCCCGAGCGGCCGCCGCGCGACCGGACGCGGATGTGCGGCATTGAGCCTCCCGCTCCTCGCGCTCGACGACTTGGCATGCGGATCGCGGCGTGCCCCGCCCGCCTTCGGGATCGCCGGTGAGGCAGTGACCCGCCTGCTCGCCGGGCCGGCCGCGAGCGCCGGTGCCGAACCCTACGCCGCGCACGTCGCGCGCCTCGGGCCACCTGGACACCGTCGACAGTCCCCGGAGGAGCTGCGATCCGCGGTGGGCGAGAGCGGGCTTCTCGGTCGGGGAGGCGGCGAGTTCCCCCTTTCGCGCAAGCTCGATCTCGCCGTCATGTCTCCGGGGGACAGCATCGTCGTGGTCAACGCGAGCGAGGGGGAGCCGGCGAGCCGGAAGGACGCCACCCTGCTCGAGCTGCGCCCGCACCTCGTCCTCGACGGAGCCGACGCGGTGGCTGCCGCGGTCGGCGCGACGGAGATCGTGGTCTACCTCCATCGCGGACGCAGCGCGACGGATCGCAACGTGGTCCGAGCGCTCATCGAGCGCGACCGCGTTCCGGGCGCCGGGGCGACGCGTGTCCGACTCGTGGACGCGCCGGACCGGTACGTCGCAGGGGAGGCGAGCGCGGTCGTCCGCTTCATGTCCGGCGGCGCCCCCGCTCCCCGGCGTACGTCGCTTCCTCCGGCGGCGTCCGGAGTGGGTGGACGGCCCACCGTCGTGAGCAACGCGGAGACCTACGCGCACGTCGCGCTCATCGCGCGCTACGGCGCCGCGTGGTTCGCGACGGCGGGCTCGACCGGCTCGCCCGGATCCACTCTGCTGACGCTCGCCGGCGACGTCGCCGCGCCAGGCACGGTCGTCGAGTCACTCGGGCCGACGACGATCGGCTCGATCCTGTCTGGCCCCGGGGGCCTCGCGCATCCTCCGGTCGCCGTCCTGATCGGCGGCTACTCGGGCAGCTGGGTGGACGGAGGCGTCGCGTGGGCGACCCCGCTCGACCGTCACGCACTCGCGAACGCGGGAGTGCGGCTCGGCTGTGGGCTGGTCGCGGTGCTCGGCACGGGGGCGTGCGGGATCGCCGAGACGGCACGGCTCCTGCGGTGGCTCGCGGGCGAGTCGGCGGGCCAGTGCGGCCCGTGCGCGTTCGGGCTTCCGGCGATCGCGGACCTCGCAGGAATGCTCGCGGACGGGCGCGCACGCCGGAGCGACGTCCGCGAGCTCCGGCGTCTCGCCGCCTCCGTTCGCGGCAGGGGCGCGTGCGGCCACCCGACGGGCGTCGCCGAGCTCGTCGAGAGCGCACTCGACACTTTCGCGGTCGAGCTCCGCCGTCATCTCGGCGGGCGAGCATGCGCGTCCGCGGGCGCGGGCTTTCCGCTCCCGCAACCTGCGTCCACCTGGCCGAGGTCGTGACGGTGCGCATCCGCGACGACGCACTCGTCGGTCGCTACGTGATCCGGCTCGATGGTGCACGCTGCGACGGCCACGGCATCTGCGCGCTCCGCTGCCCCGAGCGGATCTGCCTCGACGAGTGGGGCTTTGCCAAGGTCGACCCGCGACCAGTTTCCACGGGGCGCGCACTAGCTCGCGCGAGGCGCGCGGTCGCGGCATGTCCCGCCGGGGCACTCGGGCTCGTCGCGCCGGAGGGCGCCACGCGCGGCACCACGTGACGCGCACCGGCTGGCTCGCGGTGAGACCATGACGGACGGGGTGAGGCCATGACGGAGGTCCGTGACGAGGAGTCGTACCGCGTCCCCCGACGCCACCGTCCGTGGCGATCGAGCTCGCTGCTCTGGCTCGGCGCGGTCGCCGTCGTCACCGCCGGGTTCGTCGCGCTCCTCCTCGCTCGCTCCGACGGTCCCGCGCCCTCGCTCCCGAGCGCTCTCGAGATCGGCACGGGGACCGCTCGAACGATCAGGACCACCGCGACGGCCGTCACGGGGACGACGAACCGGTCGGCGGCGTCGGCGCGCCCGGTCGTGACGTCCACGACGACGAGTGCCCCGCCCGTCACGGCGGCTCCCGTCCGAGCATCGACCTCGGATCGCCCGGCTCGGGCCGTCGCGGCGACTGCACCGTCGACGACGCGGCCGCGATCCCCGACGTCGCTGGCGCCGTCGCAGCGCTCGCAGGCCGGCTACTCGCGGGTTACGGTCGTCACGCCGCGCCAGCCCGTTACCGACGACGCGGGCGGCTCCGACGGGGATCCCACGACGAGCGCCACGCCGACCGGCTCGGGCACGGGCTCGGACAACTGACCGCTGCCTCACCTCGGACGTGGCCGACCCCGAGCGGGTCGACACGGCGGCGCTCCGGCACCGCCGTCCGTCTTGCCGCGCTCCACGGGGGCATCCTCGCCGTCGCGCTCGGCGCGGTCGCGATCGCTCTCGTGGCGAGCTTCTCGACGAGCTATCAGACCGTCGCCGCCAGCGGGCTCGCGACCGAGCTACGGACGTTCGCTCGCGCCGCGTCGGCGCGACCCGCGCGCGAGTCGCTCGAGGCGTTCTCTGTGGCCTATCTTGAGTCGCACGCCCTCGCTTCCGGAGGCGCAGTGCTCGTCGCTCTCCCGGGCGGCGGGCGCGTCCAGACCGCGAGTGGCGCCGATCTCGCCCGGTCTCCTGTCGTCGCCACACTCCTTGCGCACGCCCTGACGAGGTCGGAGGTGCGCGCGACGACGGTCGGAAACCGTCCCGTCGAGCTCGCCGCGGCACCGCTGCTCGAGGGGGCGCGCCCCGCGGGGACCATCGTCGCGACAGCCGACTTGAGGCCGTTCGCCGCGGAGCGGTCGCGGGTCCTCGCGCTCTCGCTCGCCGAGGCCGCGGTCGCGCTCATCGCCGGCGTCGCAAGCAGCTACGTGCTCTTGCGCAAGCTCCTACGGACCGTCGGTCGGATCACGTCCGCCGCCGACGAGATCGGGCGCTCGAGCCTCGATCGGCGTCTCGGCGACCAAGGCACCGACGACGAGGTCGGCGACCTCGCGCGCACCTTCGACGAGATGCTCGATCGGATCGAGACGGCAATGGCGGGCCAACGCCGGCTGCTCGCGGACGTGTCTCACCAGTTGCGCACCCCACTCACGGTCGCTCGTGGCCACCTCGAGGTACTCAACCGCACAGGCGCCGCGGACCCGACCACCGTGAAGGAGACGATCGACCTCGTCGTCGACGAGCTCGGGCACATGGGCTCCGTCGTCGAACGGCTGCTCATGCTCGGCCACGCAATGGACCCCGACTTCCTCGCGCGCACCCCGGTCGACCTCCGCGCGCTCCTCGGCGACTGCTTCGCCGCAACGAAGGTCCTCGCGCCGCGCGAGTTCACCCTCGGCCCCGTGCCGGACCGCGTCCTCCTGGTCGACGAGGCAAAGGTCCGCGGCGCGGTCCTCAACCTCGTCGCAAATGCGGTCAAGGCGACGAGGGAGGGCGACTCGATCCACCTCGCGGCGAGCGTGGACGAGTACGCCGACACCGTCGAGCTCGTCGTCGAAGACTCAGGGCCCGGGATTCCAGCGAACGAGCGTGCGGAGGCGCTCGAGCGCTTCTCCCGACCAGGTGCGCGATCCGAGGGCGGAACGGGCCTCGGCCTCGCGATCGTCAAGGCTGTCGCCGAGTCCCACGGTGGGCGCGTGACGATAGGCGAGTCTCGGCTAGGGGGGGCACGCGTCTCGATCATGCTCCCCGCTGGGCGCGCACCGTACTCCCTCGAGGTCGAGCGGTGAGGATCCTCGTCGTCGAGGACGACGAGCGGATTGCGTCGTTCCTGGTGAAGGGATTGCGCGCGGAGGGCTACGCCGCGATCGTCGTCGGCGACGGCGCGGACGCGGAGCACCTCCTGCTGCGTGCAGCCGAGCCGTTCGACCTCGTCCTGCTCGATCTCGGGCTCCCCGGCCTGTCAGGCGAGGACGTCCTTCGCAACCTGCGGCGCCGCGATGCGGCGCTCCCCGTCGTCATCCTCACGGCACGAGCCGAGGTCGGCGAGAAGGTACACGGCCTCGACCTCGGCGCGAACGACTACGTGACGAAGCCGTTCGCATTCGAGGAGCTGCTCGCGCGCGTGCGCGCGGCCGTGCGCTCGAGCACGCAACCGACCGCTAGCGAGCTCGCTGTGGGAGACCTTCGTCTCGACCTGTTCACCAAGGTCGCTCAGCGAGGCGGCCGCCGGATCGACCTCGCGCCTCGAGAGTGGGCACTGCTCGAGCTGTTCATGCGGCATCCGACCCATGTCCTCACGCGGGCGCGCATCCTCAGCGAGGTCTGGGAGTACGACTTCGATCCCGGGAGCAATGTCGTCGATGTCTACGTGGGCTACCTGAGACGCAAGCTCAACCGGCCCGGACTCGATCCAATGCTGAAGACCGTGCGCGGCGCGGGGTACCGCCTGGTCGAGCACGCCTGACACCTCGGCGCGTGGCGAAAGCTACGGCTCCCCCGTGGAACCCGACGGGCGCCGGCCCCCGTAGATGACCTCGCCGAGCCGTT
>Ga0307372_10007663_pt1 | contig 15386 bp, 18 predicted proteins | sample OX1MG_FD_202533 | JGI IMG/M metagenome (GOLD analysis project Ga0307372, IMG submission 202533) | Soil microbial communities from Risofladan, Vaasa, Finland - OX-1 | ecosystem: Environmental > Terrestrial > Soil > Coastal area > Acid sulfate soil | place: Finland: Risofladan, Vaasa | collected... | reverse complement strand
TCGAGGTCCGTCGCGGCGCCGGGGCCTACATCTGCGGCGAGGAGACCGCGCTCTTCAACTCCATCGAGGGCAAGCGTGGCGAGCCGCGGAACAAGCCGCCGTTCCCGGTGCAGGTGGGACTTTTCGGCCGGCCGACGCTGGTCAACAACGTCGAGACCCTCGTCAACGTGCTCGACATCGTGCTGGAAGGCGGCCAGGCCTTCGCTCGCACCGGCACGGCCGAGTCGACCGGAACGCGCCTGTTCTGCATCTCGGGCCACGTCCGGGAACCAGGACTGTACGAGATCCCGATGGGCACCACGCTGCGCGCGCTGATCGAGCGCGCGGGCGGGCTGCGCCAGGGTCACAAGATCCAGGCGATCCTGCTCGGAGGCGCGGCCGGCTCGTTCGTCACCGAGGCCCAGCTCGACGTGCCGCTGAGCTTCGAGGGGACTCGGGCCATCGGAGCCACGCTTGGCTCGGGTGCCGTGATCGTGCTCGACGACACCGCCAACCTCAAGCAGATCCTGCTGCGGATCGCGCGTTTCTTCCGCGACGAGTCGTGCGGGCAGTGCGTGCCCTGCCGGGTGGGCACGGTCCGGCAGGAGGAGGTCCTCCAGAGGCTGCTGAGCGAGCGGGAGGACGGCGCGGGGCAGGACATCGCCTTGCTCAGCGACATCGCCCAGGCGATGCGCGACGCTTCGATCTGCGGGTTGGGGCAGACTGCCGCCAACGCCATCGGCTCGGCCGTGATCCAGCTCAAGCTGGTGTCAAATCATGGCTGACCCCATTTTCGTCGGGCTGCCCAGGAGGATGGTCAGGGTCAGCATCGACGGGCGCGAGGTCGACGTGCTCGAGGGTTCGACGATCCTGGACGCCTGCCGTCGCATGGAGATCGATACGCCGACGCTCTGCCAGCTCGACAACCTGGCGCCCGTGAACGTGTGCAGGGTCTGCGTCGTCGAGGTCGAAGGGTCGCGCGTGCTCGTACCGGCGTGTTCTCGCAAGGTAGAGGTGGGCATGAAGATCCAGACCGACTCCGAGCGCGTGCGCCACAGCCGGCGGCTTGTCCTCGAACTACTCGCCTCATCGGTGGACATGTCGCTCTGCTCGCCCGAGGTGCACGGCTGGATGAAGCGGTACGGTGCGACCCCCGCCCGTTTCGGGAGCGGGGTTGCCACGGTCGCCCAGCCGGTCAAGGTCGACAACGAGCTCTACGTCCGCGACTACTCGCGCTGCATCCTCTGCTACAAGTGCGTGGAGGCGTGCGGCGTCGAGGCACAGAACACGTTCGCGATCGGTGTCGCGGGACGCGGCTTCGACTCCCACATCTCAACCGAGTTCACAGTGCCGCTGCCCGAGTCCGCCTGCGTTTACTGCGGCAACTGCATCGGCGTGTGCCCGACCGGGGCGCTGATGTTCAAGAGCGAGTACGAGATGCGGGCCGCCGGAACGTGGGATGAGTCAAAGCAGGCCGTGACAGAGACGGTGTGCCCGTACTGCGGCGTCGGCTGCATGCTCGAGCTGCACGTGCAGGACAACAGGATCGTCAAGGTGACCTCGCCGCTGGACCACAGCGTCACCTCGGGACATCTGTGCGTGAAGGGGCGGTTCGGCTTCGAGTTCGTCCAGCGACGTAAGCAATAACAAAAAGAAGGCCGGGCTCCAAGGGCGCCCGGCCTTTGCTTTCGACCCGGCTGAGGTCTAGCGGCTCCAGCCCGTCCAGGAAGTCTTCTGGGTGGTCTCGGTCAGGACCGGGCGCGGGTCGCCGTCCTGCTCGGTGAGCCCACATTTGGGCTCGGCCGCGTCCTCGGTCTTGTCGGCGGCCCGCTCCGCGGTGTCTTCGGCCGCGTCGCCGGTGGCGCTGCCGGCCTTCTCCGCGGCATCTTCGGTCTGGTCGGCCGAACGCTCGAGGACGTCCTCGGACTTGTCGGCGGAAAGGCAGGGGGCCGCCTTCTGCTTGGCGGCGAGCTCCGCGGCTTCCTTCTGCTGCTCGGCGGCCAGCGCGGCCGCCTTCTCAGCAGCCTCGATGGCGTCCTGCGCCTGCTCGTCGGTGACGGCGTTGGGCGCGGGGTCCTGTTCCACGATGCCGGCACTGGTGGCCGTCGCGACGATGCCGGCCATCAGCGTCCCGCCGCCGCCGTTCGTGGTCTGGGCCGTATGGGCTCCCGCGGACGTGATCGCCAGGATCAGCCCGACCGCCGCCGCCGCCGCTGCGGCTCCGAGCTTGAGCACTCTGCTGTTCGACATCTGTTGACCTCCTTGAGTGGTCCGGATTGACCGGAAGCGCGGGACCCGGCTGGAGTCGGAAGGGCCGCTATCCGTCGTGGGGGCTTGGCGATGGGGTGGGCCGGGGGCTTGCCGAAGGGCTGGGCGAGCCCGTTCCGGAGTGGTCGTCCGGCTCGGGTGACTCGCGAGGCGCGGGCGAAGACGACCGCTCGGGAGCCTGGGAGGGCTCGGGCTGCGGCGACGCTTCGTGCTCTGGGGCGTGGCCGGGAGGCGCAACCGCAGGCGGCAGAGGCGACTCGGTCCGAGGGCTGGGGCTCGTCCCTGGGCCGGGCACCAACCCAGGAGCGTGGCCGGCCGACTCGATGGTCGAAGCCGCGCGCTGCGTCCATACCACCGGGTTGGCGCTGCCAGTCGTGGCGAAGGCCGCCAACGCCACGACGCCGGCGACGGCGGCCGCCAGCGCGGCGGGGGCGAAGCGCAATGGGGCCGGCCGTGCGTTCGACGCCGACAGGTAGCGCGGCGGGGTGTGCGGCGGTACCACTCGATTGAGCGCCGAACGCAGCCGCCAGGTGAAGGCCGGCCCGAGTGAGTGGCCTTCAGTCTTCGACATATGACTCATAGCTTTCTGAAGACAACGCCGGAGCTCGATCAAGTGAGAAGTCCGGGTCGAGGATCGCGCGCAGCCGCTCGGACGCCTGTCGCAAGCGGGTGCCGACGGTCCGCTCGGACACGCCGATCGCCGCCGCGATCTCGCGGTTGTTGTAGCCGTGATAGTGGCGCAGCACGATGGCGGCCGCGAGCCGGGGCGGGATCGAGCGCAGCGCGGAGATGATGTCGGGTTGGGACGCGATCACGGCCGGGTCGGCCGCGCCGACCGGACGCCCGATGCGGCGGAGCAGCTCACCTACGGTGCGCAGCTGAGCCCTGCGGCGATAGGAGATCGCGCGGTTGACCGCGATGCGGTGGATCCAGGCTTCGGCCGGCGCATCGGGACGCCAGCGCCCCCAAGCGCGAAATGCGTGCACGAAGGCGTCCTGGGCGCAATCTTCGGCCTCGGCCGGATCGCGAAGGATCGCGGTCAGGGTGCGGTAGACGCGCGGATAAGCCGCCCGATACAGGCGATCGAAATCCTCCCGCGAACCCGGCTCATAGGCCTCGGCGACCGCTTCGCCGTTGGCAGACACGTTCTGCATAACGGCGAAAGGTACACGGCCCGGTGACCTAAAGTCTTGGCATGCCGATCGTCTGGACTCAGGACCCGGCCGCCAACCACCTCCTCGAGACAGATCCGCTCGCCCTGTTGATCGGCCTGGTCCTCGACCAGCAGGTCAAGATGGAGAAGGCCTTCGGCGGCCCTTACGAGCTGAAACGCCGGCTGGGACACCTGGACGCCCGCAAGATCGCGGCCATGGACCCAGAGCAGCTGGATGCCGTCTTCCGCCAGCGCCCGGCCTTGCATCGCTTTCCGGGCAGCATGGCGAGGCGAGTTCAGGCGATGTGCCAGGTCGTCGTCGACGATTACGGCGCCGACGCGAGATCGGTCTGGAGCGAGGCGCGCGACGGTGACGACCTCGCCGCGCGTATCAAGAAGCTGCCCGGGTTCGGCGAGATGAAAGTCAAGATCCTGGTCGCCGTCCTGGCCAAGAAGTTCGGGGTCAAGCCTCGCGGCTGGGAGAAGCACGCGGCCTCATGGCACACGGTCGCGGACGTCGATTCCGCGGAATCGATGGTGCATGCGCGAGCGGTCAAGCGCGAGATGAAGGCGGACAAGCGCTAGCCGTCCGCCGAATGTCCGCCGGCTTCTGATAACGTTTGGCGCCCGGCGCGGCCAGAGTGAGCCGCGCGGACGAGTCGAGGTCCGGGCGCCGCGCGCCAGTTAGATGAGGGGAACCAGATGAGAGAGTGCACTCCCGGCCGGGACGAGTCCCGGGCCTTGGCCAAGAGCCACGCGCTGATCCCGGTGTACCGGGAGGTCCTGGCCGACATGCTCACCCCGGTCCGCGCTTACACGTTGCTCTGTCCGGCGGGGGAGCCGGGGTTCTTGCTCGAGAGCGTGGAAGGCGGCGAGAGGCTCGCCCGCTATTCGTTCATCGGGTTTCAACCCAGGCACCTCGATCTGGGAGAAGGCAACCCGCTCGACGCCCTCGCTTCCGTCGCCGCGGAGGTGACGGCGCCCGTGAAGGGGATTCCCCGCTTTCACGGTGGCGCTGTCGGCTACCTCGGTTACGAGGCGGCGCGCCACTTCGAGCGCTTGCCGGAGGCCAAGGGCGCGGCGCCGCCCATGCCGGAGAGCGCGTTCCTCACGGCCGAGGACCTGGCCGTGTTCGACCACGTGACCCGGCGGCTCATGCTCCTGACCATCCATCGCCCGGACCGCGAGGACTACGAGACGGCGGTCGCACGCATCGACGAGATGGAGATGCGCCTCGCGTCGGACCTGGTCGCGCCAGCCGTGCACGGGACAGACGGCGCGAGTTGGAAGTCCAACATGACGAGGGGACAGTTCCACGCGATGGTGGACGCGGCGCGTGAGCACATCCTCGGCGGCGACGCTTTCCAGGTCGTCGTCTCGCAGCGCTTCAGCAAGCCGCTCGCCGCCACGCCTTTCGACGTGTACCGCTGCCTGCGCGCGATCAACCCGTCGCCTTACATGTTCTTCCTGGCGCTCGGCGGCGACCGTCACGTGGTGGGCACGTCGCCTGAGAAGCTGGTGCAGGTCGAGCATGGCCGCGTTGAAACCAGGCCGCTGGCCGGCACGCGCCGCCGCGGCGCCGACCCCGCCGAGGACGCGCGCCTGGAGAACGAGCTCCTCAACGACCTCAAGGAGCGCGCCGAGCACGTGATGCTTGTGGACCTCGGGCGCAACGACGTCGGCCGTGTCGCCAAGCCGGGGTCCGTGACTGTCGACCGCCTGATGGAGGTCGAGCGGTATTCCCACGTGATGCACATCTCTTCGACCGTGAGCGGGCAGCTGCGCGACGGCCGCACCTCGCTGGACGCCCTGCGCGCCGCCTTCCCCGCCGGTACGGTCTCGGGGGCGCCCAAGATCCGGGCCATGGAGATCATCGCCGACCTCGAGCCCGACCGCCGTGGCGTGTACGCCGGGTCGCTCGGTTATGTCAGCTTCGGCGGCAATCTCGACATGGCGATCACGCTGCGCACCGTGGTGGTCGCGGACGGCGTCGCGTACGTGCAGGCGGGCGCGGGCGTCGTCGCGGACTCCAAGCCGGAGCGCGAGTTCGAGGAGACGCTCGAGAAGGCAGGTGCGATGTTCAAGGCGGTCGAGATGGCGGAGGAGATGTGATGTCGATCGCCCTCATCGACAACTACGACTCGTTCACGTACAACCTCGTGCAGTACATGGCCGAGCTGGGCGCCGAGCCCAGGGTGTTCCGCAACGACGAGGTCACTGTCGAGGAGCTGTCGGTCTTCGACGGCATCGTCATCTCGCCGGGGCCCGGAAGGCCAGAGGACGCGGGCGTCTCCAACGATGCGATCCGCGCCCTGAGCGGCAAGGTGCCGATCCTCGGCGTGTGCCTCGGCCACCAGTGCATCGGGCAGGTGTTCGGGGGCAGGGTGTCCCGCCACGAGCCCGCGCACGGCAAGACGTCGTGGATCCGGCACGACAACTCCGGCGTGATGGCGGGCGTGAGCGATCCGTTCGAGGCGACCCGCTACCACTCGCTGATCGTGGAAAGGTCGTCGGTGCCGGCAGAGCTCGTGGTCACCGCGTGGACGGCGGATGGGACGGTGATGGGGCTTCGCCACGCCCGGCACCCGACGTACGGGGTGCAGTTCCACCCCGAATCGGTGCTGACCAAAGAAGGCAAGAAGATCATCGGCAACTTCGTCCGCCGCGCCGGAGCCCCACCAGCGGGACGGTCGGCCGCCGGGGTGGAGGGCGCGAGGTGATCGAATCGATCGCGAAGTTGGTGCGCCGCGAGTCCCTCACCGAGGACGAGGCCGCGGCTGCATTCGAGGTCATCATGCACGGCGACGCGACGCCGTCTCAGATTGCCGGGTTCCTCGTGGCGCTGCGCATGAAGGGCGAGACGGCCGACGAGATCACCGGCTTCGTGCGAACCGTCAGGGCCATGGCGACTCCGATCGAGGTCGAGGGTGACCTGCTCGACACCTGCGGCACGGGGGGCGACGGCCTCGCGACGTTCAACATTTCGACGCTGGCGGCGATCGTTGCCGCCGCATGCGGCGCAAGGGTCGCCAAGCACGGCAACCGGGCCGCGTCGTCGCTGTGTGGATCGGCCGACGTGCTCGAGCAGCTTGGGGTCAAGATCGACCTGGCGCCGGAAGGCGTGGCTCGATGCATCGACCAGGCGGGCATCGGCTTCCTGTTCGCACCGGTTTTCCATCCGGCGTTTCGATTCGTGTCCGTGCCGCGCCGCGAGCTGGCCGTGCGCACGGTGTTCAACGTCCTCGGGCCCCTGTGCAATCCGGCCGGCGCGCGATACCAGGCGTTGGGCGTGGCGGACGGACAGCTGGCCGCCAAGATGGCCGACGTGCTCCAGCGGCTCGGCGTCGAGCGTGCCATCGTGTTTCATGCGGGTGACGGCATGGACGAGCTCTCCGTGAGCTCTCGGTCGTCCGTGATCGAGATCGACGGCCACCGCAAGGAGTACCAGCTCGATCCCGCCGAGCTGGGACTCGAGACGGCCCCGGTCGAGACCATGCGTGGGGGCGGCCCGGAGGAGAACGCTCGGCTCGCGCGCGAGATCCTCGACGGCGCCACCGGCCCGCGCCGCGACGTCGTGCTCCTCAACGCCGCGGCCGCCCTTCGCGCTTGCGGCCGCGCCGGCGCCTGGAAGGAGGGCCTCGGCCTCGCCGCAGAGGCGATCGACTCGGGCCGGGCCGGCGAGGTGCTGCAGCGCTGGGCCAGAATTTCCCAGCAGTGAAGATCCCCACGAAGTCCGAGGACCCGCGCCGCGGCCCGCGGAGCGCGTCGCGACGCGGCACGCCATGACTTCGCGGGGGCCAGATGAAGAGGCGCGAGAGGAGGACATGCTGTCCCGTCTCGTCCTGGAGGCACGACAGGACCTGCAGCGGCGGCGTCACCTGGTCGGCTCGGACCAGTTCGAGAGGTCGGTGGCCGCGTACGCGCCGAAGGACTTCGCGGGTGCTCTGAGGCGACCGGGCCTCGCCGTGATCGCCGAGATGAAGCAGCGCACGCCGACCATGGGCGTCCTGGCCGACAGCTACAGCCCGGCCGATCTGGCCCTCGTGTACACCGAGGGCGGAGCCGCCGCGCTGTCGGTCCTGACGCACATGGCGAGCTTTGGCGGGAGACCGGAGCACGTGCAGGCCGCGCGCGAGGCGACGGACCTGCCGATCCTGCGGAAGGATTTCATCACCGACCCTTTCGAGATCGCAGAAGCGAGGGCGGCCGGCGCCGACGCCGTGCTGCTCATCGTGGCGGCGCTCGAACGCTCCCAGCTCGCCGATCTGCTCGCGGTCGCCCGCAGCCGTGGCGTGGCGGCGCTCGTGGAGGTGCATGACGAGCAGGAAGCCAACACGGCACTGGAGTCGGGCGCTGTGGTCGTCGGTGTGAATCACCGGGATCTGCACACCTTCGGGATCGACCTGAGCCTCACGGAGCGCCTGCGGAAGATGATCCCGAAACAGGTCGTCCTCGTAGCCGAAAGCGGCATCCATTCGGCCGGTGACGCGCGCCGCCTTCACGAAGCCGGTGCGGACGCGATCCTGGTTGGCGAGGAGCTCATGAGGTCGCCCGACCCCGCGGCGCGGATCAGGGAGCTGACCACGTGGTCCGCGTGAAGATTTGCGGAATCTGCGACGCCGCCGCCGCCACCGCCGCGGCCGACGCGGGCGCGGACCTGCTCGGCTTCCATTTCTGCTCCTCGCTGCGGCGCGTCACGCCAGAGGTGGCGAAGGCCGTCGTCGACTCGCTCGACGTCCGGCCGACGATCGTCGGCGTGTTCTTGGACCAGTCGGAGGACGAGGTGCGCCAGGTTTCGACGTACGTCGGCCTCGACCTCCTGCAGCTGCACGGCTCCGAGCCGGCCGGCTTCAAGGCCGGCAAGCCAGTGATCAAGGTGTTGAAGGTTCGGGACGGGGTGATCGGCGGCGCCGCCGACTGGCCGGACCCGGTGATGATCGACTCGTGGTCGGCCGACCAGCGGGGTGGCACCGGCCATGCGTGGGACTGGGAGCTGGCCCGCCCGCTGCTCGGATCGCGGCGAGTGTTCATCGCCGGGGGTCTTGAACCGGGTAACGTGGGCGAGGTCGTGAGCCGGTTCAAGCCGTATGGCGTCGATGTCTCGAGCGGCGTCGAAGCCGAGGTGCGCGTGAAAGACCCCGAGAAGGTGCGCGCCTTCATCCGCAACGTGCGACTGGCGGAGATGAGGGCCTGATGGCTCGGACCTCGCCCACACATCCGATCGACGGCCGCTACGGGATCTTCGGAGGCCAGTACGTCCCAGAGACGCTGATGGGCGCGCTGATCGAGCTGGAGCGTGTCTGGCATGAAGCCAAGGCGGACGCACAGTTCCAGCTCGAGCTCGCCGGCCACCGCCACGCGTTTGTCGGCCGCCCTACACCTCTGTACGCGGCCAACCGGCTGAGCGAGCACTTCGGTGGTGCGCACATCCACCTGAAGCGCGAGGACCTGTGCCATACCGGCGCGCACAAGCTGAACAACGCGGTCGGCCAGGCGCTGCTGGCGATGCGCATGGGCAAGAAGAGGATCATCGCCGAGACCGGCGCCGGACAGCACGGCGTCGCGACCGCGACCGTGTGCGCGCGCTTCGGGCTCGAGTGCGCGGTGTACATGGGCACCGAGGACATGCGCCGGCAGTCGATGAACGTCCGGCGCATGAAGCTGCTCGGCGCCCAGGTGGTCGAGGTCACCAGCGGGTCGAAGACGCTGAAGGACGCCACTTCGGAGGCGATCCGCGACTGGGTCACCAACGTGCGGACGACTCACTACATCATCGGGTCGGTGGTTGGACCGCACCCTTATCCGGAGATGGTCCGCGACCTCCAGAGGGTCATCGGCGACGAGGCTCGCGAGCAGTACCTGTCGGTCGACGGCAAGCTGCCCGACGTGGTCGTGGCATGCGTGGGAGGCGGATCGAACGCGATCGGCATGTTCACCGCTTTCCTCGACGACAAGGACGTCTCGCTGGTCGGGGTCGAGGCCGCGGGCAGGGGGATCAGGTCGGGCGAGCACGCCGCATCGCTGGTGGGTGGACGTCCCGGCGTTCTGCATGGTAGCTACTCCTACGTGCTGCAGGACGGCGACGGCCAGATCCTCCCCACCCATTCGATCTCGGCCGGCCTCGACTACCCGGGCGTGGGTCCCGAGCACGCATACCTGCGTGACATCGAGCGGGTCGAGTACGTGGCGGTGACCGACGTCGAAGCGCTCGCCGCTTTCAAGCTCTGCACTCGCCTGGAGGGCATCATGCCGGCCCTCGAGCCCGCGCACGCGCTGCACCACGCCGGCGTCATCGCGCGAGAGCTCGGACCTGGCGGCCGCATCCTGGTCTGCCTGTCGGGGCGGGGAGACAAGGACATGGATTCGGTCGAAAGCCCCGCCAAGCCCGAGACTTCGCCGTGACTTCGCGGGGACCCCTGGAAAGGGTGGCTGACCCCACCCGCCTGGAGGCGGCCATCCGCGCCGACGGCGACCTCAAGCTGGTCGCCTACATGATGGCCGGGCATCCGACCAGGAAGCGCTCGATCGAGGCGGGGAAGAGGCTCGCGGCCTCGGGCATCGCGGCGCTGGAGATCGGAATCCCGCACTCGGACCCGCTGGCCGATGGCCCGGTGATCCAGCGCGCCGGCCAGGTGGCGCTCGAGCACGGCATGACCGTGGCCGGCGCCCTCGAGGTCGCAGCCGCGATTGCCACAGAAGGCGTTCCGGTGGTGTTGATGACCTACATCAACCCGGTCCTGTCGCACGATCCGCGGCGTTTTGCGGCCGAGGCCTCCCAGGCCGGAGTTTCCGGCGTCATCGTGCCCGACCTTCCCGTCGAGGAGTCCGAGCCGGTCGCCGGCTGGCTGCGCTCGGCTTCGCTCGACACCATCTTCATGGTCGCGCCGACCACCTCGAAGGAGCGCATGGAGGCCGTCTGCGCCCATTCCAGCGGCTTCGTCTACTGCGTGACGGTGACCGGCATAACCGGAGTTCGCAAGGACCTTCCCGACGGGATGAAGGAGCTGTTCGCCGACGTGCGCAGCGAGACCAGGCTTCCACTGGCCGCAGGCTTTGGCATCTCGCGCCCGGAGCACATGAAGGCGCTCCGCGGCAACGCGGACGCCGCCGTGGTGGGAAGTGCGATCGTCAGCGAGATCGACGCCGGAGGCGACGCCGTCGCGCTCGTGAAGGAGCTCCTCAAAGCATGCCGGTAAGGGGGGTCCGCGGCGCCACCACGGCCGAGGCGAACACGGCGGAAGCCATCACCGAGGCGACCGACGAGCTCCTGCGGGAGCTCATCCGCCTCAACGACCTCGACCCTTCGGAGATCGCGATGGCGTACTTCAGCACCACGCGCGACCTCAACGCGGAGTTTCCTGCGATCGCCGCCCGCAAGCTGGGCTGGCTCGAGGTCCCGCTGCTCTGCGGCCACGACATGGACGTGCCGGCGTCGAATCCTCGCGGCGTGCCGATGTGCGTGCGAATCCTGCTGCTCTACAACACGCCTCGGCCGCAGGCCACGATGCGCTTCGCGTATCTTCGCGGCGCACAGGCCATCAAGGCCGATCTGGATTACCTCAGGGGGTCGCTCAAGCCGTGATCATCGTCATGTCCCACACCGCAAGCGAGCCGGAGATCACCGCGGTCGTCGACCGCGTCCACGAGATCGGACTCAAGACCGAGCTCTCGCGCGGCGAGGAGAGGACGCTGGTCGGCGTCATCGGCGGCAACGCGTATGCCTACAAAGAGGCGTTCTCCCACCTCAGCGGAATCCACGAGATCATCCCGATCACCAAGCCGTTCAAGCTGGCGAGTCGCGAGTTCAGACCTGCCAACACCGTGGTCGACGTCGGAGGCGTGCGGATCGGATCCGACGAGGTGGTGATCATGGCCGGACCGTGCTCGGTCGAAGGTGAGGAGATGCTCATCGAGACGGCGCGCCACGTCGCCGCCCAGGGGGCGAAGGTGCTGCGGGGAGGCGCTTTCAAGCCACGCACCTCGCCTTACTCGTTCCAGGGCCTTGGCGAGTCGGCTCTCAAGATGATGGCCACCGCGCGGGCGGAGACCGGCCTCAAGGTCGTGACCGAGGTGGTGTCGCCGAGCGACGTCGAGCTGGTCGCGCGTTACGCGGACATCCTCCAGCTGGGGACGCGCAACATGCAGAACTACGCCTTGCTGCAGGAGGCAGGCAGGTCCGGCAAGCCAGTGCTTCTGAAGCGCGGCATGTCCTCGACGATCGAGGAGTGGCTGCTCGCCGCAGAGTACGTGCTGTCCCAGGGCAACCGCGACGTGATCCTGTGCGAGCGCGGCATCCGCACCTACGAGACGGCGACCCGCTTCACCCTTGACCTGAACGCCGTCCCGCTCGTGCGCGAGCTCTCGCACCTGCCTGTGGTCGTTGACCCGTCGCAGGCGACCGGTCGGTGGTCCCTGGTGCGGCCGATGTCTCTCGCCGCGGTGGCGGCCGGCGCGCACGGGCTGATCATCGAGGTCCATCCGACCCCCAACCAGGCGCTCTCCGACGGCGCGCAGTCGCTCGACTTCGACAGCTTCGACCGCTTGATGGCCGACCTCCGCCGGCTCCTCGGCGCGATGCAGAAGCAGCTCGCCTAGGAGTGTCCCAGTTCGTGCCCACTGTCGCCGTGGTGGGCTTGGGCCTGATGGGCTCGTCCTTTGCGCTGGCGTTGAAGCAGTCGCGACCAGAGATCGTGATCGCCGGCAGCGACCACGACCACGCCGTCGTACGCAAGGCCCTCGACCGGGGCATCGTGGAGACGGCGAGCACCGACGTCAGCGTGGTCGAGATGGCGGACGTGGTGGTGATCGGCGCTCCGATTCGGGCCATGCCCGTGCTCTTCGGCCAGCTGGCGCGACTCAGGGCGGGCAAATTCTTCACGGACATGGCCAGCACCAAGGTCAGCGTGATGGAGTGGGCGGCCGCGGCGGGAGTCGACCTGGTGGGCGGGCACCCGATGTGCGGCAAGGAGACGTCAGGGATCGACGCCGCGGACGCAACGATCTTCAAGGGCGCGCCGTGGGTCCTGACGCGCAGCGAGCCGTGGATAGTCGAGCTGGTCGATGCGGTCGGGGCACACCCGGTGGTGATGGACGCCAAGGCACACGACCAGCTCGTCGCGGGCGTGAGCCACGCGGCGTTCCTCCTGTCGGTCGGTTACGTGCTCGCCCTGTCGCAACGAAGCGACTGGCCGCAGGCATCGCGGCTGGCGTCATCCGGCTTTCGCGACATGAGCCGCCTGGCGGCGGGCGACCCCGAGCTCTACGCGGGCGTGGCGAAGACCAACCGTGAGAACCTGGTCGAGATGCTCGATGCGGTCAGCGCCGAGCTGGCGCGGCTACGCCGCCACCTCCAGGCGGACGACCCGCGCTTGATCGAGCTTTTCGAAGAGGCCCGCGCCGTCCGCGAGCGCTGGGCCAAGCCCACGTGATCGCCACCATTCGGGGCGCTCGCAAGCTCGAAGGCACGATCAGGCTCCCGGGAGACAAGTCGATCTCGCATCGAGCGCTCATCCTGGGCTCGGTCGCGACCGGGCGCAGCAAGCTTCGCGGCCTGTCCGCGGGAGCCGACGTGCACTCAACCGTCGCGTGCGTGCGCGCGCTGGGCGTGGACCTGGACGAGTCGGAGCTGGTCGGTCGGGGCATGGACGGTCTGCTGGCGCCCGCCGGCCCGTTGGACTGCGGCAACTCGGGCACGACCATGAGGCTCCTGGCAGGCCTTCTCGCGGGGCAGGCGTTCACGAGCGAGCTCACCGGAGACGAGTCACTGTCGCGCCGCCCCATGGACCGCGTCGTCGCACCCCTGCGTCAGATGGGCGCAGCCGCAAGCTGGCCACCGCTGCGCGTGGGCGGCGCGGCGGCGCTTCGCGGCCTCGAGTACCAGATGCCGATCGCCAGCGCCCAGGTCAAGTCCGCCATCCTCCTGGCCGGGCTTTATGCCGAAGGCGTCACGGCGGTGGTTGAACCGGTCAAGACGCGCAACCACACCGAGCTGATGCTTGCGTCCATGGGAGCCGACTTGAAGGTGGACGGCCGGCGTGTCGAGATGCGCCGTGCACAGCAGCTGGAACCGCTCGACATCGACGTGCCCGGCGACTTCAGCGCCGCCGCCTTCTGGCTGGTCGCCGCCGGCCTGTTGCAGGGCTCGCGCGTGCGTCTCGAGTCGGTGGGCGTCAACCCGACCCGCACGGCTTTCGCGGACATCCTTCGGGCCAGCGGGTGGGAGATCGGCGCATCGCGCGGCCGCACCGAGGGAGGAGAGCCGGTGGCGGACCTCGACATTCGACCGGCCGGCGCGACGCGGCCGATCCAGGTGCGCGATGGCGTGGCCGCGGAGATGATCGACGAGCTGCCCGTCCTCGCGGTGGCCGCGACGCAGCTCGCGGGGACGAGCGTCATCGCCGGGGCATCCGAGCTGCGGGTCAAGGAGTCGAACCGGCTCGCCGCGATGGAGGAGGGCTTGCTCGCGATGGGCGCCGACATCGTGGCGGAGGACGATGGGTGGGTCATCAGCGGCCCGCGCCGCCTCGAGGGCGCCCGCGTCCGATCCCAGGGCGATCACCGCGTGGCGATGGCCCTGGCGGTCGCCGGGCTGCTCGCCGACGGCAGCACCGAGATCGAGGACGCCGAATGCGTAGAGATCTCCTACCCGGGTTTCTTCGACCACCTGGAGTACCTCTGTTGAAAGTCCTGTGCGAGATCGACGTCGAGCTCGTCACGCTCGAGCTCTATGAGCTCGAGGTCACCGAGCCCCGTGACGATTTCGAGCTCGAGGTGGCGCGCGCGATGCAGGCTGTTCGTTCAGGGGCTGTCGGATCGGCCACCAGGGCGCGCGAGCTCTACCGACGTTTCGGCACCGACCCCACCCGGATGAGGCCATCGTCCGAGGCGCTCTTCCGGCGCATGCGCAAAGGCGAGCCGCTGCCGCGCATAAACTCGCTGGTGGACGTCGCCAACGCCATGTCGGTGCAGCTTCAGGTGCCGGTGGGCCTCTACGACCTGGACAAGGTGAAGGGCCAGGATCTGGTGGTGCGACTCGGGAAGGCGGGTGAGACTTACAGCGGCATCGGCAAGGAGCGCGTCAACGTCGAGGGTCGCATTTGCGTCGCAGACGCCGAGGGCCCGTGCGGCAACCCGAGCGCAGACTCGGCGCGGACGATGATCACCACGTCGACGGAGCGGGCGGCATGGATCTACTTCCTGCCGGTGCAAGACGATGACATCGACCGAACCGCCGAGCTCATCGCTGTCTTCGGGCGCGGCCTGGTCCGGATGGTCTGAATGGCAGGCTCAGAGCAGGTCCTGTGTGTGAACAGGGACGACATATTTCCCGATGGCGCGTGGCATGGGTTTGTCAGCGAGGACCTCGGCCGGCACCAGGCGGTGATCCGCGAGCGCCACTTCTTCAAGCCGCGGTCGGAGGTCGAAGACGACCCGCGCTTCCAGCAGATCATCCCCTACGTGGTCTTCCGCAACGGCGACCACTACTTTCTGACCCACCGCCTTCGCGCGTCGTCCGAGAAACGCCTTCGCAAGCAGTACTCCCTCGGCGTCGGCGGGCACATCAACCCTGGGGACCTCGAGGCGGGGGACCCCATCCTGGACGGTCTCAAGCGCGAATGGCAGGAGGAGGTCGTCTACGACGGGCGGTTCGAGGCCAGGCTGATCGGCCTCTTGAACGACGAGTCGTCGCCCGTTTCGAAAGTGCACCTCGGTGTCGTGTTCGTCGTCGACGGCGACAGCCCGAACATCAGGATCAGGGAGACCGAAAAGCTGGCCGGCGAGCTGCTGACCCTGGACGAGATGCGCATCTACTACCTGGGCATGGAATCGTGGTCGCAGATGGTGTACGACCGGCTGGTGGAGGGCGGTGCATGAAGTACGTCGAGGTCGGAGGCGTGCGCGTCTCGGCGATCGGGCTCGGGACCTGGCAGTTCGGCTCTCGCGAATGGGGCTACGGCCGCGAGTTCGAGACCGCAGCGCACGCCAT
>Ga0307372_10007661_pt1 | contig 15390 bp, 12 predicted proteins | sample OX1MG_FD_202533 | JGI IMG/M metagenome (GOLD analysis project Ga0307372, IMG submission 202533) | Soil microbial communities from Risofladan, Vaasa, Finland - OX-1 | ecosystem: Environmental > Terrestrial > Soil > Coastal area > Acid sulfate soil | place: Finland: Risofladan, Vaasa | collected... | reverse complement strand
TGTCGCGCTCTGGATGATGCGTGTCCACGACCTGTTTCCCACACGTCGCGACCTGCACCCGCAGAACCTCTTCCGCGGGTCGATCGAAGGCTTGCAGTTCGCCTGGCGGACGCCGGTGATCCGCTCGGTGCTCGTGATGATGCTCTTCATCGCGACGATCAGCATCAACTTCAACGTGCTGTTGCCGGTCCTTGCATCGCGCACGCTGAACAGCGGTCCAGAGGTGTTCGGGATCCTGTCGGCGCTGTTCGGCTTCGGCGCGCTCGTCGGCGCTCTGTTCTCCGCCTCGTTGGGTCGCGCAAGCCGGCACGCGATGCTCAGTGGCGCAGCGCTGTTCTCGGTCTCCGAGCTCGTGCTCGCGCCGCTCCATGTGACGTGGGCTGCGGGGCTCGCGCTCGTGGTCACGGGCATCGCCTTCACGATCTACGCCTCGCAGACGAACGCGACATTGCAGCTGGCGGTGACCGACCAGCTCCGCGGTCGCGTGCTCGGGATCTATGGCTACGTGTTCTTCGGTACCGCGCCGCTCGGCGGCCTGCTGGCGGGCTGGCTCGCGCAGGTCGGTGGGACCGAACTGGCCTTCCTCGTCGCCGGTCTCACGGGAGTGGGCGCGACCATCTACGGGTGGTCGGACACCGGTCGCGCGCTACGTCGAGAGGCACCCCCGATCACGCAGCTCGCATAGCAAGGAGGCTTCGCTGCATCCTTGTCCCCTCCGGTAACTGCATCGGCCCGGCAGGAGGCTGACGTGGAGCGTCGAACACTGGGATCACACGGGCTCGAGGTCTCTGTCCTCGGGCTCGGCTGCATGGGCATGTCCGACTTCTACGGGACCGCCGAGGATCGCAATGACCGTGACGCGATCGCGACTATCGACCGCGCCGCCGAGCTCGGTATCACGCTCCTCGACACCGCGGACATGTACGGACCGTTCACCAACGAAGAGCTCGTGGGCCGCGCGCTGACCGGTCGCCGCGACCAGTTCACCGTCGCCACCAAGTTCGGCCTTGTGCGTGGTCCGGACGGCCAGACCATCAACGGCAGACCCGAGTACGTGCGCCGCGCATGCGATGCATCGCTGCGGCGGCTTGACATCGACACCATCGACCTCTATTACCAGCACCGCGTTGATCGCGCGGTGCCGATCGAGGAAACTGTCGGCGCGATGGCGGAGCTGGTCGCGGCCGGCAAGGTACGCCACCTCGGCCTCAGCGAGGCCGGGGCCGCGACCATCCGCAGAGCGCACGCGGTGCACCCGATCTCCGCCGTGCAATCCGAGTACTCACTGTTCTCTCGAGACGTCGAGGAGAGCGTGCTCCCGGCGACGCGCGAGCTGGGCATCGGCTTCGTCGCGTACAGCCCGCTGGGTCGCGGCATCCTGACCGGGAGCGTCACCGCGAGCACCCTTCCCGACGGGGATATCCGGCGCAAGAGCTTTCCGCGCTTCGCGGAGGACAACATCGAGGCGAACGTGGTCATCGCGAACCGGCTGTCGACACTCGCCGCCGACCGTGGCCTGACCGCCGCGCAACTCGCGCTGGCATGGTTGCTGCACCGCGGCTCCGACATCGTGCCGATCCCAGGGACGAAACGTCGCAGCCGGATCGATGAAAACGCCGGTGCCGCGGGCGTGAGCCTCAGTACGAGCGACATGGAGCGCATCGATGAGGTGGTCCGGCCGGGTGAGGTGCGGGGCGACCGCCACTGGGACATGTCCGCGATCGACCGCTGAGCACGCGCTATGGTCACGCGATGGTGAGCACGAGCTTCGATTCGCGATACGCCTGGACGCCGACCGCGGCGCAGTCCGGGGGATCACGCCTGCGGCACTTCATCGACACGCTGGGCGCCGGCAACCTCGACGGCGTCGCGCGGCTGGTGCTCGAGGATCCGCAACGCTTCTGGGCGGCGATGGCGGACGACATCGGCGTGGCGTGGACCAGTCGCTTCGACGTTGCGATGGACACGACCGCAGGCCTGCCGTGGTCGCGTTTCTGGGTCGGGGGCAGGCTCAACCTGGCACACAACGCGGTGACGCGCTGGGCGCAGAGCGCTCCCGAGCGCATTGCAGTCGTGTCGGAAGGCGACGACGGATCCGTCAGGGAGTGGACGTATGCGCAGCTCGAGCGCGAGACCGCGTACGCGGCCTCGGTGCTCCAGGGACTGGGGGTCCAAGCCGGCGACAGCGTCGGGCTCTGCATGCCGATGGTCCCGGAGACGGTCGCGCTCTTCCTGGCGTGCGCATGGCTCGGGGCGATCGTCGTGCCGCTCTTCAGCGGCTACGGCGCCGGGGCCATCGTCTCGCGGTTGCAGGACTGCGACGCAAAGGTTCTGGTCATCGTTGACGGATTCAAGCGTCGCGGCGGTGTCGTGCGCATGAAGGCGGTGGCCGACGAGGCTGCCGCGCAGCTGCCGTCGCTGCTTCACGTCCTCGTCGTGCCGCGCATCGGCCATGGCGACGTCGCCATGCAGCCCGGTCGCGACGTCCAGTTCGAGCCGATGCCGCCGGACTTCGGCTCCGCCCCGCCCATAGCGGACACCGGTGCGGATTCTGTGTTCATGATCATCTACACGAGCGGCACCACGGGACGGCCGAAGGGAACGGTGCACGTCCACGGCGGCTTCCCCGTCAAGGCAACACAGGACATGGCGCATTGCTTCGATGTCGGCGAGCACGATCGCCTGCTGTGGTTCACCGACATCGGTTGGATGATGGGTCCCTGGGCGATCTGCGGCGCGCTGAGCATCGGCGCAACGCTCGTGCTCTTCGACGGGGTTCCCGACCATCCGGGACCGGATCGTCTGTGGTCGGTGATCGAACGGCACCGAGTCACGGTGCTCGGCATCGCGCCGACGGTGATCCGTGCGCTGATGCGCAGCGGGGACGAGCCGGTGCTGGCGCACGACCTCTCATCACTGCGTGTGCTCGGCTCGACGGGTGAGCCCTGGAACACCGACCCCTGGCTCTGGTACCAGCGGAAGGTGGGCGGTGGTCGACTCCCGGTGATCAATTACTCGGGCGGAACGGAGATCTCCGGAGGCATCCTCTCCGGCAACATGCTCACGCCGTTGCACCCGTGCGCGTTCGCCGGACCGTGCCCCGGGATCACGGCCGACGTCGTCGACGAGAACGGCCGGAGCATCCGCGATCGGGTCGGAGAGCTCGTGATCCGCGCGCCGTGGCCGGGCATGACGCAGGGGTTCTGGCGCGACAGGGAGCGCTACCTCGAAACGTATTGGTCGCGCTGGCCCGATGTGTGGGTGCACGGCGACTGGGTCGAGGTGGACGCCGACGGCCTCTGGTACATCCGCGGACGCAGCGACGACACGATCAAGGTCGCGGGCAAACGCCTCGGACCCGCGGAGGTCGAGTCAGCCCTCGTCGCGCACACCGCGGTGGCGGAGGCTGCAGCGATCGGCGTGCCCGATCCCCTGAAGGGAGAGGCGCTCGTCGTCTTCGTCGTGCTCAAGCCGGGGGTCACCGACTCCCCCGAACTTCGCACCGCATTGGCGCGATGTGTCACGGACGAGATGGGCAAGGCGCTGGCGCCGCACGCGGTCGAGATCGTGTCAGAACTACCCAAAACACGCAACGCGAAGGTGCTTCGTCGTGTCGTGCGTTCCGTGTATCTCGGCAACGATCCTGGCGATCTCTCTTCGCTCGAGAATCACGGCGCGATCGAGGCTCTGGAACGGGTGCGCGCAACCCACTGAGCCGCTCGCGGGGCCGTCCGCACGGTGTCCGCCGCGCGACCCGATGATGGGCGGCTCCGCGTCGGGATGCAGCGCCGCCGCCACGGCGGCGTCCGCCCGACGTCCTCGAGAAGGGGACGACCATGTCCGACTCCATCGCCTTGCGCGGCAGCGCATTCCATCCCGCGGACGGCGCGCGTGCGGGCCATCGTCGGCTCCGCAAGCTCACCGATGAGGAGCTGCAATCGGACGCGGGGGTGACGCTGCTCCTCCGGGAGCGACCGGCGGGACCAACCACCGCCCAGAGCCTGGCATGGCTGCAGTCGCTGCCGGACGGGCGCTCGCGTCAGATGGACCTCAATCAGCTGACGGCGCGTCACGGGTACCACCCGGCCGACAGGGATCGCGTCGTGCGATGGGCGACAGCCGCCGGACTGCAGGTGACGTTCGAGAACGCGGCGACGAGACGCGTGATGGTGCGCGGCAGCACCGCTCTGCTCGCCACCGTGTTCGGCGTCGATCTCGAACGATTTCGCTGGCAGCAACCCGACGGCCGGACTGTCGAGTATCGCGGTCACCTCGGGCCAATCCATCTGCCGCCACCGTTGCACGGTGTGATCGACGGCGTGTTCGGGCTCGACGACCGGCCGATCGCCCGCTCGCACGTGCGCTCGCTCGCGGACGGCCGCGAGGCGATCTTCGCCTACGATCCGCCGCAGATCGCCGCGCTCTATGACTACCCGCGGCTGCCCAACGGCGGCGAGGGACTGGAGCTCGTCGCGGCGATGATCGAGCTCGGCGGCGTCGTGCATCCCTTCGACCTCGCAGCGTCGTTTGCGCGGCTCGGCCTCCGCGCCCCGGACATCACCAACGTCTGGATCGACGGAGCCACGCCCACACCCGATCCCGTAGGTGCCGACGTCGAGGTCGCCCTCGACTACCAGGTGATCGGTGCCATGGTCGCGGCGATGGCGCCCAAGGCGCACCTGACGATCGTCAACTACAACGCACCCAACAGCGAGCGTGGATTCATCGATGCCGTGGCGACCGCGGCAGGCGATGCCGCTCGGCATCCGGCTGCGGTATCGATCAGCTGGGGATCACCCGAGGACCACTGGTCGCCGCAGGGAGTCCGCGGCCTCGACTCGGCGTTCGCCACCGGCGCGCTCCGCGGCGTGACGTTCAGCGCCGCCGCGGGTGACGCCGGATCGAGCAACGATGAACTCGACGGCCTGCAGCATCCCGAGTTCCCGGCATCGAGCCCGCATGTCTGGGCGTGCGGCGGCACCACATTGCTGGCGGCTCGCGGACGGATCCGTACGGAGACCGTCTGGAACGAGATCGCTCGCGGTGCCGGGGCCGCGGGAAGCGGCGTCAGCGGGGCGTTTCCCGTTCCCGCGTATCAGGCGGCGCTCGGCATACGGCCCAGATCGGCGGACAGCGGCGCTCCGGGTCGAGGCCTTCCCGACGGGTCGGGCAACGCGGATCCGCTCACCGGCTGGAACGTCGTCGCACTCCGGAGGCTGCGGTCGACCGGCGGGACGAGCGCCGTCGCGCCGATGTACACCGCGCTCTGGACGCTCGTGTCAGCGCAGCTGGGTCACCGCATCGGGCTCCCGCATCCCACGCTGTATGCGCACCGTGGGCGCGGCTTCAACGACGTCACCGCGGGCGACACGGGTGGCCCGTACGCGGCGCGACGTGGTTGGGACCTCGCGAGTGGCTGGGGAAGCCCGGACGGACGCCAGATCGCGCGCGACCTCGGTGCTCGGTTGCCGGCCCAGGAGACACGCGCCCGGCGGATCGCGGGCGGCGAGCGCGAGATCGCCTGAGGTCAGCTCCCGAGGAGGGCGGCCGACCCGGTCGCGAGCGCGACCGTCCGGCCGTCCGCCGCCACCACCTCGGCCGTGCTCACGGCGAGGGAGCGGCCCCGGTGCACGACGCGCGCCCGCGCTTCGATGAGGCTGCCGTCGCCGGCGACCGGACGAAGAAAGTTCACCTTGATGTCTACCGACGCCATGCGCTCGCCGGGAGCGAGCGTTGTCTGCACGGCGAGTGCGAGCGCGAGATCCGAGAGCAGGACGATGAAGCCCCCTTGCGGCCAGCCGAACGGCGTCGCAAGCCAACCGCTGAGTGGCAGCGCGCAGGCCGCGGCACCGTCACTCGCCTCGGTTGGCGTGATGCCGAGCAGGTTGTGCAGCGGAGGCAGCGGCAGGTCCCCGCGAATCTGCGCCCGGACCACGTCGATGCCGCGCATGCCCCGCATCGCCGCAGCGTCGCTGCCCCCCTCGAGCGGGCGCAGGTACGGGTCCGGACCGTCGTCCTGCGCTGATGCCGTGACCGCGGCGGTGGGTGGTGCGGCGGTACCTCCGCGGCTCGGCGCGCCTGCGGCCGGGCCGCCGAAGATGCGCATCCGCGACGTCGAGTGCGCGATCAATCGGCCCTTATCGTCCACAACCCGCGCCTCCGAGAGACCCATGGTTCGACCCGCGGAGAGTGACCGACCGTGCGCGGTGACGACTGACCCGACTCGTGCGGGGCGGACGTAGGTCATCGACACCTCGGCCGTCGTGTACTGCGTGTGCGCGGGGAGCAACGACTGAAGCGCGCATCCGAGCGCGGCGTCGGTGGGCAACGCCAGAACGCCCCCGGGGACACCCGCACTCGACCACTCGAACCAGACGCTCACCGGCATGCTGAAGTCGGCGGTTCCCTCACCCGCGCCCTCGAAGTCGACACCTGTCAGCCTTCCCATCGGCGGCCGCCCGCGAAATTGGCGGAGGCTTTCGATACCGGTCATCCCGCGCGTCGACGCGTCCAGCACCTCGCCGCGCACCGGGACGTCGCGCCAGAGCGCGGGCTCACGGATCAGCACGCTCCGAGCTTAGATAGTCAATGCGGCGGCGCGGGTACCCACGCGACCCCGCTGCACGTCGTCGTGGCATGGTCGGTGCCGACGACCGCCGCTGCGTACCCGGTCCCGCGCACCGTCACGGTGTCCGGAAACCCCGGGAGCGGAATGGGCAGATGCACGGCGCGGGAGACGATCGCGTAGACCCGACAGCCGTCGCTCGCGCAGGACGTGCCGTCGGGCACCTGCAGGTCGTCGGGGGTCTTGAGAACAACCGCGACGCCGGCATCACGCGGCACCTGCGCCGACTGATCCCCGGCCTGAATGCACGCTCGCTGGAATGTATACAAGGGACCCTGCATGTCCGCGGGATTGATATCGATGATGTGCAACGACTGCTCGTACAGGAAGCGGGGGTCGACCGCATCGGCGCCCGACTGCGCGCCGAGTTGGGCCGCCGCCTCGACACGTCCGGACCACACGTACAGGTACGCGCTGTCCGCGACCAGGCACGTGAGCCCGAACAGAAAGAGTGAGAACCCGAGGGCGAACACCATCAGTGTCTGACCACGCTGCCCGCGCCACCGGGCCGGCTCGATGCCTGCGTTCACTGACGAAACGGCGGTGGCAAGGCTTCCGATTGCGCATGCACGGTCGGGCTCCAGAACACGCCCCACGCAAGCGGAGTCTTCGAGAAGTCGAGTCGCGTGCTCGCGCTGCACGTGACGACGGTGAGACCGTTCGGCGGTTGCAGCGCACGGTCGAGGTATCCCGGGACGATGACTCCATCGACACCGGTCGAGCCGATGTCACAGGAGAGGTCGGAATCAACGGGCGAGCCGGGATATGGACGCGACGCCAGCGGCGCATGTGCCGCGTCACCGCTGTCGCCGCCCGACGTGCACAGCGGAGCGCGCTGCCAGACGAGCATGCCGGTGTACGTCGTCATCGTTCCGTAGAACGTCTCGGCCGCGTAGCGACATCCCGTCGGGATTCCGGCGGTGCTGAGCTGCGAGTCGCCCGCACCGCAACAGCGCGTGCCTGAGGGATCCACCGCATTGTTCGGCGCCTGAAAGCGCGACTGCGCCGCAAGTGCCGTCGCCGCGTTGAGCTGCTCCTGCACGGTGACCTGGACCATCACACCGATGAAGTTGCAGACGAGGAACAGCAGAATCGGCAGGATGAGCGCGGTCTCGAGGACGGCCTGAGCGTCATCGCCGCGCCGCCCTGTGCGGCGCGTCATGGTGCGAAACGCAACGTGTGCGTCGTTGCCGAAATGTCTGTGGGAAGCTCGAAACCGGTTGCTCCGGGTCCGAACCCGGGGGGAACGAACGAGGCGATGAAGCCGATCACCCGCACGGTGATGAGCGGCGAGTCGTGGCACTTCGGAGGGTATGGCGATGGCACGCCGGGCGGTGGTGCCGTGCAGGCCGGCGGGTCCTGCTCGGTCACACAGACCACCACCGCGCGCGGACCCATCGCCGCCTGCACCTGCGCGGGCGTGGAGGGGCACCGGGCGGTCACGTCCGGCTGACACGCGCCGCCGGCAGCCGGCTCGCACCAGCCCGCGATGCTCGTCCCGAAGAGCGCGGTACGAAGCTGACCCGAGACGGCGGCGGTCACCGCTCGAGCGTCAGGCGCTGTCGCGGCGGCCGGGTTCGAGCCGGCAGAAGCCGCGACGGTCGCTGCCTGCTCCACCGCCGATACCTCCGCGGACGTCTGAACCGCCCAGAGCCCGGCGTCGATGGCGCCGATGAGGCAGAGGAGAAACAGTGGCACGACCACCGCGAATTCGAGGGTCGCCTGAGCTCGGTGTCCGGCGCGGGGCATGCGTCGAGGACGCGCGACACCCTCGGACTCCCCTCCCATGACCTCATCGTAGCCCTGCTGGGCGCCCGTTCACAGGGACAAAGGGGCGGGTCGAGATCAGGAGGACGGCGGCAGGACGACGAATGTGAGGTCGACCGGAACCAGCGCTGTGACCTTGACGGGGTGTGACGGCTGTCCGGTTGTCGGGTCGATCAGCGTGGTCCAGTTGCCGCCGGCGAAAAACTCGAGGACGTAGGGTCCGCCGACAGGGACGGACCCGAAGGTGAAGTCTCCCGATGAGTCGGCGTCCGACAGGATGAACGGCCCGGTCGTCTTGTACGTGCCGCCGGGCTCGGCCTTGTAGTTGGTGCTCAGCCGGACCGGCCCGGACGCGGGCGCCCCGCTGCGGGCGACGAGGGTTCCCGCCACTGCCACAGGCGCCGCGAGCATCGCCTGTGCCTGGAGTGCCTGCGATGTGCCCGGGTACCTGGCCACCAGGCGCTGCAGGTCGACCACCGCTTCCCTGTACGACCGCTGCGCGATCTCCTCCTGCCCGGCGATCAGCAGCGCGGCCGGATAGAGCGACGCGGCAGTCGCGGTCGCTGCAGTCGAACCCTCGCCCACCACCTGGTCGAGGAGGGCCACGGCGTCGGGTGCACGGCCGGAGGCGATGAGGACGCGAGCTTCCCCGGTCTGCTCGATGGGGAGTTGCCGTTGCGCCAGCGACCCGGATGCCGTTCCCGGGGCCAGCGCGATGATCTGCTCCAGCCTGGTGATGGCGGCCGGATACGCCGCATGCGCCACATCGCTCATCGACGACGCGTACAGGAGCGATGCGAGCGCCGCGGTGGCCCGGGGGCGGAACGAAGGCACGCTGACGGAGCGGTACAGCACGACCGCCTCGTCCACCCGGCCCTCGCGACCAAGCGCCTTCGCCCAGGCCAGGAGCGTCTGCTCCTCCGCCTCGGACGCTGTCGACGCCGCGGAGGCGTCGAGGATGAAGAACGGGCCGGTCCTGCCTTCAATGACCTGGTCGATCGCGATCGCCGAGGCGAAGTCCCCTGCAGCTTCGAGCTGCGCTGCCGTGGATGCCGCTGCGGCCGTGGAGCCGGCGGCGCCGAGAGCCACGCCGGCCATGGCCGCGATGAGAAAAGCGATGACCAGTGACGCGGCCGGCCAGCGGCGCCCCGGGGCCGGCTCGGGCGATCGTGCGGCGGGCGCGAGAGCCCAGGCCTCGGTCCCCGCGTCGAGACGCGGCCACGTTGGCCGGGGCGGCGGCCAGGGCGGCGGTGCGCTCGGTGGCTGCGGATCCATGGACGCATAACGTACGTGCGCGCCTCCCGGCTTCGCGCTCAGCCGATGTCGAGGCGTTGCGGGGTCGGGTAGGCTGCTCGCCGCATGATCACTGTCGACGGCGGCGCGTTGTCCATCGACGCCGTGGTGCGGGCCGCTCGCGGGCGTGAAACGGTGCGCCTCGCCGCCGAGGTCCGTACGCGCATGGCCCCGGCGCGCGCGGTGGTCGACCGCCTCGATCGCGAAGGGGCGGTCGTCTACGGAGTCACGACGGGCTTCGGCGCGCTGGCGGATCGCGCGGTCGACCCGCCGGATCGATCCCTGCTGCAGCGTTCGGTGGTGCTGAGCCATGCCGCCGGGTCCGGACCACGCCTCGACGACGAGGTCGTCCGGGGCATGATCCTGCTCCGGAGTCGCACGCTCGCGGCCGGGCTCTCCGGCGTGCGGCCGGAGCTGGTCGAGGCGCTGCTCGCGCTGCTGGACGCCGGGATCGTGCCCTGGGTGCCCGAGCACGGCTCGCTCGGAGCCTCGGGCGACCTCGCGCCGCTCGCCGCCATCGCCACGGTGCTCCTTGGCCAGGGCTGGGTGGCGGGCCCGGGCGGCGAGCGGATCGACGGGGCGTCGGCACTCCGTGAGCACGGCCTCACGCCCATCGACGTCGAGCCCAAGGAAGGGCTCGCGCTCATCAACGGCACCGACGCGATGACCACGCTCCTCACGCTGGCGGTGCACGACATCGAGGAGTTGCTGCGCGTCGCCGACATCGCATGTGCGCTGAGCGTGGAGGCGTTGCTGGCGACCACCGTCGCATATGGCGAGCGCGTCGTCGGGCTCCGTCCCGCCCCCGGTCAGGCCGATTCCGCCGCCAATCTGCGGGCGCTGCTGCACGACAGCCCGATCGTCGCCTCGCATCGGGTCTCCCGGCATGCCGTCCAGGACGCCTACTCCCTGCGGTGCGCGCCACAGGTGCACGGTGCCGCTCGCGACGCGGTGGCATTCTGCCGGCAGACCGTCGAGCATGAATTAGCCAGTGTTGTCGATAACCCAGTCGTGCTCGATGACGAGGTGGTGAGCGCGGGCAACTTCCACGGACAGGCGCTCGCCTACGCCGCGGACCTGCTCGCGTCGGTGTGCGCAGATGTCGCGGCGATCAGCGAGCGGCGCGTCGACCGCCTGCTCGACCCGGCGCGCTCGCGCGGGCTCCCCGCGTTCCTCAGCCCGGAGCCCGGTCTCAACAGCGGCCTGATGATCACCCAGTACACCGCCGCGGCACTGGTGGCCGCGCTGCGCCACGCCGCCACACCGTTCGCGGTGCAGAGCGCGACCACGAGCGCCGGCCAGGAGGACCACGTGTCGATGGGCTACGAAGCGGCGCTGCGCACACGGCGCTCCGTCGGCCTGCTGCGGTCGGTGATCGCCATCGAGATCGTGGGCGCCATGCAGGCAGTGGAGATGCGCCATCCCCAGCACGCTGGGCCGATCACCGGCGTGCTCATCGCGTCGGTGCGCGCGCTCGTCCCGTCGCTCGCCGCTGATCGCGTGCTCAGCGACGACATCGAGGCGGTCGAGGGTTGGGTGCGGGAGTCCGCGTGGCGCGAGCCGCTCGCAGCGGCCGGAGTGTCGCTGCGATGACCGCCGGGGCACGTCCGGTGCGCGCGCCGCGCGGGAACACACTGAGCTGCGGCAGCTGGCAGACCGAGGCGCCGTTGCGCTGCCTCATGAACAACCTCGACCCCGAGGTTGCGGAGGACCCGGACTCGCTCGTCGTCTACGGCGGCACCGGACGCGCTGCGCGTTCGTGGCAATGCTTCGACGCCATCGTCGCGTCGCTGCAGTCGCTGCGCGATGACGAGACGCTGCTCGTGCAGTCCGGCAAACCCGTCGGCATCGCACGCACCCATGAGCTCGCACCGCGTGTGCTCATCGCCAACTCGCTGCTCGTTCCGCGTTGGGCGACGTGGGAGGAGTTCTGGCGACTCGAAGCGATGGGACTGACGATGTACGGACAGATGACCGCGGGGTCGTGGATCTACATCGGCACTCAGGGCATCCTGCAAGGCACGTTCGAGACGTTCGAAGCTGTCGCGCGCAAGCGGTTCGGTGGCAGCCTGCGCGGACGGCTCGTCGTAACGGCCGGACTTGGAGGCATGGGCGGCGCGCAGCCGCTCGCCGTCACGATGAGCGGCGGCGTCGCGCTCTGCATCGAGGTGGACAGAGCGCGGATCCAGCGACGTCTCGACACCGGCTACGTCGATGAGGTGTGCGACACGCTGGACGCCGCGGTGCGACGCGTCGACGTCGCGCGCGAGGAGGGCCGCGCGCTGTCGGTCGCGGTGTGCGCCAACGCCGCTGAGGCGCTGCCGGCGCTGCTCGCGTCGGCGCTCGCCGTCGACGTGGTCACCGACCAGACGAGCGCGCACGATCCGCTCAACGGGTATGTGCCGGCGGGTCTGAGCCTGGAGGAGGCCGTCGCGCTGCGCGTCAGCGATCCGGACGGATACATGCGCAGGTCACGTGAGTCGATGGCGCGGCACTGCGAGGCGATGGTCGAGTATCAGCAGCGTGGCGCAGAGGTGTTCGACTACGGGAACTCGCTGCGCGATCAGGCGCGCATCGGCGGCTTCGCCGACGCATTCGCGTATCCGGGCTTCGTCCCCGCGTACATCCGAGACCAGTTCTGTGAGGGGCGCGGACCGTTCCGGTGGGTGGCGCTGAGCGGCGACCCGCAGGACATCGCGCGCACCGATGCGGCGATGCTCGAGCTGTTCCCCGACCACGACGGACTGCATCGCTGGATCTCGCTCGCCCGCGAGCGGGTGCACTTTCAGGGACTGCCGGCGCGAATCTGCTGGCTCGGCGCCGGAGAGCGCCACCTCGCCGGCGTGCGTTTCAACGACATGGTGCGCAACGGGGAGCTGTCGGCCCCGATCGTCATCGGACGCGATCATCTCGACAGCGGGTCTGTCGCGTCGCCGATGCGTGAGACTGAGGCGATGCGCGACGGCAGCGACGCGATCGCCGACTGGCCGATCCTGAACGCGTTGCTCAACACCTCGAGCGGGGCGACCTGGGTCGCGGTGCACCACGGTGGTGGCGTCGGCATGGGGCTCTCGATCCACGCCGGTGCGCAGGTGTGCGCAGACGGCACCGAACTCTCGGCCCGGCGCTGCGAGCTGATGCTGACCAACGACCCGTCCACCGGCGTGATGCGCCACGCCGACGCCGGCTACCCGGAGGCGCAGGACGCGGCACGCGCTCGCGGCGTGCGAGTGCCCATGCTCGACGCGGCACCCGACGCGTGAACGCTCGCGACTGGCTCGACGGGGGCGCGGCAGTGCCCGACATCGTCCTGCTGGGAGCGCCGATCTCGCGTGCGTCGATCTCCGAGGTACAGTCGTGGACAACGCCGCCGTCGTTTCGTGCCGCGCTGCATCGATTCCCCACATGGGACGCGGAGCACAACATCGATATTGCGGATCTGCAGGTTCGCGACCTCGGTGACGTCCTCGGCGACGGCGGTGACACGGACGCCAGCGCCGCGCATGACCGCATCCGCGCGGCGACCGAGGCCGCGGCACGAACGCGCGCGGCGGTGTTCGTCATCGGCGGCGACAACTCATTGACGCGCCCCGCCATGCAGGGTGTCATGGCCGCAGCGCCGCACGTGGCATGGGGACTCGTGACGCTCGACGCGCACCATGACTGCCGGCCGCTCACGGACGGGTCGCGCAACGGCACACCGGTGCGCGAGTTGATCGGTGCCGGGCTTCCGGGAAACCGCGTCGCGCAGGTTGGCATCCATCCACTCGGCAACGCGCGCGAGCATGCGGACTGGGCGCGTGCGCAGGGCGTGAACATCTTCCCCGTGGGTGCCGTGCGCGAGCGCGGCATGGACGCGATCGTCGCGTCTGCTCTCTTCGCGCTCGCCGCCGCCGGAGCCGAGCGCATCTACGTCGACTTCGACGTTGATGTTGTGGATCGAGCGTTCGCGCCGGCGTGTCCGGCCAGCCTCCCAGGCGGGTTGCGCCCGGATGACCTGCTCCGCGCGGCGTTCCTGCTCGGGGCCGAGCATCGTGTGGCTGCGGCCGACCTTGCCGAGGTGGATGCGAGCGCTGATGTGAACGGCATCACGGTCCGGCTCGCCGCAGCGGCATTCCTCAGTTTCTGCGCCGGTCTTGCGTCGCGCGGACGCGGCTCGCTCGCGTCATGACCTCCGTGGTCGTGCGCGGTATCGGCACGCTCTGCACCTGCGATCCCGAGCGTGGGGACGCGCCCGGTGTGATCCGCGACGCGGCGCTGGCGGCACGCGACGGCGTGATCACCTATGCAGGTCCCGAGAGCGGTCTGGACCAATCGCACATTCGCTCTGGAGCGCTTGAGATACACGCCCGTGGCGCGGCTGTGATCCCAGGATTCGTCGACGCGCACACCCACATCGTCTGGCTTGGCGATCGCGGTGACGAGTACGCCCGCCGTGCATCGGGCACCTCGTACGAGGAGATCGCGGCCGCGGGCGGCGGGATCCGCGCCACCGTGCGCACCACCGCAGCAGGGAGCGTCGAGGACCTGACCACGACAGCACGGCGCAGGGCCCTGGAGATGCTCGCGCACGGCACGACGACGATCGAGGTCAAGAGCGGCTATGGACTCGAGCACGAGGCCGAGATGCGTCAGCTGGACGCGGCGCTGCGCCTCCGCGCGTATCCGGACCTCCCCGACGTGGTGCCCACGTATCTGCCGCTGCAGGCGCTGCCGGATGGTTCGCGCGACGCGTTCATCGACGACGTGTGCGGGCGCGGAGTCGTCGATGCCGCGAAACGGGCCAGGTTCATCGACGCCTTCTGCGAAACGGGCGCCTACAGCGTCGCTGAGTGTGAACGCGTCTTCAACGCCGCCCTGCCGCACCACCTGCGTCCGAAGGTGCACGCGGAACAGCGTTCTCGCAGCGGAGGAGCCATGCTCGCCGCCCGGGTCGGCGCAGTGAGCGCCGACCACCTGGAGCACGCGACCGCCGAGGATTGCGCGGCGCTCGCCGGCGCCGGCGTGGTGGGGGTCATGCTGCCGGGCGCCTCGGTCGTCCTCGGTGGACCGCCGCCGCCGGGACGCCGCCTCATCGAGGCGGGCTGCACCGTCGCAGTCGCCACCGACTGCAACCCCGGGACCTCGTACACCGAATCGATGCCACTGATGATTTCGCTCGCCGTCGCGAATGGTGGCCTGACCCCCGCGGAGGCTCTCGTGGCCGCCACCGTCGGCGGAGCGGCCGCGCTCGGGCTCGAGGATCGCGGCATCCTGCGGCGCGGCATGCGCTGCGACGCGGTGATCCTGCGTTCGCAGCACTGGATCGATGTCGCATATCACCTCGGCGGAGACGTCATCGGCAGCGTGCTGCTCCGGGGCCGGTTGGCAGTACCCTCGGAGATCTGATGCTCACCGAATCCACGCCTCGCACCCGGCGACGGCGTCCGCCGGCGGCCATCACCCTCCCGCGCCTTGTGGGCCAGGACCTCGAGGTGCAGCTCGCCTCGGGTGAGACGCGCACCTACGTGAATCTCGACATGGCAGCCAGCACCCCGGCGATGGAGCCTGTCGCCGACGCGGTGATCGAGTTCCTCCCCTGGTACTCGAGCGTGCATCGGGGCGCCGGCTTCGCATCGCAGGTTTCGACGCGCGCGTATGAGGCGGCTCGGGCGGCGGTGGCGACGTTCGTCGGTGCGCGCTCGACCGATACAGTCATCTTTGTC
>Ga0307372_10007659_pt1 | contig 15395 bp, 13 predicted proteins | sample OX1MG_FD_202533 | JGI IMG/M metagenome (GOLD analysis project Ga0307372, IMG submission 202533) | Soil microbial communities from Risofladan, Vaasa, Finland - OX-1 | ecosystem: Environmental > Terrestrial > Soil > Coastal area > Acid sulfate soil | place: Finland: Risofladan, Vaasa | collected... | reverse complement strand
GTGGTTACTGGAATGATACGGATGCAAACCTCACGGCCCAACAGATGACCAGCCAGATGCTGGGTGACCCCTGGCTTGGTAATTTAGAAGCGCAGAATAAAGGCAAGTAACCGACGGTGATCGTGGGGCAAATCAATATTCTTTCTTCTGAGCACATCAATGTGCAGACCTTTGTTTATGATATGCAGCGTGAACTCATTAGTTCCAACAAGGTGCAGTTCGTGGCATCAGCACAATGAAGTGCGTGGCGAGCGCCAGGATCAGGTTTTGAACGTGACTGCCGCCACCCGCAGCGTCATGGGCCAGGAGATCGGCGCCGAGCCCGGGTTCCGTTTCTAAACGCATTGCATGACCGCGGAATGTGAACAGACCGTCCCGGAATGGCGATAGGCGATGAGACGGTGCAGTGCGAATTTCATAGACTTGTTCGTGAAAATCGCTAACGCCACCCGCGCAGTTGATGCCCAGATTACCCGCACCGGTTTACCGCAAGAGTTGTAAGTCGTGGATATCACCGGCCGCGGCATGCCTCCCATCTGGACCTTGGGCCAGTTGCAGGCCAACCGCAGCGCATTATTCGCACGTCTGAATATTTCCGCTATTGCCACCGGAAAAGATGCGGCAGCGGTACAACCGATACTCGCCAGAGCATTGGCAAATGCGGGCTTCACGGTGGTCGGAAGCGGGGATTACACCATGACGGCGAATCTCGACTATGCGAGCCTGTCACTGCGTGGCGACGATTAATACTGGATTGCCGGCACATTGCAAGTGACACTGGATACTAATAACGGCGGACAGGCTCACGGCGAGCATCGCCGGTAAGTGAAGGTATCCGCTACAGATCCGCAATTGCTGCATCAACGCCTCAGGGATCAGGTAGCTCTGGATCTGCACACTGACATCCAGGCGACCATCCTGAGCTTCGCGGATGGTAATGCCGCCATACAGTAGTCGGATTGCACACCAAGATAATTCCATTATTTATTGATCGTCGAAAATGTAGATGGAATCAACGATGTATTAAAGCGGTCGGTGACAACCACGGGTATTGGTAGCCCCAATGCCAGTCACCATTAAGGTTAGATACCTGCGCACCAGATAGACGGATACTATCCGCACTGGGATGATGTGTGATCAGAAATGCGTGTACTGCTTAAAAAGCTTTCGATTAGAGTGGCTAAAAGCGGTCGATAATCAGGGCAATAATATCGCAGCTTCTGTGATTTACATGGCTTGATTAAACGGGTGCGGTCTCATGATTGTTACCGGTGTATCGCACGTACAGCAGGCACTAGTCGGGCCTGATCTTTTACCCAGACAGCGAGTTCCACGCGGTTTTTTAGCCGAGTACGCCTGAGTATCCGCTTCATATGTACTTTGACAGTCTCTTCCGTGATGCCAAGAAGTTGTGCAATCATCTTATTGGTCTTACCCAGAGCTACGGCCGCAACAATTTCGCACTCGCGGCGTGACAACACATCTTTCATGTCCTGGCCATTGTAACTGCCACTGTTGCTGTTAAGTACGCGGCCCAGGGCGGATCTTAGCTGTTGGCTAAGTATGATTTTACCCTTCAGAGCATGCCGTACGCCTTCGAGCAGCTCTTCGGGATCCATGTCTTTAAGTAGGTATCCAGTGGCACCATCGCGCAAAGCTTCAGTAAGATCTTCTTCTGCGTCGGAAACAGTAAGTATGACGACCTTGATAGCCGGCCATTGTGACCTGATTTTCCGCAATAATTCGAGGCCACTGTTTTCGCCCAGGCGCAGATCGAGGAGCACAAGATCTGGCTGCGTGGCTGCGATGCCGGTCAATGCCCCATCGAAACTGGCGGCCTCGCCTATCAGTTCGATTTCCACTGCCAATTGCAGTAATTGGCGTATTCCCCTTCGAAACACCGGGTGGTCATCTACTATAAATGTCTTTTTTTTCTTATGTTCTTTGTTGCTCATCGCGTTTTACTTCCAGCATGCGGTTTGATTTGCAGGATTCCGGGATAAACGTCAGAGCCACCATGGTCCCGTTCGACCGCCGCTTCGAAACTTTAATCTTGCCGCCCAATAGCCGGGCGCGTTCGCGGATGATACCCAATCCATAGCGTTTGTTGTGCCTGCTGTTAGATGTGACAATTGGAATTCCGACTCCATCATCCTCTATTTCCATTGTCAGGTAGCCATCATTTCTCAAATATAATTTCACCCACACGGATTCGGCCGATGCATGACGTTCTACATTGACAAGGGATTCCTTGAGAATCTGCACCATGTTGATTTGTTCGTTAGCCGTGAGCAAGGATCCTGGAATGGTATTATGGACATGCACATGTATTTTTGAGCGTGCAGCGGATTGGCTGGCGAGATCAGCCACAGCAGCCTCGAAACCTCCCGGAGGCATGCTGACGCGGAAAGTGCTGATCAGTTCACGGACCTGGGCATTGGCATGTGTTAATTCCTTGGAAAGTTCATTCACGATATCGGCCGATCCATTGGCTTGCCCATCTGTCCCCAACTGCTTGCGCAGGCGCAGCAGCTGGATTTTCAGGTAAGCAAGTGTATGTGCAAGAGAATCATGGAGATCGCGACCCATGGCAAGGCGCTCTTCTCGCAGAGCCCGCCGTTCACCTTCAATACGTAGCTCCGCAGCTTCAGAAAAATGGGCGAGGCGTGTTCCTAGGGTACTCAAGGTCGTGTGTTGGCGAGAGTTAAGCGAGACACCTTCAGGTAAACGAATCATAAGAACACCGTAGCGGGATTTTGAAGTGATCATCGGTATTCGCAGAACCCTTGCGCCGCCAGATACCGTGACCTCATGTGGGCTGCTCCCGGCCAGGCATGCACTACAATCACCCGTTTGACAGAAAGTGAGACGCGCCTGTTTTTCTGAAGGTGTCGCAGCGAGCATGACTGCGGCTTGTTGTCCGGGGTTGCTTAGGCATATGGCTGCTCCTGAAAAGCCAAGCAGCTTTTCAATCTTGTTGAGCGCGCTCTTATAACTAGCGGCAGAAGCAGGAGCTGCTAAAAAATCTTTTTCGATGTCGTAGAGACATTTCAGTGCACGGGTGACTTCCTTGAGATTCCGGTCGACTTTGTTGTGTTTTTCAAACACAACATGCCGTTGCGGGTGTGGGTTCATGACCAGGGCCACCAGTACATTATTGCAAATCCAAGTTGAAACAACCGGGCATGTCGTTGTCGTCCTGACGTTAGAGCAAAATACTTCCATAAATACGGTTTCATTGCATAAGCTCATCATTGGCAGCGTACTGCCTTTGTGGAGTTATTAATAGGATAACTGTCATTTTACCAACTTCGTTTGCTGTTTAGCGTGAATACCCGAACCTCTTCAAGATTCAAATGGGAATATCTTTCATTCAATATTCCCCAAGATTAAATATGCTGTAACTGCCCTAGCAGCCGGTATTATTCTTGGTCGTTTTCCGGGCTTTATGGATGCATACCTCGAAAGAGGTAATTCACGAACCTTTAGGGTTACCGCGAAAAACCCCGCTACTCTCGAATACGTTTCGTACATGGTGATTTCATCTCGGGGCGCAACGGGTCCCAGTCGCGAGCCACGTCCTACGGTGGTAAGCAAGGGCAATTCTCCATGCTCTCCCCGGGTAGCATTCTGATTGCCGTATTGTAAAGTTGCTACACCCAAATGGGTAAGCCTGAATCTTAAGGCAAAAACACTGTTGTATTTACGCACATCGAGAAAGGTAGAAGCCCGGATTCAAGGGGCAGACATGCTACGGCAATGGGAATGACTGGAGCGGTGCGATTGCAACGGGAACAGGGATGTCAGTAATGCCAAGAGATCACTGCCTTGCAACGCCTTGATAATTATGAGGAGCCCATTGTTATGAACAAAAGTACTCTCAGCAAAGCCGTGCGTTATGCCTTAGTGGCGGGCGCGGCCTCGGCAATTTCAGCACCAGCAGTATTCGCGCAGCAGGCCCCGGCTGCCACCGCCAGCACCACGCCAAGCACCGCCCAACTCGGCAAGATCGAGGTTACGGGTACCCGCATCAAGCGCACCAACGTGGAGACCGCACAACCGGTGACCATCGTGACGGCAGCCCAGATCAAGGCCACCGGCCTGACCTCAATCGGTGACGTTCTGCAGTCCATCACCCAGTCCGGTAATGCCTTGAATACCGCCTTCAACAACGGCGGCAATGGCCAAACGCAGATTAATCTGCGCTTCCTGGGCTCCAACCGCTTGCTGGTGCTGGTGAATGGCCGGCGCTGGATTCCCCAGTTGAACGGCACCGTGGACCTGAACGAAATTCCCGTCTCCATCGTCGACCATATTGAAATCCTGCAGGACGGCGCTTCGGCCATTTACGGTTCTGACGCCATCGCGGGGGTAGTGAACATCATCACCATCAAGAACTACAACGGTGCCGAAGCCAGTGCCTACATGGGCATGTATGACGGCCATAACGACGGCGGCGGCTGGGACGGCAAGACCCAGGAATACAGCTTCACCATCGGCACGAGCGGCGACCGTTCGGGGGTGTTGATGAACGCCAGCTACGTGAACCAGAGCCCGATATGGGCCGGGCAGCGCACCATGTCTGCGGTACCCGTCTGGGGCGAGGGTTCGCAGACCGGCAGTTCCGCTACGCCCAGCGGCCGGTTTTATATGCTCCCCTATAACGGCCAATGTCCGCCGGGCGTAACGATTGGCAGTTCGGGCTCCTGCGACATGACCCTCATCACCCCGGGCCAGACCTCGCCGACCCTGTCCAATTTCCGCAATTTTATCGCAACCGACCATTACAACTATGCGCCGGCCAACTACTTTCTGACGCCCAGCGAGCGTACCGGCCTGTATGTGCAGGGACATTACAATCTGGCGAATAACCTGACCTTTACCACGGACGTGATGTACAACCGGCGCGAGTCGGCGCAGGTTCTGGCGCCCTCGCCGCTGTTCCTCGGCGCTTTCGGCAACATCGTCGCCAATGGCAAGCCTTTCGGCATCGGCAAATCCAACCCCTACAACCCCTTTGGCGTGGATCTGGTGGGTACTTCCAGCCAGTGGTGCGTGGTACAGGGCAACTGTGCCACCAACCCCAATGATTGGTTAGCCTTTTCCGGCCGACGTCCCATCGAGGGCGGCAACCGCATCTTCAACAATAACGTGGAAACCTTCATGTTCCGTTCCGGCCTGCACGGCTACTTCAATATGATGGGCAGTGAGTGGGACTGGGATGCCGGCTACAGCTACGGCAATAATTACGAGACCGACATCACCACAGGTCTCTTCAACACCATAAACCTGGCCCAGGCCCTGGATGCGCCCGGCTTCACCTCCTGCTCGAACAGCCCGGGTTGCGTGCCGTTCAACTGGTTCGGCGGTAATCCCTCGATTACGCCGGCCATGCTGGCCTACACGCAGTACGAGGATCACAGCGTTACGGCGATGAGCATGCGGGACTACACCGCCAACATCACCGGCGACTTGGCCCAGCTGCCGGCCGGTCCCCTGGGGGTGGCGCTGGGTGGTGAATACATGGAGTACAACGGCTTCTTCCACCCGGACGCCACCACCGCCTCGGGCAATACCTCGGGCAGCGTGCTCGAGCCCACGGACGGTCGCCAGTGGACCCATGCCGAGTACGTGGAGTTCAACATTCCGCTGGTGTCCGATGCCCCGTTCATGAAGAGCGTCAGCTTGGACCTCGCCAACCGCTGGTCGCAGTTCAAATGGGCCGGCGGGGAACCCGCTAACCCCGCCGTTTACGGGCTGATGCACGCTGCGCATGCAACCACCGGCCGGGCGGCACTGCGCTGGCAGGCCACCAACGACCTCCTGCTGCGCGGCAGTTGGTCCCAGGGCTTCCGGGCACCCAGCCTGAGCGATCTGTACCTCGGCGACGTCCAGAACTTCCCGAGCCTCTCGGATCCCTGTGCGGGCCCCCCGTTCGGTGGCGTACCCCCTGGCGGTGCATTACCTCCGGGATGTAACGGCGTGAACCACCTACAGCCGAACAGCCAGATCGTGTCCACCATCGGCGGTAATCCGAGCCTGACGCCGGAGAAGGCCATCTCGCGCTCTGTAGGCTTTGTCTACAGCCCGAGCTGGTTTCCGGGCTTCGACTTCAGCCTCGACTACTACAAGATCACGTTGAATAACGAGGTGAGTTCCATTTCTCCGCAGACCATTCTGAATGGCTGCTATCTCAACGGGAATCAGGGCTTCTGCAATCTGATTACCATGACGGGTCCCGCTATAACCAACATAATGGATACCAACATTAATATTGGTGGAGTTCGCACCAGCGGTATTGATCTATCCACACACTATGTGTTCCCGTCCACCGCGATTGGTGACTTCAAGCTGGGCCTGGACTGGACCTTCCTCAGGTCCTATGTGTCAACCATCCCGAACACCGCGAGTTCCACCGGGTTCTCCAGCACGGAACTGGCCGGCACCACCACGAGCTTCGGCGGGTACCCGAAACAGCGCGCCAACGCCACGTTGAACTGGAACTACGGCGACTGGTCGGCAGTGTGGAACATGGAGTACATCCATTCCATGTATGAGGGCTGCAGCGCCCTGACTCTCTCGAGTTATCCGACGTTCTGTTCCAACCCCACCGCCATTTACGGGCCCACCGGCGGAACGGGTGAGAATCACTTGGGAGCGGTGGTCTACAACGACTTGCAGACGACTTATCATGTGGATAGCTGGAACACCGATTTCACCTTCGGTATCCGTAATATCCTGGATAAAAAGCCACCGGCGGCGTTGACGGCCTTTGCCAACAGCTTCATACCGACCTTCTACCGCATACCCGGCCGGTACTTCTATGCCCGGGTGGGGGTGAAGTTTTAAAAAGAAGTCTGATATATGACACATTGAGCGGCCCCGTAAGGGGCCGCTTCTTTGGGATGCACCCTGTGGGCAGGGCGCACCCATTTGGAGGTGGAAACACAAGGAGACATTAACAGGTCGTCTGGGCGAGAATTGGCGGTCGAAAGAAGCCGCCGCTCAGATTGCTAAAACCGTCAGCTTGCCTAAAGTAATCCCGTCCCGCTGCCCACCAATGGGGGGATTTGCGATGGTTGTAGGTGGAAAAATTGAAATGGCCTGCGGGAACCTGCGGCTACAGGATTGAAGGGACATAGCGTGAACTCAAGCATCCATCCCTCCAGTCCCTCGGTACGCAAGCTGCTGGCTGAAGCCGTGCGCCAACAACAGCAGGGGCATCATGAAGAGGCGGAGCGTCTCTACCGGGCAGTACTCGCCACTCACCCGCAGCAACCCGATGCTCTTCATTACCTCGGTCTGCTCGCTTACCAGAATGGACGTGCCGCGCTGGCAAAAAGATTATTGGAGCAATCACTTGTCCTTTCCCCCGATAACCCCGTCTTTCACTATAACGCTGCTGCCGTGCTGGCCGGACAGTCGCGTTGGCGAGAGGCCATCCCACTTTACCAACGGGCGCTCGAACTCAAACCAGGTGATGCGGACGCCTGGCACGGACTAGCGATCGCCCTTCAGGCTCTGGGACATCCAGAAGACGCAGTCGCATGCTGGCAACGGGGTCTCACAATAAGACCACAGCATATTGATTCGTGGATGGGACTGGCAGATACATATCGCAATCTGGGCCTGACAGCTGAGGAACTGGAAGCTTGCCAGACAATGCAAGCCCTTGCACCGCAAGATCCAATAATAGCCACTAGAACGGCTGAGTCACTCATTACCGCAGGTTCTTATGATAGAGCAGCTCGAATACTAGATGATGTTCTATCAAAAAAACCGAATATGGCCTCAGCTTACCACTTGAAAGGTGAATTGCTAACCATCCTTGGAGATTTCACCGAGGCCTGCAAACAATTTGAAGCGGCACTGAATATTTCGCCAGATTTCACTCAAGTATACGTGAATCTTGTAGCTATCAAGAAATATTCCTTGGCTGATCAATTGGTGGTTTATCTAGAGACTAATACCCAAAATGATCATTGGAAAGAACCCAGTCAGAAAGTAAATGTGCACTTTTCACTTGGGAAAATATACGCTGACAATCATGACTACACACGCGCTTTTATGCATTATCTTCAGGGTAATACACTATTTCGTCAAACGGTTGAATACTCCACCGATTCACAACGTCAATATTTTTCCGGTATAAAACAACATCTGGGTAGGGATTTTATAGTTCGTCAAAAATTTATTGCTGAGTATTCTAATAAACCGGTATTCATTGTCGGGATGCCGCGTTCGGGTACAAGTCTTATAGAACAAATACTTGCCAATCATCCGGATATTCATGGCGGAGGTGAACTAACGTTTTTAAGCAACGCCATACGTCGATGTCTAGGCGTAAATTTTCGTCTTGATTTTTCCCACAGTCTTGTTACTCTTGAGAATGTGGTCTTGCGTGACATAAGTAATGAGTATTTGCGGAATATTCGTGCTATCGCTCCCAATGCGTCACGAGTTACCGACAAAATGCCTTCTAATTTTATGCAAATTGGGCTCATTAGTGCACTTTTCCCAAATGCACAAATCATCCACTGTCGCCGGGATCCCTTAGATACCTGTGTTTCATGCTTCACGACCTTGTTTAAGAATGGCCAAAGTTTCTCTTATGATTTGAGAGAACTCGGTGAATTTTATAGATTGTATGAAGATTTAATGAAATACTGGTATGAGTTATTACCACCGGGAATGATAATTGATGTTCAATATGAGCGCCTAGTTCATGATCTTGAAAATGAGGTGCGCAAGTTGATCGGTCATTTAGGCGTGGAATGGGATCCTGTATGCCTAAAATTCCAGGATGCTGAACGTCCTGTCAGAACAGCGAGCACTTATCAAGTTAGGCAACCCATGTATCAGTCGTCAGTCGGAAGATGGCGCATATATGGCGAATATCTTCAACCTTTGATAGATGCCCTTGCGCTATAAATTGATATCTGGCAATTATCACTACTGTGCGATATTTGCGCGGTCTGGTTGGCGAAGTCCTGGCTTATTTGCGCGAACATCTGAAGATCTCACGCTCTTTGTTTGCCGCCTATCTCCGAACCAATGTCCGCACGCTCGAAAACTGGGAACAGGGACGGGCAAAGCCAAACGCACAAGCGGCATTGCTCATCAATCTCGTAAAGTGTTTCCCCGATACAGTCGAACGACTTGCAGCTATCTAACACGGACAAAATCTGCGTTATGCGGAGATCGGCAGCCCGTAGGAATTCAAACGCCTGGTCCAGACTTTCTGATCCCAACATTCATAATGCTGAGGTCGGTGGTTCGGCTGCGTGCCTATGCGTACCTTGGTTTCCGCTCGTTGGCAGAGTATAGAGATGCGCAAGTCGTCCCTTAATGCCGTATCCGTTTTATACGGGCTATCTCAGTCGTTTACATTGCGCCTACAGTTGAACAGCTCGCCTGACTTCAAGAGGCAATATCCAAGCACCAGATGCAATATCGTCAGCTTTAGTTCTGATTGTTATCAGGAACCGGGTCAGGTCCAAGTATCTCGATAAGAAGTCCGAGATACTTTCGGTATTTATGCCAGCGGTTTACAGAGGTTTTGTAGAGCGGCTGGCGCACCTGTACTGAACTTGCAGTTTTGACAGAACGTTTTACTTTATGGAAGTCCAGACAAGCATCCTCATAATCCAACCTACAATATTCCAGGATTCTTCGTATCTGGTTTTTGGGATCCTCCACCACCTGCTCATATTGCACGTCGAGTATAAAATTTTCAGGTAGTATGCTGCGCCAGTGCTGCATGGCTCCCAGATAGGCCATGTAATATTCACCTAGTTCACGCATGTCGTAGCTATACGGGAGTCCCTTGGAGAACAAGTGTTCATAACAACTTAGGCATATATCCATGGGCTGGCGTTGGCAGTGGATAATGCTCGCATTTGGGAATAGCAGGTATATAAGCCCGATGTTGAGATAATTTTCCGGCATCTTGTCAGTGAAGCGCTTACCTGGGGCTTGCAACTTTGCGGTACGTTCCGTGTAACACGAAACTATGTGCTTCAGACCGCGCACCAGTTTGGCATGTTGTTGACCAGATTCCACCGAATAGTCAGTCCAAGTCTTGATGAATTCGTCAGCAAGCTCTCCGAGATAAACCATTTCGCTGCCGGCATTCACGCGCGAGTGGGCTACAAGTATCTGTTCGGTTAGCGTGGTTCCTGAGCGTGGCATTCCGAGCACGAAGATGGGTGCAAGTTCTGAAGCAGCAGTGGTTCTAAATCGCTCTATGAAGTGCCTATCATAGAGTCTGAGTATTTTTGTTATCTCACCTTTCGCCGCATCAATGGAATATTGTTTGAAGAAGGAGCGTTTAAGATCATTGCCGGTATGCATATGAGCAAAAGCCCGGTCAAAATCACCCATGAGGTCATATAGTTTAGCAAGTGCGAAATCAGCATCTATGCGTGTATTTACTGGCATGTCAGTTTGGCTGCGACGTTCCAGCATCTGGATGTACATGTTGTCGTAAGAAAGTTCCTCATGGGAAAACTTTCGCGCATGTACATACTGACTGTGCCCGTCCATATTCGGATCCAGACGTAGAGCCAGCTCGTAATCCAGTGTGGCTTTTTCAATATCACCCATCATTTGCAAGCAGGCGGCCCTATTGTAGTGTAATCCGGCAATATTCGGGTACTTAGTTATCAGTTCGTTCAAGGTCGCTAAACCGATATCATGCTGATCATTTTCTACCAGAAGTTTTGCGATCAGGGCGGCGGGAGCTGGATCTAAAGCGTGAACTTTCATTTGCTCCCGCAACAATGCCAATGCTTCTTCCAGATGATGTTGTTTGGCGAGAATGGTTGCCAAGCTCATGACATACATCAGCTCCCCAGGATCGGATGCATGCGCTTTGAAATATGCATACACCGCTTCTTGTGGATCGCCGGCCTCATCCGATATTTGCCCCAGCACCCACCATAAATTGGCAGCCAATCTTATATCCCTGGTTTTTTCTAAAGCCTTGCGTAATAGTAAGATGGCATTTTGATGATCGGAATGTTCGCGTGCGATGATCGCCCGCAGACAGAGTATGTATTCCTCGTGTGTGCCGCTCGCCTCCAACACAATTATACGTTGCTCGGCTTCCTGTATCTTTCCGTATGTAATCAACTGCTGAATTTCAACTTGGGCAGTTTCAACTGCGGGCGGCAGAAGGGGCTTTTGCCTAGTCTCTGTCGCGACCTGCTGTTGGGCACGCTGTTTTGATTGCATAAGTGAGGTATGCATCTGGGCGGCGTCACGCAACTTTGCGGCTACTTCCGGTGAAATACGGAAACTGCGTTCACTGTTTGGATTGAGCATAATTCCTGCATGCAGCGGAACACCCAGTGCTGCCCATCCCATCTCTACCTCTATAACATGAAGGAAAGGATGTTGTAGTGCTTGGTTGTCATGCAAATATGCTGCAGTACGATCAGGATTTGAAAAAACGGCGAGCATAGGCTGATGCTGATTGTTTGCATCACTTACGAGCAATAGATGCATATTGTTATCGGGGGGCGAACACTTGCCCCACGGCCTGTCTGCCAAGACGCAGACAACTGAACTTGCCAGAGTTTTTATGAAGTTAGCACTACTGTCTGGGGTGTCATCCACCACGTTGAGCGCAGTGTCGAGTGGAGTAATTTTCAAATCCGATACTGTAGCCATAACGCGGGTTCAAGTTTGAAGTGCAACTGTTAGTGATGACCTGGTGTGAAAGAATACCTCATGCGGTGTTTTGAACCCAAATTAATGGGATGGTCCGACCCCTTCTTTTTGGCTTCAATTTGAGCCACGAGAGACACTGTTCGTACTCTCACCACGAAGGAGCCAGACCATCATGAACATTCAAACACTCGGCATTGATTTGGGCAAGAACACTTTCCATGCCGTAGGCTTGGACGCACAGGGCGCCCCAGTGGTACGCCGGAAGTTCACGCGGTCGCAGCTGCTGCGCTGGATTGCGACTACGACACCCTGCCTGATTGGCATGGAAGCCTGCAGTGGGGCCACCACCTCGGGCACCGGTTTGAAGCCCTGGGACATCGGGTACGGCTGAAGCCGGCACAGTACGTAAAGCCCTACCTCAAGACCAACAAGTCGGACTTCCTGGATGCCGAAGCGATTGCGGAGGCCGTGACCCGCCCACGATGCGCTGTGTGCCGCTCAAGACCGTTGAGCAGCAGGAGCTGCAGGCCCAGCACCGCTTGCGCAGCCTGTGGGTACGCCAGCGCACCGCCACCGTGAACCAGATGCGTGCACTGCTGCTGGAACAAGGTCTGGTCATTGCCCAAGGCATCGGGTCATTCCGCCAGCAGTGGCCGCGGATCCTGGAGGATGCCGAGAACGGATTGAGCCCCCGGTTGCGCGCCTTGGCGCATCAACTCGGCGAGCAGGTGCGGGAGCTCGATGCGCGCATTCAAGCACTGACGGAGGAACTCACCGCATGTGCCCAAAGCGAACCGGTCTGTCAGCGCCTACTCACAGTCCCTGGCATCGGCCCGCTGACCGCCACCGCCATTGTGGCGGCGGTGGGCAACGGCCAGGGCTTCCGGCGCGGGCGGCACTTTGCCGCCTGGCTGGGACTCGTGCCCCGACAATACTCCACCGGTGGCAAACCGAAGCTGCTCGGCATCTCCAAGCGCGGCAACGCGTATGTACGCATGCTGCTCATCCACGGCGCGCGCAGTGTGCTACTTAGGGCCGACAAGCGCGATGATGCGTTGGGTCGCTGGCTACTGCGCCTCGGTACCCACGCCCATCACAACGTGGTCACGGTGGCGCTCGCCAACAAGACCGCGCGCGTCGCATGGGCAGTCATGACCGGGCAGGAGCCCTGGCGCGCGGAACGTGCGGCCGCTTGAGTCACTCAGCAGAATAAATCTTTTCCCACCCGGGTTTGCGAGGATGAACGAAGTGATGGTCACAACGGTTAATCGGCCGATTCAAAAACCTGACAAGTGCAAGGGTCATGATGAGACCGTTACTCAGTTATCAAGCTGGATCGGCGCGCCTTCCCATCAAGGCCCGAAGGCATCACTGCCTCCATCAATGAGGCCGATGGTATGGACCCCGAGCATCTACCGGGATCGGTGACACACTTCGTGTTACCCGATAGCCCTTTGAGAAGGAGTCCTACCATGACGATTCAAACGATTGGCCTTGATCTCGCCAAACACATCTTCCATGTTCACGGTGTTGATGCCCGCGGCCAAGTAATCGTGAGCCGGGCATTGAAACGCGCCGAAGTGAGTCTGTACTTTGCGAACCTGCCAGCATGCCGGGTTGGCATGGAAGCCTGTAGCAGTGCCTATTACTGGGCACGCACTGTGATGGCGCTCGGACACGAGGTCCGGCTCATCAGCCCACAGTTCGTGAAACCGTACGTCAAGTCGAACAAGAGCGACAAGAACGATGCCGAGGCCATCTGCGAGGCGGTCAGCCGCCCGTCCATGCGCTTCGTTCCGGTGAAGACCGATGAGCAGCTGGACATCCTGGCCATCCATCGTGTCCGCCAACGGCTGGTCGCGAACAAGGTCGCCCTGGTCAATCAGATCCGCGGACTGCTCGCCGAGCGGGGGCTGATCATCGCCCGCGAGGTCGCGTCCCTGCGCCGGCGGCTGCCCGAGATCCTGGAAACGGCCGGCAACGGCCTGAGCGATAACTTCCGGGCCCTGCTCGCTGAACAGTACCGGCAGCTGCAGGAACTCGAAGAACAGATCCATGGACATGACCGGCGCATCCGAAATATCTATACCCAGCACGAGGCTTGCCAGCGACTGGCCCCCGGTGTCAGGGTAGTTGTCGCGTCTCCGATGTGTAGTTCAACCGAGACTGGGGGCGGAAAGAAGTGGGCAGATGAATCGTTATTCAGCAGAACGCAAGGCCGCTGTCATCAGGAAGATGCTGCCGCCTTTGAGTGTGCCGGTAAGCGAGTTGGTGAGACAGGAAGGCATTTCGGATGTCACGCTATATCATTGGCGCAAGCAGGTCATAGCGAGAGGTGAGAAGGTGGGGCAAGAGTTATCGGGGGAGGCCAAGCTGGCCGCGGTGGTAGAAACCGCCCACTTGTCGGAGGGGGAGCTGAGCCGGTATTGCCGGGAGAAAGGGCTCTATCCCGAGCAGGTCAAGGCTTGGTGGCGGGCTTGCATTGAGGGGCAGGAAGCCGGCCGGCGACGGCAGCAGGTGGACGGGGCACGGGCGCGTGCGGATCAGTTGCGGATCCGCGAGCTGGAGCGGGAGCTGCAGCGCAAGGAAAAGGCGCTGGCCGAGGCGGCGGCGTTGTTGATGCTGCGAAAAAAAATGAACGCACTCTGGGGAGACGAGGCCGTGGACAATTGATTCCGGTCCTGGAGCGGCGACAACTCGTCGTGTGGATACAGGCAGCGGTCCAAGCCGGGGCGCGCCAGACGCGCGCTTGCGTCGAGGCGGGAATCACGCTGCGCACGCTGCAGCGCTGGAGACAAGGCATGGAGAATAACGACGTGAAAGCGGATGCCCGTACCACCACGATAAGACCTGAGCCGTCCAACCAGCTGAGTGAAGCCGAGGTGGTGGCCGTACTGGCAGCGTGTCATCGTGCGGATACGGCACATTTACCGCCCAGCCAGATCGTGCCCCGGCTGGCCGATGAGGGAACCTATCTGGCTTCTGAATCCACCTTCTACCGAATACTCAAGGCCCACGGGCAAGGGCAGCGACGCGGGCGTGCCCGGGCACCGCGCAAGCGGCAACCGCCCACCAGCTACACCGCTACCGCGTCCAATCAGGTGTGGTCTTGGGATGTGACGTATCTGCCCGCGGCCATCCGGGGCCAGTATTATTACCTGTACCTGTTTGAAGACATCTACAGCCGCAAGGCCGTGGGGAGTGAGGTCTATGCCGAGGAGAGTGGTGAACTCGCGGCCGGATTGGTCCAACGAATCGTGATGGCGGAACAGTGCTGGCGTCAGCCGCTGGTATTGCACTCCGACAATGGCGCGCCGATGAAATCCTCGACGCTACTGGCCAAGCTCTACGATCTGGGGATCACTCCTTCCCGGGGGCGGCCGCGAGTCAGTAATGACAACCCTTACTCGGAGTCTCTCTTCCGGACCTTGAAGTATTGCCCGCAATGGCCCGATCAGGGCTTTGCCAATATCGAAGCCGCCCGCGCCTGGGTACATGACTTCATTGTCTGGTACAACCATGAGCATCGCCACAGTCGCATCCGTTTCGTGACGCCGGTGCAGCGTCACCGGGGTGAGGATCGTGAGATACTGACTAGCAGGTTGTTGATTTTCTCTGCAGTATTTTCAGGCTCAACTATACTGGTTGGGACGATAACTATGTAGAGGAGTGTGCGATGCGCGGAACGGATGTGATGCAGGAACCACTGTTCACGACGTTGC
>Ga0307372_10007656_pt1 | contig 15398 bp, 12 predicted proteins | sample OX1MG_FD_202533 | JGI IMG/M metagenome (GOLD analysis project Ga0307372, IMG submission 202533) | Soil microbial communities from Risofladan, Vaasa, Finland - OX-1 | ecosystem: Environmental > Terrestrial > Soil > Coastal area > Acid sulfate soil | place: Finland: Risofladan, Vaasa | collected... | reverse complement strand
TAAGTCCTGCGCAGATAAGCGTGTTTAAGGCGAGAAGAACGCACGATTTCTCTGTCGCATGCCGAAAGTGGGAATCGAATTGTTCGGAGAAAACGACGAAAAATCAAATACTTAGGGGGCTGGTGCCAGGGGCGGAGTCCCATTGGTCACCTAACCGGCGAGGTCTATTGGCAAAACTTTGCGCCGTCAATGCCCCTACCCTCACGGCTACCCGTATAAATTAGGACTTAAACGGGAACCGAACCACCGCCCGCGATGCGTAGCAGCGGTCAGTCTTTGCAAGCAACAGATTTTGAGGCTGTCAGATAGACATTGTAGGTCAGAGAGTTAACACAATTAGGTGTAGCGGAGATCACCACGCCCCAGCGGGGTTTTCTTTTGTCGTCGCAACCTTTCTGGGTCCATTATTTCCCATCTTTGATTAGAATTGATTGTTGGAGAAACAATATCACTGACCGAGCTAAGATCTGTGATCGAACAAGAAATTTAGCTGGGAGGGAGCCGTGGTCGATGAGACCGACATCCAAATAGTCAAAAATTTGTCTGAGAACGCTGACCGGCCGCGGAAGCAGATAGCAAAACAAATTGGCATCAGTGAGTCGAGCCTAAGTAAGCGTATTGATGAGCTCTCCCGTACGGGGATCATTAAAAAATTCACGGTCAGCATCGATTACGAATCGCTTGGATACAGCACACACGCCGTCAGCTTGATACGTATGAAAGAACAACAGACGGAGGCGGCGGAAAACCTCCTCGCTCAAATCACGCAAATTAATGAGGCGGTTGAGGTGTATACGACCCTTGGCCCATGGGACATTTTCGTGCGGTGGATCTGCAAATCACCAGGACACGTCCAACAGCTCGTAAACACCTTTCTTCACGATAGTAGTGTGGGTCACATTGAGACCACCACCTTGGGCACTGCGGCAAAGCGCGAAAACGGTCCCCTAATCGGCGTCAAACAAAACGAAGAGGGCTCCTCTTAGAGAGGAGCCCCCCGAACACGTCGTCTGGTCTCTACAAAACACCAGAACGAGTCAGCGCTACGATTTCGACCAGTATCGACGCTACGGTCCTCAGCAAGCGCAAGAGCGAAATGCCTTGACCCGTGTTATTTCTCGATCGCCGTCGCCATTTGCCCTTCATCTACATCCCTTCCTTTCCGTTCAGATTCGGCGGGCCCCTTATCCAAGGTCCGCAGGGTTGAGCAGTCATGCCTGCTTCTCCTCAAAGCGTGCTCGGTGCGGTTGCCTCGAGCAGTCTCGTCATTAAATACGTATTTAACGCGCATTGCAAGTCGAAATAATTTCCTAGGATTGAAATTAGTCTCGGTTTTGCTCAACGGAGCCCGCCGCTGTTGCCGACCTGGCACACTCGCCGGCAAAAGCGTATCGCCGATGCGCTGTTAAGGAAATTTTTACCCGGCGGTGTATAAAATGCGCATCCAGTACGCAGGCCAACCCACAATGACCTCTTCTAGGAAATATTTCCCGATGTTTGACAAAATTTCCCAATGAGGGAAAATATTACTGGAACAGGACATAGTTCCTTAGAAATTTTCCTGACGATTCAAGCAATTTTTATTGCTGTCAGGAAATTTCTGCGGCAAACCACACCCAACGCATTCAGTGCGCATTGAGCGCATGCAGATGAGGCCCAGATTGGTCTCGGAAAGGAGATTTTCGTATGCGGAAAGGCAGTGCAGAGCGAGTTGTACGGCGCAACATCACGATGCCGGAAAGTTTCTCCGTCCGATTGGAGGCGCTGAAGGCAAAACGTGGCGGGGCGTCGGACAGTGAAATCTTGCGGCAGGCGATCAACCTGCTTGAGGCAGTAACGAACCCAGATTCTACCGTCGTCCTTCGGAGTAAAAGCACCGGGAAAGAAACTGAAGTTTTTGTCCCCTGAGCTGCGTGGACCGGAAGAACATACCTAGAGCCATCTACTTACCCGTAGATGGCTCTAATTCTTTCTATATGGCGGAAACACAATCTCATACTGGGGATACAAAAGGCGAAGCTCCAGAGCCGCCGCAAGCGCAACGGCTGCAGAACAGTTCATTCGATGGGCGATGGTTACAACCAAATCATAATCAGCTGGCGCCATATCGATATGGTCGCCGTATTGTTGTTCGAATCCTGGATTGCCATCCACTGATTCCAATTCTTGATATTCCTCAACGAGCCGCTCGAGCTCAGAGAAAAGGAATTCCCGGATTTTCTCCGTCTGACTATCGGCCAAAGAGCACTCGCTAATACAAATGATTTTCGATTGAACATGCGAAATTACCACGCAAGGTCCGGTTTGCAACAAGGGCGTAACCTATGCCTTCCCCCTAAAATTCACGGATGTTTATGAGATTGGCTTCTGAACCGACACGTTGCCAAAGGTCGAGCAGCAACTGAAATGCCGGTTCGAAGCGATTGTTGTTATCGAGCCCGATGTAATTCTTAAAAAGAAAGATGCTACTGACACCCAGAAATTTCAGCCGTGTGAAAATCAATTTCCACCCTTCAGCGCTCTTTGCTTTCTCAAAACACCGGTACACGCGCACTGGTTGAGTCTAGCCGGTGCTGCCGCTATAGTTAACTTCTCATTAAGCAAAGCATTTCCGTGGCGTGTTACCACGCCAAATAACAAGAAACCGCGCGAGATGGGGGAAAAATGATATTCGGCAGATTTGCCAGGATCGGCGCCGTTGCGGGCGCATTGGCGGTCGCCGCCTGCGCGTCACCGGCAACCTATCAAGGCATGACGGTTTTGCCCTCCGATGCGGGGACGCCAAACCCGACACTCAAAGGCGCGATCACCGTCGGGGATGTCTCCGGAGGGCAGGACACCAATCCCTTGTGGATGTCGAAGGTGGATAACGCGTCCTTCAAAAAAGCGCTCGAAGAAAGTCTTTCGGTCGTCGGATACCTCGCCCCTCCCGGATCAAACCCAAGCTTCACCTTGAGCGCCGACCTGCAATCGCTCGATCAGCCGTGGATCGGCATCACCTTGGACGTGAAATCGACGGTCGATTACAAACTGACCGGTGGCGGCAACAGTAAAGACTATCCGATAACTGCCACTGGAACGGCGACCTTCTCCGATTCTGCTATCGCGATCGAGCGCTTGCGCATCGCAAACGAAAAGTCGATCCAAGAAAACATCAAGGAATTGCTGCGACAGCTCCAGGGATTCTAATCGAGACAATCGTGCGCTGCGGCGGGGGAATGATGCGGGAATCCTGGAGACCCCTCGCGCTCATCGGAGCGCTTCTGATGGCCGGCTGCGCATTGCCGAGGGTTGCTTTGGCGCAGCAGAATCTCCCCGGTTCGGCGCAACCGGGTCAAATCGAGCGCCGCTTTCAGCCGCCGCCTTCGCCGAAATCGACGCTTGAGCCCATCCTCATTCCGACCGTGCCGGAGAAGCGGCTCGCGCCAGCAGAGGCGGAGGCGATCCACTTCACGCTTTCGGCTCTCCAGGTCACCGGATCGACCGTGTACAAGGACGCGGATTTCCTGCCGCTCTATAAGGATCAGCTCGGCAAGGACATCACGGTCGCCGATCTCTACAAGATCGCCGACGCCATCACTGCCAAATACCGCAACGACGGCTACATCCTGTCGCGCGCCTATGTCCCGCCGCAGACGATCAAGGACGGCATCGCCCAGATCGCCGTCATCGAGGGATACGTCGATAAGGTGCGGATCGACGGCGAGATAAAAGGAAGGCCGGAACTCTTTCAGGACTACGGCGAGAAGATCAAGGAATCCCGCCCGCTCCAGTTATCCGTCTTGGAGCGCTATCTGCTCTTGGCGGGCGATCTCGCCGGAGCTTCGGTCAAATCGGTATTCGAGCCCTCGGCGGATAATCCGGGCGCCGCAACGCTGGTCGTCATTCTCCAGAACAAGCCCTTCGACGCCCAGATCGGCCTTGATAATCGCGGCACCGCCTCGCTCGGGCCAATCCAACTCAACATGGCGAGCGGCCTCAACAGCGCGCTCAGGCTTTATGAGCGTTCCGCCGTGAACATCGTCCTCACGCCGCAGGATACCGGCAACCTTCAGTACTATCACTTCAACCACGACGAAACGCTCGACAGCGAAGGGACCAAGGCCAGCGTTGGCTTCACCTACGTCAAAACCAATCCGGGCGATGTTCTTGCCTCTTTGGATGTGCAGGGACGCGACACGTCGTTCACCGCGACCGTCTCCCACCCGTTCATCCGGTCGCGCGATCAGAATTTCAGCGCCAGCGCCATGTTCACGTATCGCAACACGACGACCGATGAACTCAACGCACGAACGGCCGACGACCGCGTCCGATCGCTCACGCTCTCGGGTTCCTACGATTTTTCCGATGCGTGGCGCGGCATCTCGCAATTCGGGCTCGACATCGGCACCGGCCTGCCGATCCTTGCCGCGACCCCCGACAACAACCCGATCCCGAGCCGCACCCGCGCCAAGACCGATTTCACCAAGCTCAATTTCCGCGCTTCGCGGTTGCAGGCCCTGCCTCGAAGATTCTCCGTCCTGGCGCAAGCCATCGGCCAGATTTCGGCCGATCCCCTGCCCGCTTCCGAGCAATTTTCCTTCGGCGGTGAGCCGTTCGGCCGTGCCTATGATCCGTCGGAGCTGACGGGCGATTCCGGGTTCGCCGGCAGCGTCGAGCTGCGCTACGCGCCCGATATCCCGGTCGATCTCATCCAATCGTCGGAGCTTTTCACCTATTACGACATCGGCAAGGTTTTTAGCCGCATCGCCGCAGCCGGAACCCCGAACGATCAATCCGGCGCTTCCGCCGGTTTCGGCTTTCGTCTGGGCCTCACCGAGTACCTCACGAGCGCCGCCGAAATGGACAAGCCGCTGACGCGCAATCCTGCGGTCAACGGCAACAAAGGCTGGCGCGCGTTTTTTCGGCTCGCGGCGAGGTACTGAGCAATGACAAAGAACATTGCCCGAATCGCCACGGCGACGATTGCGCTTCTCCTGGCGCCCGGAAGCGGCGAGGCCAACCCGCAGGGCGGCACCGTCGTGGGCGGCAGCGCCACGATCTCCCAGCCCGCGCCGAATACCCTCAGGATCAACCAGCTAAGCGACAAGGCCATCATCAACTGGCAGAGCTTCAGCATCGGCGCAAGCGAATCGGTGCGTTTCCAGCAGCCCTCATCGTCCTCCGTCGTTCTCAACCGCGTCATCGGCGGCGACCCATCGACCATTGCGGGACAGCTCTCCGCCAACGGCATGGTCTTCCTGGTCAACCCCAATGGCGTCGTGTTCACCTCAAGCGCGCGGATCGATGTCAACGGCCTCATCGCCACCACCCACGACATACCGAACGCCGATTTCATGGCCGGGCGGTTCAATTTCACCATCCCCGGCAAGCCCGCGGCCGGCATCGTCAACCAAGGCACGATCACGGCGGCTGAAGGCGGCCTGGTCGGGCTCGTGGCGCCCTGGGTCCGCAACGACGGCGTCATTGCCGCGCGGCTTGGCAGGGTCACGCTCGCCTCGGGCAGTGCTTTCGCGCTCGACCTCTATGGCGACCAGCTCATCCAGTTTGCGCTGCCAACGACGGCAGTTGTGCAGGCAACGCCCTCGGGTGCGCTCGTCACCAATACCGGCACGATCAATGCCGAGGGCGGCACGGTGTGGATCGGCGCCGACACGGCGAGGCACGTCGTCGATCAGGCCATCAACACGACCGGAGTCATCGAGGCCCGCGCCGTGACGCAGCACGGCGGCCAGATCGTGCTCGACGGCGGCGCAGGCGGCGGCGTGGCGGTTGCCGGAGCGCTCGACGCCTCGGGAACCGGCCCCGGCCAAGTGGGCGGCACGGTGAAGGTGTTGGGAGCACAGGTCGCGCTTAACCGCGGTGCCAACGTCAACGTGGCGGGCGACGTCGGCGGTGGCACGGCGTTTGTCGGCGGCAATTTCCACGGCACGGGCCCGGAGCGAAACGCCCGGACGACCACGATTGCCTCCGGCGCCAGCATCGACGCCGATGCGGTCACGACTGGCAATGGCGGTCGGGTGGCCGTGTGGTCGGATCAAACCACCAATTTCCAAGGAACGATCTCGGCGCGCGGCGGGGCGCAGGGCGGTAACGGCGGCTACGTCGAGGTTTCCGGGCATAGGCTGCTCAACTTCCTCGGCGCGGTAAATCTAACGGCGCCCAGGGGAAATTGGGGCACGCTCCTGCTCGACCCGGAGAACGTGACAATCGCGGCGAGCGGCAGTGCGCCAACGCTGCCATCCTCAGGGGATACGACGCTTACCCCGACGAGTGACAACTCTGTGCTGTCGGTCTCGACGCTACAGAATGCGCTCGCGCTTGGAAACGTCACGGTAAACACCGGATCGAGTGGTAGCCAGACCGGTGACATCGAAGTCTCTTCCAACATCTCCTGGAGCAATGGCAGCGCCCTCACCTTGAGCGCCTATCGCAACATCACCGTCGATACCGGGACAACGATTTCCAATACAGGATCGGGAAACCTCTCGCTGCGGGCCGACAACAGCGGCATCGGGACTGGCAGCGTGACGTTCAGCGGTACGGGAAAGATCAATTATTCAGGCAGCACCGGTACGGTTTCGGTCTATTACGACCCCTCGGACAATCCCGCCAGCAGCGTGGTCAATTCAACGAGCTACACGAGCCCCGTGAGCTATGCCTCGGCTGTCTCGACCAATGGCGGCGTCTCGAACCAGCTAACCGCCTACATGCTGGTCAATGCCGTTTATGATTTGCAGAACATTCAGAACAACCTGTCCGGCGATTACGCACTCGGTAAAAGCTTCAGTGCGTCGCCGATCAGCAATTTTTCGCCAATCGGCAATTCGACGACGTCCTTCGGCGGAATTCTTGATGGCAACGGCGGTCTTGGATCGAATTACGCGATCGACGCCCTGACAATTAACTCGTCGGCGACGGATGTCGGCTTATTCGGCTTTATCGGCAGCAGCGGAACGGTACGCAATCTCGGACTTACAAATGTCGCCGTCACGGCAACCGGCTCTGTCCCCTTCGTAGGTGGACTGGCCGGTCAAAACGACGGAACGATTAAGCAAAGCTATGTGTCAGGAACGATCACTGCCTCAGTGCAATCTGGTGCGGCAGGCGGGCTTGTGGGAATAAATGGCGAAATTGACGGCAGCAACGTCATATCGCAAAGCTACGCAAGTGCAACCGTCGTACATACGTTGGGTAGCCACAGCGGCTCAACCGGCGGTTTGGTGGGGCAGAACGACGCCCTAATCGATGCATCCTACGCGACGGGGCCGGCGACTGAGAGCGTCACGCCGAGTTTTCAACAGAATTCAGTCGGCGGTCTTGTCGGTCACAACAACGGGGTCGTGCGTGACTCCTATGCCACGGGTGCGGTCACGGCGATAAACACGGACTCGGGCGGCCTCGTTGCTTTTAATTCAGCAACCGTTGGCTCGCTCGGGCCAACCTCGGTTATTCACTCCTATTGGGATGTCCAGACGACAGGGAAAGCTACCGACGCTCCCGCAACCGGGGCTGGATCTGGCTTCATTGCTGATTCTACCGGCCTGACCACTACGGCCTTAAAAGGAGGTTTGCAGTCTGGGTTTGATCCTGCCGTATGGACAATCAATTCCGCCGTAAACAATGGCTATCCGTCGCTGCAATGGCAGACGGCGAGCAGCCCGTCAGCGACGAACGTGAATTTTACCGTAGGCAGCTCATCGAGCAGTAGCAGTTCCAGTTCTTCATCGCAAACGCAGGAAATCTTAAATCAAGTCGAGAAGCAAACTGCGGACCTAAAGCCTCTTGGGGGAGAAAACGTTCCTGAGCAGCCCGCGCTATCATTTATGGCCGGGTTGCCGCCTCCTCAGACTTCGAACTTGTTCACGCAGATTGAATTCCAGTTAGCATCAAATAGCCAAATTCAGCAAAACGTCGCGGACATCAAGAACGATGTCGAGGAACTTGTAATCATCGCACTCGCTGTGAACCAAGGTGGAATTCCTGCAGCAACGGTCGCAGACAAGATTTTACAAGTACGGGATTCGTACAACGATATTCAGGCTGTTGCGCAGGGAAATATAGCGGAAGGCGGCAAAAACCTAATTTTCTCAGTTGGTGAGACTGGTATGTCAAAACTCACGGGGGATGCTCCAGGCATATCACAAGTGATCGATATCGGTATGCAATCGGCCGATACGGTGGTGTTTGGCGCGCATATTCTTGAGCTCGACGCGGTAAATGCAGCTGGGACTGCGATCGGTGATACGCTCTACAACTTTTTTGCGGGAGCACAATGATGAAGCGCGGAAAGAAATTTTTCCCCGTTCGCTGGCTGGCAGCCGTGTTCTTCGGCATTATCGCTTATAGTGGAGGCGTTGATGCACAGCAGCCTATGAGTTTGGGTGGATATAGATGTAACGACTTTCTTGCTGATGCTGCCAATCCAAACAATGCAGAAAAACTCCTGCGGTCCATGATGATGATTGCTTGGGCGACTGGATATACCGCAGCTCATCAAGAGGGTGCTGTACGCGCAGACGCAAAGGCATTCGAACTTGTTAGCGCAGCACTGGGTAACGCGTGCCATCACAGCCCGAATCAGTTGGCGACTGAGGCAATCGCAAATGCCATCCGGGATTTCCAAGCCAGCCAAGACCGCTAAGAGAGCTGTTCATTACTCATTCCGAAGACTCTGTGGATAACTCGGGCAGGTTCACGGGCGTCATGGTAAAATTATTTATGGTATATGGCTATCACGACAATACTTGTAATCTCATGGATATCGATCGGTCTGGCAGTTTTCACGACACCTGTTGCTGTGATTCTTGGTGTGGCCTCTTTGCTTAAAAAAGCAGAGAGCACGCGGATGGAATTGCGTCGCTGGGCAGGTATTTTGTTGATTCCGATCGTGGTATTTATTGCCTGCGAAGCAGTGTGGGGGCTATTAAGCGTCATGCGCTTGGGATAAAAGAAGCCCCGACACACTTTGTGAGAGCTTCGCTACGGGATTGCAGTTACTCACGTACCGCCAAGGCGGCAAAAGTAAGAAAAACACCCCGCTGAGGCGGGGTGTTGCGCTTGCCTAATACTCTCCGGCAAGCACCACCGTCATGACCCGGGCGGTGACGGTCGGGTCAGCGGGATCGGGGGAGTGATATTCGAGGCTGCGGTCGAAGTAGTTGATCTGCCGAAGGATAGATCGGCGTGGAGCATCAAAAAACACCCCGACGTTGTGCCGAGGTGAGATAACTCATGAACTTCCCGAAGAACTTCCGGACGGCTGCGCTTTGTCGGCGAGATACGCCGCTGCCGCGCTCGCCTTCCCGGCCGCAATGAAGATGGCCCGGGAATTGTTGTCGAGGGCTCGCAGCCAGCCCGCGACATAGGCCGCGTGATCGGGCCGCGGGCTGTTGGCCACTTCAAGATCGGCGCACAGGTACGCCGCGCCGAGCTCAGCGACCAACTCCTCCATTGCGTAGGCTTCGTTGCCGAACCGCCCCGAGAAATCCCGGTTGAGGCGGCTCGTGTGCCCCGTCCAATGCGTGAGCTCGTGGAAGAGAACGGCGTAATAGCTCTCCGTCGGCGTGCTCGTGCTGGTGCCCCGAAACGCCGACCGCGGCGGCATCTGGATGTAATCGGCGTGCGGCCGATAACAGGCGATCTCGCCGCCCTCGTGTATGTCGGCCCCGATCGATCGAACAAAGCACTCCGCCCGCTCGAGCACGAGGGCGGGGTTGCGCTCACCCGCCGGCTCCGGCGCAACCCAGTTTTCAACCTGGGCGGCGTTGAAGACGACGGATGCCCGAGCGACCAGGCGGGTCTCCGGTTTGTCCTCAGGTGCTTCCTCGTCCTGCGGCGCCCCCTCGAGTTTCTTGTAGAAGACGATCGTGCTTCCCTTCTCGCCCTTACGGACCTGGGCGCCGAGCGTTCTCCACTGCCGGTACGTTGCCCACATGCCGGTAGCGAAGCCGCGGGCCTGTGCCGCCACCCACAGAGCGAGAACGTTGATGCCCTGGTACGGTTTGTTCGTCAGCACATTGACGGGACGTGCGCAGCCGGGGCCGCTGCGGTGCCACGGCATCTCGTAGCGAGGCGCGCCGGCGGCGATTGCCGCTGCGATCTGCTCGGTGATTCGGTGGTAAACGCTTTCGTGATGATACGCATCCTCTTCCATGATCCTTCCTCCAACATCGCGGGAACGTCGAACGCTTCGGCGCTCCCGCATGCGGGGGAAGGGACTGTCCTTGACTGGGAAATGTGCTGCACCGGCTCATCGAGACGTGCGTTGGGATATCGCGGAGAAAGAAACGCCGCCCCACGTGTGGAGCGGCGTAGGATCACTCGCCCTAAGATTTGACGGTGATGCCCTCGCGTGCCGGGAACCGCAGGAGACCCGGGAGCCAGGTACGCGACGTTTGGGCTTCCGTGCCACCCTGCGCGTCCGGAGCGACTGCTCCGGCAAACTCCCGAGCGAGACCCTGCACCAACTCGGTCTTCGACCAGGTTTTGATGCCGGTGAAGCGAGCCGCGGCACCGCATTCCTCGGCGACCGTGAGCAACTGCTCCCGGCGCAGAGCGGACAGGAAAGCCGTTTCCGGTGTCCACCAATCCCGCATGTTGAGGGCGAGATCGGCAGCGACCCGGTTGAACAAGCTTTCCGCGTCCGTATCGGCCGCCTCCCCGTCCTGCCCGAAGCACAGCAAGGGGAGCAGGACGAGCAAACGATCGAGATCCTCCTCCGGCATCTTTCCGAGCGCCGATACCACGGCGTCGGTGATGTCTTCCGAGAGCAGTCGCTCGATGCTGCCTGGCGCCTTCTCGCCGTTGCCGCCGCGGCGAAGTGAGAGACGGTCGGCAAGTACGACCGCTGCTGCCTTGAGCTCCCGGTACGCACGACAGGAGCTCTGCTGCTCGCGCAGGCCCCGCAGACACGGATGCGGGATGAGCTTCACGGAGGGTCCCCCGCGCGTGCCGAGAAGCAGCAGCAACACCGCCACCTCCTTGGCCTTTCGGGGATTCCCCAGGAGCGCCGCCTGCACGACTGCGCTCTTGTGGTGCGCGACGTAGCGCAGGAGCGGGGCCGTGAAGGCCGGGCGTTCCTTGGGAGCGACGGGTGTGTGCCTCGTCTCCTTGGCCACCTCCTCCTTCACCTCGTGCTTGATCAAGCCCTTCCGGATCTCGACCGATCCGGATGGATGCAGGTTGATGACCACGCCTGAGCGCGAGCGCTCCTTCTTCGTGGCCTCCCGGTACTGCCACCACGGCACGGTATGGAGGTTGAAGACCTCCACCCAGGCCGCCGACTTTCGATGCATCTGCGCCAGTTCCTCGACGGCCTCCTTCTGGAGGGCCAGGAATTGGTCGACGTCGTCGAAGAACGTCGTCTCGTCTTGGGCGAAGAGGTCGGTCGTGAAGCTCCCCGTGTATTTCTCCTTGGGGAAGATCGCCATCGCGACCGTGGGCTTTCCCCGCACCAGCATGTCCCGGATCGAATCAGCGTCGAGCGCCTCCCGGTCCGGATGCTCCAGGAGCATCTCCTGCTGCTTTTCGGTACCGAGCGTAAGGGCTTCGGCGACGCGAAGCGTGATGGTGCCCGCGCGCAGAGCCTTCTTGGCGTCAGCGCACAGGTTGGCCAAGGCGAGGCGGCGTTTGACGGTCTGGCTGCCGAGGCCCGTCTTTTCGACGATGTCCTCGATAGACCCGCCGTTCTGGAGCTGGGCGCCATACGACTCGGCCTCGTCGAGCGGATGCAGCTGTTCGCGCTGCACGTTCTCGACGGTGGCGAGGCGTAGGGCATCGCCCTCCGCGAGATCCTTCTTCACCTCGACAGGCACCTTGTAGTCCCCGGCGATCGCCTTCTTCTTCCTGAGAAGCTGCAATGCCAGGAACCGGCGCTTGCCGGAGACGACGCGGTATTTGCCGCCTTCCGGATGCACGACGAGGTTCTGGAGCACGCCATCGACCTTGATGCTCTGGGCGAGGCCCGCGATGTGCGCGGGATCGACGGTCCGCCGCGGATTGCCTTTGGGCGGCAGAAGCGAGGAAACGGGTACGGTCTTGAGCGACATGGAACTCTCCATATGGTCGAGCCGATGGCGGCAGCGCTCGCTGCCGGCACGCGGATCGAAGGTTGCGGGATGTGGGAGCTGAACCGCCGGGACGAGCCCGCGCGGTGATGCGGCGTGACAAAGAGCCGATCCGCTGTCGAGTGTGGGGCTCGAGCGGGTCCCGCAAAAGACTGGGAAATGCGCCGAAACTGCGCATCCCGCGCCGGATCGACCGAAAGAAAACACCCCGCCATGGGCGGGGTGTTGCGCTTGCCTAATATTCTCCGGCAAGCATCACCGTCATGACCCGGACGGTGACGGTCGGATCGGCGGGATCGGGGGAGTGATATTCAAGGTTCCGGTCGAAGTAGTTGATCTTCCAGATGATCGAGACGCCGTCGACCGTGAGCCGGGCACAATCCCGCTCGCCGTGCGGATCGTTGTCGTTCGTGAAGAGCGTGAACGCCGCAATCTCCCGCAATACCCGAGCGACGACGACGTCGCCCAGGGCATCGAGGCCGGCGGTGATCATCACCTCTCCTCCGATGCCCTTGCACCGCAGCAGGTCGTTGAGGTGGCGAATGCGCGCCACCTTCGTCTCGACGGAATTATCCACTTGGTTCCTCCTGCATCGGCTGGGCTCCAGGATTGAAGCTCAGCAGCCGCAGGACGAACCGATTCTCACGGATGCATTACGACACGTCAGGCGCCCTCATGCGAATTTGGGCTCGTTCGGCAGTAGAACGTCATGACGAGCGACGCCGCGTCGAACAGACTCATGCGCGCGTCTTCCGAATTCCAGATTTTACGCACCGGCGGCAAGCGATGGCCGAAGGCGTGGACTTGCGAGGCGATGGCCTGGGCGATCTCGTACCGCGTCACCGCCCCTACCGCCTTGAAGCACTCTTGAATCTCTTTCCGGCCGTACCGGTGGACCTCGATCGCCTGCCCTTCGGCGTGGCTCCCGATGAGGCGTTGCAGCCGGCGAATGCGCCGTGCTCGGCGACCATGCGGGCCGGAGAAATCTTGCAGAACGAGAACGTCCGGTTGAAGACGCTCGACGAGCCGCTTGGTCGCCTCGAGCGCCAGGGCGTTTTTTTGCTTGCCCCGGATGTCCTTTACGCCCCAATCGACCGGCGAGAGCGGACCCTCGAAGAGCGTGAACGCGATGCCGCGCGTGAAGGGATGCACCGCGAGCACCAAGTCCCGGCGACGTGCCCGGCTCATGCCTCGGCTTGGTTAGCGTTTTCAATCGCCCGAGCCCGCAAGCGGCTCAGCAGCTCTCGCTTACGTATCGCACTCGGCGTGCTATCGCCTTCGAGACGCTGATTGAGGCGAAGGGCGCTCCGCATCACCGTCTCATCCGTCTCCTCGGAGAACTTCCGGAAGATGGCTTGGCCCGGGCGGCCAAAAATCAGCTCGTATGCTAGTATCTCTCCCGCGTTGGGTGGGGCGACGCCCCGCTCGACGCGGGAGACCCGGTTGCGGTCGCCCTTGGGCAACAAGGACGCCAGCTCTTTCTGCGTCAGCCCCCACTCGTTGCGGAGGGTGCGCAGGTAACAAGTTACTTTCGACGACATAGGCAAAAAAACTAACGATGATGTCTAAGCCGCATCATCGTGTTGTCTATGTTCTCGCGAGCGCGCTTTCCGGCGTAGAGGGGAAAATGCATCATTGTCGATGCATGTCAGGGACGGAGGGAGATAGGGAGATCGTTGCGGAGGCATGACCTTCGGCGATCGCGACGCAACAAGGGTCATACGGCACAAGGGTATCCGTCGCTGGATACCCTTTGTGCTCCTCCCTACGTCCCTATCTCCCTGAGAGGCTCACCCGTCACAGCTTTTCCCCGTCGTATCCCCGACACATGTCGAAGTGCGGTAGCGGCCCATCCGGGAGCGGCTGCAAAATCGACGAGACGTGGTATATTAGTTGCCATGACGAACAAGCTGAAAGAATTGATCGTTCGGGCGGAGACGTGGCCGGAGGAGGCGCAGGAAGAACTGGTGCGCTCCGCCTTCGACATCGAGATGCGATATCTGAGAACCTATGAGCTCACCGACGACGATCGGGCGGCGCTCAAGCGCAGTCTCGACGACGTGCGCAACGATAGGTTTGCCAGCGAAGAAGAGGTCCACGAGCTCTTCGCTCGCTTCCGTCAGGCATGAGGGTTCGCTACACCCGGACTGCGCTTCGTGAAGTCGAAGAAATTCTCCGCTACCTGGCTGACCGTAACCCGTCTGCCGCCGCTGCGGTTAGCGCCCGCATCGAGCAGGTGGTTGCGTGGCTTGGCGAGTTTCCCAGGATCGGCTATGCCATCGAGAACGACGTGCGGATACTGCCGATCGGACGCTATCCGTTCCTGATCTTCTATACGCTCCGATCCGACGAGGTGATCATCCGCAACGTGCGGCATCATGCCAGGTTGCGGCCCGGAAGCGAGAACGGGTGACGTACCCTTACGACGAAACGAGGTCGTCAGCCTCGGCGATGGATACCTCCACGGCTTTCTCCGTCGTATCCCCGACACCGTAGCGAGCGCAGAGGGCGGCGATCCGTTCATTCTGTCCGGGCAGGAGCACGAACACGCCGTTGCTCTTGTAGAGGACGATCCCGAGCCGGCGGAGCACCGATCCGATCCAGCGATTGGTGATCGGCCGCTCGTATTCGCTGCCGAACTCCGTCGCGAAGGCGGCGGCGATCTCGGACAAGGCGAGGTTTTTCTCCGGCTCCTCGGCGAGAAGCCGGGCTACTACGGAGAGCACCTGGCCCTCGGTGCTCGTTCCTCGCTCCGAGACGATGCCGGCTTGCAGCATCTGGGCCGTGCTTCGAATGGTCGCTCGCAGCTTTTCGTCGGGGATGACAGACAACAGGGGGAGTAGTATCTGATTCATCCGGGCCTCAAGGCTCGGATCGGCGAGCGTCGGATCGAGCGCGACGGACAATCGATTGCGCAGCCTATACGTGAGGAGCTTGTTGCGAAGACGGAGCGCTTCGTCTTTTTGCCCGTCGGGAAGATTGATCGGCACGCCACCTGAGCGTCCCGGCTCCATCTCGACGGTGAGGAAGCGGCTCTCGAGCGCCCGGTCATCGTATGAGCGCCGCATACCCACGATCTTCGGGCCGAAGATCGCGAAGGCCTGGGGATCGAATTCCTTCTTCGGCGTCACCTGCGTCCGCAGCACGGGAAAGCCCTTGGCGTTGCCGTTGTTGAGGATTTTGACCAGCTCGGCCTTCTCGTCCTGACCTGAGCCCCTGAATCTCCGCCAGTTTTGAGTAGAGTCCGTTTCCTGGAAGGAGATGGACATGCGGGGGAGCCGGTTCACGGAAGAGCAGATCATCGCGATCCTGCGGGAGCAGGAGGCGGGT
>Ga0307372_10007654_pt1 | contig 15400 bp, 16 predicted proteins | sample OX1MG_FD_202533 | JGI IMG/M metagenome (GOLD analysis project Ga0307372, IMG submission 202533) | Soil microbial communities from Risofladan, Vaasa, Finland - OX-1 | ecosystem: Environmental > Terrestrial > Soil > Coastal area > Acid sulfate soil | place: Finland: Risofladan, Vaasa | collected... | reverse complement strand
CTTTTCGAGCAGCCGGTCGATCTCGCTTCGGTCGAGGTAGCGCAGTCGCTTCGCGCTCGGCCGGTTGCGACGCCGCGTGTCATTCCGTCCCGAGTGGCGTGGCCCCGAGCTAGAAGTCGTTGCGGAGTCGGTGCCAGGCGGCGCCGCGGCCGGCGCCGGTGCCTTCGATGATCTCGTTGTCGCGGAGTTCGCGAAGGACTTGGCGGATGTATTCATCGCTGACGCCGGGGGCTGCGCGTTTGACGTCGGCGAAGGTGAAGGTGTCGCTGATGTTGGAGCGGACGAAGGCTTTGACGAGTTCTGCTTTTGAGCCGCGGCCGGCGGTGACGGCTTCGGCGCGCGGTTCGAACTCGCGGTAGGCGGCCGTGATCACGCCGAGGAAGTAGGAGAGCCACGGTTGCAGGTCGTGGCCGCCCTGGTGCCAGCCCTCGGTCGAGGCGGCGAGGGCCTGGTAGTAGGTCTCTTTGCTCTCTTCGATCAGCTTCTCGATGCTGATGAAGCGGCCGACCTCGTAGCCGCCCTTGTAGAGCAGCAGCAACGAGAGCAGCCGCGACATGCGCCCGTTGCCGTCGGTGAAGGGGTGGATGACGAGGAAATCGAGCGTGTACGCACCCGCAAGGAGGAGGCGGTGGTGCTGGTCGGCCTGCCAGGCCTCGTCGAAGCGCTGGTGCAGCTCGTCCATCGCCGCTGGTGTCTCGAAGGAGTTGACGGGGGTGAAGCGGACCGCGACCGTGCCGTCGGGCCGCTGCTCGGTGACGAGGTTGTCGGAGTTCTTCCAGTCGCCGCCCGGCTGGGCGGCGAACTGGTAGAGATCGCGGTGGAGCTGACGGACAACGTTCGGGCTGAAGGGGATGTGCGCGGCGCCTGCGTGGATGGTGTCGAGGACGGCGCGGTAGCCGGCGATCTCGGCCTCGGAGCGGTTGCGCGGCGTCGTCTTCTGCGCGACCAGCTCCTCCAACCGCTTCTTGGGGGCGGTGATGTTCTCGATCGCGTTCGACGCCTCGACGCTCTGGATCAACGCGAGCTGCTTCAAGGACTCGAGCGCGGCCGGATGCTGGCGGGCGAACGCCTCCTGGCGGCCGCGGGCGACATCGATCCCGCTCAGCTGACGGTTGATCGCCGCCGGGATCAGGTCGAAGTGCCGCCCCAGCTCACGGAAGCTCTGCACGAAGGAGAAAGTACAGGCTCCAGCGGGTGGAAGTATGGGTTCCGGTGCCTCCAACCCATAGTTCGTGTAGCTGGCCCCATACTTCCTCACCGAGGCCGCGTGGGTTGCCAACCGGACTGGCATTCGGCATGGAGACGGCTGCCAGCCCGGATGCCAGAAACAACCCCCGCCCGCGGGAATGGATCCGGCTGTTGCATCGGAGCGTCATGGCCACACTGACGGCGAGGCGCTCTTCCTGAGCACATACCGCCATCTCTACGAAAAGGCGAAAAGCGCACGCAGGCTGCTCGCCTCGAAGATCTCGCGCGGACAAGCTTGGGCAAGGGAGCGACAACGCCGTTTGAGGAGGCCCAAGAACGGCTCGACAGAGCGGCAGGGGAGGATGGGCGCACCTGGGATCGAACCAGGGACCTCTCGCGTGTGAAGCGAGCGCTCTCCCGCTGAGCTATGCGCCCGGGAACCAAAGTCCGCGGCACCGGTGAGGGATCCTTAGGGCTGCTTCCTCCCGGATCTGACCCGGTTCGGAACCTCACCGCGCCGCGGGCGGGGAAAGTGTACCGCGGGCGCGCGGCGAAACCTGCGGCGAAGCGCTGCAGGAACGAACCTGGTTTCCGGCTTCGCCGGCAACCAGGTTCGGGACGTCCTACAATGGCCGGAGTTCCCAGACGCGACGAGGAGGTGGTGCACCGATGAAGCGAGCCGTTTCGATCCGCAGTTCCTGCGCCACTGCCCGTCGCCGCCGCTCCTGAGCGTGCCCGGCGGGTCACGGCGACCCATCGGCCACACGTAAAGGAGCTTTTGGTTGACACTTCCGCCTACGGAATCGTTGCTTTCCCGACTTGGCTGGGACGACGGCTGGGAAGCCGCGTTCGCAGCGCACCGCGCCGCCGGGCTCGTGCCCGCCCGCGTCGCGATCCAGCACCGGGGCGCCTACGACCTCGCCACCGAGCAGGGCGAGGTGCGCGCGCGCGCGGCGAGTCACTTCGTGCGCGACGACGACCTCCCCGGAGTCGGCGACTGGGTCGGGCTCGACCTCGCCTCCGGCCTCGTCGAGGCGCTCCTCGAGCGGCGAACCTCGATCTCCCGCAAGGAGGTGTGGAACGCGACGCGCGAGCAGATCCTGGCGGCGAACGTCGACATCGCGTTCCTCGTCCAGGCGCTACCGCTCGACTTCAACGCCCGCCGCCTCGAGCGCTACCTCGCGATGGCCTGGGAGAGCGGCGCGCAGCCGGTCGTGCTGCTGACGAAGACCGATCTCGTCGACGACATCGCGCCGTATCTCGTCGACGCGGAGGCGGTGACGCTCGGCGCCTGCCCGGTCGCGACGGTGTCCGCACGCACCGGCGACGGCCTCGAAGAGCTACGCGCGTGGTTCGAAGGCAACCGCACAGCCGTGCTGCTCGGCTCGTCCGGTGTCGGCAAGTCGACGATCGTCAACGCACTCGTCGGCGAGCAGGTCCTCGCCACCCAGGAGGTGCGCGAGGACGACCAGCGCGGTAGGCACACGACGAGCCACCGCGAGCTGATCCTGCTCCCGACCGGCGGCATCGTCCTCGACACGCCGGGGATCCGGGAGCTGCAGCTCTGGGACGCCGACCTCGAACAGACCTTCAGCGACGTCGAAGAGGTGGCGCGCCGCTGCCGCTTCGCCGACTGCGCCCACGACCGCGAGCCCGGCTGCGCGATCCGCGACGCGCTCGCCGACGGCTCGCTGCCGCCGGAGCGCTGGCAGAGCTACAGCAAGCTGCAGCATGAGCTCGAAGCGGTTGAGGCGAAACGCAACAAGATCCGCGCCGGCCAGAACCGCCCCAAGAAGAAAGGTTGACCCGGGCCACCTCCGCGGAGTACGGTCCGGCGGTCACTGCGGCGCCCATCCGAAAGGAGGCCCCGCAATGGCTACCACGACGATCGCGGCGCAGAAGCTCGGCAAGCTGCCGGTTCGCACCGACGTGCGCACGCTCTCGTTTGCGCGCTACGTCGACCGGGCAAAGCTCCCGCGCCCACCCGACGTGCTCGACGAGACGGCGCACGTGGCGGACTGGCCGATGTACGCGAACGACCGCATCGGCGACTGCACCATGGCAGCCGCCGGGCACATGATCGAGGCGTGGACGGCCGCCGTCCGCGGCCGCGCGGTCGAGGTGTCGGAGAAGGCGGTGCTCGACGCGTTCGACCACGTCAAGCAGGTCGACCCGACGACCGGTGAGGAAGGAGCGATCGTGCTCGACGTGCTGCAGTACTGGCGCTCGTCCGGCGTCGCCCGTCACCGCATCGGCGCCTATGCCCGGGTGCCGGTGCACGACCACGAGCTCGTGCGGGCCGGCGCCTACCTCTTCGGTGGCCTGTACCTCGGCCTGCAGCTGCCGCAGAGCGCCCAGGGGCAGTCGACCTGGGACTGGACCGGCTCGCTGACCGGCCCGGCTGCGCCGGGATCGTGGGGAGGGCACGCCGTCGACGTCGTCCGCTACGACGCCGGCACGCTCACCGTCGTCACCTGGGGAGCGCTGAAAGAGGCGACCTGGCAGTTCTTCGACCGCTACTGCGACGAGGCGTACTGCATCCTCTCCACCGACTTCCTCGACGGCGACCGGGCCCCGAACGGCTTCGACCTGGAGGCGCTGAAGGCGGACCTCGCGCTCGTCACCGCGTAGTTACGCTGACCGCATGGCCCAGGCCGCGATCCTCGTGGTCGACGACGACGCTCCGATCCGGCGCATGCTCGTCCGGACGCTCGCCGCCGAGGGCTATGCCGTCGAGCCGGCAGCCGACGGCGGCGGTGCGCTCGCCGCCGTCGAGCGGTCGGCGCCCGACCTGATCGTTCTCGACGTCACGATGCCCGGGCTCGACGGGCTCGCCGTCTGCCGCCGGCTCCGCGCCAAGGGCCTCGCAACGCCCGTCTTGCTGCTCACCGCGCGTGACGAGGTGCCGGACCGCGTGGCCGGGCTGGATGCCGGCGCCGACGACTACCTCGTCAAGCCGTTCGCAACCGACGAACTGCTTGCGCGCGTCAGGGCGCTCCTGCGCCGGCATGCGCCCGAGGAGCTGCTCGCCCTCGGCGACCTGACCTTCGACCCGGCGACGCGCATGGTGCAACGCGGCGAGCGATCGGTCGCGCTGTCGCGGCGCGAGTCCGACCTGCTCGAGTTGCTACTGCGCAACGCGCGCCGGGTCGTCACACGCGAGCGTGCGATTGCGCTCGTCTGGCAAGGTGCGACCCGTGCGAACACGGTCGACCGTGCCGTGACCAACCTGCGGCGCAAGCTCGGCGACCCGCCGCTGATCGAAACGGTGCGCGGGGTCGGGTTCGTGATCGGCCGATGAGCCTGCGGCTCCGCTCGATCCTCGCTGCGGCGGCGGCCACGATGCTCGCCGTCGTCGTGCTCGGCTCGGCCGTCGACGTGCTCGTCGCCCGCCACCTGCACCAGGAGCTCGACAAGACCCTGCGGGCGCGCGCCGTCGAGGTGGCGCAGATCGCCGTCTCCGCGCCCGCGCTCGTGACGCAGCCGGGCGCGCTCGACACGCCCGTGGGCGCGACCCAGGCGATGGTGGAGGTGGTCGACAGCCACGACCGGATCGTGTCGCGCTCACTCTCGCTCGGTGGTCGCGTCCTCTCCCCGGCGATCGCGAAGCAGGCGATCGCGACCGGCCGCGGTGAGTACACGACGATCGACTTCGGGGGCGACCGGTTGCGGGTCTACGCGGCGCCGCTTGCCGACGCCGCGGGTGGCGGAGCGGTGCTCGTTGCCGCCTCGACGGCCGACGTGGGCGACACGATCAGGACGCTGCACGCACTGACGGTGCTCGCTGCGATCGTCGCCGCGGCGATCGGCGCGGCAGCGATCGCGCTGTTGATGCGTGGCGCAATGCGGCCGCTTGCGCGGCTCGACCGTGCCGCTGCCGAGATCGGGCGCACCGGCGACGCACGGCGACGCCTCCCCGACCCGCGAAGTCAGGACGAAGTGGGGAGGCTCGCGACGACACTGAACGCGATGCTCGACGGGCTCGAGCACGCGCGCGACACGGAGCGCCGCTTCCTCGCCGACGCGTCGCATGAACTGCGCACACCATTGACCGCGCTGCGCGGGAACGTCGCCCACCTGGCACGGCACGGAGCGACACCCGAGCTCGTCCGGGAGCTCCAGGCGGATGCCGAACGCCTCGCGCAACTCGCCGACGATTTGCTTGCGCTCTCGCGCGAGGAAGCGGCTCTCGCGCCGAAGGACGCGGTTGCTCTCGACGCGCTTGCGCACGCCGCGGCGGCGCCGGACGTCGTTGTCCATGCCGAGCCGGTACAGGTCCGCGGCGACCGCGCCGCCCTCGAGCGGGCGCTCGCGAACCTGGTCGAAAACGCCCGGCGGCACGGCAGGGGGCAGATCACCGTCTCCGTCGAGGAGCGGGGCGAGATCGTTGCGCTCTCGGTCTCCGACGAGGGCCCGGGCATCCCCGCAGCCGACTCTGAACGCGTGTTCGAGCGGTTCTACGGGCACGGCTCGGGGCTCGGGCTCGCGATCGTCCGCGCCACCGCCGAGCGTCACGGCGGCCGTGCCTACGCCGACGGCGGCCGCGTCACGATCGAGCTCGTCAGGAAAGCATCAGAGTCGTTGGGCCATCCTTCAGGGCAGGATCGAACGAAAGGATTGCCGTGAAGATCTTCCGCACGCTCTCAACTCCTCGCCTTGTCGTTCTCGTCGGTGCGATCGTCGTCGTGCTTGCCGGCGGAGCCTTCGCCGTCGCCGCCCGTGGCGGTAGCGGCACCACGCCGCCGCCGAAGCCGCTCGCCAATGCGATCAGCGATGCGCTCAACGCAGCCCAGCCTGCCGGCGTGACTGCGCAGATCACCTTCACGAACACACTCTTCCCGTCGGGCGCCCTCACCGGGCAGACCGGCTCTGCCTTGATGACCGGCGCCGCCGGGCGCCTCTGGGCGAACGCCAGCGGCGGTCGCCTCGAGCTCCAGTCCGATGCCGGTGACGTGCAGATCGTCTGGAACGACACCAAGGTGACGGTCTACGACGCGTCCTCGGGTACCGCGTACGTGTTCGACCTGCCGGCCAAGCCGGCGGGCACGACCACCAGCACGTCCGCCGTGCCGACCCTCACCGAGATCACCACCTTCCTCACCGGCCTCGCCCGGCACTGGACCGTCTCCGGCGCAACGCCGTCGAACGTCGCCGGCCAGGAGGCGTACACGGCGACGATCTCGCCGAGCCACGACGGTGGCCTGCTCGGCTCGGCCGAGCTCGCCTTCGACGCCGTGCACGGCGTCCCGCTGAAGGTCGCCGTCTACGCACAGGGCTCGTCGGCCCCCGTGCTCGCACTCGAGGCGACCCACATCTCGTTCGGCTCGGTGTCCAACTCTGACGTCGCGGTCGCGCCGCCCGCCGGCACCAAGATCGTGGATCTCTCGTCGCCCGCAGGCAGCGGCTCGACGACCGGCAGCGGCGCACCGCCTGTGACCGGGCTCGCCGCGGTACAGGCCGCAGCCCCGTTCACCGTCGTGGCGCCCGACACGCTGCTCGGCCTGCAGCGCCAGGACGTCAGGCTCGTCGGGCCGGCCGGCTCGCAGTCGGTGCTCGTGGTCTACGGCCAGGGGCTCGGCGCGATCGTCGTCGTCGAACGCAAGCAGGATGCCGCGGCCACGACGACCGGGGCGCTCGACGCGCTGCCCTCCGTCTCGCTCGACGGCGTGACGGCACATGAGCTCGCGACCCAGCTCGGCACCGTGCTGTCCTGGAACACGAGCGGCGTCTCGACCATCCTGGCCGGGTCGATCCCGGTCTCCGCAGCCGAATCGGCGGCGCGTTCGCTCAAGTGAGCGACGCGGCGCCGATCGAGGCGCGAGGGCTCGTCAAGCGCTACGGCGAGATCGTCGCCGTCAACGGCGTCGACCTGACGGTCGAACGCGGTGACGTGTTCGGCTACCTCGGGCCGAACGGCGCAGGCAAGACGACGTCGTTGCGCATGCTGCTCGGGCTGATCCGCCCGACGGAGGGCGGAGCCTCGCTCTTCGGCCGCGACCCGCTTGTGGACGGGGCCCGCGCGCTCGAAGGCGTAGCGGGCTTTGTCGAAGGCCCGCGCTTCTACCCGTACCTCTCCGGCAGGCGCAACTTGCGTCTCCTGGCCGACCTCGACGGCGGCGGCGCCCCGTCGCGCATCGACGAGGTGCTCGACATCGTCGAGCTCTCTGACCGCGCCAAGGACCGTGTCGGCGGCTACTCGCACGGAATGCGGCAGCGGCTCGGCATCGCCGCAGCGCTCCTGCGCGATCCGAAACTGCTTCTGCTCGACGAGCCGACGACGGGGCTCGACCCGGCCGGCATGCGCGACATGCGCCAGCTCGTGAAGCGCCTCGCCTCCGAGGGAATCACGATCCTGCTCTCGAGCCACATCCTCGCCGAAGTCGAAGAGCTGTGTAACCGCGTCGCGATCATCCGCACCGGGCAGATCATCTACGAAGGACGTCTCGACGAGCTGCTCGAGAGCGCGGGTGGCAGCTACGTGCTGCGCGTGAGCGATCCGGAGCGCGCGCGCGCATTGCTCCTCGCGCACGGCATCGAGGGCGTCGAGCTCGTCGGCCGCGAGCTGCGCTTTCAGGCGGAGGCCGCGGCAGTCGAGTCGATCAGCGTCGCGCTCGGCCAGGCCGGCATCGGCATCTCGGCGCTCGTGCCGCACACGGCGACGCTCGAGGAGCTCTTCCTCGGCATGACCGAGGAGCACGCTGCGTGACCCAGCAGCAGAGGCTCGACGGAGCTGCCCAGGAACGAGGCGTCCGCGCTGCGGTCGCCGGAGTGGGAACCGTGTTCAAGTGGGAGGTGCTGAAGCTGCTCGCGCAGAAGCGCACCTATCTCGGGCTCGGCGTGGCGATCGCCGTGCCGCTGATCTTCCTGACCGTGCTGATCTTCAAGACGGGCGGCCCGAACGACATCCCGCTCGGGCGCTCGATCCGGCAGACCGGGCTCGCGATGCCGTTCGTCGTCCTCTTCTTCATGTCGATCTGGGCGTTTCCGCTGATCACCGCGCTCGTCGCGGGTGACATCGTCGCCGCTGAGAGCCACAACGGGACGCTCAAGACGATCCTCACGCGCTCGCGGGACCGCGGCGAGATCTATGCGGCGAAGATCCTCGCCGCGTTCGGCTACACGGCGCTCGTCGTCTTCACCATGGGCGTCGTCGCGGTCGTGGCCGCAAGCATCGAGTGGGGATTCAACGACCTGACCTCGCTCTCCGGCACGACCGTGAGCGCCTGGCACGGGCTCGTTCTGCTCGCGGCGAGCCTCGCGATCTACGTCTGGCCGATGGCTGGGATCGCCGCGTTCGGCCTCTTTCTCTCCACCGTGACGCGTAACAGCGCGGCGGCGGTGGTGGGCACGCTGATGTGGGCGCTCCTGATGCAGTTGCTCGGCGTGCTCCCTGGTACCGAGCCGATCCGGCCGTACCTGCTCGGCGAGCAGTTCCAGGCCTGGCACGGCTTCCTGCGCACGCCTGCCGACTGGACGCCGGTCGTGCGTGCGCTCTGGGTCTGTGCGCTCTACGTCGCGGCGCCGCTCGGCGCCGGCTACCTCGTGTTCCTACGGCGCGACGTCGCCGGCGAATAGCGCCCGGCCGACGATCGCCGCCTCTGCTCCGGCGGCCGCGAGCGCTCGCACGTCGGCCGGCGACCGCACGCCCCCGGCGGCGAGCACACGCAGGCCCGCGGCCGCGGCCGTGCCCACGAGCTCCAGGTCGGGCCCGCCGAGCGTGCCGTCCCGGTCGATCGCGGTCACGAGCACGCGCGCGCCGGCTGCCCGCTCGAGCGCCTCCTCGAACGACAACCCCGACGACGCCGTCCAGCCCGACGTGCGCACCTGCCCGTCGCGCACGTCGAGGGCCAACACGAGCGCCTCGCCGAGGATCCGGAACGGCGAGGGGTCGGGCCACGCCGCCGTGCCGACGACGACGCGGTCGGCGCCCGCGTCGAGCAGCGCTTGGGCATCGTCCAGGCTCCGGATTCCGCCGGAGGCCTGCACCGGCAGGCCGATCGCCGCCACCTCCCGGACGAGCTCGGGTCGGACGCGTCCCGAGCGCGCCCCGTCGAGATCGACCAGGTGGATTCGCGCCGCTCCCGCTTGCGCCCAGCGCCGGGCCAGTTCGACGGGGTCGTCGGCGCGCTCGATCACCGTGTCGTAGTCGCCGCGGTGGAGACGAACGGCCGCTTCGCCGAGCACGTCGACGGCGGGGATCACCTCGATCGGGCCGCCGAACCATTTCCGGCAGGTCTTCATGTTCGTATGTTAGCGTGCTAACATGATGACCGATGACGGAACGGAACCGACACCCATGGCGGACCAAGGAAATGCAAGAGCTGTTCGCGGCGATCGTGTCGTTGCGGTCGAAGCCGGAGACGGAAGCGTTCTTCCGGGACCTCTGCACGCTCTCGGAGCTCGAGGCGATGTCGCACCGCTGGCAGGTGGCGCGCCTGCTGGAGCAGGGGCTGCCGTACCTGGAGATCGCGGAGAAGACGGGCGCCTCGACGACGACCGTGACGCGCGTGGCGCACTGGCTGCGCCACGGCGAAGGCGGATATCGGGCAGCGCTCGACCGCACGGGATCCTGAGGGTCGCCGTCCCCTCCAAGGGACGGCTGCGCGACCCGTCGTTCCACCTGCTCGAAGACGCGGGCCTCGGACCCGAGCAGCCCGGCGACCGCGCTCTGGCATTCCCGTGTCGCAACGCGCCCGTCGAGGTGCTGCTCGTGCGCGCGGCCGACGTGCCGGAGTACGTGCAGGACGGCGTGGTCGACTGCGGCATCACGGGCATCGACCTGGTGCGCGAGCGCGGCGCCCAGGTGCACGAGCTGCTGCCGCTCGGTTTCGGCTCGTGCCGGCTCGAGGCGGCGGTCCCGGAGGAGTCGCCCGCGGAGACGCTCGCCGACCTGGCGGGGGTGGCGGTCGCGACCGTCTACCCGAGGCTTGCCCGGGAACTGCTGCCGGTCGAGGTGACGCTCGTGGACGTCACCGGCTCGGTCGAGATTGCGCCCAGGCTCGGGCTCGCAGACGCGATCGTCGACCTCGTGTCGTCGGGGAACACGTTGCGCACGAACGGTCTGCGCTCGCTCGGCGTGTTGCTCGAGTCCGAGGCGGTGCTGGTTGCGCGCGACGACGAGGTCGCGGCACCGTTCGCGGCCATGCTGCGCGCGGTCGTCGAGGCGCGCCGCCACCGCTATGTGATGCTGAACGCGCCCGAGTCGGCCCTGCCTGCGATCTGTGACCTCGTCGCGCCGCGCACGCCGAGTGTGTTGCCGCTCGCACAGGACGGCATGGTGGCGGTGCACGCGCTCGTTCCCTCGGCCGAGATCTGGCGCCTCCTGCCCGAGCTCGAGGCAGCGGGCGCCTCGTCGATTCTGATCGTGCCCGTCGAGCGGATGTCTGCGTGACGACGATCGTCGCCGACGTGAAGGAACGTGGCCTCGGCGCCGTGCGCGAGTGGGCCGAGAAGCTCGACGGCGTCGCGCCCGCGCGCGCCGAGCCGTCGGGCGAGGTGCCGCGCGAGGCGATCCTGGCGCTCGCCGATCGCGTACGCCGCTGGCACGAGGTGCAGCGTCCGGCGGACGTGTCGCTCGAGGTCGAGCCGGGCGTCATGCTCTCGCGTCGCTTCGTGCCGCTCGACACGGTCGGTATCTACGTGCCGCGCAACCTCATCTCCACACTCGTCATGTGCGCCGTGCCGGCGCAGGTCGCGGGCGTGCGGCGCATCGTCGTCTGCACGCCGCCCGGGGGCGCGGGCCTCGTCGCGGCTGTGGCCGGCGTGCTCGGCCTCGACGAGGTGTGGGCGCTCGGCGGCCCGCAGGCGATCGGCTGGCTCGCCTACGTCGAGCGAGTCGACAAGATCGTCGGGCCCGGCAACACGTACGTGAACGAGGCGAAGCTCGAGGTCTCGCGCGACGTGCCGATCGACCTGCCGGGCGGACCGTCGGAGGTCGTCGTGCTCGGCGACGGCGATCCGAGGCTGATCGAGCTCGAGCTCGCCGCGCAGCGCGAGCACGGGCACGAGGCGGTCTGCAGGCAGGTCGACACCCTCGAGGAGGCCGAGGCGATTGCGCCCGAGCACCTGGTGCTGCTCGGCGCCGCCGAGGAGTACGCCGACTCGGTGCGGAACGCCGGCGCCGTCTTCGTCGGACCGTGGTCGCCGGTTGCGGCGGGCGACTACGCCACGGGCGGGAACCACGTCTTGCCGACCAACGGCTGGGCGCGGTCGGTCGGCGGGCTCGGGATCGAGACGTTCCTGAAGCCGGTCACCGTCCAGCGGCTCACCAGGGAGGGCCTCGAGGCGATCCGCCCGACGATCGAGGCGCTGGCGGCCGCCGAGGGAATGCCCGCGCACGCGGAGGCGGCGCGACGATGAGAGAGATCGCTCCGGAGTTCCAGCCCTACGCGTGGGCGATGCCGACGGACGAGGTGGCCCGGCTTGCGGGCATCGACCCGTCACAGGTGCTGCGCTTCGACCAGAACACGCCGCCGCTTCCGGTCGCCTCGACGCGGCCGGGAACGATCGCCGGTGCGCTCGCCCGGGTCAGCGGTTACCCCGCCGGCGGCTACCGCACGTTGCGCCGCGCGATCGCCGACTACGCGGGGGTCGAGCCCGAGAACGTCGTCTTCGGTGCCGGGGCCGACGATCTGATCCTGCTCTGCGCGCGTGTCTTCGCCGGCCCGGGCGACACGATTGCGATTCCTGCGTCGCCCACCTACCCGCTGTTTCGCATCGCAGCGCAGCTCGCGGGCGCCCAAGTAACAGACTGTTACAAGGAGGGTGCGGCGCCGGCGCTCACGTTCGCCTGCCGGCCGAACAACCCCACCGGTGAGCTCGGGTCGCTGCCGGACGCGCGCCCGCTCGTCGTCGACGAGGCGTACTTCGAGTACAGCGGGGTGACCGCCCTCGACCTGACGGACGACGGGGTGATCGTGCTGCGTACCTTCTCGAAGCTGTTCGGGCTCGCGGGAGCCCGAATCGGCTACGCGCTCGCCTCACGCGAGACGGCAGCGGAACTGAACGCGCGCCAGGCGCCGGCGCCGGTGTCGACGCTTTCGTCGGCGCTCGCGCTCGCGGCGCTCGCCGAGCGCCCCGACGCGGCGCCCGTGATCGCCGAGCGCGAGCGGCTTGCATCGGCTCTGCGCACGCTCGGCCTCGAGCCGCTCCCTTCGTCCGCGAACTTCCTCTACGTCCCGGTCGAGGACGGTCTCGCACTCGACGAGTCGCTGCTTCGCCAGGGCATCGTCGTGCGCGCCTACCCGGGTGCCATTCGCGTCTCGGTGCTCGACGCGCCCGACGACGACCTGCTCGTCGAGGCGCTCGCGCGTGCGCTCGACCGGCCGTCCCCCGTTGCCGCCGCCGGCGGGCGGCGCAGCCGCACGTTGCGCGCCACAGCCGAGACGCGCCTTGCGGTGCGTCTGTCGCTCGACGGTGCGAGCCGCGTGCGCGTGGCGACGGGCGCCGGCCTCTACGACCACTTCCTCGAACAGCTCGCCTTTCACGCGGGCTTCGACCTCGTGCTCGAAGGAACCGGCGACCTGGAGACAGGGGACCACCACACAGCGGAGGACGCGGCGCTCGCCCTCGGCGCTGCGCTCGACCGGGCACTCGGTGACCGGCGGGGCATCGCGCGCTACGGCGACGCGGTGGTGCCGATGGACGATGCACTGGCGCGCGCTGCGGTCGATCTCGGCGGTCGCGCGAACGCCGAGCTCCGGCTCGAGCTCGACCCGGGCCTCGCCACGCACATGCTCGCGAGCCTTGCGCAGGCCGCGCGCGCGTCGATCAACGTCGAGGCGACGGGCCGCGACGCGCACCATGTCGCTGAGGCGGCGTTCAAGGCGGTCGGCCGCGCGCTGCGCGCAGCCGTGCGGGCCGAGGGCGCCGGGCTCCCGTCGACGAAGGGCCTGCTGTGAGAGTTGCGATCTGCGGGTACGGCGCCGGCAACGTGCGCTCGGTGGAGATCGCCTTCAGGCGGCTCGGCGCTGAGATCGTCGAAGATGTGCACGGCGCCGACCTCGCGGTGCTGCCCGGTGTCGGCTCGGCGCGAGCGGCGATGGCAGGTCTGCGCGCCCGCGGGCACGACGTCGCGCTGCGGGAGCGGTTCGCGGCGGAGCGCCCGATCCTCGGCATCTGCCTCGGCCTGCAACTCGCGCTCGAAGAGACCGAGGAGGACGGCGGTGTGCCGGGCCTCGGTCTGCTGCCCGGCCGCGCGGTGCGCCTGCAAGAGGGACGCGTGCCGCGCATGGGCTGGGCCGAGGTCGGCGAGCGAGGCGCCTTCTACTTCGCACACTCGTATACGGCTGTGACCCCGTGCGCAACCGCCTGGTCGGAGGGCGTGGTTGCCGAGGCGCGCGCAGGCTCGTTCCTCGGCTGTCAGTTCCACCCGGAGAAGAGCGGCACGCTCGGCGCCCGCTACCTCGAGGAGGCGTCATCACTCTCCCGCGTCTGATCCCGTGTCTCGACGTGGCCGGCGGCCGGGTCGTCAAGGGCATTCGCTTCCAGGGGCTGCGCGACGTCGGCGACCCCGTCGAGCTCGGTGCCGCCTATTCCGACGCCGGCGCCGACGAGCTCGTGTTCCTGGACGTGAAGGCGACGCTCGAAGAGCGCGCGACCCTCGTCGGCCTCGTCACGCACGTCGCCGGACGGCTCGCGATCCCGTTCACGGTGGGCGGCGGCGTGCGCAGCGCGGCTGACGGCGAAGAGCTGCTTGCGGCCGGCGCCGACAAGGTGGCCGTCAACTCGGCGGCGCTCGAGCGGCCCGAGCTCGTGACCGAGCTCGCGTCGCGGCTCGGCTCGCAGGCCGTCGTGGTTGCGATCGACGCCGAGCGGGGCCGCGTGCGCTCGCGGGCGGGCACGACAGAGACCGGCCGCGACGCAGTCGAATGGGCCCGCGAGGCCGAGGCGCACGGAGCGGGGGAGATCCTGCTCACGTCGATCGACGCCGACGGGACACGCGCGGGCTACGACCTCGAGTTGACTGCAGCCGTGGCGGCCGCTGTGAACGTGCCGGTAATCGCCTCGGGCGGCGCGGGCAACGCCCGTCACGTGGCCGAGGCGCTCGGCGTCGCCCAGGCCGCGCTCCTCGCCTCGATCCTGCACGAGAACCCCGAGCGGCTCGCCTTGCTGCGAGACGAGCTGCGCGCACTCGGTGTCGCGGTGCGCGCATGAGGGGTGCGCTCAGGCCGGCGATCGTGCAGGACGCAGCCACGGGCCGCGTGCTGATGCTCGCCTTCATGGACGACGAGGCGGAGCGCCTGACGCGCCAGACCGGCGAGGCCTGGTTCTGGAGCCGTTCGCGCGGGCAGCTGTGGCGCAAGGGCGAGACGTCGGGCAACACACTCGCGGTCGTCGAGCTGCGCGACGACTGCGACGGCGATGCCTTGCTCCTCCGCGTGACGCCGGCCGGGCCCACCTGTCACACCGGGTCGGTGTCGTGCTTCGCGCCTGCGCTGTGGCGGACGATCGCGGAGCGGGCCGCCAAGCGGCCGGCCGGCTCGTACACGACGGAACTGCTCGACGCCGGTGTCGGCGCGATCGCGCGCAAGGTCGGGGAGGAGGCCGTGGAGGTCGCCGTCGCCGCGCTCGACGAGAATGACGAACGCGTGGTCGAGGAGGCCGCCGACCTCGTGTACCACCTCTACGTGCTGCTCGCCGCACGCGGCCTCGACCTCGCCGCGGTCGAGGACGAGCTGCAGCGCCGCCACGAGAGCTCCGGGCTGACCTGATAGTCGACTCGCCTGCGCCGGTGTTCACGAACGTCCTCCGACGGAGCGCCGATCCTGGTTGCCGGCGCAGCCGGAACCAGGATCGTGTCTGAAGCGTTTCGGCGAAGGAGTAGGACGTGAACCTGGTTTCGCCTGCGGCGAGAACCAGGTTCAGCAAGCATCGTCTGCGCCAGACCGTATGGAGTGCCCGGCGCCTCGCTCGTAAGTTAGGCGCGGGTTGCCGTCGGGATCGGCCCGGCGGTAGAGCCGCAATTACGGGAGGCGCCGGTTATGAGCGAAGGTAGCTGTGTCGGGCTTGATGTGCACGCGCGGTCGGTGGTCGCGGGTGTGATCGACATGGGGAGCGGTGAGGTGCGGTCGCTGCGGGTGCCGCCGGGCAACGAGGGGACGGTGGCCTGGTTGAGGACGCTGCCGTCGCCGGTTCGGGTCGTGTACGAGGCGGGGCCGACCGGGTACGGGCTTGCGCGTGCGTGTACTGATGCGGGGATCAGCTGCGTTGT